>Ga0302190_10002448_pt1 | contig 12072 bp, 8 predicted proteins | sample II_Bog_E2_3_FD_198784 | JGI IMG/M metagenome (GOLD analysis project Ga0302190, IMG submission 198784) | Peat permafrost microbial communities from Stordalen Mire near Abisko, Sweden - II_Bog_E2_3 | ecosystem: Environmental > Terrestrial > Soil > Wetlands > Peat | place: Sweden: Abisko, Stordalen... | reverse complement strand
AATTCCCTCGGACAAGATCGCCATTCGCAGCAAGGACCAAACCACGAAGATTCTGCTGGTGCGCGTGGGCGAGAAGAAGCAGGGTGTGGTTGGACTCTTCCAGCCTGGATTGCCCGGTGAACAAAGCCCCGGACTTTCGGTGCGTTTCATGGGCATTGATCAGCGCTCACTGGCCTCGTATCTTGTCTCGCTGTACTGCTCGGCGGCCGTGCTGACCGACGATGCCATTGCCCTGCTGGAAGACGTGAACGTGGGTCAATACCATGAGTACAAGTGAGCAGTTGCCAGTCTCTCCGAATGCGACTGACTGGGCTGTTGGATTGCGCGGGAGCGATAGCATCGCTCCCGGCGTACTCTCTCCAGCGCAGCTAGCGCGCATGGCCAATGAGATATTCAACGAGCTGCCGGACGAGCAACAGCATCTAGCTGCGACAGCGGCCCACGCAGTGCTGCCTCCGAACTCAACTTTCACCGGCAACCCATACGCGGCTGTGCCTGCTCCAACCGCGCCCGCCGTGCCTGGCGTGTTGGCCAGCGTGACGGAAGCGCAACATGGAAGTTATATCGCCACGCCGGAGAGAAGCATTGCGCCGGATACGCGCTCGTCTGCCTCTTCGCTTCCAGCAGTTCCAGGTGGCGGAGTTACGCCTACCGCAGCGCCGGAGTTTGCTTTTTTGCAGGATGCGCGTCCGATCTTTGCTGCTTCAGATGCGGAGCCTGCTAACCCACAAGCAAGCGGGAAACCTGCGCCCAGCGAAGATGGATTTGCATCGATTCCCGCTTCGTTGTCGCAAGATTTTCCAGTACCGCAGGGCTTTCAACCACCTACGCCAACTGTTCCCGGCGCATTTGGCGTAGTCGATTCCTCGGCTTTTCCGACTTTTTCTTTTATCGAAGATGCGCGTCCGCTCTTTTCTGGTTTGCTTCCCGGTCCGGTTCCGGCGGATCTTGCAAAGAATGGTTCCGCGAGCAGCAATCCTTTTGCATCGCCGCTGGATCGCAACGCGCCTCAGTTGCCAGGAACAGTCACGCACGAGCCTGATTTTCGCGCGCCCGCTTCGCAAAATCAGAACTCGCCTCGTTCGCTCGAAGCTTTGAATGTTGTTCCTGCGGTCATTCCCGGCGAAGGACAGCCGGAGTTGCTGGGCGATCTCGGCCTCTCGTCGTATTCCTTCGATGTGGAGGCGATTCGACGCGATTTTCCTATTCTGCGTGAGCAGGTCAACGGCCGTCCGCTGATCTGGCTGGACAATGGCGCAACCACGCAGAAGCCGCAATCGGTCATCGACCGGCTGAGCTATTTTTACGAGCACGAAAACTCGAACGTGCATCGCGCCGCGCATGAGCTGGCTGCGCGTTCGACCGATGCCTACGAGTCCGCGCGCGAGAAGACGCGCCGCTTTTTAAACGCCGGCGCCCCACGCGAGATCGTCTTTGTGCGCGGAGCCACCGAGGCCATCAACTTGGTCGCGCAGAGTTGGGGACGGCAGAACATCCAGAAGGACGATGAGATTGTCGTCACCTGGATGGAGCATCACGCCAACATCGTTCCCTGGCAGATGCTCTGCGCGGAAAAGGGCGCGCGGCTGCGCGTTGCTCCTGTCGATGATTCGGGCCAGATTCTGCTCGACGAGTACGAGAAGCTACTTGGACCCAGGACACGCCTGGTTTCAATCGCACACGTCTCGAATGCGCTGGGCACGATTCTGCCGGTGCAGGCGATGACCGAGGCTGCTCACCGTCACGGCGCGCGCGTGCTGGTCGATGGTGCGCAGGCCGTCTCGCATATGCGCGTTGACGTGCAGTCCATCGGTTGCGATTTTTATGTCTTCAGCGGCCACAAGGTCTTTGCGCCAACGGGCATTGGCGTGGTCTACGGCCGCTCCGAGGTGCTGGATCAGATGCCACCGTGGCAAGGTGGCGGCAACATGATTCAGGATGTGACCTTCGAGAAGACGCTCTACCAGCCGCCGCCGCAGCGCTTTGAAGCCGGCACGGGCAGCATCGCCGATGCGGTTGGACTGGGCGCGGCTATCGATTATCTGGACCGAGTTGGCATCGTCAACGTCGCACGCCACGAGCATATGCTCTTGACCTATGCTACCGCCGCACTGCTCAAGATTCCTGGCCTGCGCATCATCGGCACGGCGAAGGAAAAGGCCAGCGTAATCTCCTTCGTACTGGACGGTTTCCGCACGGAAGAGATCGGCGACTATCTCAACCGCAAGGGCATTGCAGTACGCGGCGGTCATCACTGCGCACAACCGATCCTGCGCCGCTTCGGTTTGGAGAGCACCGTGCGCGCGACCTTTGCGCTCTACAACACCTGCGAGGAAGTGGACGCGCTGGTCGCCGCCCTTTGGGATCTGAGGCAGGGACGCTCGACTGGCATCGTGTAGCGCATGAACGGCAATTAACCTCACGCGGGTGGATTTAGCACAACGAATCCGCCTGTGTGGCTTATATAGATTCTTTGAAAAATAAACGTCGGCAGAAGGCCAACTGCGTCGAAGGCAACCCCGCGCCGGGATTTCACCACGTCCAGGTCGCTTACAATTGTTGTGCCGATTTTGATGGATGTGTGCGAGTGAATGGCGGTTCCATTAGGCCCGCTGCTGAAGGCCATCGAACCGGCCCACGGATGCGAAAAGACGGAGCCGGGCCGGGTGGGAAAGATCTCCGGCATCTTCGCTCCCGTATCCAACTGCAACTGCGCCTTGCCGTTGCTTGCATCCAGGAACTCGACTTCAATCAGCAGGCGGTTGGTGGTTGGCTCGCCATGGTAGCGGCCCATCGTCTCGAATCGACATCGATCCCCAGCGGGCGCGTCGCCGCCAAAGCGCAAAATCTTGTGGGAATAGTCGATCAGAAAATCGAAGTTCGACAGAAAATCCTCGCCCAGCACCCCGCGAACGCCTGGAGCCTTGAGCTTGACCTGATCCAGGTTATCGATAACCGCTCCCAGTTCCGAGACCTCGGAGTTGCCCACTGCTACTCTCTTCAGTCGCACCAGTTGATCCTGGCGCATATCGGAAACTGTTGTCAGCGAAGCCTCGCCAATCATCGGAAGCTGCAACTGCCGAGCAAGGGCCGGGTCGATCACCGTGTGTGTCGCGCCGGTGTCTAAAAGAAAATTGAAGGGGCCTGCGCCGTTCACCATTGTTGGAACGATCATCAGGTATTTATCGCGCAGACGAAAGTTGACGATGTCGTTTGATTGCCGCATTTGCGCCGCCGTCACTCCGGGCAGGGCAATCGCAAGCAGTAGAAAAAGAGAGCGGACAGGGAGAGAATATCGAGCCGGACAACAACATCGGACGAGCAGAAGGCGGGCCGTCAGCATGGTTCTCATCTCATCGGCCAAACGCTCAAAACTCAAGAGCGTTCACTCATCGAGAACTATACCCCCGAAAATGGGGTAATGTCTACCGAATGAAATTTACTCGCCTTTTGGCCCGTCTTCTGTGTCCCGTATCACCTCGCAGTTTCAGTTTGGGTCGCAGCCCATTTCCATCTTTGCAGCCGAAGGCACTCCGCCACACTGCGGTCGGTCAGTACTTTGGCAGAGTAGTGTCTATCCGGTCGGCCCATGCCAGAATGCCTCCAGTCAGGTTGGCGGCGTGCTTGAAGCCTGACTTGCGCAGAAAATCGACAGCCTTGGCGCTGCGCATTCCGCTCTTGCAATGCACTACAATCTCACGGCTGGAGTCGAGTTCATGAATGCGTGTCGGCAGATCGCCAAGCGGAATCAAATGCCCCTTAATGTTGACGATCTGATACTCGTGCGGCTCGCGCACATCGAGCACGAAAATATCCTCCCGCGCGTCGAGTCGGCGCTTGAGTTCCTCGACTTGAATCTCCGGAATCTTCGCGCTCGACGCTGCCTCCGACTCCTCTCCGCGAATGCCGCAGAACTGGTTGTAGTCGATCAGTTCCTTGACCGTTGGATTCGTGCCGCAGACCGGGCACTCAGGGTTTTTGCGTACACGCAACTCGCGGAAGCGCATGGCCAGCGCATCGACCAGTACCAAGCGGCCAATCAGCGGTTTGCCCGCGCCGAGGATCAGCTTGATGACCTCGGTGGCCTGAATCACTCCAAGCAATCCGGGAAGTACGCCCAACACGCCGCCTTCGGCGCAAGAGGGGACCAGACCCGGCGGCGGCGGCTCGGGATAGAGGCAGCGATAGCAGGGTCCGGCCTCGGTGGCGAAGATGCTGGCCTGGCCTTCAAAACGAAAGATCGAGGCATAGACGTTGGGTTTGTTGCTCAACACGCAGGCGTCATTGACCAGGTAGCGCGTGGCGAAGTTGTCCGTGCCGTCGGCAATGATGTCGAAGCCCGAGAAGATCTCCAGTGCATTCTGGCTGTTGAGATAAGTATCGAAGCGCTTAATCTCGACGAATGGATTGATCGCGGTCAGTTTGTCGATGGCCGAGTCGATCTTGAGACGGCCCACGTCACTGGTGTGATGCAGAACCTGACGTTGCAGATTTGTGTAATCCACTACATCGAAATCAACAAGGCCGAGAGTGCCCACGCCCGCCGCAGTCAGATACAGCGCCAGCGGCGAACCGAGCCCGCCGGTGCCCACGCACAAAACGCGCGCGGCCTTCAATTTCTTCTGGCCCTCCAGAGTTACTTCCGGCATAATGAGATGACGCGAGTAGCGCAGAATCTCTTCATTGCTCAACTTTGCCTGACTACCATCAATCAATTCATCCACGGTTCATTTCTCCAAAAATGATGTTGTGAGTTCATTCTTCGCAGAGTTGCTGAGTTCTATCGTCCACCGGCAACGGAGGGAACAATGGTGATCGTATCCGTTTCCTTGACAGACGTTGCATCCTTGCTCAGATAGCGAATGTCTTCATCGTTCAGATAGACGTTGACAAAGGAGCGCAGCTTGCCGTCTTCCGAGAAGAGATGCTTGCGCAGATCCGGGTGCTTGGTGACGAGATCGCTCAGCGCCTCACCTACGGTTTGAGCGTTTACTTCGATGACGGATTGCTTGCCGGCATAAGGCCGGAGCGGCGTGGGAATCAAGACTTTGATGGACATATTCTTCCTTTCAAAACGGTTCTGTTTTACGTTGCATTTGTTCTACTGAATGACTTCGAGGAGTTCGTCCTCAAAATGCTTGGCTTCTTCCTGATCCAGCAAGATAAATGAATTCGTTAGTACGGCACGGCCCTGTTCGATGCTGGTAATGACATATGAGCAGCCCGTCCAATGCGCCTCGGCAAGATCGGTTGCCGACCAGTGCGCTGGATGATCGGGATGAGAGTGGTAGAAGCCGACAATGTCGTGGCCTGCCAGCAGCGCATCCCGCTGAATGCGCACTAACTCCGACGGACTGATGTGATAGCGATTGGCCAGCGAATCGGTGCGCGTGTTGCCGCATTCCACTGCCGCTTTGACAGCTTTTCCGCCCACATCATCAAATTCGCCCACCAGAACTCCACAGCACTCATGGGGATATGTCGCTTCACCATGCTGCCGCAATTGATCGTAGAGTTCGACCGGTATCTTCAACGCCATGCTTGCTCCCTTGCCTTATGCATTCTCTTCCCAAAAATGCTCACTCAAATACTTGTCGCCCGAGTCGGGAAAGATGGTAACAATTACGGAACCCGCGGGTGCATCTCGTGCAACCTGCATTGCGCCAACCAGCGCCGCGGCCGCTGAAACGCCGATCAACAATCCTTCTTCGCGCGCCACTCGTCGGGCCATCGTATAGGCCGCTTCTGTTTCGATGCCCAACTCCGCGTCCGCGATGCTGGCATCGTAAATCTTCGGAACGATCGAGGTCTCCATGTGCTTGGTTCCCTCAATTCCGTGAAAGGGCGAGTCGGGTTGAAGAGAGATGCAGCAAATCGCTGGATTCAGCTCCTTCAAGCGACGCGATGTCCCCACGAAAGTTCCACTGGTGCCGAGAATAGCGACAAAATGAGTGGCGCGCCCTGCCGTCTGCATCCAGATTTCATCCGCTGTTCCGTTGGCATAATGCGCGCGCCAGTTGGCGTCGTTGGAATACTGATCTGCGTAGTAATACCTCTCCGGCTCCGCGGCCGCAATCTCCTGCGCCTTGCGGATGGCACCGTCCGAGCCTTCACCGGGATCGGTGTAGATGACCGTTGCGCCATAGGCGCGAAGAATCCGCTTGCGCTCCTTCGACACATTCGAGGGCATGCACAATGTAATCAGAATCCCGTAGGCCGCACCCAGCATCGCGTAGGCAATTCCGGTATTGCCGCTGGTCGAATCAAGCAGTGAAATGCCCGCGCCCAGTTTACCTGAACGCAAAGCCTCGCTCACGATCCTCGATGCAGCGCGATCCTTGACGGAGCCGCCGGGATTGGTCCACTCAGCCTTGGCCAGTACCTGCACGTCCTTCAGGCTAGCGGTGACGCGTTCGAGGCGAAGCAGCGGCGTGCTGCCGATGCGCTGCGTAAGATTGACACCCAATAAAGTCGTCATAAGTTCTGGTCGTTTCATTATGCTGTTGACTTTTCTTCTGCGGGAAACCGGAGCGAATTATCCATACTGCGATAGAGAGTCTCTACGGCATTGAGCAGCGCGAAGACTTCCTCTTCCAGTTGGTTCAATTCCCCGGTATTCTTTTGATGTGCGCTGCGAATCACCGATTCGAAGCGCCTGTCGATCAGCCCCGCTTGAATGAATTTCTTTGCGAAGTTCTCAAAGACGGCGGCATCTGTCGGCGCTTCGATTCCGCGCGCAATCAGCAAGGCGCGAGCGCTGCGCAGGGCGATTCCGTAAAGGGCTTCCTCGTTTTGCGGATCGCCGGAGCGAAGCTCCTCGCGCAATTGCCTGGCACCATTCAAATCGACTTCAATCAAGTCAAAGAGTCCAGCCGAGCACTCGCCGAGGCCTCTGCCAACAAGAGAAAAGGACTCTTTCGCACCCCAATCCTGGTAGTAGCTTTTGTCTTCGCCGTAGGCTGGAATCTCACGATAGCGGCTGGCTATCTCGCGAATATCTTGCGTGCCTTCTCCATCCACATAGGTGGCAAAGGATGGATGATTGCTCTTCTTGACAATCCACACCTTCAGAACATCATGAACAAATTCGGGAAGATCGCGCGCGCACACGCGGTCGATCGGCTTGGCCAGACGCGCTTTGCCATTACCAATCTCCGCTCCGGCAACAACCATATAAGCAGGAAACATATGCTGTCGATTGCGGCCAACATTGCCATAGAAACCAAGATCAGCGAGCATATGCTGACCACAGGTGTTCGGACATCCGGATAAGTTGAGCTTGAAATCGGCGATCTGATCCAGATCGAGAGAGGAGCTTTTGAGTCTGTCAACGACCGCAGTGAGCGCACCTTTGGAAAGACAGATGCCCAGTTTGCACGTGTCTGCGCCCGTACAGGCGATGGACTCGCCAATCAGCCGCGGACCGGAGGCAAGCTCTGTAAGTTCTCGAACCACGTGATAGACATTCGGCAGATATTCCTTTGGGATATTGCGCAATCTCAGATTCTGACCTAGCGAGGCGCGCAGCACATGGTCGCCGAAGGGCTCAAGAAACTTCGCCAGCCGAATGGCGTAATCGTTCTTTAGATTGCCGAGAAAGATCGGAATTCGCGCTGAAACCAAGTCCGGTTGCCTCTGGTTCTCGACGTAACGATCCTTCCATTGGTAATACTCTGGAGAGGTATCGCGATCGGGAACAAACGCCGGAAGCAGGATGGACTGCGGTACATCTTCGATAAGCAACTCCGCCGGCCTTTCACTGCGAACGAGTTGCAGCTCCGCTTCGTAGAGTTCCCGGAAGCGTGTCTCGCCGAGCGTCTTCCACAAGAAGCGCAAGCGAGCCGCATGGCGATTCTTGCGGTTACCGTGCTTGTCAAAGAGGCGCTTGAGAGCGCTTGCAACGATGTAAACATCCTCGGCGGGAATGAATTCGTGCAGCAGATGCCCGACCTCCGGCTTGGTGCCCAGTCCGCCGGCAACATGAACCTCGAATCCCTTGCGTCCCTCTCGAAGCTGGGCAATGAACCCGAGATCGTTGAACTCCGCGTACGAGCTATCCGCCGATGAATTGGAAAATGCAATCTTGAATTTGCGCGGCAACAGCCATGAATCCGGCTCGGCGATCAAGCGGCTGGTCAGCGCAAAGGCATACGAGCTTGGATCAAAGACTTCATCGACCCCGACGCCCGCATCGGGAGAGACCAGGACATTGCGAACCGTGTTGCCTCCACCGCCGCGCGACGCCAGACCGGCTTGCAGCAATTCGCGCATAACGAGAAGAACATTCTCCAGTGCGACATCGTGAATCTGAAACTCCTGCCGCGTCGTAATATGAATCGCGTCGCTGCCGTAACGCGCGGAGATCTCTGCAATTGCGCGCAGTTGCAACGGCGTGAGCGCGCCTCCGGTTGTCCGAATGCGCACCATGTACTTGCCGTCCTCGCGCTGCTCGTAGCAGCCGAAGGGGACGCGTCGCACCTTCAGTGTGGCGGCGTCAATCTCGCCGCGTTGATAGCGCGCGATATACGAATCCAATTCCTCGAATTCAGCGGGAAGGTTTTCCGGAATCTTGTAAAACATGACAATCTCCAATGAAACAATGTTGCATTTTGCGATTTGGAACGATACGGATTGTCTTGCCTATCGCGCCTGCCCGGCATGAATCCACATCGGACAGGCGCGGTTGAGGAAGTTACTTTGCAAGTTCAACAGTGACCTTTTCGATCTTGCCATTGAAACGATTGGGCGATTTGTACTCCGGACTCACGGGCGATCCGAGATCGCTGCCGATATCCAGCGTCTCGCTGAAGGAGAGATTGACGTTCGTGAACTGAGCCTCACCCTCCGCCTTTCCGTTAATCGACAAAGCTCCCTTTGCGGCCAGGGGTTTACGCGAAGTAAATGGTATGGAGTTTGTGTCGTCGGGCGCATTCGGAGTCAGGTTCAGAACAATATGCGCCTTGCCCGGTTGAAGCGCCTCAGAAGCAACCAACTGTCCGGAGCGGTGCCCGTATGCGTTCACTTCATAGACGACGCGATGATCCTTGACGAAGAGAGTGATGCCGCCGTACCGGCTGCCTTGCGCGATAATCACACCATCTGCGCCGCTGGCCGGCACATCCACATCCGCCGTGATTGTGTAGGCGCGCCCTGCGAGGTTGGGAGCAATGCGCGGCTGCAAACGCTCAACGCCTTCGCGATAGATGAATACCTTCTGCCCGCCTGCCTGGCCGATCGGATAGTCCTGGCGTGCGGGAATAATCGGCACTGCCTGATTGCGCGCAGCCTCAGCATCGAAGACCTGTTGCAACTCTTTCAGCTTCTCCGGATTGGAATTGGCCAAATTGTGCGCCTGACTAAAATCATCGTTCAGGTTGTAAAGCTCCCACGGATGATTCCCAAGATCCTTGTCGCTGGCATTGAGTGTGTAGGACTGCTCCCACGTGGAGTGGAAGCGATCGCCGGCCCACCATCCATCCTTGTAGATGGCGCGATTGCCACTGGTGGTGAAGTACTGCACGGTATGATGCGTCGGCTCCTGCGGTTGGTCGAAAGTATAGGTGAGGCTGGTTCCTTCCAGCGGAGTCTGCGCCACGCCATTGATCACCGTGGGCGGCGTTACACCGGCGATGTCATAGATGGTTGGCGCAATGTCGTTGACGTGCGAGAACTGCGAACGCAGTCCGCCAGCATCCTTGATGTGACCAGGCCAAACAATGACCAATGGATCGGTAGTTCCGCCCAGATGCGATGCATCCTGCTTGGTCCCCTGAAACGGCGAACTCAATGCCCACGCCCATGCAGCGGCATAGTGATTCATGAATGTTTCGCTGCCCAGCAGGTCGGCGGTATCGAGACGCGTTTCGACGGTCAGCGGCTTGCCATTGATGTCGCGCGCATCGGTGCCATCCAGTCCGCCTTCTGCGCTGGCACCGTTATCGCCGAAGATCTCCAGCACAACGGTGTTATCCGCTTGTCCCTCTTCGCGAATCGCATCGAGGAGACGGCCGATCTCGTAATCGGTTTGCGCGGCAAAGCCCGCATAAACCTCAGCCTGATGCGCGAGTAACTTCTTCTGCTGTGGCGTCAACGAGTCCCATGCAGGCAGACCGTCGGGCCGAGGAGTCAACTCAGCATTCGCGGGAATCACGCCCAGCTTCCTCTGCTGATCGAAGGCCTCCTGGCGAATCACATCCCAGCCCTTGTCGAACTTTCCCTTGTACTGGTCGATCCACTTCTGTGGTACCTGATGCGGCGTGTGCGTTGCGCCGGTGGCGTAGTAAATGAAGAAGGGCTTGTTGCTGGCGACGGCATCATGCTGATGCAGCCAGTTGATCGCTTCGTTGGTAATGTCGGTGGTGAAGTGATAGCCCTGTTGCGGCGTTTTGTTAGGCTCGACCGGCGTTTGATCGCGATAGATGCGCGTGTAATACTGATTGTCGGCGGCCTGAAGGAATCCGTAAAAATGCTCGAAGCCCAATCCGGTTGGCCAGCGATCGAAGGGACCCTGCGGGCTCACCTGCCAGGTGGGTGTGTTATGCCACTTGCCAAAAGCTGCCGTGCTGTAACCATTCACCTTGAGAACTTCGGCAATCGTCGCGGAGCTTTTGGGAAGCAGCGTGTTGTAACCAGGGTAGGGCGCGGACCATTCGGAGATTGATCCAAATCCGACTTCATGATTGTTGCGTCCAGTCAAAAGCGCGGCGCGTGTCGGCGAGCAGAGCGAGTTTACATGAAATGAGTTGTAGCGCAAGCCCGATTGCGCAAGCTTGTCGAAGGTCGGCGTCGCAATGGGGCCGCCAAAGGTTGAAGTCGCGCCGAAGCCCACATCGTCAACCAGGATCAGCACGACGTTCGGCGCACCCGCCGGAGCCTTCGTCGGCTCTGGCCACGAAGGCGTTGGTGCGTCGCGATGGGGCAATGTTGCATCATTGTTTTGAGCTAAGGCAGGCGACCAGGCGCTCAAGGCCATGGTCCCGCTAAGGAACAATCCTACTTGTTGCGAAAGATTCATCGATATTCTCCGTTACATCCTTGAAATTGACGGTGGCTATCCATTGCCGCCTTGTATAGCTTCTTCATCTTGATCAAGCATCCAGTTCGCTGCGAGCCGCGAACTGGATGCATAAGGAGCTACTGGTTCGAGTCTGGTTTGGTCACATTCTTCCATTCATCGAGCAGTGACTTTGAGTCTTTGGTGCGATGAATGCGCCCGTTGAAGACATCTTCCCATGTGATAAGCGGGTACAGGTTGTGGGCCTTGGCTTGTTCCTCGAACTCGGATTTCAACTGAGCCAGTTTCTCCGGGTATTTCTTGGCAAGGTCGATCGTCTCCGTGGGATCTTCATTGAGGTTGTAAAGCTCCCAGGCGTTTTCATCAAAAGGCTGCTTACTCGCCGCGTTTCCGTTGATGAACGAACTTGGGTAGGCCAATTCTGCCTTCCATCCGTTGTCATAGATCGACCGCGAGCCGAAGATGTAGTAGTACTGCAGCGTGTGGCGGCTGGGCGCATTGGCATCGTCAATCGAGTAGGCCAAAGATGTACCTTCAATCGGCTGCTGCTGGATGCCGCGAATCTCTTCCGGGGCCTTGACGCCAACAAGATCAAGTGTCGTGGGCAGAATGTCGATCACATGCCCGTACTGCGGGCGTATGCCGCCCTTATCCTTGATGCCTTTCGGCCAATAGACAATGAGCGGATTGTGCGTTCCACCTTCGCTGTTCGCATCCTGCTTCCAGTCCTTATAGGGAGTGTCGGCGGCTTGCGCCCATCCTAGTGGATAGTTTCCATTGGTGGCAGCAGAGGTCCCGATCTCACCGATCTTATTCAGGTTATCTTCAATGTTCTGCTGTTCAGGTATCGCCCTGGGCAATAATCCCTGATCGATGGTCCCATTGAATGTTCCCTCTTTGCTTGCGCCATTGTCGCCGATCATGACATAGATCAACGTGTTGTCTAACTGGCCGATCTCTTTCAAATGGTTGACTAAGCGGGCGACCTCAAAATCCGTGTAGGTCAAATAGCCCGCATAAACCTCCATGAAGCGCGCGTAGAGTTTCTTTTCGTCCGG
>Ga0302190_10002434_pt1 | contig 12108 bp, 9 predicted proteins | sample II_Bog_E2_3_FD_198784 | JGI IMG/M metagenome (GOLD analysis project Ga0302190, IMG submission 198784) | Peat permafrost microbial communities from Stordalen Mire near Abisko, Sweden - II_Bog_E2_3 | ecosystem: Environmental > Terrestrial > Soil > Wetlands > Peat | place: Sweden: Abisko, Stordalen... | reverse complement strand
CCAGGATGTGTGGGCCATGGCCTACGACACCCCCATCGCCGGGTTCCAGAACGGCACCGTCAACACCCTGCGCCTGTGGGCCGCCCGCTCCAGCCGGGAATTCGACCTGGCCTCCTTCAACTCCGGCAAGTATGTGCAGGCGGTGCAGGACAAGACCCAGTCCGAAAACATCTCCAAGGTGCTGTATCCGCCCGACGACCAGAGCGCCGGCAAGGAGCTGCGCCTGAAGCAGCAGTACTTCTTCGTGTCCGCGACCCTGCAGGACGTCATCCGGCGCTTCAAGAAACGCCCGGAGTGGCGCTGGGAAGAACTGCCGGACAAGGTGGCGATCCAGCTCAACGACACCCACCCGGCCCTGGCCGTGCCCGAACTGATGCGGGTGCTGGTGGACCAGGAAGGGCTGGACTGGGACCAGGCCTGGATCTGGACCCAGCAGGTCTGCGCCTACACCAATCACACCATCCTGCCCGAGGCCCTGGAGGTCTGGCCGGTGGACCTGTGGCGGCGGCTGCTGCCCCGCCACCTGGAGATCGTCGAGGAGATCGACCGGCGCTTCCGGCTCACCGTGCGCGACCGCTACCCCTTCGACGACGCCAAGCTGTCCCGTCTGGCCATCGTCCAGGACGGGCACAGCGTGCGCATGGCGCACCTGGCCATCGTCGGCAGCCACTCGGTGAACGGCGTCGCCCAGCTGCACACGGACATCCTCAAGGCCTCGACCTTCGCCGAAATGAACGAGCTGTTCCCCGGGCGCCTGAACAACAAGACCAACGGCATCACCCCCCGGCGCTGGCTGCTCGGCTGTAACCCCGGCCTGGCCGCCCTGGTGACCGAAGCCATCGGCTCCGGCTGGACCCGGAATCTGGACCAGCTGCGCGGGCTCACCCCCTGGGCCGAGGACGCCGCCTTCCAGGCGTCCTGGATGCAGGTCAAGCGGCGCAACAAGGAGGCCCTGGCCGCCTGGGCCCAGACCCACCACGGCTTCAGCCTGGATCCGGACGCCCTGTTCGATGTGCAGGTCAAGCGCATGCACGAGTACAAGCGCCAGCTGCTGAACCTGCTGCATGTGGTGACCCTGTGGAACCGGCTCCGGGACGGCGGCGAGATCGGCGCCCCGCGCCACGTGCTCATGGGCGGCAAGGCCGCCCCGGGCTACTGGGTCGCCAAGCAGATCATCCGCCTGTGCAACGTCCTGGCCGCGGCCATCGCCGCGGATCCCTGCACCCGGGGCCGCCTGAGCCTGTCCTTCCTGCCCAACTACCGGGTCTCTTCCGCCGAGGTGATCTTCCCCGCCTGCGACCTGTCCGAGCAGATCTCCACCGCCGGCACCGAGGCCTCCGGCACCGGCAACATGAAGGCGGCGCTCAACGGCGCCCTGACCATCGGCACCCTGGACGGCGCCAACATCGAGATCCGGGACGAGGTGGGCGAGGCCAACATCTTCATCTTCGGCCACACCGCCCAGGGCATCGTCGCCCTGCGCGACGCCGGCTACCGCCCCTGGGAGTGGGCCGACGCCAACCCCGAACTGCGGCGCGCCATCGCCACCATCGCCGGCCTGGACGGCGGCAGCTTCCAGCCCATCGCCAGCATCCTGCGGGACTCTGACACCTACTTCCATTGCGCCGACTATGCCAGCTACGTGGAGGCCCAGGCCCGGGTGTCCGAGACCTATGCCCAGCCCGCCGCCTGGGCGCGCCGGTCCATCCTCAACACCGCCGGCATGGGCCGCTTCTCCATCGACCGCACCGTGGCCGAATATGCCCGGGAGATCTGGAATACCCGGGCGGTGCCGGTACCCCTGCCGGACCGCGCCGAGGCCGGCACGGCCTGAGGCTCGGAACCCGATCCCGACACGGACGGCAGGTCCTCCGCCCCCCGGCCCCCCCGGCCCCACCGGAACCCGGAGGCCGGCCCGGTGGCCAGGGCCACCCCGGCCACCCCCACCGCGCCATCCAGCAGCTGCAGCGAAACCTTTTGGGGCTGGCACCTGCCCTTGACAAGACGGAAATATAAATTATTTTTTGGATCAGCCGAGCACGCCCACCGCTGCTCCGGCATGGCACCTTTTTTCACTGGATCAGTCTGGACCCGGCAAGGGAGAGGGGAGCCGCGTGCTGCGAACTCTGGGTTACGCCTACGGCGCGGTGTTCACCTTGCTCGTGTCCAGCTTCTGTTCTGCAGGCTATCTCATCGTGAAGGTTGAGCCTTCAGAAGGGGAGAGCAAGCTTGAGATGAAGCCCCGAGTGATGCCCGTGGCGCCGGATAATCCCAACGCGGCCAAGCTCTATCAGCTCATGCTGCACTACGAATGGCCCACGGCACTTGGTTTTCCAGCGGCGCCCCGGACGGAGGAGCCCGAAGAGGTCCAGCTGGCCAAGGCGACCGAAGCTGCCAAGCTGTCCGAACACGGAGCAACGGCGGATTACCAGTTTCTTTGGGTTCCCGATACCATACATGAATTATTTATTTTGAATGATCTTATGGAAGGGGGCCATCTGGCGCATTTTCCGTCGGGAGGTCCGTACTACCTCAAGTCGCTCTTCACGCCCATCGATTCCGAGGCGCCTGGCTACGATGCCATGATCCGGCACGGGATCGAGCACCCCATCGAGGACCATGCCGCAGTTGATTACTGGCTTATCAAGGGGCGGCTTCCCGTGGAAAAAGCCCGGTTCATCGAGACCTTGAACGCCATCAACGCCCGCACCCAGGATGATTTTTTCACCGAAAACGCCAGGTTGCTGACCGAGGTAGTGAGGCACTGCCGCACGCGCCACGCGAACCCTGATCTCGCCTGCCTCCAGGGCTTTCTGCGGTCCCCGACCGGTCTGCAAGCCCTGCGGAGGGAGCTGGCGATCCGGTTCAACGGCCAATACCGGGCTTCGCGCTTCCCGACCTACCGGTTGGTGGACAAGCACAAGACGGCACGGAAGATGGGCTTTCCCCTCGACCACGCGGAGGAGGGGCCGGACCCGGGCTCCATGATCGATCGCGTGGTCGAACTTGAACTCGAAGCCCACAAGGCGGGGGACGCCCTCCTCTATCGCGGTAGCAATGGCTTTCTCGATTTCGTCGATTCCGCCCTGGATCGCAGGACCGGCACGGGCCGCTTCCCAAATGGCTCGCTGGCCTTCGGAGCCTCCTTGTTCGGCGGCTATTTCCTCGATTCCCTGGGGAGCGTGGCCGGTCTTCCGGATGAATCCTCCGCCTGTGCCATGCATTACATGGGACATTCCCGCTACGCCTATGTCCTGAGGTTCCCCAAACAGCTCGGGCTGCGGCCCGAGGGCTTTCTGCACACCCTTTTCCTGATTCCCAATCTTGGCATTTTGGGCAGACTGTTCGGGCACGGCGAGTATTTCCACCCCCGCACCCGGGTTGGCATCAAGGATAACCGTCCGAAAAAACGTGTCAGCGGCCTGCTGGCGGGCCCAGTCAGCGCCCATCTGGCGATCGGTCTGGTCTTCGACAAGAACCTGACCCCACTGGGCATGGCCCATGACGTCGATGAATTCATCGCCAACCACATGCAGCTGCTGGCCATTGACCATCGCCCGGTTCTGCCTGGCAACAGCGAAGCCGCCACGCTGCTTGAGCACCAGAAGCAGCAGGCGCATGACGAGCTTTCCGGAACCGAACGAAAACAGTAGGGCGGGAGCCTGACTACGCCATCGTACGGGTCCCGGACTTTCGCCCCGTTCGCTCCGGAACCGTTCGCTTCGCGAACTGCCGTAGCGTAAAGCAGGCTAAAGGGCGGGTGTGACCTGTGCTTCGCCCAACGCCTGAGGAGAAGGGGGGGGCGGAGAGCCATGGCTGGCCCTTTGGAAGCCTCGGGAAGCCTCGGGAAGCCTCCCGGATCGGCTTTCCTGTGAATGGGGACACCGACGAGGGTTCAAAACCGAAATGCCGTCACGGCGGTTGCGAAGCAACCGACCGGGACGACTCTGATGCAAGTCTGGGACACGTGAGCTTACGTGGCCACGCGGTTAGGCCTCGGACGGCACTTCCCCCGCCCCGCGGCCCCACCGGAACCACGAGGCCGGCCCGGTGGCCAGGGCGACCCCGGCCACCACCACGGCACCGCCCAGCAGCTGCACCGCCCCCAGCCGCTCGCCCAGCAGCACGAAGGAGGCCGCCACCGACACCACCGGGATCAGGTTCAGGTATACGCTCGCTCGTCCGCTGCCCAGCGCGTTCTGGGTGGCGATGTACAGCCAGTAGCCGGCCGCCGAGCAGAACACCCCCAGGAACCCCACGTTCAGCACCGCCGCCAGGCTCGGCACCGCCCAGCGGGCGGATTCCCCCAGCGCGAACGGCACGCAGCCCAGCAGGCCGAACAGGCACTGCCAGAACGATACGGTGATCAGGCCGTAGCGGGCGCCCACCCGGTCGGTCACCTGCCCGTATAGCACCCAGGCGGCACAGGCCACCAGCATGAACAGGTAGCCCATGCGCGAGGAGGTCGAGCCCGCGGACCGGGCCGCCACCAGGATCACCCCCAGGGTGGACAGCCCCGCCCCCAGGTAGGCCCGGGCCCCCAGCCGCACCCCCTGGAAGACCCGCTCCGCCAGCACCGCCAGCACCGGGATGAAGCTGATCACCAGGGACGATTCCGAGGCGGACAGCAGCGCCACCCCGTGGTTCTCCCCGTAGAAGTACAGGGTCACCCCGGTCAAGCCGCCCGCCGCCAGGGCCGGCAGATCGGCGCCGGCCACCCGCAGGGATTCGCCGCTCCAGCGGGCGATCAGCGGCAGCACCGCGCAGGCGATCACGAACCGGTACAGGGCCAGGGTCATGGGCGGGATCTCCAGCACCGCCACCTTGATGCTCAGGAACGACAGTCCCCACAGCAGCGACAGGGTGAGACCGAACAGGATGGCGCGACGTTCTTTATGCATGACTGCATCATAGCAACCCGGCCCGGGGGAGCTGCCTGCTCGCTGTGTCTGCTGACCCGCACCAGGCGCGGCGTGGATTGGCATCGGATTCGCTCCATCCTGCCCGGTGTCAACATGCTGACCCTCCTCGACCGCCTCATGCCCCTGATGGCCCGCCTGTCCAAGCGGGTGGATCTGGCTGCGCCCATCTTCGTGCTGATCGTCATGGTGGTGATGATCCTGCCGCTGCCGGCCTTCGTGCTGGACATCCTGATCGTGTTCAACATCACCATGTCCCTACTGATCCTCATGGTCGGCATGTATGTGCCCCGGCCCCAGGAGTTCAACGCCTACCCCTCGATCCTGCTCATCATCACCCTGTTCCGCCTGAGCCTGAACGTGGCCACCACCCGGCGGATCCTGCTCTACGGCGGCGAGCAGGGCCCCGAGGCCGCCGGCCACATGGTCCAGGCCTTCGGCCAGTTCGTGGTGGGCGGCAGCTACGTGATCGGCCTGGTGGTGTTCCTGATCCTGCTCGCCATCCAGTTCATCGTCATCAACCACGGCGCCGGGCGCATCGCCGAAGTGACCGCCCGGTTCACCCTGGACGCCATGCCCGGCAAGCAGATGGCCATCGACGCCGACCTGAACGCCGGCTACATCGACGAAAAGGAGGCCCGCAAGCGGCGCAAGGACCTGGCCGGGGAAGCCAGCTTCTACGGCGCCATGGACGGCGCCGTGAAGTTCACCCAGCGGGACGCCGTGGCCGCCCTGATCATCCTGGCGGTGAACATCATCGCCGGCATCATCATCGGCGTGGTGAAGTACGACCTGCCGGTGCTGCAGTCCATGGAGACCTTCACCCTGCTCACCGTGGGTGACGGTCTGGTGACGGCCATCCCCAGCCTGCTGATCTCCGTGGGCGGCGCCATCCTCACCACCCGCAGCGGCTCCAGCTCCCCCAACCTGGGCACCGAGGTCATCGGCCAGCTGGGCGTGGACTTCCGGCCCCTGGCCATCTCCGCCTCCGTGCTGTTCCTGTTCGGCGCCGTGCCGGGCCTGCCCCTGGTGCCCTTCTGGCTCATGGGCTGCGTGTTCGCCGCCCTGGCCTATGGCACCTGGAAGCTGGCCGGCCAGAAGGTCAAGGACGCCGCCGATGCCGAGCTGCGCGACAAGGCCCGGCCGGCCGATGGCCCGGAAAAGGTGGAAGCCCTGCTCAAGGTCGATCCCCTGGGCCTGGAGGTGGGCTACGGCCTGATCCCGCTGCTGGACGCGGCCCAGGGCGGCACCGTCCTGGAACGGATCAAGGCGCTGCGCCGGCAGATGGCCCAGGACCTGGGCATCGTGGTGCCGCCCATCCGCATCCGCGACAACCTCCAGCTGCCCGCCAACACCTACCGGCTGCTGCTGCGCGGCGAGGAGATCGCCCGCAGCACGGTCATGCCGGGCATGTACCTGGCCATGAACCCCGGCACCGCCACCGAAGGCATCCAGGGCACCCCGACCACCGAACCGGCTTTCGGCCTGCCGGCATTCTGGATCGCCGAGCACCAGCGCGACCACGCCCAGCTGCTGGGCTTCACCGTGGTGGACGGCGCCACGGTGATCACCACCCACATCTCCGAGCTGGTCAAGCAGAAGGCCCCGGAGCTCATCGGCCGGACCGAGATCCAGCAGTTGCTGGACGCGCTCAAGGAGACCAGTCCCAAGCTGGTGGAGGACCTGGTTCCCAACGTGGTGCCGCTGGGGGTGATCCAGAAGGTGGTCCAGAACCTGCTGCGGGAGCGGGTGCCGGTGCGCGATCTGGCCCGGATCCTGGAGGCCACCGCCGACGCCATCGGCATCACCCGCGACCCCCTCACCCTCACCGAGTACGTGCGCCAGCACCTTGGCCGTTCGCTCACCAGCCCGCACCTTTCCGATCACAATGAACTGGGCGTCCTGGTGCTGGACCCCAAGCTGGAACAGACCATCCAGGCCGGGATCGAAACCACCGACCGGGGCAGCTTCCTGGCCATCGACCCGGCCCGCCTGCAGGAACTGCTCAACCGCATCACCACCAGCATCACCAGCCTGCTGCCCGGCGCCCAGCCGGTGCTGCTCACCAACCCCGTCGTGCGTCCGCACCTGCGCCACCTCCTGGAACGGGCCCTGCCCCACCTGGTGGTGCTCAGCCACAGCGAGGTGCCCATGGACGTGCGGGTCATCAACCTGGGCACGGTGGCATGACGCCCCGCGCCCATGATAGGAAAGGGGGAACTGCCTGCTCGCTTCGCTCGCGATGTTCCCCATCCAAGGGCGCAGGCGCCCTTGGATGTCCCAGGACCTTTGACCCCCATGCGGTGTCCGGGCCAAGCCCGGACACCACATCTGATCGGACCCCCCCATGCGCGTGAAGACCTTCGAAGCCACTTCCATGCAGGAAGCCCTCAGCATCGTCAAGCAGGAGATGGGCGAGGAGGCGTTCATCCTGTCCACCCGGACCCGCCAGCGCAAGACCGCCATGGGCCTGAACAGCGAGCCGGTGATCGAGGTCACCGCCGCCGTGGATGAGCCCGGACAGAGCGGCCCCGGGGTGGCCGAGACCGGTGTCTACGGCCTGCGCGCGCCCCTGGCCAACCGGGCGCCGGAGCCCACCGAGCGCATGGAGCGCACCGAGCGCCCGGATCGGGTGGAGCTGGCCGAACGGCCGGCGGCCCAGGAACGCAAGCTGCTCATCCGCGCCACCCGCCCCCCGGAACCCAGCCAGCCGGTGTCCATGCCCGCCCGGGTCTCGGCGCCCGCCCCGACCCCGCCGGCCCCGGCCCCCCCGCCGCCGCCGGTGGACCTGCAGCCCCTGCGCCGGGATATCCTGGAGATCAAGGGCGCCGTGGAGGCACTCAAGGACCAGGACGGCCGCAACCTGGTGATCCTGCGCGAGCTGGACCAGATGAAGCTGCAACTCAACCGCATCCAGAAGCAGGGCATGCCCCAGGCCCAGCTGCAGCTGCCGCCCACCATGCTCGGGCTGTACGGCGAGCTGGTGGCCAACGACGTGGATCCCATGATCGCCCTGCGCCTGTGCGAATACACCCAGCGCACCCTGCTGGAGCAAAGCGGGGACGAGATCCTGGATCCGGAAAAGGCCCGGCTGTTCATGCGCCGGGTGATCGCCGACTTCATTCCGGTGGCCTCGCCCATCCAGCTGGACCCGGGAAAGATGCGCGTGGCCGCCCTGGTCGGCCCGACCGGCGTGGGCAAGACCACCACCATCGCCAAGCTGGCCGCCTACGCCAAGCTGGAGCTCAAGCAGAAGGTCGCCCTGCTCACCCTGGACACCTACCGCATGGCCGCCGTGGACCAGCTGCATCAGTACGCCGAGATCCTGCAGGTGCCCCTGCACGTGGCCCTGACCGTGGAGGACCTGCGCTCCGCCCTGCGCTTCTACCAGGACCGGGCGCTGGTGCTCATCGACACCCCCGGCCACAGCCCCAAGGATTCCGAGATGCAGGGCCAGCTGCGCCACTTCCTGGACGAGCTGCCGGAGGTGGAGACCCACCTGGTGCTGTCCGCCACCACCAAGCCCCGGGACCTGGCCGACATCGCCCAGCGCTTCGAGCCGCTCAAGCCGGGCCGGATCATCTTCACCAAGCTGGACGAAACCTCCACCTTCGGCCCGCTGCTCTCCACCCTGGTCCGGGTCAAGCGGCCGCTCAGTTACCTGGGCACCGGCCAGGGCGTGCCCCAGGACCTGGAGATGGCGACCAGCCGCCGAGTGGCCGACCTGATCCTGCCCCTGCCCCAGATCGATCCCTTCCCGGTTCCCCCCGCCCAGCCCCCCCACGCATCCCGCACCTCTCACGCACCCCAGGCGAAACCATGAACGATCAAGCCAACCGTCTCAGAGCGCTTGCCCGGAGCCAGACCCCCGAGCCCACCCTGTTCAGCTCCCGGGTCATGGCCATCGCCTCCGGCAAAGGGGGCGTGGGCAAGACCAACGTCGTGGCCGGGCTGGCCATGAGCCTGGCCCAGCAGGGCCAGCGGGTGGTGGTGCTGGACGCCGACTTCGGCCTGGCCAACCTGGACATCCTGCTGGGCCTCACCCCCGAGTTCACCCTCGAGCACGTGCTCCGGGGCGAAAAGCTCATGGAGGAGATCCTGCTGGACGGCCCCTTCGGCATCCGCATCATTCCGGCCAGCAGCGGGGTCCAGGAACTGACCCGGCTGGACGCCTCGGCCGAACTGCGGCTGATCCAGGGCCTGCAGCGGATCTCCGCCGAAAGCGATTGGCTGCTCATCGACACCGCCGCCGGCATCCACGATTCCGTCATCAAGCTGCTCATGGCCGCCCAGGAGGTGCTGCTGGTCACCACCCCCGAGCCCACCGCCCTGGTGGACGCCTACGCCATGGTCAAAGTGGTGCACCTGCGGGACCCGCACAAGCCACTCTGGCTGCTCATCAACAACAGCCAAAGCCAGGAGGAGGCCGAAGAGACCATCGAACAGTTGCAGGCGGCCACCCACCGCTTTCTGGACCGGGAATTGCATGTGCTTGGCATGCTGCCCGCCGACCCCTTCATCCTGCAGTCGGTGCGCCAGCAGCGCGGCGTGGTGGACCTGTTCCCCCACGCCCCGTCCAGCCTCGCCTTCCGCGCCGCAGCGCAACAATTGCGGGAGAAGATCCCCTTACAAAAGGATGGTTTTGCTGCATTCTGGAAAGGCCTAACAGTCGAGGAGTTATGAAGCCAAGGGAGCAGTCAGGCAGCCAGGCTTCCGCCGCGGATGGAGCGGCCCCGGCTCAGGTGCCGGCGCCCCTCGCCCGCGCCGCGGCCCAGGCCTATGGCCGCAACGCGCAGCTCGCCCCGCCCGTCGCGCCGGTGCCCGCCCCCGGCAGCACCCCGGCCCAGGATCGGGACCAGCTGATCACCGAGTGCCTGCCCCTGGTGAAGTTCATCGCCCACCGCATCTCCGCTCGGCTGCCGTCCCACGTGGACGTGGACGACCTCATCCATTCCGGCATCCTGGGCCTCATGGACGCGGTGAAGAAGTTCGAGCCCGACCGCAACGTCAAGTTCAAGACCTACGCCGAGCAGCGCATCCGCGGCGCCATCCTGGACGGCCTGCGCGACCTGGACTGGGTGCCCCGCAGCCTGCGCCGCAAGAAGAAGGACATCGAGACCGCCTACCACCAGCTGGAGCAGCAGAAGGGCCGCGCCGCCACCGACGAGGAAGTGGCCGCCCACCTGGGCCTGACCCTGGAGGAGCTGCAGCATTCGCTGGATGACCTGAAGGGGGTCAGCCTGGGCACCTTCATGGAGGCCGGGGAGAACAGCGAAGGGGAGAGCCTGATCAGCTTCATCCCCGACCCGGACGGGGAGAACCCGCACATCCAGCTCCAGGCCAAGGAGGTGCGCACCCTGCTCAAGAACGCCGTGGACCGGCTGCCCACCAAGGAGCGGTTCGTGGTGCAGCTCTACTACTACGACGAGCTGACCATGAAGGAAATCGGCACCCTGCTCAACATCACCGAGAGTCGGGTATCACAATTGCATACCAAGTCCATGCTCCGGCTCCGGGGCAAGCTCAAAGAACGCCGGATCGAAGACTAACCAGTAAGTCCCAGGAAGCATCATGGCCAAGATTCTCAGCCAGGAGGAGGTTGACGCCCTCCTGAAATCCCACGCCAAGGGGGCCAAGGCCGCCGCGCCCTCGGCGGGTCCTGCCGCCCCGGCCGCCGCCGCGCCCACCCAGCAGCGGGCAAAAAAAGCCCAGCCCCAGAAGAAAGTCACCCTGTACAACTTCCGGCGCCCCGACCGGGTGTCCCGGGAGCAGATGCGCTCCCTGCATTTCATGCACGACCGCTTCGCCCGCAACTTCTCCAGCTCCCTGTCCGCCTACCTGCGGACCATCACCGAAGTGAACCTGGTGAGCGTCGAGCAGCTCAGCTACCAGGAGTTCCTGCTGTCGGTGCCCGACCCCACCTGCTTCAACGCCATCTCCATCCGGCCCCTGGAGGGCGCCTTCGCCCTGGAGGTGAATCCCCAGCTGGTGTTCCCCATCATCGACAAGATGCTGGGCGGCCCCGGCGATGCCCTCAAGCACCTGCGCACCATGACCGACATCGAGCAGTCCATCTTCGACGGGGTGCTCAAGCTGGCCCTGGACGACCTGCGCGAGGCCTGGCGCGGCATCATCGACCTGGACTTCCGCATCCAGGCCCGGGAGACCAGCCCCCAGCTGATCCAGATCGTCGCCCCCAACGAGGTGGTCCTGCTGGTGGTGTTCGAGGTGAAGATGGGCAGCGTGGTGGGCATGATCAACCTGGCCATCCCGTCCATCATCCTGGAGCCGGTCGCCAACAAGTTCGACCAGGAGATGTACACCGGCTACAAGAAGTCCTCCACCTTCGAGGAGGCCCGGCTGCTCATGGTCAGCATGAAGAAGTGCGGCATGGACGTCTGCGCCGAGATCCGCGGCACCAACCTGCGGCTGTCGGACGTCCTCAGCCTCCAGTCCGGGGACCTGATCCCCCTCAACAAGCGGTTCGACGCCATGCTGGACCTGACCGTGGACGGGATTCCCCGCTACCAGGGCTACATGGCCTTGAACGCCAACCAGAAGCGGGTGTTCCAGGTGACCACCACGCCCCAGGAGGGATGATCCATGGATCCCGCGATGTCGGAATTGCACCAGAAGATCGGCACCTGCTTCGGCGAAAGCATGTCCTCCGTGTTCTCCATGCTCACCGGGCGGGAGTTCAGCATCAAGCCGATGGACGGCGACACCCTGGACCACGCCGGGGTCGCCGCGCTGCACCAGGCGCCGGTGGTGTACGTCAAGGCCCTCTACACCAAGGGCATGACCGGGGTGATCATGTTCGCCCTGCCCCTCAAAGAGGGCACCATGCTGGTGGACCTCATGCTGGGCGGCGACGGCGCCCCCGCCCAGGAACTGGCCGGGGATTCCCGGGACGCCCTGGCCGAGACCTTCAACCAGATCATGGGCTCGGCCAACCAGGCCCTGTCCGACCTGGCCGGCGAGACCATGTCCATCTCCAACGTGGAGATCTTCTCCTCCGAGGGCACCGAGATGACCGGCCTGGAGGACCTGATGGGCCCCGGCCCGTTCCAGGACCTGCCCCTGGAGACCGTGCAGGAGAGCCTCAGCACCCTCATCCACGTGCTGATCCCCGATCTGCTGGTCCAGCAGCTCAAGCGCAAGCTGGGCCTGGGCGAGCCGGTGCTGGCGC
>Ga0302190_10002425_pt1 | contig 12144 bp, 10 predicted proteins | sample II_Bog_E2_3_FD_198784 | JGI IMG/M metagenome (GOLD analysis project Ga0302190, IMG submission 198784) | Peat permafrost microbial communities from Stordalen Mire near Abisko, Sweden - II_Bog_E2_3 | ecosystem: Environmental > Terrestrial > Soil > Wetlands > Peat | place: Sweden: Abisko... | reverse complement strand
CCGGCATCCGCCGCTCCCGCACCGCCAGGGCCTCGGCCTGGCGGCCCGGGGAAGGCACGAACTGGGATACCGCCTGCAGCCCCTCCAGCTCCCCCTGCCGCAGCAAAGGCTCCAGCCGGGCCCGCAGAGCCTCCTCCCGGGCCAGCACATCAGCCTCGCCGGGCCCCTCCACCAGGAAGAACCGGGCGGAATTGGACAGCCCGGTGAGCTCCCGGATGCGCCCCTCCTGGGCCTGCAGACGGCCCGAGGGCTGGATCAGGCCCTTGACGTCGTCCGAAACCCGCAACCGGATCGTGGCCACCAGGAGCAGGACCCCCACCAGGGCCAGGCCCCACCGGACTCCCGAACGGTCGGCCAGCCTCAACCAGCGGGCCAGGGCCCGGTCCATGGCCGCCATCAGGCCCGGCCGAGCCTCCGCGGAACGCACCAGGGCGTCCGGCAGGACCAGGACCACCGTGAGGAACGAAGCCACCAACCCGGCCATGGAGAAGACCGCCATCTGCCGCAGCCCCGGGAAGGGGGCGACCCCGAGGGTGGCATAGCCCAGCAGAGTGGTGACCAGGCCCAGCAGCAGGGCCGGCAGCAGCCGGCGCAGGGCGGCCCGGGCGTCCCAGCTCGGCCCTTCGCCCAGGTGATGGGCGAAGTAGAGGAACGGGTAGTCCACCGCCACCCCCAGCATGCTGGCGCCGCAAACCAGGGTGAGCAGATGGATCCTGCCGAACACCAGCAGGGTCGCCGCCGTGGCCGCCACCAGGCCCGCGGCCACGCAGGCCAGACCCAGCAGCAGGTGGCGGGCCGACCGGAACACCAGCAGGAACAAGACCACGATGGCGGCCAGGGAGCCCCAGCTGATCAGGCCGGTCTCCCATTCGGCGCTGGTCCTGGCGTCGGCGGCGTAGAACACGGCCCCGGTGCGCAGCACCTCCAGTTCCGGCCAGGTCCCCAGCGCCCGTTCGGCCCTGGCCACCGCCGCCAGACTTTGCCGCTGGATCCCCGGGTCGAACGCCGAGCCCTTGAGGGTCGCGCTCACCAGGATGTACAGGCCCTCCCCCGCGTGCAGGGTCAGCAGGCCGTCCTCCACACCCAGGTGCAGGCTGTTCAGGGGCAGCCCGGCCAGGAACCCTTCGAGTCCGCCCAGGGGATCCTCGGCCGGGCCCAGGCCCGGCAGGGCGCCCATGGGCGAGGCCAGCCTGGCCTGCACCCGGCGGCCCAGGGCCCCCGGGCCGTCCAGCCGGGCCTCGTCTCCGGCCAGGGGCAGGCGGAACCGGTAGCGCCCGTAGAACCGGGTGACCAGGCCCGGATCCATGGGCGGCAGCTGGCCGGTGACCTGGTCGAAACCGCCGGAGCCGGCCAGGGATTGGGCGAACGCCCGGGCCGCGGCCTTGATCCGGGCCGGCTGGCCGTGGCCGGATCCCACCAGGAACAGGGCCCGGTCGCCGGTGGCCTGGGCCAGGACCCGGATGGCCTGTTCGGCCACGGGGTTGCGCTCGGTTTCCGGCAGCATGGCCAGGAGGTCGGTCTGGATGGCCCGGCCGCCCTGCAGGCGCATGAGGGCCAGGCCAGCCAGCGCCGCCAGCACCAGGATCCAGAGCCAGGCCCGGGGGCGCATCAGGAGCCTGACCATGTATTATTCGGCCCCGCGCTGATGGCACCGGGCCCGGCAAGGCAAGGAAGGCGACGAAGGCGGTATAGGTGATACCGCCGAGGAGCCTGACGCAGCATGGCTGGGCCCGCTGCCATCAGCCCGAAGGGACGTCGTCGCAGGGTCGAATGATACATGGTCAGGCTCCTAATCCTGGGCCAGAAGGCGGGTCTCGCCCTCGGTCAGGGGCAGGTCGAGCCGCTGGTGCTGGAAGGCCAACTCCATCCGGTCGCCTCCGGCTTCCTGCACCCGGATGCGGTCGATGAACCGGCCTCCGTCCAGTTGGATCCGCCGCACGAACGCCGCGGTCTGGTCATTGGGCACCAGGGTCACTTCCCAGCGCTCGGGCCGGCCGGTGCCAGTCACCGTGAAGAAACTCTCCAGAGCCTGGAAGTCCCCCTGGGCCACCGCCGTGAAGATCCGGCCCAGCTGCGCCACCATGGGCGCCTCCCGGGCGTTCTTGCGCTCCCGGCCGCCGTCGGCGTCCACCACCAGGAGGCCCTTGGGGCCCATGACGTAGGTGAGGGCCAGGGGCCGCTTCAACTCCCAGATCACCCCCTTGTCCCGGGCCAGCACCATGCTGCCGCTGGCTTTGAGCGGCCGGGAAAGGGCGGCCAGGGTGCGGGTCTGGGTGAAGTCCAGGTGGACGCAGGCGGCCTCCCGCAGGTGGGCGGTAAGGGGCCCGGGCAGGGTCCCCTGGCCGTGCAGGGCCAAGGCGGGCAGCAGCAGGAGGGTGAGCAGAGGTTTCACGGGTACAGGCTCCATCGGCAGGTTTGAATGTCCGCGGCCAGGGCGCCCAGGGCGGTGTCCAGAGGCCGGTCCTCCTCCACCAGGGGGATGCCGCGGCTCATCTCCCCCAGGCACGCCAGGGCCTCAGGCCCGAGCCGCTCCAGGGCCGGGACCCCCTGCCGGCGGCGCAGTTCCAGCCCCTGGCGGGTGGCCAGGACCATGGCCGCGGCCACCTGGCCGGTGAGTTCCAGCACCCGCAGGCAGTCCCGGGCGGCGATGGTGCCCATGCTGACCTTGTCCTGGTTGTGGCATTCGGTGGAACGGGAGAAGGCCGAGGCCGGCATGGTCAGCTTCAGGGCTTCGGCGGTCCAGGCGCTGGCGGCGATCTGGACCGCCTTGAGCCCGTGGTTGATGGCCGCCCTGGGCTCGGCCGCCCCGGACAGGTTGCTGGGCAGCCCGTTGTTGTAGCGGGTGTCCACCAGCAGGGCCAACTGCCGGTCCATGAGGTCCGCCACGCTGGCCACCGCCAGCTTCAAGGCGTCCATGGCGAAGGCCACGTGGCCGCCGTAGAAATGGCCGCCGTGGAGCATGAGCTGCGCTTCCCCGTCGAACAGCGGATTGTCGTTGGCGCTGTTCAGTTCGTTCTCCAGGTCGCGCCGGATCCAGGGCAGCGCGTCGCGCAGCACCCCGATCACGTGGGGAGCGCACCGGACCGAGTAGCGGTCCTGGAGCCGCGGGCCGGCCGCGCCCGCATCCCCGGCCAGGTCGCCATGGATCCAGGCGGCCGCCTCCCCTTGGCCCGCGTGGGGTTTCAGCTGGGACAGCCGCGGGTGGAAATGCTCCCGGTTGCCCTGGAGGCAGGCCACGGTGAAGGCGGTGAGCCGGCACGCCAGCCGGCTCAAGTAGTCGGCCCGGCGGAAAGCGAGGCAGGCCAGCCCGGTCATGACCGCGGTGCCGTTCATGAGGGCGAGGGCTTCCTTGGGCGCCAGGGACAGTAGAGGGAGGCCAGCCTGTTCCAGCGCCGCCCGGGCCGGCGAGCCGCCCTCCCCGTGGATCACCTCCCGCTCGCCCATCAGCACCGCGGCGATGTAGGAAAGGGGGGTGAGGTCCCCGCTGGCGCCCACGGAGCCTTCGGCCGGGATTCTCGGCAGGATCCGATGGTTGATGAGGGCAGCCAGGGCTTCCAGCAGTTCGAACCGCACCGCCGAATAGCCCTGGGCCAGGGAGGTGAGCCGGGCCAGGAGCACCGCAAGGGCTTCCTCCGGCTCCAGGAACCGGCCCAGGCCGCAGCCGTGGTAGCGGCAAAGCTGGGTGGGCAGTTCCAGCAGCAGCGCGGCCGGAATCGGCACGGTGCAGGAATCCCCGTAGCCGGTGTTGACCCCGTAGACCTCCACCCCATCCCGCAGCAACTGGTCCAGGAAAGCGCAACTGGCCGCCACCCGGCCCCGGAACGCGGAATCCTGGGCCAGGGCCACGGGCCGGCCCAGGAACGCCACCTCTGCCACGTCCTCCAGGGTGATCCGGGCCACCCCCACCGTCAGCGCCAACGGCCTGGGCTCAGCGGGAAACCCAGAAATCAAAGAAGTTGAACCACTGGTAGGGGTTTGCACGGCACTGGGCCTCCAAGGATTGAGCATAACGCCCGGCCCAGTGGGCCATGGCGGCTTCCCGGTCGAGCCGGGGCAATTCGATCCGATCGGCGAAGGTTTCCACCCACACCCGGTAGCGCTCCCCATCGTAGACACAGAACATGAGGTACACCGGGCACCGGAGCAGGTGGGCCAGAAGGAACGGACCGATGGCGAAGGGGGCCGCCTCGCCCAGGAACGGGGCCAGGACGGTCCGGCCGTTTTCATTGGGCGGGGTGCGGTCCCCCACGATGAACAGGAATTCGCCCCGGTCCACCTTCTCCTGCAGCCGGATCGCGGTATCCGGGGTGACCGCCGCCACCTGCACCAGGTTGCTGGCGAACCTGGGGTTGACCCGCCGCAGCAGGTCATGGAAACGGACCGCGTTTTCGGAATAGACCACCGCGTTCAGCCCCTCCAGACTGCGGCCCTCGCCCAGGGCCCTCAGCATCTCCAGGTTGCCCAGGTGGGCCCCCAGGAACAGTCCGCCTTGGCCGCTCCGCCGCAGCGCCAGGAAGCTGTCCAGTTCGGCGGTCTCCAGCCGGATCCCCGAGGTGCAGCCGGCCCAGGCCAGCACCTTGTCCACGGTGGCCCGGGTGAAACTGCGGAAGTGGCGGTAGACCTGCCTCGTCCCCGGTTCCCCCGGCAGCCCCGCCACCGGCCCGAACCGGGCATGGAGCCGGCTCAGGTAATCCCGGGAGGCCAGCCGGGCCCTGCGCCCGGTGAGGAAGAAGTAGGGCACCAGGCCCTCGGCCAGCAGTCGCACGGCCGATGGTCCCAGCAGGCGCAGAACCCCGGCGACGATCCGGAAACCGGCCACGGTGCCCCGTTCCCGGATGCGGTACCAGGGCCGCGCCTCCACCATCCGCCCGGACCGGCGGGCCGGCGAGGTGAAAAGCAGCCGGATATGCATCCAGACCAGCAGGAGGGTGTCCCGCCACGGACGGAAATGGGAGACCCCGTCCTCGGGATAGGTGACGTCCACCGGCGCGTTCAGCACCGGGACCCCGGCCCAGTGGAGACGGATGATGATCTCGGTGTCGAAGGCCATGCGCCTCGGGATCGGTTCCCGGTCCATGAGGGCGATGGTCGGTTCCAGCGGATAGAGCCGGAAACCGCAAAGGGAGTCCTGGATGTCCAGGGACCGGGTATGGATCCAGACCCAGAGGTGGGAGGCGTAGCGGCCGAATTTCCGCGAGGCGGGCACGCTCTCGTCATAGTGGGGCACCCCCGCGATCACCGCCGACGGGTGGGCCCTGCCCAGGGCCAGGAAGGCCGCCACCGCCCGGGCGTCGTGCTGGCCATCCGAATCCACCTGCAGGGCATGGCTGAACCCGTCCCGGAAGGCCTGGCGCAGGCCCCTCATCACCGCCGCGCCCTTGCCCCGGTTGGGGGTGAGCGACAGCAGCCGGATCAGCGGTTCCCCCGCCGCCAGCCGCCGCAGTTCCCACCGGGTCTCCTCGCCGCTGCCGTCATCGGCCAGGTACATGGGCAGGCCGAAGGCCGCCAGGGCCGCCACGGTGCGGGCCAAGGCAGGTCCGGGATCGTAGACCGGGAGGACGAGGCAGGGACGGAAGCTCATGGCCGGTCCAGGAACAGCACCCGGCCACAGGAGAGCCGGCCGGTCCCGGCCAGGTAGTGGAAACCCAGCCGGGATCCGATGGCGGTGCGCTCCAGGGAAAGCCTCAGCTGGATCTCGGTGCCGGGCCGGATGGCCGCCTGGAATTTCACCTGGTCCAGGCCCTGGAACCCGCCCAGGGGGCCGAAGGTCTCCTGGGCCAGCCGGATCGCCCAATCCACCTGGACCACCCCGGGCAGCACCGGATCCCCCGGAAAGTGCCCCTGGAAGGCCGGAAGGTCGGCGCCGATGGCCAGGGTGAACGAGGCTTCCCCCTGGGCCAGGCGGTCCCGGCGCAGGATGGCCGGCAGCGGATGTGGGCCGGCGGATCCGGGCTCCGGCCGCGGCCCGGCCAGGAACAACCCGCCCAGGGCCCTGGCGGTGAGTTTCCCCCGGGCGTCGTAGGGCAGCGCTTCGGGAAAGCGCCAGCGCCTGGGCACCGCCAGGCCGTCGAAGCGCAGGGCCAGATGGGCCCGAAGCGCCTGCACCAGGACGGCTCGGTCGGAGGGGGCGCCTGGCTTCAGCACCACCACCGCCCCCAGGGCCGGGCGGCGTCCTTCCAGCAGCACCACCGAGGCGCGGGCCACCCAGGGCTGGGTCTCCAGGGCCCGTTCCAGTTCCGGCAGGGAGACCCGCTTCTCCTCGAGCTTGATGGTCCGGTCCAGCCGTCCCAGGAGCCGGAACCGCCCTCCGGCGGCGGGCACGGCGCCGTCCTCCAGGCGCAGGGGGCCGGGCCCGGCCCGGAACGAAGTCACCACCAGGGCCCCGTCCTCGAACGCCAAAGCCACGTCGTCGAAAGGGGTCCAGTCCGCCGATTCCGCCGTCTCCCCCTGGTTGCGCCAGGCGATGCCGCCGGTCTCGGTGCTGCCGTAGATCTCCACCACCCCGCCCGGCACCCAGCGGCGCCAGACCTGGGCGTCCGAGGCGTTCAGGGGACCGCCCGACGAGAACAGCACCGCCGGCAGCCTAGGGATTGCGCCCAGATCCAGCAGCTGCGGCAGCCGGGACAGGTGGGCCGGGCTGGCCACCAGGGCCGGAACGGCCAGGCCCAGAGCCTGGCGGAACCCGTCCGGATCGCCCGCGGGCTCGCACAGGAAGGGCCGCCCAGCCGCCAGCGGCCAGAGCAGGCGGAACAGGCAGCCGTAGATGTGATGGTGGGGCACCGTGCCCACCATGGGACCGGCGGTCAGCAGGTGGCCGAAGGTCCGCTCCAGCATGGCCACCTCGGCATCCAGCTGGGCCAGGTCCTTGGGGACCGCCTTGGGCTCCCCGGTGCTGCCCGAAGTCCAGAATTCCAGCTTGCCGGACAGCAGCGTGCCCGCGGCCACCGTCCCCCGGGAGCGGATCTCCCAGAGCGCTCCGTCCGCCTCCCGTTCCAGTTCCTCCAGGGTCTGGGGCAGGAAATTGGGCGGCAGCACCACGGTGCGCCCCGCCAGCAGCAGGCCGAACAGGCCCGCGGCGAAGTCCCAGGCCTCGGGGCAGGCCAGCACCCAGCGGCGCCCCCCGGCCGCCCGGGCCTGATCCGCGGCCCCGGCTGCGGCCGAGGTAAACTCGGCCCAGGTGCGCACCCTCGGCGGCGAGCCGGCGGGGGCCAGGTTGAGGGCTACGGGAAGGTCGGGGGAGCGGGCACCCTGGAACAGGTGGGTAAGGGGCAGGATGCTCATGCTCTGGTCAGGCGCCCGTTTCCAGCGGCAGCTGGCCGCTCCGGGCCACGAAGGCCACCAGGGTGCTCACCGAGCGGAAGTTGTCCTTGGTGGCGGGATCCTGTTCCGCGGCCTGGACCTGGAATTTCCTGCGCAGGGCGATGCCCAGCTCCAGCGCGTCGATGGAATCCAGACCCAGGCCGCCGGCGAACAGGGGATCCTCGTCGGGGATGCCCTCGGGGGTCAGATCCTCCAGGCCGAGGGTCTCAATGATGAATAATTTCATTTCATATGGAGTGACGACCATGCCCATGACGTTTCGCTTCCCAATCTGATTTTATGGAAATCCCGCAGGCCCCAGAAGAGCGCATCCCCTGCCGGCCCCAGGGCCTGCTGTGGGACGTACGGTTTCTCAATCATATAGAGTTCCTGCCCGGGAATTCAGGGTAATTGCCAGTGCCAAGGGCCCCCGGGCCCGGCGCCCAGGGCCTGGAGGCACTGGATGGACTGGGCGGCGGACCCGGCCGGCGCCTCCGCCGAAGCCAGGGTCAACCTGCGGGCGGCGGGTTCGCCCACCAGCAGGGCCACCGCGTGCAGCTCACCCCTGGGCACCAGATCCGCCCAGGGCTCCGGGAGCCGGTCATCCCCGTATACGTAAAGCACCGGGCTGGAAGGGTCCGCCCGGAAGCAGGCCAGGGCCTCCAGCAGCCCGCAGCCGAAGGTTTCCGGGCCGGCGGCCACCGCGCAGGCCGACGCCCGGTTCCCCTTAAGGATCGACCAGAGCCCCGGAACCGCATTGTGGACCGACATGGAGAACAGGGTCGGCGAGACCTCCGCTCCCGCCGCCAGGTCCTGCAGAATGGTCAGGGTCCGTTCCGCCTCGCCGTGGCGGGAGGCGAACACCACCCGTGCATCCCCTTCCGGGGCGACCCGGTTGGCGCAGTGGAAGAAGGCCCGGGCCAGCGGGCTCAGGCGCCGTCGCTGCAGGGGCTCCACCCAGGACACATCCGGCGGGCCCCAGGCCAGGTCCAGGAACCCGTCCGGAGCCCCCGGCGCCAGCAGTCCCTGGGCCACAGGGTCGTCCGCGAACCAGGCGGCGGCTCGCAGGATGGGCAGGACCAGGGCGGAGGACATCATGGGAACTCGCTGGAAAACGGGATTGTGGAGAAGGCGGCCGCCCTCGTATGCTCGCAGGCATGGCCTCCACGTTCTACTGGCACGATTATGAAACCTTCGGGGTCGACCCGAGGGCGGACCGCCCCGCCCAGTTCGCCGGCCTGCGCACCGACGCCGACCTCAACCCGGCGGGGGAGCCGCTGGAGCTCTGGTGTCGGCTCAGTCCCGACTACCTGCCCAACCCCGTGGCCTGCGGCCTCACCGGCATCGGACCGGACGCGGTGCAGCGGCTGGGGCTGTGCGAGCGGGACTTCATCCGGGCCGTGCACCAGGAGATGGCCTTCCCGGAAACCTGCAGCGTCGGCTACAACAGCCTGCGGTTCGATGACGAGCTGACCCGCTGCACCCTGTTCCGCAACCTCATCGACCCCTACGGGCGCGAGTGGCAGAACGGCAATAGCCGGTGGGACCTGCTGGACGTGATGCGGCTGGCCCGAGCCTTCCGGCCTGAGGGAATGGTCTGGCCGGACGGGGAGGATGGCAGTCCCAGCTTTCGGCTGGAGTTGCTCACCGCCGCCAACGGCATCGCCCATGCCCAGGCCCACACCGCCCTGGCCGACGTGCGGGCCACCATCGCCCTGGCCCGCAAGCTGAAGGAGGCCCAGCCCAGGCTCTGGGAGTTCGCCTTGAAGGCCCGGAACAAGCACTGGGTCCGGACCCAGGTGGACCCGGCCCACCCCCAGGCCCTCATCCACGTATCCGGCATGTTCAAGGCCGCCCAGGGCGCGTTCTCCCTGGTGTGGCCCCTGGGCGACCAGGCGGGACGGCCCAACGAGGTGGTGGTCTGGGACCTGCGCCATGATTTCGAGCCCTTCCTGGACCTGGATCCGGAGGCCCTGCGCCAGCGGATCTTCCTGGGCGCGGAGGAACTGGCCCGGCAGGGCCTGGCCCGGCTGCCGGTCAAGACCCTGCACACCAACCGCTGCCCCATGGTGGTCCGGGATCTGCGCCTGCTGACCCCGGCGGTCGCCGAGCGCTACCAGGTGGATCTGGCGGCCGCCCAGGCCCTGGGCGCGCGCCTGGAGGGCCAGGCGGGCTTTCGCGGGCGGGTGGTGGCGGCCTGCGCCTCAAGCTACCCGGCCAGCTGCCCGGATCCGGATTTTTCCATCTATGGCGGCGGTTTCTTCTCCGCCCAGGACCGCACCTGGATGGACCGCATCGGCCGCACCCCGCCCGGCGAGCTGGCCGCGCTCAGGCCGGCGTTCCTGGATTCCCGGCTGGGGGAGCTGTTCTTTCGCTACCGCGCCCGCAACTGGCCCGAGTCCCTCACCGGGCCCGAGCGGACCCGCTGGGAGGCCCACTGCCAGGGCCGGCTGGACCAGCCGCCGGTGAAGGGGCTGCTGGGCCGGGAGGCCTTCCGTAACCTCCTGGCGGAGTGCCGCTCCACCCATCCCGGCAAGGACAGCCTGTGGCGGGAGCTGGAGGCCTACGGCCAGAGTCTCAGCGTACGCCCTTGCTCTTGAGTTCCAGGGCGAACCGGTAGTCCTCGCCCTGGATGTGCTGGACCAGCCAGTCCTCAAGGAAGTTCATCACCGGGAGGGTGAGGGTGGCGGTGCCCTTCTGGAACTTGTCCACCAGCTCCGCCACCTGGGCCACCAGGTCCGCGTGGATGGCCTTGTGCTTGGCGGTCGCAGAGTAGGCGTGGCGCATCATGAGTTCCTCCTCCATGGCGAAGTGGCTCACGGTGTAGTCCTTGAGGAAGACCAGGATGCCTTCCACCTCGTCCTTGCCCTTGCCCAGTTTCATGGCTCCGTGCAGGCGGTTGAAGATTTCGATCAACGACTGGTGCTGCTCGTCGATCTTGCCGTGGCCGGTCTCGAGCCTTTTATCCCAGACGATCAAAGCCATCAGTTCCTCCCAAATAGCGACTAGCGACCCAATCCCAGCCGACAACCACCCTCAGGGGAGGTTAGCGGACGCTGGATCAGCCTCCGCATTCCAGAACGGAAGTTTCAAGCTAATAGCTGATTGGCATTATTGTCAATGCATCGTCCTGACCTTCGTGTCCGGCATCACCGGGTTGGGGGATGGTCATCCAGCCATTTCCGGGCCCCGTCCGCCAGGATGTCCCGGTGCATCCGCATCGGGTCGCCGAAGAAGGCCGCCCCCGCGCCCAGATCCACCAGGTGGGTGGCCAGCAGGTCCATCGCGTCCTTGTCCTGCCACAGGCCTTCGGCGTAGATGACCCGGGCCCCCTCCCTGGGCTCATCCAGGAGGCGGCAGAAGTACTGCTGGCTGACCTCCCCCTCCCGGGCCATGTGCGAGCCGATGATCACCACCCGCAGTCGGTTCCATTCATGGGGCGACAGCCCCTTGCGCAGCAGGGCGGTGGCCCGGTCCAGTTCCGCCAGTTCAAGTCCGGCCGCCGCATCGGCGTTGGCCAGGAGCAGCGGGCCAAGCTCCCGGGCGAAGGCCGCCAGCCGTTCCACCTTGATCCCGCCGGGGCGGAGCGCGTCGTCCAGGAGTTGCAGGGAGTGGTCCAGGATCCGTTCCTGCCTCGCCAGATCAGCCGGGGGAAACAGCGGTTTGAGGCCATCCCGGGCGGCCAGGGTCAGGCTCCGCAGTTCCGCCATCCGGGCCGGCGACGGCGTCCGTTCCGGGGCGCAGAACAGCAACTGGAGGGCCAGGGGGACATGGTCGACAGCCTTGAGCCGGTGGTACAACCCGGGCCTCAGCGGCGCCTCGGACACCTGCACCCCCTTGCGGAACAGCCGCAGCCGGTCCCCGGACACCACCAGCACCGCTCCGCTCCCGACCAGGGCATCGGCCTTGGCCTGGGCATAGGTCGCCCGGAAGCCATTATTGAGGGCGGTGAGGGGATCCTGGGCCGGGCACCCGGGGCCCGGCCCCCCCTGCCCCGGGAGCGGCCAGGCCAGCCCAAGCAATACGGCAAGTGCAAATCTATCAATTAAAAGCATGACAGCACCCAAGACTCGCCCGGCGCCCGTGAAGCACCGGAAAGGCATCACTATAGCCAAGGGCGTGGGGCGGGTCAGGAAAAAATCAATTCACCTGGGTGACCAGCTTCCGGGTGATCAGGTGCAGCAGGTGGGTATTGCCCTGGGGATCGGTCTTGAGGATCAGGTTGACCGTGGTTTCCACGTCGCCCAGCGCCCGGTGGGCGGTGCCGGTGAGGATCTTCAGTTCCGTGGCCAGGTGCTGCAGGCGGGTGCTTTCCAGAGTGGTGTAGAGTTTGCGCCAGGGAATCCCGCGGCAGGAGCAGCCCCAGATCATCCCATCCACCTCAGGCACCACCTGGCGGACGAACCCCTTGTCGAAGCCGCTGTTGTGGGCCACCACCAGGTCGGCCCCGGCCAGCATCCGCGCCACCCGAGGCGCGTCGATCCGGCAACCCTTCACCATCGCGTCGGTGATGCCGTGGACGGCCAGGGCCTGGGCCGGCATGGGCATGCCGGGATCCTGCAGGCCCTCGTAGGTATCCAGCACCTGCACCAGGCTGCCGGTGGCGGCGTCCACTTCCAGCAGCATGATGGCGATTTCCACCAGGCGGTCGTGGCCAGGGTAGAGTCCGGTGGTCTCGGTGTCCACGACGGCGATACGGTAATGCTGGGGCAAACGGCACCTCGAGGTTCGGCGAAAACCCTGATCATCGCACCCTCGGCCGAGCCGAGGAAGGCCCGAACCGGTTGGCGGAAGCGGCCAGCCTCGGGCATACTTCCTGGTAGCCCGGGGAAGCCAATGCCATCC
>Ga0302190_10002423_pt1 | contig 12153 bp, 13 predicted proteins | sample II_Bog_E2_3_FD_198784 | JGI IMG/M metagenome (GOLD analysis project Ga0302190, IMG submission 198784) | Peat permafrost microbial communities from Stordalen Mire near Abisko, Sweden - II_Bog_E2_3 | ecosystem: Environmental > Terrestrial > Soil > Wetlands > Peat | place: Sweden: Abisko... | reverse complement strand
GATGACAATCCCAGGGGCGGCAGCAGTCTCCAACCGATATAGGCATGCAAGATCGCCATCAGCAGCAGAACCGTTCCCAGAAAGCGACCGATATGCCGTCTTGCTCCACCATGTTTGTGATCACGATCTTGCATTTGCGGAACTCTATCCAATTGGCACTCCTTACCGACAGGAATCTGCCTCGGGGACTGTTGTACAACCGACGCCCGCCGTTCGGGTCACGAGAAAAACCAGCGGCACGACAATCCCATAAACGGCGACCACCGCCAGCCAGATGGCTCCGGGCCATTGCGCCCGAACAATCATGTAAAAGGTCGAAAACACTAACGGCGCGACGATGGATGCCAGACTGACGGCAGAGGCCAGCACGCCTTGCAAACGCCCCTGATCGGAAGGGGCGACCAGCCGGGTGGACAGGGATTGCAGTGCCGGCGTGCCGATGCCCCCCAAGGCGAAGGCCGGCATGACGAGGAACACCACCCATCCCAAACCGGTGAAGGCGATCACGACAAGAGCGGCGCAATTGCAGGCGATCCCAGCCAAAACGGCCCAACGGTCCCCCAGCAGCCGGGTTGCCGGACCTGGCAACAGCGCCTGGATAACGGCTTGGCAAGCCCCGAACAAGCCCAATGACAGGCCGATCCACAAGCCATTCCAGTGGAAAACATCGCCACCCCACAGCGCCCAACAGGTGCCATAGGCCTCGCCCGTGGCGCTTAAAGCGAAAAACAGCAACACCACAGGCAGCACGCTCTTCATCGTAAAGGCCCAGCGCAGCGACAGCAGCGGATTGAACATGCCCAGATGGACTCTGTGCCCGTCGCCCTTGCGGGATTCCGGCAGAATAAATAGGGCCAGCAGGAGATTTCCAGCATTCAGCACGGCGGCGGCAATGAAGGGCAGCCTCACCCCGTAATCCCCTAACACACCGCCGAGAACCGGCCCGATGATGAAGCCGATGCCGAACATGGCGTTGAACAAACCGAAGCGGCGGGCCCGCTTCTCTGGTGGCGAGATGTCGGTGATGTAAGCCATGGCCACCGAGACATTGGCGCTGGTCAGGCCCGCCAGAGCACGGCCCAGCAGCAGCATCCAAAGCTGGGGCGCCACAGCCATGACCACATAATTGATCGCGGCACCGGCCAGGGACACCAGCAGAACAGGACGCCGTCCCAGGCTGTCGCTCAGAGCCCCAAGCATGGGTGCGAACAGGAACTGCATGGCGGCATAAAGGGCGGCCATGATCCCGATGGTGGGTGCAATGGCGTCACCTTGCGTTACCTCGGCGATCAATCGCGGCAGGATGGGAAAGATCAAGCCAAGACCGACCGCGTCGAGCGCGATGGTGGCGAAGATAATAATCAGCGGTTTGTTCATTGAGTCGGTTTCCGCATCATGGTCACATTAAAGAGCCGTGGAGATGCAGACCACAGAAAACTTGTACTTAGTACATATTCAAGTAGACCCGCAGGCCGGTGCGCGTCAACACAATTATGTACCCAGTATAAAGCGTGTGTTATGAGTGACCTCATGCAGACAACTCCAGACCGCCGCACCCTCAAGCGTCTCGCCACCCGACAAAGCATCTCCGATGCCGCGACGCGCCTGTTTTGGGAGCGAGGCTTTGAAAATGTAACCGTCGATGAGATCGCGGCGGCAGCCGGCGTCGGGCGAATGACGGTGTTTAATTACTTCGCCCGCAAGGAAGACATGTTCTTTGACCGGGAGGCTGAAGGCAGAGACCTCTTGCACGAAGCTTTGCAGCAGCGCAGTCCCGATGTGTCACCTTTGGAAACCTTACGCCTTCTGGCCCACCGGCTGGTCGCCGAACGGGCTCCCTACATCGCATTCTCTCCCGCGAGCCAAAGCTTCATGAGGACCATCGAGGGCAGCCCAACGCTCAAGGCCAGGGCCAGGGCGATCCGCGACGAGATGGCGCAGGAGGTGGCGGAGGCTCTATCGGAAAGCATCGGGCGAGTTCCCGACGATCCCGACGTTCAGCTTGCCGCCGGCCAGCTTCTGGCGATCTGGACTGTGGCTTTCATCCAGGCGCACACCTCTTTTCGCAATGGGGCCTCCCCCGAGGCGGCACAAAAGATTTTTCTCGACCTCGTCGACAAAGGAACACACGGCCTAAAAGCCGCGATGGCGGGAACGCCTTACGTCTAAAGCCTGTTTTCCACGGGAAAGACGATGGCCTTGGCCTGAATTTCGCTCATCAAATCCCACCGCCAAGGCTCCGCCTCGACCATCCCGGCGCAAGACTTTTCCAGGTCTCCCGGAGAACCATGTCGTCACGCTCAAGCCTGACTTTTCGGTCGGCTAACCAAAGCGGCCCTCAGACGAACCGAACGCCCGATCTTCGGCAATTGGACCAGAAGGCCGAACTCGATTAGCCGTGGATCATTGGAAGGCGATACCGAGATCACGGCCAAGGGGCCATTCGCCAGCGAGCACTCTCGATTCAGTCGCAGGGCAAGGAGCAGGCGGCCAAGAATTTCATGACATCGAACCATTTGGATGGCTTCGGCGCATTCGACTTCGCCTCCCCCTATGATCCGGGGGATGAGTGAGGTTAATGATCATCAGGGGGGATGTGGAAATTTGGGGGTAACGAATCGGGATGTTTCCGCTTACCATTGTCCCATGACCAATCCCCCCGATACGAAATCGCCCAACGCGATCCTGGCTGAACTCCGCGCCCTTTTGGCAGCCATCTCCCGTGAAGCCGCCCGGCACCAGATTGAGGACGTGGTCGATCTTGCTGGCCGCGCCGACAAACTGGCGGCGGAACTGGAACGGCAAGGCAAGCCATAACCCTTTGGCTGTGAGCTGTCTCACAGCCGCCACAATCCTATGGCATATGATGATCCGGCTCCCCATTCCAACGAGGCTTCGGAATGCCCGATCTATCCGCCGTCATTGCCGCCAACCGTTTCGGCCAGGGAGCCGCTCCCGGAGAGCTGAATCTTGTCAGCAATGATCCCAGGGGCTGGCTGCTGGCGCAATTGGCGCCCCAGCCTTTGCCGCCCCAACTGGCGGGCCTGCCCAGCTCGGCCCAGTCAGCCCAGCGCTTCGCCGAGCTGAAGGCCGTTCGCCGCGCCGATAAGGCCGGCACTCTGCCGGACCCCGCCGAGGAAAAGGCCAAGGCCGAGATGCGCGCCCTCTACACCACTGAAGCCGCCGCCCGCACCCGGCTGGCGGTGGAAACTCAGACGCCTTTTTACGAGCGGCTGGTGCAGTTCTGGTCGAACCATTTCACCGTTTCCACCGCCCGCTTCGAGGTGGCGCATCTGGCCGGATCGTTCGAGCGCGAGGCCATCCGCCCCCATGTGACCGGGCGCTTCTCCCAGATGCTGCTGGCGGTGATGCACCATCCGGCCATGCTGGCCTATCTGGACAATACCGCCTCTATCGGCCCGGCGTCTCAGGCAGGCCTTCGGCAGAAACGCGGCCTCAACGAAAATCTGGCCCGCGAGATGATGGAGCTTCATACCCTGGGCGTCGATGGCGGCTATAGCCAGGACGATGTGCAGCAATTGGCCCGGGTCCTGACCGGCTGGACCATCGGCAACGAGAAAGACGGCTTGGCGGGGCAGTTTCTCTATCAGCCCCGCTTCCACGAGCCGGGACCAAAGGCCTTCCTTCAGGTTACCATTCCCGAAAGCGGCGAGACCGAGGCCTTGCGGGCGGTGGATATCCTGACCCACCATCCGGCCACCGCCCGCTTCGTCGCCACCAAGCTGGCGCGCCACTTCATCGCCGACGATCCGCCACCCGCCGCCGTCGAGGCGCTTGCCAAGGCCTTCCGAGAGTCCGGTGGCGACCTCGCCCTGGTCTGCAAGACTCTGGTGGAACGTCCCGAGCCCTGGAAGATGCCGCTGTCGAAAATGAAAACCAGCAACGACTATGTGGTCTCGACCCTGCGGCTGCTGGCCGGGCCGGAATTGGACGACAACGCTATCTTGCGGCCGCTCAACCTGTTGAGCCAGCCGCCGTTCGGGGCTCCGTCCCCCGCCGGCTGGCCCGACCGCGCCGAGGCATGGATGGGCCCCGAGGTTCTGATGCGCCGCATCGAATGGGCCCGTGACCTGGCGAAGAAGCTGCATCGCATCGACCTGCTGGAACTGGCGACAGAGGGGTTGGGGCCATTGATGGACGGGCCTCTGCATCAGGCGCTGATGAACGCCACCGATGCCGCCGAGGCGACTCTGCTGCTACTTTCTTGCCCGCAATTCCAGAGGAGATGAACGCCATGCCGACTTTAAATCGCCGCCAGTTCCTGGTCGATCTCGGCCTGTTCTCTCTGGTCATGGCAGCACCCGGTTTCGCCCTGGGGGCAGTGCCGGGCGACCATCGCTTCGTCTTCGTAGCCTTACGCGGAGGCATGGACGGTCTGCATGCGGTGCCGCCCATCGGCGATCCCGACTATGCTTCCGCCCGCGGCACCTTGGCGCTGAAGGACGGGGTGATCCCGCTGGATGGCATTTATGGACTGCATCCGGCTTTAGGAGGCGCCGCCGGGCTCTATAAGAAGGGCGAACTTCTGGTAGTCCATGCCGTCGCCACGCCCTACCGCGAGCGGTCCCATTTCGATGGTCAAGACCTGTTGGAAAGTGGCGCCACCGCGCCGCATCTGCTGCGGGACGGCTGGCTGGGCCGCTGTCTGCCGATCCTGGGGACGGGTCGCTCGGCGGGGCTGGCGGTGGGACAGAGCGTGCCGCTCTCCTTACGCGGCCCTCAGCCGGTGGAATCCTGGTCGCCCTCGCCCTTGGCCGGGCTGTCGCCGATGCTGGTGGAAAAGCTGCGGGGCCTCTATGAGGGCGATCCGTTGCTCTCCATGGCGCTGGAAGAAGGCGTGCAGTCGGAAAGCTTCGTGGCTCAGACCCTGGGCGGAGACATGGCGCGGGGCGGCGGCAACTTCCGCAACCTTGCCGAGGCGACGGGAAAGCTGCTGGCCGCGGCCGATGGCCCCCGCATCGCCGTCATGGAAGCAGGCGGCTGGGATACCCACACCGCCCAAGGCAGCGGCCAGCAGGGGCGCATGGTCGGGCCGCTCAACCAGTTGGGAGACGGCTTGGCGGCCATGGCCCAGGCTATGGGTCCGGCCTGGAACAAGACGGTGGTGGTCTGCGCCAGCGAATTTGGCCGCACGGTGGCGATGAACGGCACCAACGGCACCGACCACGGCACCGGCGGAGTGGCACTGGTGGCTGGTGGAGTCGTTGCGGGCGGACGGGTGCTGGGCCAATGGCCCGGCTTGTCGAAGGACGCCCTCTATCAGGGGCGCGACCTGAAGCCGACCACGGATCTACGAGCCGTCCTCAAGGGGCTGCTGCGAGACCATCTGGCCTTGCCCGAGACGGTCCTGGCGAAGACGGTATTTCCCGGCAGCGACGGGCTTGCCGGACTGCCCGGACTGGTGCGATCCGCTTGAAGTTGTCTTAACGGGTAAATTTCCACGTTCCAAGACGGACGACAAAGGACTATTGCTAAAGGCAAGCCATTTTCCGCTATCAAGGGAACGATCGGTGTCTTTAGGCCGCAGGGGTATTTTGGCATTCAAGCAGTCGCTGGCGCAAATGCTGGCGGTGGCGATGCTATGCGCCCAAACCCTGCCGACGCCCATGTTGCCACCCACCCAAGCTCTGCTTGGGCTCTATGGCAGCAACGACATTTGCTCTTCGAGCCAGAACGGTTCACCCGGAGCCCCGGCCCAGAAATGCGACGCCTGCTGCTGGGGGCATTGCAGCCATTCTGCCTCGGGCCTACTTCCCAACACCCTTACTCTTCCCCTTCCCGGCGCTTGGACCCGGCGTGAAACCACTCCCCCCGTGGTGCGCCAGAGCGACAGGAGGATTCTTTCTGCAGCACAACCGCGAGGACCGCCTTTGGCCTAACCTTCGGTTATGACCTGACTCCGCCGCCCTCTCAATTCCCCCTTGAGAGGGCGGTTTTATTTTGCCCCTCCACCAACGACCAGTACCGACCCTATCCATGAGTCATGGAATATCTTCCCAGACTTGCCAAAACGTCCCATCCAACAAATATTACAGTTTTATGACATTCCGTTGGAGCAAAAGTCTCCCGTGAGAGGGTTGATGGCGTGAATGAAGCGATTTGCATCGCCAATATGCTTGGCGCCGTGGCCTTGCTGCTGTGGGGCCTGCGCATGGTCAGCACCGGGGTTACCCGGACCTTCGGAGCCAGCCTGAGGCGAGGCATCAATCTGGGAACCGATAACCGGTTCAAAGCATTGCTGGCCGGATTGTTCGTCACCATCGCTCTGCAAAGCAGCACCGCCACATGCCTGATGTCGGCGTCTTTTGCCGGACGCGGTCTCATGAGCGCCGCCACTGCCCAGGCCATTATGCTGGGCGCCAATATCGGCACCAGTCTGGTCACCAAACTGCTGACCTTCAATGTCGGCCCTTTGTCAGCTGTGCTGCTGTTTCTCGGCATCATGCTGTTCCGCTCGGGCGAAGGCCGCCGGCGGCATATGGCCCGCATTTTCATCGGGCTGGGGCTGATGCTGCTATCCCTGCACCTGCTGGATCTGGCGTCCGAACCCCTGCGGGACTCCCATCAATTACGCCTGGTTCTGCATGATCTGGATGGCGCTTGGCTGGTCGGGCTGATCCTGGCTGCCGTCATCGCCATGCTGGCCCATTCGAGCATCGCCTCGATCCTGCTGATCCTGCCCTTGGCGGCCAAAGGCGACTTCAGCCTGCCCTTCGGTCTGGCCCTGATCCTTGGGGCCAATCTTGGCAGCGCCCTGCCGCCCCTGATGGAGACCGCCAAAGAGGCCTCTGCCGTCCGCCGCGTTCCCCTGGGAAACGCCATTGTCCGTGCCAGCGGCTGCTTGCTGGTGCTGCCGTTTCTCGATCTCATCTCTCACGCCCTGCCATTGCTGGAGAGCGAGCGGAGCGGCCAGTTGATCGACTTTCACATCGCTTTCAACCTTCTGCTGGCTCTGGCCTATCTTCCCGCCGTCGGCCCCATGGGACGTCTGGTCGAGCGCCTGCGCCCCGACGAGACAGAGGCCGAAGATCTCCGCCGGCCGCGCTATCTTGACGAATCAGCCCTGGATTCTCCCAGCGTCGCCATCGGCACCGCCATGCGCGAGACCTTGCGCATCGCCGATGTGATCGAAACCATGCTGCGGCAATGCCTCGAGGTTCTGCGCAATGGCGACGCCCGATTGGCCGGCGATGTTGCCAAGATGGACCATGTGGTCGATGCCCTGCATCAGGCCGTAAAGCTTTATCTGTCGCGGCTGCCCAACGAGGACATGGACGAAGACAGCCGCCGCCGAACCAACGAGATCATGACCTTCGCCATCAACCTGGAACATATTGGCGATATCATCGACCACAACCTGCTCGAAGCGGCGGAGAAGAAGCTCAAACTCCAGCTCTCCTTTTCCCGCGAAGGCTTTGATGATCTGCAGGCCATGTTTGAGCAAACCCTGGCAAACCTGAAAATAGCCATGGCCGTTTTCGTCTCGGGCGACCCTCAACTGGCCAGGAAACTGCTGGGAGAAAAGACCGAGGTGCGCAATCTGGAGCGCGCAGCCACCGAGTCCCATCTGGCCAGACTGCGCGAAGGCCGGAAGGAAAGCATCGAAAGCAGTACCCTGCATCTGGACATCCTGCGCGACCTGAAGCGCATCAACGCCCATATCGCCTCGGTCGCCTATCCGATCCTGGAAAACCTGGGGGAATTAGAAGACAGCCGGCTGAAGGCCCAGGCTGTTTGACCCGCGAAACGTTCGGCGGCACACTCCGCTTTTCCGTTTCAGGAGCCGCCCCATGACCGCAGACCACAGCATCGATGTGAAAGAGGACGGCCCCGGCAAGTTCACTCTGACCGTCACCTATGACGGCCAAAGCTTCGATTGTGGCAATTATATCACCCGCCCCGCCGCCCTTAAGGCCGGGCGGCTGTTCGTCGAACGCAAGCAGGGTGAAGAAAAGGGGCGAAAGAAACGCCCGACCAAGAAACGCTGATCAGGAATAGCGGCTCCAGTCGATCTTGCCGGCTTTTTCGACATGACCGCCTGACAGCAGTTTCTTAGTGACGTCGGCCAATTCCGTCGCCGAAAAGGGCACGCCCAGAGTTGCCGAAGCGCCGGCCTTGAGCGACTGGTTGGCGGCCTCGCCGTCGTTGCGCGGCACCATCATCACCAAAGGCGTCTTCATCAAATAGGCGTTGCGGACCTGACGGGTGAAATCCAACCCGCTCAGCACCGACATCTGCATTTCGCAATAGACAAGGTCGGGATTGAACTCGCGGACCTGACGCAGCATCTCGACGCCCGTACCGAACAAAAAACGCCCGGCTCCGGCCTGCTTCAGCAGGGTTGCCAGCAGTTCGCGCAACAGACGACTCTCCACAGCCATCAAGACTTTTTGGTTGGAGAGAAAGGGTTTGATCGTCCCCAGCGCCATCTCTGGTCCAGCTTGTCCTTTTGGTCCCGGCATCACGGCCCCCGCATCCGCGCCGAACCACAAGACATATGACACAAAGTCCAGCCACCGTTCAATGGCCGCTTCCTTCAAGCACATCAGAACCGGACAGCGCCCAGTCGCAATCCGACCCAGCTTTCTCCCGTTAAAGTTTTTTCTAAGCAACGCCGGGTTTCGCTGCCCCAAGGACAAAATTCATGTTAAAAAAATGAACAGCCCGGCTCCATTGCACCTTTCGAGGACAGCGTGCCCCCATCGAATGCCCCAATGGCCAATTCAGTATTGGAAAGCTTCGTCAACGGCTTGCAGTCGACCAATGACTTGGACGATCTGCGGGCAATGTTCGAAGTGAAGGCACGCGAGCTTGGCCTGAAATATTTCACCTATCACATCGTCAAGATTGCTGGACTGGGTACCTATCTACCCTATGTCATCACCACCTATCCCGACGAATGGGTGCAGCATTATATCGACAAGGATTATGTCCGGATCGATCCGGTGATCTCCCACGGGCCAAAGCTGATGCTGCCCTTCGAATGGGAACAGGTCGCTGCGGAAAACATGCTCGAAGGCAAGTCGGCCACTCTCTACAAGGAAGCCGCCGACCTTTCCATCCAGAAGGGCCTGAGCATTCCCATCCACGGCCACAAGGGCGAATTCGCCATGATGTCCGTGGTCCCCGACGCCAAAGGCCGCGAAGCCGAGAAGCTGATCGAGGAAAACCGCAATCTTTTGCATCTGCTCGCCCTTTATTATCACAACCATGCTGGCAGCATGCTGATCGAGCGCATGCATGGTGCGACCAAGCGCAAATCGGTGCTGACCAATCGCGAGCGAGAGGTCCTGCAATGGACCGCCGTCGGCAAAAGTACTTGGGATATCTCGCAAATTTTGCATTTGTCCGAGGCTTCGGTGGTGTTCCACATCGAAAACGCCAAGCGCAAACTCGAGGTTTCGAACCGCACCCACGCGGTGGTTAAGGCTATCATGTTGGGCCTGATCAGCCTGGGCTGAGGTCATACCTCTATTTTTGTAGAGGCTCTATTTTCCCGCCAAATTTGCTTCACTCCTTCTCGGGGCTACACCGCGAGAGGGACGCCATGTTGCACATCATCGCCGGGGATTGCATCGACCAGCACAAAGAGCTGGCCGACTCCATGTTCGAACTGCGCTACGAAGTTTTCGTCAAGCGCCTGGGCTGGCAGCTCGACTGTCCGGAAGGCGCCGAGCTCGACCAGTTCGATCACGACTTCGCCCAACATCTAATCGTTACCAACCCCAGGGAACAGGCCGTGGCCAGCTGCCGCCTGCTGCCCACCGACCAGCCGCATCTGCTGGGCGACGTCTTTCCCTTCCTGGCCGCCAATGGGGCTCCGCCCAGGGACGCCCTGATCTGGGAAGCCACCCGCCTGGCCGTCGACCACCGCCCGGACCGCCTGGAAGGCTGCACCAATCCCACCGGCGAGCTGCTGGCCGGGATCATGGAATATGCCCTCAGCCTGGGACTGAGCCATCTGGTCTCGGTTTCCGACGCCCGCGTCGAGCGCATCTTGCGCCGCTGCGGCTGGAACCTGACCCGCCTGGGAGAGCCGACCCGCATGGACGGCGTCGACGTCATGGGCGAGATCACCGAAGTGTCTGAAGAATCCCTGCGCCGCGTGCGCGAACGCTGCGGCATCACCGGCCCGGTGCTGCCCGCCAACTTCTCCCGGAGGGCTGCCTGATGTCCGAATGCACCGTTCTGAAGTTCCCTGTGCCCAAGCAAGAGCCCCAAATCGACTACGAGCCCACGCCGGCAGAGACCTTGAGAGGGATCTGGATGTCCTTGCGCTATCTGGAAGATGAGGCGACACGCCTTGGCCAGCAGGAATTGGCCTTCCTCATCGGCCTCGCTTCAATGAATGCTGGCGAGCTTTGCATTCCGACGCAAGCTGCGGAATAAACCTACAAACGAAAAACGCCCGCCATCACTGGCGAGCGTTTTTCGTTCAATACCCCTGATTGGCGATCAGTCTTCCACCTTGGGCGAGAAGCTTTTCACCATATCCAGGAAGCTGTGGCGCACCCCCACATTGGTGATGCGACAGTAGGCCCGCACCAGCTGAAGGGCTTCACGCTTGCCAGCGTCGTCGTGCTCAATGCTTTCCACTGCTTCGGTGGTATCGAGACCGGGACGGACCTGAGCCGGACTGGCATCGGCCACGGCATCGGACATGCCTTCGAAGAAGTAGGTCACCGGCACGCCCAGAGCCTGAGCCATCTCGAACAGACGCCCTGCCGAGATGCGGTTGGAACCGCGTTCATATTTCTGGACCTGCTGGAAAGCGATCCCCACCCTCGCCCCCAGCTGTTCCTGAGTCAGGCCACGCAGAGTGCGGGCTTGGCGAAGTCGGTTGCCGACAAACAGATCGACGGGATTGGGAGCGCCATCGGGCATGCGTGCCCGGGGAACGCCCCGGCCGTGAGTTTTAGGTTTCAATGAGGCTGTCAAGATCAGCACCCCGTTTTTCATTGTTTCGAGTATTATATTACTCGCACAGCGTGTTTCTGCAAGGTCTAGGTGTGAATTTCATCGTTCATTGACCTATTTCTCAGCCCATGTCCACCTTTTGATGCAGGGTGGGCTATCGGAAGTTATCATAGCTCACACCTCGGAATGAATACATACCCGCGTCCTCTCGTTAGATTGGCATTTCCATGGACAACCCTTTACGAATCCGCCCTGCTGTCTCCTCCGACGCAGCCCGCATCCTCGACCTCTTGTCGCAACTGGCGGCCTTCGAGGGCGAACCCGACAGCCTGTCGATGGACGAGGCAACGCTAAGACGCGACGGCTTCGGGCCCAGACCGCTCATCGAAGTGCTGCTGGCGGAAATCGGCTCTGAGGTCCGCGGCATGCTCATCCTCTACCAGAGCTATTCCAGCTGGCGGGGAGCCCCCGCCCTAGTGATTCACGACCTCTTCGTTGAAGAGATGGCTCGGAACAGCGGTGCTGGCAAGGCCCTGGTCAAAGAAGCGGCAAAAATGGCCGTGGACCGTGGCGCCTGCCGGCTTGACGTCAATGTGCTGGGCTGGAACGAGCCGGCGCGGAAGTTCTATGAAAGCCTGGGCTTTTCCGCCCTTCCCGCCTGGGTACCCCATCGCCTGGGCGACGAGGCCATGCTTACACTGGCGCAGGCGTAATCCTTACCTGCACCTCGGCTGGCGGGGCGTTGTAAGGTGCGCTGGTCACCAGCACGCTGGCTCCGGCGCGGGCATAGGCCTCGGCGTTCTTGGCATTGACCCCGCCGGCGGCAGCGATCACCGGGCGCGGCGAGAAGCCGGCCAGGGATTGCACCAAAGCCGCCACCTGCTCCGGCGGGAATTTCTCCAGCTGCAAGACATCGATGCCGGCTTCGGCCAGCAACAGGGCGTCTTCATGAGTCGCGGCTTCGGCCACCAGCTTCTTCTCCGGCGCTCCCTGGCGCAGCCGCAGCAGATAGGCCGTCAAATCCTCGCCCATGAAGACCCGATGTTCGGGAAAGACCAAAATACTGTCCGACAGCCCCAGTCGGTGGGGAATGCCGCCGCCAGCCAGCACGGCCTTCAGCGAGATGGCCCGGGTGCCGGGGAAGCTCTTGCGGGTGCAGGCGATGGTCGCCCCGCCGCCCAGAGCCGCCGCCTCGACCATACGACGCACGGCGGA
>Ga0302190_10002410_pt1 | contig 12190 bp, 14 predicted proteins | sample II_Bog_E2_3_FD_198784 | JGI IMG/M metagenome (GOLD analysis project Ga0302190, IMG submission 198784) | Peat permafrost microbial communities from Stordalen Mire near Abisko, Sweden - II_Bog_E2_3 | ecosystem: Environmental > Terrestrial > Soil > Wetlands > Peat | place: Sweden: Abisko... | reverse complement strand
AGTGAGCAGGCATCACCTTCTCGGGCGCCTGTCCTTCCGTCTTTTTGACGTTCATGGTCTGCCTCCCACTCAAAGATGAGCGCTCGGCGGCAATCCCTTGCCGTCTGGGAAGATTATACCACGATCGGCGTTCGAATGGGAGTCAACCCGTCCCGAAGCTTTGCACCAGAGAGCCGGCGATCAGATACCAGCCATCCACCAGCACGAAAAAGATCAGCTTGAACGGCATGGAGATACTGGCCGGAGGCAGCATCATCATACCCATGCTCATCAGGATCGAGGCGATGACCATGTCGATGATCAGGAAGGGCAGAAAGATCAGGAAGCCCATCTCAAAGGCGCGCCGCATCTCGCTGATCATAAAGGCCGGAACCAGCACCTTCAGGGGAGTCTCTTCCGGATGAGCGATCTCCGGTGTGCGGGACAGATCCAGGAACAGCTTCAGATCCTGGTCGCGCACTTGGCGCATCATGAAGGCATGGAAGGGCTTCACCGCCTTATCAAAAGCGGTCATCTCGTCGATACGGTTCTCGATCAGGGGCTGGATGCCGTCGGTATAGGCCGCCTCGAAGGTGGGGGCCATGACGAAGCCGGTCAGGAACAGGGACAGACTGACGATCACCATATTGGGCGGGCTGGTCTGGGTGCCCAGGGCATGGCGCAGAAAGCCCAGGACGACGACGATGCGGGTGAAGGAGGTAACCATCACCAGGATCGAAGGCGCCAGGCTCAGCACGGTGAGCAGAGCCACCAACTGGACGATGCGGCCGGTGGTCGAGGCGCCATCGCCAAAATCGACGTTGAATTGTTGGGCCATGGCCGGAGCAGAGGCCAGCAAGGCCGATCCCAGCGCGGCGGCGAAGATCAGGAACAGCTTGGGGCGCATCACGACTCTTGCTCCTCGGATAAGGCGGTCTGTGCGGCGATGTTACGTTCCACCACCAATTCGACGGCTCCGCCAACCATCAGCAGATGCTCGGCGCCGTCGCGGCGAACCAAGACCAGCCGGCGGCGGTTGTCAAGGGTCAGGCTTTCCACCACCTGCAAACGCCGGCCCCTGCGGCCCATCCGTCCCTGCCCCAAACCGAACCGTCGCGCAGCCCAAGAGGCGGCGCCGATCAGGCCGAGAACGAAGATCAGAGCGAAGATGGTGCGCAGATAAACCGTCCATTCCATAGCTCAGCCCTCGCCGTCCGGCTTGCCGTTCATCTGGAACAGCTGGTCAGAGATATCGCTGCTCAGACGATCCAGGCGATGGATCAAAGCCGTCAGATCTTCCATCAGGGCCTGACCGTCTTCACGGGGCATGGATTCGACCGAAGCGCAAATGGCGGCAACGCGCTCTTGAATGGCAAAAAGATCAACCAGCGCGCCTTTCGCCATCAGCCGGCGGGCGGCCAGCACCAGGGACGAGACCTTTTCGATCTCCTCGCGGGCCTCCTGGGCGGATTGCAGCGAAGCGGGGCTCATGGGCTGGGATCCGGTATGGACTGATTGTTGGCGCGGTACACATAGCCAAGAATTTCGGCCACCGCGATGAAGGCGCTTAAGGGGATCACACTGTCGATCTCCACTGCCGCCAGGATTTCCGCCAAATCCGGATCCTCGCGGACCCGCACCCCTTGGGCGAAGGCCAACTCCAGAATCTGCTGGGCGGTCTTGCCCCGGCCGCTGGCGACCACCTTGGGAGCGTCATCAACCGAGGTCGGACGGTAGGACAAAGCCACGGCGATCTGCCGGGCGGCCTTGCCGGTCAGGCCAGAGGCCTCCTTGGAAAGTTCATCGTCATGAATGTCGATGCCCTCTGCCATGGCAACCTCGCCTCAAAGATACTGCTCCCATCCGACCGGGAACCTCCGGCCGGCGGGTACCAGTCCCGTCTTACGACAGGCTGGCGGAGCCCAGAAGCGGCAGGCCGGCGATGGTGGCCCAGGCGTCACGGGTCTCGGCAACGGCGCCAACCAGACGATGGCAGGCTTCAGCGCCCGTGGTCTTGCCGACGGAGCGCAGCAGGGCACGGCTGACCGCCTCATACATGTCGCGCAGGGACTGAGCGGTCTTGCCGCCCTTTTCCATGTCCAGGCAACGGTTCAGGCCGTCGATGATGCGTGTCGCACTCATCACTTCGGTGAATTGGGTCTGATAGTCGCCAATGCTGGCGGCAGCACCGGCCTTGTTGATATGCATCATGATGGTGTCGTACAGCTTGACGACGGCGCTCGGCGACGCCTCGATGGTGGCGCTGGAGGTGGCGGCGTTGGTCATGGCATCTTGCTCCCGGTGTTGGCCCCGGCCAGAAAGGTGGTCACACCTCCGGTTGGGCTATCTGACGGGATAATGGCAGATGCTCGCTTAACGAATTCCTAAGAGGAGGATGTTTATCGTCCCTTTGGGCGTTTGGGAGACCGAGAAAAAGCCGATGAAGAGACTTCATCGGCTTCTCGGTAATCTCTGGCTCGTGCATCTCAGCCAGCGGCAGGCTAAGGCATGCTTACCTCCTGCACCCGCGGCGACGGGCTTTCGAGAGGGTCGAGGGAACGGATAGTAGCAGCTATCCGTTCCCAAAGCCTCTCTCACGCAGGATCAGCATGCCCGGCATGTCATTGCCGAAAGCCGATGATTTACGCCTGGATCAGCTTGAGCAATTCCGACGGCAACTGAGATGCCTGCGAAAGAGCCGCAACTGCAGCCTGAGTCTTGACGTCCGTGGACGACAACTGAGACTTAACCGAAGCAACGTCGGCATCCATGATGACAGACTGGGCAGAGCTGATGTTCTGCACGTTGGTCTGAATATCCTGGAGGCTGAAGTTGAACCGGGATTCATAGGCGCCGATCTTGGCACGGCTCTGCGATACGGTATTGATCGCGGAGTTGATGGCCGAAATCGCCGACAAGGCGGTGGTCGCGGTGGTCACCGACCCGGTGACGCCCAAACCAGACAAGGTCACCGAGGAAACGGTGACGCTGATGGTATCGGCGCTGGTGGTGCCCACCAGGAACTTCACGGCTTGCAGGAAGGACCCCGTCAACACCGTCTGACCCGCATAACGGGTGCTGCTGGCGATGCTGGTGATTTCCGACTGAAGCTGGGAATATTCCGTGTTGATATCCTGGCTACGCTGATTGTTGGTCACCTGGCCGGAACCGGCTTCGGTGGCCAGCGACATCATGCGCTGCAGAATGTTGCTGATCTGAGCCAGGGCGCCATCCGCCGTTTGCAGGATCGCCGAACCCTGCTGAACGTTGGTTTCGTCCTGGTTATAGGTATTCACGCTGGCTTGCAGCTGAGTACCAATGGCCAAGCCCGCCGCGTCGTCAGATGCATTGACGATGCGAGAGCCCGATGCCAGCTGAGCCAACTTACTCGATTCAGTATTCGAGTTGTTGTTCAGATAGTTCAATGCCGAGTTAGCGGCATTGTTGGTTGAAATGACAGGCATGCTTACCTCCTGTTTCGCGTGGCGGCATCCCCCGGAGAGGCTCCGGAAAAAAATTTCTGCTGCTCACTCATCGGGTATTACGGGTCAGGCGGTGAAAGCAGGCGGAAAAAATTGCCTATAACGAAAGAAGGGCTCCTGACGCTTGGGCAAGGGTGGCATAAGCTGTAGATCAGCCCCTCCGGAGACTCCCTCGGACATGCCCCCCGAAATCGATGCCAACAGCAACCAGGACTTGGGCCTGGAATTCCCCGACGAGGACTTCCGCCGCGCCCATGCCGCCATGGACGCCAAGAATTTCGCCGCCTGCGTCGAAATCTGCCAGGGCATCCAGGATCGCGGCACCCTGCATCCGGTGCTGGATTATATGATGGGCGTCTCGCTGTTCCAGTTGGGCCAGCGCGAGGTCGGCACCGCAATGATCGGCAAGGCGGCCCAAAGCCAGCCCGACAATCTGCTGCTGCGCATCGACCATGCCAACAGTCTGGCCACCATCGGCCTGATCGGGCCGGCCACCCAGTGTCTGATCGACGGCATCAAGGTCCATGGTCCCCACCCCGAGATCGCCCTGCGGCTGTCGCGCTTTTTCACTGATTCCGGGCAACATCACAAGGCCCAGCTGCTGCTGGTCTCGGCCATCCAGGCCAATCCGGCCCGGGTTGATCTTTGCTGCCTGCTGGCCGCCGAGCTGGCTGCCGATCTAAAGGCCAATGAAGCCATCACCCTGATGGAACTGAGCGGCTTTCTCTGCGGCGACAATCCCGGCATCCACAGCAGTCTGGCGGTGCTGGAACAGGCGCGCGGCAATTTGGTCGAGGCGATCCGCCATTACGAACGCACCATCGAGCTGGCCCCCGACCATGCCATCGCCCATGCCAACCTCTCTACCGCCCTGCTGACCCGCAACGAGTTCAAACGCAGCTTCGAAGAAGCCGAATGGCGGCTGAAGACCACCAACATGCGGGTGGCCAACGTCCCCGCTCCCCGCTGGACCGGCGAATCCCTGGAGGGCAAGCGCCTGCTCATCACCGGCGAGCAGGGTTTTGGCGACATGCTGCAATATTGCCGCTTCCTGCCCCGTCTGCGGGGGCTGGGAGCCCATGTCATCCTGGAATGCCATAACGGCCTGGAGCGCATGTTCCAGGCCCTGCCGGACGTCGCAGAGGTCATGACCATCGTCGAAGAGCCGGTCTTCCCGCCCTGCGACTATACCATCCCCCTGGTCAGCCTGCCCCTGGTGGTCGGCTGCGACGAGGACTGGCTGCGGGCCTCGGTGCCCTATATCGCAACACCAGAGCCGATGAAGCTGCCCCAGGCAACACAAGGGCACGGCCTGAAGGTGGGACTGACCTGGGCCTCGCGGCCCTCCACCGGCGAAATCTTCGCCCGTCGCATGCTCAACCGCCGCACCTGCTCCATCGAACAGATCGCCGTGCTGGCCGAGATCGAGGGAGTGAATCTGTTTTCGCTGCAAAAAGGCGATGCCGCCCTGCAGCTTCAAGGCCTGAACCTGCCCATCACCGATCTGTCGCCGCGCCTGGGAGACTTCCAAGACACCGCCGCCGCCATTGCCGCCCTGGATCTGCTGGTGACCGTCGACACCTCGATTGCCCATGTGGCCGGGGCCATGGGCAAGCCGGTTTGGATCATGCTCTCGGCTGGGCAAATCGATTACCGTTGGGGCATCGAGGGCGACACCCCTTGGTATCCCCACGCCAGACTCTATCGCGGCGGCGCCGGCGGCTGGGCCGGGATGCTGCGTGACGTCTACAATGATTTACAGAAAGTGCTGATGAATGAACTGAAGCTGGTTTCGGCTTAGTTCAATATCTTTTCATCTTCTTCCGGCGGATCCAAGGCCATGGCCATGGCCACCACCTTGTCGGAGAAGAAGCAGGGCGCCTGATGACCGCTATCGCTGAGCATGAGGCGAAGCTTTTCGGCTTGCTCCAGGATGTCCTGGGCCTCGTCGCTGGCCTGCACCAGCCGGCGAGCCTCGCCGACCACGCTTTTCGGCCAATCCTGGATGTCTTCCCCCAGGCGGTCCACCAGATCCTGGAATTCTTGCGGCGTCACGATTGAATGCCCCAAAGCTCCGTTTCGGGAGAAACGCTTAAGGAGCGTCTTCGCGCAAGGCGGGCGGCAGTTCGCTCACCGTGGTCGAGGTCGAGGACGGCGGCAGGCCGGCAACCTCGGCCCAGGCGTCGCGGGTCATGCGCACGGCGGACACCAGACGGTCGGCAACTTCCCCACCGCTTTCACGCCCCACCGAGCGGAACAGAGCCCTAGCCACGGATTCATACATCTCTCGCAGAGAAATGGCGACCGAGCCGCCCTGTTCCATATCCAGGCAGCGGTTCAGTCCATCAATGATGCGCGCGGCGCTCATGACCATCTTGAACTGGCGGTCATAGTCACCCTTACGCGCGGCCTCTCCGGCGGCGGCGATGCGGACCATGATGCCGTCGTAGAGCATCACCACCGCAGTCAGCGGCGGTGTGGTCAACTGCGCCGAGTGATAGGCGTTGATGGCATAGCGATTCGGCTGCATCAGCAAGCTCCCGAAAAAAACCGATAGGTCTCAAAGACACCCATTAACATTAATTCGACGTATTCTGGCTCATAAGGAGCTTCATCACCGAGGATGTCTGTCCGTAGGTATTGATCTGACTTTCAATCGTCGCATACCAGCTGAGCAGATAACTCGCATAATTGTTGGCTGCGGTGACATCGTTATTATACTGGGTCTCCAGCAGCAGGTTCTGCGACTCCAGACTGGTGATCAAAGACTGCACCGAGCCCGAGTTGCCGTTCCCGAAGGTATTCGCCACCTGATACATCTGAGAAGCAATACCCTGGGTCGAGGTTACAGTGATGGTCCCGCCGGTGCCACTATATTTAAAGCTCATCCCGGAATATGCTGAGTTCGAAGCTCCGGTAATGACATTGTTCGAAAAGGTAAAGAGCGTCGAATCGCCGTTTACCGAAACCCCCGTCACGTTGCCAGTGGCATCCGTCGTGACCTTCATGGGGAACGAACCGGAATAGGTGCTGTAGTTCGAGCCATAGGGCTGAAGGCTGGAATCGCTGGTGGTCGCCACCGCGTTGAACACATACATAGCCCCGGTAAAGTTCGAGGACAACTGGGTGCTCAAGGTGGTGCTATCGATCACCAGGTCATTGCTGCCGTTCAGAGAAATCCCCAATCCACCCAGCGAGTTGTTACGGATCAGACCGGTCAGGGTGCCGTCGATCTGCAGGCTGGCCTCGCGCAGGGTCTGATTGCCGAACAGCACGGCCGAGGAAGAGGCTGTGCCGTCGGAATTGGTCGCCTCGTTGGCGGTGATGTAGCTTTCCCAGCTGTTATAGGCCGTCACAAAGCTCGAGATGGCACTGCTGACCTTCCCGGTGTCCGGCTGCACCTGCAAGGTGACGGTGCTGGTGGTGCTGACAGAATTCAGGTTCAAAGTGATGCCGCTGATGACATCGCTGATGGAATTGCTGTCGCGCTCCACCTCGACACCGTCGATGGTCACCTTGGCCGGATGGGCGCCATAGGCCTGATTGGCAGCGCCGCTGATCGGAATGCCCAAATCGGTCGCCGCAGTTCCGTTAACATTGCTTAGGGTCAGCTGGGTGCCGTTAGCCGTCGTCAGCTTCAGCACGCCATTGGCGTCAGTGGCCGTAACGTCGGACCCGGCAGTAGTTGACGCACTGTTGATGGCGCTGACCACATCGTCCAGGGACATAGTGCTGGTCACGGATACGTCGAACGGAACCGAACTGCCGCTGCCGTTGGTGCCGCCATTGACCGTAAAGCTGCCTGTGGAGCCCAGGGCGGTCGAAGTGCTGGTCGAGGTAACCGAACTGGTGACGGTATTACCGATCACACCCATCTTGCCCAGAACCCCACCGCTGACGTCGGTCATGGTCAGGGGTTTATTGGTATCCGCGCCGGCCAGGACCAGCACCGAATGGCTGCTGTCCACCGACACCACCGACGCCGAAACGCCGGAGTAAGAAGAATAACCGTTGATCGAAGCAACGATGTCAGTAACCGACATGCTGGAGGTCACGGTGATCGTCTGAGCGGTCATCCCGCTTTCGCTCAAGACGAACGAACCCGTATAACCCAACGCCGTCGTCGAGGAAACCGTCTGGGTCGCGCTGGTATCAACCTCGGAAGAGGCTAACTGATCGACGACCACAGTATGCGAACCCGTGGTGGTTCCCGATTGGACGCTGACCGACAAAAGAGAACTAGCGGCCGTCCCCGTGCTGGACAGACTGGCTGTCCGCGCGTTGAAGGTGTTCGAGCCCATGACAGCTTCGGTCGACAGATTTGCAGTCGCGCTTTGCAGTGTCTGCAGCAGCGTCTGCATGCTCTGATAAGCCGTCAGGAAGCTCGAATTGGTGTTCATCTCGGTGGTGACCGCGTCGGCGCGATCCAGATAAGGCTGCACCTTGGTGGTGACGGCCTCATTCAACGACACGGTATAGGAGCCCTTCGTCAGACTACTGACGTCGATGGCTGAGCCTGTGCTGACCGTTGTCGACATAACCCGGAAACTCCGTTACCCGACGCTATTCTCAAGCCCCAAGGGGCCATCCACTATCGATTTTACCAACGCTTACGGGTGGCGCTCATTTCGCCACCCCTCCCTTATCGAGATCCGGCAAGCCGGTCCCTATAGCCTTATACGTTCAGCGCCGCAGATTCAGGCGCTGAAAAGCGGCCACAGTCAGATTACGACTGCAGCAGCTTCAGCAGTTCCTGCGGCAGCTGCGAGGCCTGAGTCAGGGCCGCAACCGAAGCCTGGGTACGCACGTCGTTGGCCGAGAGGGCGGACTTCACCTGAGCCACGTCGGCATCCATGATCACCGAGGTCGCGGCCTGGGTGTTCTGCACGTTGGTCTGGATGTCTTGCAGACTGAAGTTGAAGCGTGACTCGTAGGCGCCGACCTGGGCACGCTGCTGCGTCACGATATTGATGGCCGAATTGATCTGAGTGATCGCAGCCAGCGCCTGAGCGGTGGTATTGACGCTGCCGGTGACGCCCAGAATGCTGGCATTCAACGACGACAGGCTGACGGCGATGCTGTCCGCGCTGGTGGTGCCCACCAGGAAGCGGATGCTGGACAGGAACGATCCGGAAAGCAGCGACTGGCCGCCATAGCGGGTGCTGCTGACGATGGTGTCGATCTGTTGCGACAGCTGGGTGTATTCCGTGCCGATGTCCTGGGTGCGCTGGGTGTTGGTCACCTGGCCGGAAGCGGCTTCGGTGGCCAGCGACATCATGCGCTGCAGGATGTTGCTCATCTGCGCCATGGCGCCGTCAGCGGTCTGCAGGATCGAAGTGCCCTGCTGAACGTTGATCTCGTCCTGGGTATAGACAGCGGTCGCAGCCTGGAGCTGGGTTCCGATGGCAAGGCCGGCGGCGTCGTCAGACGCCTGGACAATTCGCGAGCCAGACGCCAACTGGGCAATCTTTTCGGACTCGGTGTTCGAATTGTTGTTCAAATAATTCAACGCAACATTTGATGCGTTGTTTGTAGAAATCACAGGCATGCGGGCCTCCTATGAGACATTCCGTCCCCTCGACCGAGAGGGTGGAACGGTGTACCGTTCTCCAGCTGACCCGCTTTCGCGGAAATAGCTTCCAACTTTCTGCCAAATTCCCACCCGGTTCCGGGCTAGCAATTTGGTGATCTGTTCAAGCCATCTCACCAGAGTGTCTCAGGATTCCGCGAAACTGGTAAAAAAATAGTTTACCAGTTTCGCGTTTCCTCTCATGTGGCGCTTATCATGCCCTAATAATCACCTCACGAGGTCAATTACGACTGAATCAGCCGCAGCAATTCCTGCGGAAGCTGTGAAGCCTGAGACAGCGCGGCGACTGCGGCCTGAGTCTTGACGTCGGTCGAGGACAGGCTGGACTTCACCGAAGCCACGTCTGCATCCATGATGACCGACTGAGCAGAGCTGATATTCTGCACGTTGGTCTGGATATCCTGAAGGCTGAAGTTGAAGCGCGATTCATAAGCGCCGATCTTCGCACGATCCTGCGACACGGTGTTGATCGCCGAGTTCAGGGCGGCGATGGCCGTCAGAGCGTTCGAGGCGGTGGTCACAGACCCGGTAACGCCCAGACCGCTCAGAGAGACCGAGCTGACGGTGACGCTGATGGTGTCGGTGCTGGTGGTGCCCACCAGGAACTTCACGTTCGACAGGAACGAGCCCGACAGCACGGTCTGACCGGCGTAACGGGTGCTGCTGGCGATGCTGGTGATTTCCGACTGCAGCTGCGAATATTCCGTATTGATGTCCTGAGAGCGCTGGTTGTTGGTCACCTGGCCCGAACCGGCTTCAGTGGCCAGCGACATCATGCGCTGCAAGATGTTGCTGATCTGCGCCAGGGCGCCATCAGCGGTCTGCAGGATCGCAGTGCCCTGCTGGACGTTGGTCTGGTCCTGCTGATAGGTGGTGACAGTCGCTTGCAACTGCGTGCCGATGGCAAGGCCGGCGGCGTCGTCGGACGCATTGACGATGCGCGAACCGGAAGCCAGCTGGGCCAGCTTGCTCGACTCAGCAGACGAGTTGTTATTCAGATAGTTGAGCGCGGAATTCGCGGCATTATTGGTAGAAATAACGGGCATGACAACCTCCTGAGCACTTGACTGCGGGCACTTTTCGAAGTCCGGTTTGTCGCCGGTTCCGCAGCCCTGTCATTCCTTTCAACGCCACAGGAGTTAAAAGCGGGCGGAAAAAATCACTCCGCCCCGCGTTTTTAGGGCAACTCATTGATTTTAAATGAAAGTTATTTTTTGCCTTACGTACAAAAAAGCTCCCGCCGATGGGCTGGGAGCAAAAAACATGGCCTGCCAAGCCGTCCAAAGACGACAAATACCGGCACGGAGGGGCGGCCATTCCTCCATGCCGGCATTTTCAAGGCTCCGCCTCCGGGCACCCCGCTTGAGGTGCGCCGGATAGACGAGGATCTTAAGCCTGGTGTCGTGTTACGACTGGATCAGGCGCAGCAGTTCCTGCGGCAGCTGAGAAGCCTGCGACAGGGCGGCCACCGAGGCCTGGGTCTTGACGTCGGTCGAAGACAGGCTGGACTTCACCTGAGCCACGTCGGCATCCATGATCACCGACTGAGCCGAACTGATGTTCTGCACGTTGGTTTGGATGTCTTGCAGGCTGAAGTTGAAGCGCGATTCATAGGCACCGATCTTCGCGCGTTCCTGAGTGACGGTGTTGATCGCCGAATTGATGTTGGTGATCGCCGTCAAAGCGTCGGAAGCAGTGGTGACCGAACCGGTAACGCCCAGGCTGTTCAGGGACACCGAGCCAATGGTGACATTGACGGTGTCGGCGCTGGTGGTGCCGACCAGGAAGTTCACGGCCTGCAGGAACGAGCCAGACAGAACGTTCTGACTGGCATAGCGCGTGCTGGAGACAATGCTGGTCACTTCCGACTGCAGCTGCGAATATTCCGTGTTGATATCCTGGGTACGCTGGGTGTTGGTCACCTGGCCGGAACCGGCTTCGGTGGCCAGCGACATCATGCGCTGCAAGATATTGCTGATCTGAGCCAGGGCGCCATCGGTGGTCTGCAGGATAGCGGTACCCTGCTGAACGTTGGTTTCGTCCTGGGAATAGGTGGTGACACTGGCCTGCAGCTGAGTGCCGATGGCCAAACCGGCGGCGTCGTCGGAAGCATTGACGATGCGCGAACCGGAGGCCAGCTGGGCCAGCTTGCTCGACTCGGTGTTCGAGTTGTTGTTGAGGTAGTTAAGCGCGGAATTCGCCGCGTTGTTAGTCGAAATCACGGGCATGTTACATCTCCTGCTTCATGGCGACCCCGCGTATCGTGGATACTGATTGCGGCCGCAAAAGTTTGAACCGGGTGGTTCCATTGATCCCTATGGAACCGAATTTGATCAGACAACTCTTGAAGATTCGTTAATCCCCAAAAACTATTTTCACATCGGCTTCCGAATGACGAAGAATCTCGCGCAGTCCTTTGCGGCCACGCTTTAACAAGGATTCAACGGCGCTGACCGAGGTGTTCATCACTTCGGCAATCTCGGCATTGCTTAAATCTTCGTAGTATGACAGCACCACGGCAACCCGCTGCTGTGTCGGCAGGCGGCCCAATGCATCCTCCAGCCGGCCATAGACTTGGCGGCGGTGAATAAGGCTGACGGAATCCTCGGCGTCATCGGCGGGTTCCGGCACATCGTCGATCCACTCCTCGCGGGGCAAGCGGCGGAGATCGATGCAGCGGTTGACCACCACGCGATAAAGCCAAGTGCTGAACTTGGCCCGCCCCGCTTCCCAGCGATGGCGGTTGGTCCAGGCCTTGACGAAGGCGTCCTGGGCCACATCCTCGGCATCGGTCGGATTCTTCAGAACGCGCATGGCCACGCCAAAGGCGCGGTTCATATGGCGCTCGACCAGAGCACGATAAGCCTCGACGTCATCCGCACGCATAAGCTCCAGCAGCGCCTCGTCTCCGAGGTCCGGGAATGCGCAGGCCGACTGATCGGCATAGGACAACATCTTGTTCATGGTACTGACCAATCCGAACTCATCCGGGCCAAAGCCCAAGGATCATCCGCAAACAAACTGCGGACCCTTAAATCCTCACACCATTCACAAACAAAAGGCAAGTAGTTTCTACTAGGAAAATTCTGCCCACACAAACAAACATGGTAGGAAAAATCTACCTAGTAAGTTACCTCAT
>Ga0302190_10002401_pt1 | contig 12210 bp, 11 predicted proteins | sample II_Bog_E2_3_FD_198784 | JGI IMG/M metagenome (GOLD analysis project Ga0302190, IMG submission 198784) | Peat permafrost microbial communities from Stordalen Mire near Abisko, Sweden - II_Bog_E2_3 | ecosystem: Environmental > Terrestrial > Soil > Wetlands > Peat | place: Sweden: Abisko... | reverse complement strand
ATCAGACCGATTCGGCGCGCGACAACATCTACTTGTGCGCCGACGCGATCAACGCCGGCACCTGGGGCTACAACAACCTGCAATGGTTTGGCGGCACCTATTACCACAAGTTTTCCGACACCACGCATGTCGCGTTCGAAAGCTATACGCTGTATCAGAAGAACGTGGTCAACGTGGATCCCGGTTCGCCCGGCGCGGCGATCTTTGCCGCCGGCGGCACCCCGTTCAGCCCGCAGTTCTATCCGTACAACGGGCCGAGCGGTGCGCAGTGCGCCGATCCGACCGCCATGTCATGCACCGCGCACGTGTTTACCGCGCTGTCGTACTGGAACTGGACACCCGACCCGCTGAACAACCTGTCGTTCCGCGCCGAATACTACAACGACGAGGAAGGCCAGCGCACCGGCATCAAGACCCGCTATTGGGAAATGGGCTTCGGCTGGCAGCACTGGTTCTCGCCCCAGATCGAGGTCCGTCCTGAAGTGACGTACTATCGCTCGATCGACGCCAATGCCTTCAACATCAACCTGGCCACCGGCGACAACAGCCAGGCCAAAAACCATCAGTTGCTCGTCGCGGGCGACGTCATCGTTCACTTCTGAGACAGATCATGCCGGGGCACTGCCCGACGCGCCCCGGCATCACGGCGCGTCGGGCAGCAAGCCCTGTTCGACCAGAACCGGCGGATGGCGGTGGTGCGTGCCCTGTTCAAAGGCATAGGCAAACCCGAGCAGATCGCCATCGCGCCAGGGGCGCCCGGCGATTTCGAGCCCGAACGGCAATCCGCCCGGATAAAACCCGCCCGGCACGACCACGGCGGGCACGCCGAGCATATTGACCCAGCTTGTCGCCGAATGCGGCCCATCGCTCAGCCCGCCGTTTTGCGGCATGGTCTCGTCGACCGGGGGCATCTGGATCGCCGGATAGACATAGCCGTCGAGATGGAGCCGATCCATCGTCTCGAGATAGGCCTGCAAGACGCGGCGACGCGGGGCGAACAGGTTCTTTTCCGCATCGGGGTCGGTTTCGAGGATTGCCTGCCGGATCCTGATGTCGCCCGACAGGAATTCGGCGTTGTTCGGCTCGGTGCCGATGACCGCCGCCCCGATCGGTGCACCTATCACGCGTTCGTAATCGGCGCTCGAATGATAGTGTGCCGGGCCGAACGCGGCGAGAAAGCGATCGGTCCCTTCGCGCACATAAGGATATGTCGCAATGCGCGCGGCATCATGGGCAAAGCCTGCGGGCAGCACGCCGTCATCGATCACCACCGTCGCGCCGAGCGCGCGCAATTCGTCGATCGCTTTCATGAAGGCCGCGCGGGTGCGCGGGTCGAGCGCCACTGCCGCATTGGCCGCCTGCTTTGCCGCCGCGCCTTCGGGCACGATCGCGGGGGTGCCGTGAAACGGAATGCCGATCCCCTGCATGATGAAAGCCGGAACGCCAAAGCGCTTGCCCTTCAAGGCATCGGCCCTGAGATAGCGGGTATAGGGGCCCCCTTGCGCCTTTTGCGCAGAGCCCAGCGTGGCCGGATCGAGCGGATCTTCGCCCGCCATCACGCCGAGCGCGATCGCCGCGTCGGTGACATTGCGCGCAATCGGCCCGGTGTTGTCGAGCAGCCAGTCGAGCGGCGCGATCCCCGCGATGCTGACAAGCCCCCGCGTCGGAAACACGCCGACCAGCGCGCTCGTCGCGGCGGGCATGCGGATCGAATTGCCGGTATCGGTGCCATTGCCGAGCAACGCCAGATTCGCCGTCACCGCCGTCACTGTCCCGCCCGACGATCCGCCCGGCGAAAAGCGCACGTCATAGGCATTGCCCGTGCGCCCGAACGAGCTCGACCGATTGGTATCGGCATTGGCGAAATCGGGCATGTTGGTATGCCCGATGATGATCGCGCCCGCCGCGCGCAACCGCGCCACCACGGTCGCATCGCGCGGCGCAACCAGTTCGTGCCCGGCAATGACATAGCCGTCCCAGCCGTCGGTCGTCACTTTGCCGGCGATGCTGGTATTGGCCTTGATGACGATCGGCACGCCCCACAAGGGCCCGTGCGCAGCGCTCGGCCCGCCCGCTGCATCATCCCCGCCCGCTGCATCCTCCTCGTCGGCGAGCGCCCGCGCCTCGTCGGCAAAGACCTGTTCGACCGGCCGATAGACCGGATTGTAGCGGGCAATCCGCGCCAGATACCAATCCACCACTTGCCGGATGGTATAGGCATGGCTGTCATAAAGCCCGTGCAGCCGGGGAATTGAAACCTCGATCAGATCGCGGTCGATGGCTGCGGGCGTTTGGGCCCAGACGCCGGAAGAGCAGACCATCAGCCCCGCCGCCAGCGCACCCCTGCCAATCCGAAACGCCATGCCCCATGCTCCACCCGGCCGCCAGCGCCACGCTGCGGTCCTGCATCACATAAGGCGTTCGGGGCCGCTTGCCAAAACCCGATCAAGCCGAAAAGGCGCAGCGCAATCCGCCCCAATGCTGCCCGCGCACGGCAATGGGGCACGAAACATGCTTCATCAGGACATAGCGCCCGCCGCCCATGTCACGGCGATAGATCTGCAACAGAAAGGGTTCGCGATTGCGCCCCGCGGCCAGCCCGACCCGGTCGGCAAACAGGCGCCGGTTGCGGCTGTTGGCCGCGTTCCACACCGGATCATTCCCTTGGGCTTGCGAAAATCGGCGGTTGTGCGTGGCGATATAACCGTTGCGATCGGTCGCGCAGGCAAAGATGATCCGCGGATCGCTTTCAAGCAGCGGTTCCTGAAACGCAGGCAAAACGCGATCGGCAAAGCTCGTGTACCGCGCCAGAAACTGTTGCGGATCGGAATATTCGATCGGGCGCAGACGGTCGTCAAACAGGACGTCCATGCTCACTTCGCCGCGATCGATCGCCTCTTCGAACGCCAGCGCGATGGCGTCTGCGGTTTCGCGCACGGCGGCAATGATCGGGCTGTCGTCGGTCGCGACCCCGGTGCGCGCCAAAGTCCACAGCACCGCTTCGGCGACTTCGCTGGTCGCGCCGAGGCTGTCCGTGGCATCGCCGATTTCGGTCGCAGTGGAAATCAGCGCGTTGCTGACATGGTTGATCACGTCGATCAGCCCGGAAAACGCCTCTTCGTGCCGACTGGTCACATCGATCACTTGCCCCGCCTCATCGCGGATCCGGGCAAGATCGGCAGCGGCGGTCGCGGTCAGATCGATGATCGCGCCGGTATCGCGCTGCACTTCGTCGGCCACGCGGATATTGTCTTCGCCCCGCGCGATCAGGTGCCGCGCCGAGGCGATCACGCTGTCGAGCGCCCGGTCGATCTGTGCGGTCGCGCTTTGCGTCTTGTTGGCCAGCAGGCGGACCTCGTGCGCCACGACGGCAAAGCCCTTGCCCGCATCGCCCGCGCGCGCCGCCTCAATCGCGGCATTGAGCGCGAGCATGTTGGTCTGCATCGCGATCGAGCTGATATCGCCGGAAATCTTCGCCGCCTGCGCCAGCGAGGCCTGCAATTCGCCCAGTGAAGTCGATGCATCGCGCACCGCATCGGTCAGCGCCCCGGTCTTGGCGAGCGCGGCGCCGATCGTGGCATTGGTCGCGTCGATTCCGCGCGCGGCATCGCCGATAGTCCCGGCGATCTGCCGCATCGAAGCGGCCAGTTCCTCGGTTTCGCGCGAAAACTGCGCGGTCGATCCCTTGAGGCTTTCCGCCGCAGCGCGCCCCTCCTCGCTTTCGCGCGCAACGTGTTCGGCATTGCCGAGCACATCGTTCAGCCGGATCGCCAGCGCGCTGATATCATGGCTCAGCCGGGCAATGATCGCCTCAAACCCGCCCTCGCGCTCGCCCGCCCCAGCGCCTTGAAGGGACGACGCCCGATCATCCGTGAACAAAGCTGCAAGCGTGGCCATCGAAACCTCGTTCCGGCCGGACGCAATACCTTTTCACCGCCCAAGCCAATCGCAACGATAGTCAACGCAGCTTTAAGGAACACAAATCCCCGCGCGGGGAAAACCCTAGTGGATTGTTTTTGACATTTGCATCCCGCCATCCGGACAGCACGGTCGCAAATGTCAAAAACGGACCACTAGGCCCAAGCCCCCCCCGAAATGATCGCGACAACGGCAACATGGGTAAGCCGCGCCAGCAAGGTGGCGGTTTCGGAATCAATCGGTTGCTTGCTTTGCGCAAGTGCCCCGTCGAGATCGCAGGCGACAAGCCGCTTCATCCAGGGGGGGCCCTTTGCGATCGACGGAACGATCGAGACTGCCGGGATGCCGGTTCAGCCCGGCCCTTGCAGACCCGAAAAATACCCGTCGCACCGCCCATGTTGCGAAGATTGGCCGACGAGAATGAGTAGTTTCCGTCGCTCGTCATGCCTGGTGCCATAGCCCACATTGAAGATGGCCGCCCTTATGATCCAAACCAAGACAGACTTGCCACGGCAGGCGGTCTTACAACGAGGCATTCCCATGAACTATATGAACTCGGACGCATTTTATTTCGGCTGGGGCTGGCTGCTGTGGGTTGGATTCATCATTCTGATGTTTTCAAGCTTCGGAAACTGGGGATATACATATCGCGCACATCGCAAGGTCGACGGTTCTCTTTCCAGAGACGCAGCCTCCATCCTGAGCGCGCGATACGCTTCCGGGGAATTGACGCGCGCGCAGTACCTTGAAATGAGGTCCGACATCATAGGCGCCTGAGGCCGCGACCGCCAAGGCAGGACGCAATGCCGGGGGCAAATCGCGTCCCCCCAAGATCGACATTGTCGTCAAGACGGCAGTCTATCCGCCGAACCAGGCCAAACAGGCGCTGGAAGGTGGGCCGGACAGTTTCACGGCGCAGCGGTACTGCTGCCGTGACGTTCCGACGAAAGGAGGACGACAGATGAAAATCGAAACCGACGACTTTCGCGTGCGCGAAGGCGAAGAGGTCGATCTGCACAAACGACCGACGATCGCCGATCCGGTCTATCAATCGACCGAAAGCTATCAGGATCTCCTGGCAAAGCATGTTGACCAGCTGAGCGCGCTGCAACAACTGCTTTACGCATCAAACCGCTATTCGATCCTGCTGATCTTTCAGGCGATGGATGCCGCGGGCAAGGACGGGGTGATCAAACACGTGATGTCCGGGGTCAATCCGCAAGGGTGCCAGGTATTCAGCTTCAAGCATCCCAGCGCCGCAGAATTGCAGCACGATTTTCTCTGGCGCACGACGCGGGATTTGCCGGAACGCGGCCGGATCGGAATCTTCAACCGGTCCTATTATGAGGAAGTGCTGATCGTCCGGGTCCATCCGGGACTTCTCAAGGCAGAAGGACTGCCGGGGATTTCAGCCGATGACCACTCGGTGTGGCACGATCGTTTCCGGTCCATTGCCCACCTTGAGCGGCATCTTCACGAGAATGGCACCCGCATCATCAAGATCTTCCTCCATCTGTCCAGGGAAGAGCAACGCAAGCGCTTTTTGCAGCGCATCGATGAGCCCGAAAAGAATTGGAAATTCAGCCTCGACGACATCAAGGAACGCAAGTTCTGGAAGAAATACATGCACGCCTATGAAGAATGCCTCGGCAAGACCAGCACCGAAAAATCGCCGTGGTATGTGGTGCCCGCTGACGACAAATTGAATGCCCGACTGATCGTATCGCAGATCATCCTCGATACGCTCGGCCACCTGAAGATGGCCTATCCAAAGCCAACCCGCGAACGCGCCGACGAACTGCTCGAAATTCGCAAGCATCTCTCGAAATGAAAGCGCGCGCGCGGGCGCCTGGAACCGCTTTACCAGCTCGCCGCCGCGCTCCGATCCCCGCCACCTCTGTGGTTGATATACGCCAGAAAGGCGGAGCGCGGATGACCGTCTGTCGGTGGCCGGACTCTTGCCGCCTCTGAGTAATTCCCGATGCTTTCAACGCACGGGAACAATCCTAGGCTCCCCCTCGTGTCGGGCCAAGGGCGTGACTTTCATCAGCCATGCACGGTCGCTTCGATCTGGCGCAGCGACACACCCAAAGGATCAGTCATGACCTATCAAAGCCTCAGCCCGTTCGACGGCAAGCTCATCAAGGGATTTCCCGACATCACCGACGGTGAATACGAGAGCAAGGTCGCCAAGGCGCAAGCCTGTTATGAAACCTGGCGCCATACATCGTATGCCGATCGCGCGGCGATCATCGACAAGGCGGCAAAGCTGCTGCACGAACAGGCCGATGCCTTTGCCCGCACGATGACGCTTGAAATGGGCAAGCGGATCACCGAAGCGCGCGGCGAAGTCGAATTCAGCGCACGCATTCTGGCCTATTACGCCAAGCATGCCGAGCGCTTTCTGGCTCCGGTCAAGCTCGACCCGGTGCATGGCAAGGCCCACATGGAAAGCAGCCCGATCGGGGTCATTTTCGCCGTCGAGCCGTGGAATTTTCCTTATTATCAACTGGCACGCGTTGCCGGGCCGCATCTGATGGCGGGCAATACGCTGGTGGTGAAGCACGCCGGGATCGTGCCGCAATGCGCGCTCGCTTTCGAACACCTGCTGATCGAGGCCGGTGCGCCCGAGGGGCTCTATACCAATCTGTTCATTTCGCACGAACAGTCCAACCATCTGGTCGATGACCCGCGCATCAAGGGCGTGTGCCTGACCGGCAGCGTCGCGGCGGGGCGCAGCATTGCGGCCCGCGCCGGCAAGGCGCTCAAGCCCTCGTCGATGGAACTGGGCGGAAGCGATGCGTTCATCGTGTTGGAAGACGCCGATCTCGACCTGACGATCCCGTGGGCGGTGTGGGGACGGATGTACAACACCGGCCAGACGTGTTGCGCGGCCAAGCGCTTCATCGTGGTCGACAGCATAGCCGACGAATTCATCAAGCGTTTTCAGGCGGCGTTGAGCGTGCTGAAGGCCGGCGACCCGATGGACGAAAAGACCACGCTGGGGCCCTTGTCGAGCGAAGCCGCGCTCGTGCAATTGCTCGGACAGGTCAAGGACGCGGTGGCCAAGGGCGCCAAGCTGTTGATGGGCGGCAAGCGCATCGATCGCCCCGGCTCGTATATGGAGCCCTCGATCCTGACCGACATCAAGCCGGGCAATCCCGCGTTCCGCGACGAATTTTTCGGACCCGTCGCGCTGTTCTTTCGGGTCAGGGATGAAGCGGCGGCCATCGCGCTCGCCAACGATTCCGATTTCGGCCTTGGCGGTTCGGTCTGGACCAGGGACCATGATCGCGGTCACCGCGTCGCAAGTCAGGTCGAAACCGGCATGATGTTCATCAACAACATCGACTGGTCGGACCCGGAACTGCCTTTCGGCGGCATCAAGGACTCCGGCTACGGTCGCGAACTGGGCGACATGGGCATCCAGCAATTCGTCAACAAGAAGCTGGTGCGCTGCGTGCACGAGAAAGCGCCGGCTTGAATGGATGACGGGAGCGCCGATCGGCGCTCCCGGTTCATGATCGGGAACTGGATGCACCATGTACGTCAACATCGCCGTTCTAAAAGAGACTCAGCCGCATGAACGGCGCGTCGCGCTGACCCCATCGGTTGTGCCCAAGCTGATCAAGCTGGGCGGTCGGCTGCATATGCAGACAGATGCCGGCCTCGCGGTCAGGCTGCCCGACAGCGCCTACCACGATGTCGCCATCGCCGATGACCGCCTGGCGATGGTGCGCGAAGCGGACGTGGTTCTGGCGGTTCAGCCTCCCGCGCTCGACGTAATCGACGCGATGCAGCCGGGCGCAATCCTGATGTGCTTTGTCTATGCGGCAAACGAGCCGGAACTGGTGAAGCACTTGCTGGCACGGCGGATCACCTGCTTTGCCATGGAGCGCATTCCGCGCATTTCCCGTGCGCAATCGATGGACGCGCTGTCCAGCCAGTCGGCGCTCGCAGGCTATTACGCCGTGGCGCTCGGCATGACGCATATGGCAAGCGTCTTGCCCAAGATCACCTCTGCCGCCGGTGTCATCGGCCCGGCCAAAGTGCTGGTCATGGGGCTCGGCGTCGCGGGGCTCGAAGCCATCGCCACCGCGCAGCGGCTTGGCGCCGTGGTCGAAGGCTATGACGTGCGCCCCGCCACCAGCGAGCAAGCGCTGTCACTGGGCGCCACATTCGTCGACACCGGCGTCGATGCCACCGGCAAGGGCGGCTATGCCCGCGCGCTGACGGCTGAGGAACAAGCCAAAGTCGATGCGGCATTGACCAGACATATCCAGGCCTCGGACCTGATCATCACCACCGCCGCTATCCCCGGCAAGCCTTCGCCCAAACTGATCAGCGCAGCCCAGATTGCGGGTATGAAGCCCGGCGCGGTAATCGTCGATCTGTCGGCCGAAGGCGGCGGCAATTGCGCGCAGACCAGGCCCGGCCAAACCATCGAAGTCGGCGCCGTGACGATCGTCGCCCCGCTCAATGTGCCCTCGCTGCTCGGTCGCGACGCCAGCGAGCTTTACGCCAGGAACCAGTTCGCGCTCCTGTCGCTGATGCTGGCCGACAATGTGATCACCATCGACTGGACCGACGAGGTCATCGCCAGGACCGCGCTGACCCGCGACGGCAAGCTGTGCGACGTCGATGCCGCCAAACCCGCCAAAGCCCCCGCCGCCTGAAAATCGGAATTCCATCATGCATTTCGCCATCGTCATGACCGGTTTTGTCGCCCTGTACATCTTTATGCTGGCTGGTTTTGCGGGGTGGGTGATCATCGGCAATGTACCCGCGATCCTGCACACCCCGCTGATGTCCGGCTCCAATTTCGTCCATGGCATCGTGGTGGTCGGCGGCCTGTTTGCGCTGTTCAACGCGGTGACGCCGCAGGAGCAGGCGATCGGGTTTTTCGCGGTTCTGCTCGGCGCGGGCAATGCTGCCGGCGGCTATGCCGTGACCGATCGCATGCTCGCCATGTTCAAGACCAGCGAAGCCAAACCCGCGCACCGCCATGCCCGGGTTCATCCCGTCAAGAAACACTGAGGCGCGCCCATGCCCCTTCCCACGCTCACGCTCCTGTCGCAGCTTGTCATCGGCACAGCCGATCTTGGCGCGGCCTTTCTGTTCCTGTTCGGCCTGAAGCAGATGTCATCTCCGGCCACGGCGCCATCGGGCATTCGCGTGGCCGGGATCGGTATGATCGCGGCGGTCCTGGCCAGCTTTCTCTATGCGTTTTCCGTCGATGCGGCGGCACGTCCGCACTTGATGGTCAATATCGGCCTGGCGGTGGCGGCCTTGCTGATCGGCGGCGCGGGGGCCTGGTTCGTCGGGCGCAAAGTGGCGATGACGGCGATGCCGCAGATGGTCGCCATCTATAACGGCATGGGCGGCGGCGCTGCGGGCGCGATCGCTGCGGCAGAGCTGTTCGGCGGGCATACCAACGGGCCGACCCGGTTGATCGTGACTCTGCTCGGCGGCCTGATCGGCGCGGTGTCGCTGTCCGGTTCGGTCATTGCCTGGGCCAAGCTCGACGGTGTGCTCAAACAGCCCTTGCGCGTGCGGGGACAGCAATTCGTCAATGCGGCGGTGATGCTGGCGACGCTCATGGTTGCCGGGGTGATCGTGGCCTCGACCATGGGCGTCGGCGGGCTGGTGCTGCCAACGCCCGAATGGATCTGGATCTTCTTCGCCTGCGCGCTGGTGTTCGGCGTGCTGATGACGCTGCCGATCGGCGGCGCGGACATGCCGGTGGTGATCTCGATCTACAACGCCTTCACCGGGCTTGCCGTCGGCCTCGAAGGCTTTGTGCTGCAAAATCCGGCCCTGATGATCGCGGGCATGGTGGTAGGCGCAGCCGGGCTGCTGCTGACCGTGATCATGGCCAAGGCGATGAACCGGTCGATCGCCAATGTGCTGTTCACGAATTTCGGCACGGTGGCCAAGGCCGGGCCCGGCGCCGTCAAAGGCAGCGAGCGGCCGACCGAAGCGTCCGACGCCGCCATCAAGATGCGCTATGCCACCAGCGTGATAATCGTGCCGGGCTATGGCCTTGCCGCCGCCCATGCGCAGCAAAAACTGTTCGAATTCGTCAAGCTGCTGCTGGCCGCCAAAGTCTCGGTCAAGTTTGCGATCCACCCGGTCGCGGGGCGAATGCCGGGCCAGATGGACGTGCTGCTGGCCGAGGCGGGCGTGCCCTACGACATGATCTTTCAATTGGACGACATCAACGACGACTTTGCGACGACCAACGTCGCTCTGGTCATCGGGGCCAATGACGTGGTCAACCCGGCGGCCCGCAGCGACAAATCGTCACCCATCTTTGGCATGCCGATCCTCAACGCCGACAAGGCCGCCCAAGTCTATGTGATCAAGCGCGGTCAGGGCAAAGGCTATTCCGGCATCGTCAACGCGCTGTTTTACGCCCCCAATTGCAACATGGTCTATGGCGATGCCCAGGCCGTGCTGGTCAAGATGATCGAGGCCGTGCGCGGTCTCGGCGCCGCCGCCACCTGAACCCTCCCCCCCCTTTGCCCCCACTTGAAGGTAGCAATCATGATTGCCAAGACAATGCAGGCCGCCGTCGTCACGGCATTCAATAAGCCGCTGGAAATCCGCGAATGGGCTGTGCCCCGTCCCGGTCCCGGCCAGATTCTGGTCAAGACCGAAGCTTGCGGCGTGTGCCACACCGATCTGCACGCCGCCAATGGCGATTGGCCGCTCAAGCCCACGCCGCCGTTCATTCCGGGGCATGAGGCGATCGGCATTGTCGTCGCGCTGGGTGCGGGCGTGACGATCGTGAAGGAAGGCGATCGCGTCGGCGTGCCTTGGCTCTATTCCGCCTGCGGGCATTGCGAATATTGCCTGTCCGCATGGGAAACCGTGTGCGACAGCGCCGAATTTGGCGGTTATACCAAAAACGGCGGCTTTGCCGAATATGTTCTGGCCGATCCCAACTATGTCGCGCACATTCCCAAAGGCCTCGGCCCCAAGGAAGCCGCCCCGCTGATCTGCGCGGGCATCACCACGTACAAGGGCATCAAGGAAACCGAGGCAAAGCCCGGCGAATGGATCGCCATCTCGGGCTGCGGCGGCCTTGGCCATCTGGCCATTCAGTATGCCAAGGCGATGGGGCTGCTGGTCTGCGGTGTCGATATCGACGACGGCAAGCTGGACCATGCCAGGCGGCTGGGCGCCGATCTGGTGATCAATGCCAAGACCCATGATCCGGCAGAAGAGCTGAAAAAGGAAACCGGCGGCGGCGCGCACGGCGTGCTGATCACCGCGCCCTCGCTGGCTGCCTTCAAGCAAGGCGTGGCGATGACGCGCAAGCGCGGCACGTGCACGCTGGTCGGTCTGCCGCCGGGCAGCTTCCCGCTCGATATTTTCAATCTGGTTGCCGCATGCGTCACCGTGCGCGGATCATTCGTGGGCACCCGCAAGGACATGGCGGAATGCCTCGATTTTGCCGCCAGGGGCAAAGTGCATGCGGACATCGAGCTGCAACCGCTGTCGGCCATCAACAGCGTGTTCGAACGACTGACCCACGGGGATGTCCCGTCACGCGTCGTGCTCGATTTTACCGATACAGCCGGCGTCTGACGGCAACGCCCTTGCGCCGACTGCGCCTTTCAGCAGTCGGCGCATATCACCCGAAGAAACGGAGAAAAACCATGGTCGATCTTGATCGTGACAAGGCACCAGACAGCAAGTGGTTCTGGATACTCCTGCTGGTAGTCTTGTTTGGTGTGGTGCTTTTTTGGTTCACCAACCCGCTTGGCAGCATCAAAGTGCCGGCGACCGGGGGACCAACCAGCCAGTCAACGGACGTTGATCCGGCAGAACAGGATTCTCCTTCAGTGCCCTTGACGTTGCCTTCGACCGCCGGGTGAAAAACACACGGTTGCCGCCTTCAATGGAGATTCACAATGCCAGGCATGGAACAGATCGAGCTTCAACGACACAGGCCCGAAATCATTGCCGATGTAGCCAAACTGATCGATCGATGGCGCGCAATCTTCGATTGGGATGTGCCCGAGATTGACCAGAAACATGCCGACAAGCTGATCATATCGGAAGCACGAAAGGCACTCGATCAAATTGAGCGGGATCTTATCGCATAAGTGCGGTCGATCAGGGCTGATACCGGTCTCTATTTTGCCAAACCAATCATAACAGACAATTGCGGCTTGGCGGAAATTCGGTAATTACCCAGGCCCTTGCCAAGGCGGTCGGTCTGTGATTCACACTATCCATGAATCGCGAGGAACTCGAAGGGCTTACGAAGCCGGAGTTGGTCGA
>Ga0302190_10002397_pt1 | contig 12224 bp, 7 predicted proteins | sample II_Bog_E2_3_FD_198784 | JGI IMG/M metagenome (GOLD analysis project Ga0302190, IMG submission 198784) | Peat permafrost microbial communities from Stordalen Mire near Abisko, Sweden - II_Bog_E2_3 | ecosystem: Environmental > Terrestrial > Soil > Wetlands > Peat | place: Sweden: Abisko, Stordalen... | reverse complement strand
ATGCGGCGCGCCAGGCTCTCCGTATTTCAAGGTAGAGCGTCAGATTCCAAAAACAGCCCACATCCAAATGAGCCCTTCACCGGCCAAGATATGCTTTATTCCCGGCCAAAATATGCTTTAAATCACACCTAGAGTTTACTGCCCCAGGAGGAACCATGGCGCGCAACGCGGCAAGGTTGAAGATGGGCTATTACCCGCTTCCCGAAAGCGAGGCCGCGCGGCTTCGCGCTCTGCTTAACTTTTCTGGACCCGCGCCGGTTGTCGATCCCTGCGTTGGGCAAGGAACGGCATTCGACATCATCACCCAAGGCGCGGAGGTGCGCCGCTACGGCGTCGAACTCGATGCCGGGCGCGCACTGGCCGCGCAGTCGAAGGGGATCGAGACCATTCAGGGCAATGCCTTCGATGCCGTCGCCAAGCCGGAGTCCTTTTCGCTGCTCTATCTGAATCCGCCCTACGACTCCGAAATTGGTCAAGTGTCGAACAACCGCATGGAGCGGCTGTTTCTCGATCACACCTATCGCTGGTTGGCAATGAATGGCGTGCTCGCAATGGTCATTCCCTTCGAGCGGTTATCTGGTCGCTTTCGACGGAGAGAGGCGTCACTACCTCTTCCGGCTTTTCCTCTTCTGGTCCCCTCTTGCGTTCAGGCGTTTCTTTCTGCTCTTCTACTATCGCCGGAAGGCGATATCGCGCCGCCGGCCCTTTGCCTCCTTGCACGAGCCGCCCACTCTCCACAAGGCTTTTCAGCCAACGTTGAAGGGTTCGCTGCGGGATATCCTTTAGTTGCTTGATGAAGAATGGACGCGACATTCCAAGAGTGTCAGCCGCGCGCTGTGTCGTAATCGCCTGGTTGTCCGGAACAAGCGTAATGGCTTGGCCGTGAGACATGAACCCAACGGCCGTCCTGAGAACCTCGAAAACGGTGCCGGGGAGTTCGATCCGTTCCCCGGTGGAAGTGACGAATGCAGGCACACCGCGAAGCAGAGCTCGCTCCAGGGCTTGCAATTGGCGCCGGCCCGATAAGCTTGCAACTCATCGTTTGCCTCGGCTTCGGTGGAGACAGTGATGGCCGGCATCTGAGGAACTTCCCGCTGGCGCAGTTCGCGCAAGAAGCCATATCTGATCGAGCTCGGGCACGATGAACGCAATCCGCTTCAAACAGAGAAGCATAAACCAGTGCCACTTAAAGGCAAAACGGCGCTCATCAATTGCGCCGCGGGCGGTGTGGCCCACTTCGCGGTGCAACTGGCGAAGTGGAAGGGTGCTCACGCTTGCCGAACTTGGGCGTTTATTCGATGCGGATACACTCGTGTCGCGATCGACAGCACATTCCACTTGCAAATGCCCGAGACGCGCACGAACCGCCCGTGGCCACATCCGGGGAAAGATTGTGCTTACGTTCGTGTCTGCATGAAGCGCTATTAATAGGGTTGCTGGGTCGCGCCTACGGGTAATCCGTGTTTCGTTTCCACCACTTTGTCTTCAGCGGTATGCTTCAGGGGATCGCCGCCAGCCTCGATGATCACCGAGCTGACATGTAAGAATGGAGTTTTCGGCTCACTCTGCATGGATTCCTTGCCACCCAATCTCGATACTCCCAGCGATCTGGCGCAACTTGCGAACCAGCCTCGTGTGCTCGTGCGTCGTAGCCATACGCCGCGCAAAGGCGGAAGGTGCGTAGTTTACTGGATGCAGCGCGCGATGAGGATTGTGGACAATGCCGCACTCGATGTGGCCATCGAGGCAGGGAACCTTCTGGGCCTGCCGGTCGTGGTGTACTTCCAGGTGATTCCCGGATATCCGGGCGCGAACCTGAGGCATTACCACTTTCTGCAGCAAGGGTTGAGAAACGTCGAGCAAGACGCAGCCGAACGCGGGGTGGGGTTCGTGGTGCGTCGATCGCCGGAGAATTCGTTGGAGGCATTCCTCGAAGACCTGGAAGCGGCGCTGCTCATCGGCGACGAGAACCCATGCCGCGAGCCGGAACGCTGGCGCAGGGTCTTGGCCAAGAGATTGAAGCTGCCTTACTGGACAGTGGACGCGGATGTGGTGGTTCCTTCGCGGATTTTCGATCGGAGCTTTGTACTGCTGCACCACTTCCGCCCCCATCTGAAGGCCGAGTTACCTAACTACTTGGTCGAACCGCGAAAGATGACACCTCTACACCTATGGAAACCCTGGAAGAAGCTGGCGAGTTATTCGCTGGAAGATGATATTACCGCAGGATTTTCAAAACTCGACCGGACCGTTGGACCGGTTGACACGTTTACCGGCGGGACACATCCGGCGCTGCGGCGGCTAAGCGAATTTGTAAGTTTGGAATTGAAGGATTACGAGGTCGCACGCAACCATCCCGAGGTAAGGGGAACCAGCCGGCTATCGCCTTATCTGCATTTTGGAAATGTCGGTCCGATCACCATTGCGCTGGCGGTGAAGAAAGCTGTGGCCGAGGGCATGGCGACAGCTGCGGCGGGCGACAAATACCTGGATGAATTGATTGGATGGAGGGAGCTGGCGGTCTTGTTTGTGCACCATGAGCCGAACTACGACGACTGGGAGTGCGCGGCGCCGTGGGCCAGGAAGACACTGATTGAGCACACAGGCGACGAGCGGGCGCATCGCTACAGCCTCGAAGAAATGGAACGCGCCGAGACCGGCGACGAACTGTGGAACGCAGCCCAACGCGAAATGGTGAATACCGGTTGGATGCACAACTATATGCGCATGTACTGGGCGAAAAAGATACTGGAATGGGCTCCGGACCCCGCCCGGGCCTATGAGTGGGCGGTATTTCTAAACGATCGCTACCAACTGGACGGGCGGGACCCCAACGGCTATGCGGGGATTGCCTGGGCCATAGTGGGACGGCACGATCGTCCCTGGTTTAACCGGCCCGTCTTCGGTCTGGTGCGGGCCATGTCCCTGGCCTCGACGGCGAGAAAGTTCGATGCGGAGGAGTACATTCGCCGCTCCTGAAAGAACATGGCAAGCGATGACAACGGTTTCGCGCGGAACTCCCGCCATAATTTTTGTTCGCAGTGGTGTTTCAAAATGTTTCTTTGGCATGGCTGGTTGCACACCACAATTCTGCAGAGCAAGCGATCGGCGGCAGCCGCGGCATAGGCCGCCGCATCGTCGAGGCGGGCATTCGCAATGGGACGCGGGTTCTCGCAGTGGCTCGACAAGAAGCGCCGCTCCAGCAATTGGCGCAAGAGGTCCCCGGAGTAAAAACTGTCGTGCTCGATGCAACAGACGAAGGCGCGCCATCCGAAGTGTTCGACGTCCTCACGCCCGACATTCTCATCCTTCGGCGATGCCCCGCAGGAGACCCGGCACGATGCTTCCACGCCGGGCAGCGCAACGGGTGAGTCACGAAAAACGAGGACCTGGGACCACGGGGCCTACTGCTTCAGCACGGGCACTTGTTCTTGAGGCAATTCGCTGTTCGAACACACACCCATGTCGTGCAGCACACGGCTGATCGCCGAGAGGAGTGCTTCGATGTCGGCAGTGGTAATTCTTCCAATGGTTCCAATTCGGAAACAGGATTCATAGGATAACTTGCCGGGATAAATTGCAAAACCGAGGGTCCAAAGCCTTTCATAGAAGTCGGCGAATCGGAAAGCCGGGTTTGAAGGGTAGCGAAACGAAGTAATGATGAAACTCTGGTCCTCGTCTGCGAGATAGATCTCGAAGCCGAGGGCCTTCATTCCGCGACAGAGCGCAACGTGGTTTTGCCGGTAACGCTCTCCACGCCCGCGAACCCCGCCTTCTTCATCGAGTTCATTCAGTGCCTGTTCAAAGGCCAGGATGGTATGAATAGGGGGTGTAAAGCGGAAATGACCATCGGCTTCCATGCCGGCCCATTGGTCGTAGAGGTCGAGACTCAATGTCCGCGCATTTCCTTTCGCTGAAGCGAAGGCGCGCCGATTGGCAAGGACGAATCCGAACCCCGGCACTCCTTCGATGCATTTGTTCGCAGACGAAACGAGAAAATCAATATGCGAACCAACCATGTCGATAGGAATAGCGCCGAAACTGCTCATCGCATCCACTATGTAGGACGCGCCTGCAGCATGTACCACATGGCCGATTTCTTCCACTTGGTTCAACATGCCGCTGGTAGTTTCGCAGTGCACCACGGCGACGTGAGTTATCCCTGAAGCCGACGCCAAATGTTTGGCGACAAGAGCAGGAGTGAATTTCGCGTTCTCCGCGACTTCAAGGACGTCCAATGCGATGCCGTGAACGCGGGCTGTCTGCGCAATGCGCCGCCCGTATGCACCGTTGACCAACACCAGCAATTTTCCATCCCGCGGAATTGCGGATGAGATGACCGATTCGACAACAAACGTGCCGCTGCCCTGCATGAGAATGCATTCGTACTCCGCGCGAGGGTATGGGCCCAGATCGAGCAGACGCATTCGGATATTGTGAACAGTAGCCAGAAACTCGCTATCCAGAGATCCAAGATCCCGGAGCATGGCCCCCTTGACCGTCGCGCTCGTTGTCAGGGGGCCGGGGCTAAAGAGCAATTTGTCTTTGTTAGTTGCTTCCATTTTCATTTTCCTCTTCATCGCCATCGCCGTAATTGATCGGAGGCTGTGGATTCATTGCAACGCCCTTGGCCGGCGTCGTGTAGACTTTCTCGCCACCCAGGTATGTCGCCTCAAGAACAATGTCCTTGATCGCGTCCGGCGGAACCTTGCGTGGGTCCTTCTGGAGAACCACAAAATCCGCCAGCTTTCCTGGAGTGATTGAGCCCTTAATTTTCTCCTCGAATGTGGCGTAGGCTCCATCCAAGGTCCAGACTTTGATTGCCTCATCGACGCTGACTCTCTGATTTTCGCCTCGCGCAACGCCGTCGGAACTCTTGCGAGTTACCATGTCCTGAATTCTGAGCAATGGGTAGGCTGCCGAGATTGGAGAATCGGAATGACCGGCCACGGGAATGCCCATGTCGATCGCCGTACGATACGCGTGCATCATTGAGAGACGCTCTGGCCCGTAGGAGGCGAGGATATTCCCATACTCCCACATATACGAGTGAAATACCAGAATCACGCCGTCCTTCTTGGCGCGATCCAGAAGTGCCTGATTCATCACGCTCGCATGCTCGATGCGCCAACGGGCGTCGGGACGAGGGTTTTTCGCCTCAGCGCGTTCGATGGCCGTAAGCATCATGTCGATCTCACGGTCGCCATTGGAATGGGTTGCAACCTGCCATCCGGCGTCCCACCACTTCTGAACGTCCTGATCCAGCTTTTCCTGCGTGCGCGCAGGCGGAATGCCAAAGTAGTCCGGCCGGTCTGAGTAGGCCTGGCTGAGCCATGCGGTCCGTCCGCTCAGCGAGTTACCCTGAAAGTTCTTGAGAGAGGAAATGCGAAGGTGATCGTCACCGAGGCCCCGTTGAATGCCAGCCGCCTGCAGATCGTCGAATGACCCTACGCTGAACATGAAACCAACGCGAACCGGATTCCCCTGGTCGCGCAACTCCTGCATCAAGCGAAACGAAGACGGACTTCCTCCCGCAATGCCCACGCTGGTAATTCCCCTGGCCGAGTATTGCCGGAAGCAGTTCAGATACCCTTGAACCTCCTGGTCGTGCGGGATCGCGACCTTCTCATTGGAGCCGGCATCCCGTCGATCGGTACTCGCACTGCGCTGATCGCGGCCAGCAGGCTTTGCATCTGAGACGGCAGCTTTCTCGTCGGAGCTGCCGCTATGTTGTTCGCGACGCCCCCGCGAAAGTACCCCACGTGCGCTTTCACGTAAAACACCATTGGGAGTTCCATCGGGATCGCGGTCCAGAGCGCCCCCGGGTGGGTCCGGAGTCTCTTTAGTGACGCCCGCGGCCTCCAGCATGAAACTGTTTACGACCGTGATGTGGCCGGAGCCGTGAGTGATCGAGACGGGCTGCGTTGTCGAAACTTTATCCAGGTCGTGCCGATTGGGATGGCGGCCCAGCAGCACGTCGTTATATCCATATCCGTTGATCATCTTGCCTGCCGGAGTGATCGCGGCCTTCTTCTTCAGTGCTGCCACAAGCTCATCGAGCGTTTTCACCCGGTCGCCGCCAAGCCACACTCGGTAATACGGAGAGTCTTCGTTGAAGATCGCCTGCGGGTGCAGGTGTGCATCGTTGAATCCTGGAGTTACGGTCATCCCTTTGAGGTCGATGACCTTTGTCGAAGGCGTCTTGAGTTTGAGGATTTCTGCATTTGTTCCGACGGCTGTAAATCGTCCATTATCGATGGCGAACGCTTGAGCGGAAGGATGCGCCGGATCGACGGTAATGACTTTCGCGTTGATGACAACGGTGTCGGCAGCGTATGCGGTGTTTGCAATCAGTGCAAGCATCAAACAAAGGTTTTTGATCATGCCTGTCCAGTCTCCTTTAAAGTACGTTCCCCCGGCCGTTCCGGGGGAACGTACTGAGTGGTTAAAACGTCAACCGCATGCTTACTTGAACATCGCGCGGTGTATTGGACTGGGTTAAAGAGGCTTCCTGTCCGAAGGTTGAGGATGTGAAACTCGTCGTGGGACCGCCGAAGACCACTTTGTTGAGGGCATTGAACGCGTCGAGCCTGAATGAAAGCGAGTACCCTTCAGCCAGCCTGGTGTTCTTTTCAATCATCGAGTCGATGTCCCAGGAAGTGGGGTAGTTTACGTCTGGCAGGTACCGGTTCGCAGTCCCAAAGGAATAGGTGGGAGTTGCCGCGAAGGCCGCTTTATTAAAGTACGTGCCGCCTAGCTTGATTTGGGAGCCCCCTGGCGCCTTATCGGAAACGCCCGGTACCGAGTTAGGGCGGGAAAGGGTACTAGAACTGTCCAAATCGGAGACGTTGGTATAACTTACTGCTATAGGACGCCCCGCGTCTAACTGGTATATTCCCGTAACTGCCCAACCGCCGACTATATGCTTCACAAAGCCCTGATTGAGGAAGGCCTTTCCGCTGCCGAACGGCAATTCATAACGCGCATTCGTGCGGATCACCTGAGGCTCGTTCTGGTCGGAGCGTGATTTGTCGCATTTCGGGCAATACGTGTCCGTTAAGGCGCCCATGGTGCCGGCCACGCTGGTCATTTCGCCCACATTGTCGATGGCCTTGCTGTAGGTGTAGGCAAAAGAGACCGCCAACCCGCTCTTGACGCGATGCTCCACAGTCAATTGTCCGGCATTATAGGAGGAATGCCCCGCACCGACATTGTTCGCCTCGAAGTTCTGAAACTGCGGATGGGGGCGAAGCAACTGAGATTCTTTCACGGTCGCGGTATTGATGCTGGAAGCTGTATCGATCAGACCATATAACGGGTTGGGAACAAGTTTTAGCAACCCTGAACCCAACGCCTCAGCGCTTTCTGGAAGTTGATTCAATTGCTCATTTACCATCAGATGCACCCCTTCGTTCCCGGCGTATGCGGCAGTGACTACGAAGGAGCCCGGCAACGTGCGCTGGATGTCGAAGGACCATTGTTCCTGGTAAGCAATATTCTGGTTCCGGAGCGGGGCTTCCAGGGAATCCCCGAGATCGATACCGAGGCCAGCGGCGTTGCCTTGCGGGGTCGGAAGGCCGTTGGGGAACGGACTGCCAAGTTGATAACCGGAGAGCGGCGTCACTCCATTCGGCTCTGAGTCGACCGACGTGGAAGTGCGAATGCCGCCAGACGCGCTCGGGTACTGCTGCCAAGCCGCAGCCGGATGACGGAAGATGCCGACTCCGGAATGAATGACTGTCTTGTCGTTGAGCTTGAAGGCAACACCCACGCGGGGATCAAAGTGCAGCTTCTCTGGAACTTGCAGCTGCGTGCTTGTGCCATACAGGCCGGGAATGCCGACACCACCCGTGAGATTCAATGATGAAACCTGCGATTGGAGCGGCGAGACTGCCGTTGTATCCAGGTAGTTAAGAAGGTTCTTTGTCTCCACATCGCCGGTTTCGTAGTTATATCTCACACCGTAGGTAAGAATCAGGCGCTGCGAGATCTTGATGGCGTCCTGGGCATAGACTGCAGCATAGTCGTGCACGGACCTGGTCTCTGGCTCGTAACCGGAGCTCACAGTTCCAAGGCCAAGGAGCAAATCCGCGACGCCATTGCCTGAATCGCTGTTAACCGTGGTCCCCTTGGTGAAGCCGTCGGTGAAGTTGGCGCCGATGTTTGAGCCGCCACTGCTGATCGACATCTGCTCGGGGTCCCATAGTTGAGTCGGATAAGCCCTCAAGTCGATGCCGTATTTTATGGTATGTTTCCCCTTGACCCAGGTCATCGCAGCCGCATATTGATATACGGAAGAGTAATTCGCTTCAAATGGATAGTAATTCCCCAACGCGCTGTAACTACCCACAGCGGGGGGGCCGCTGATGCTTACCTGAGGAGTAAGGTTGGCGGTAATTCCGGGTAGGACGCTGCCGCCGAATCCAAGGGAACCCGGGCTTTTCAACACCGATTCATTTCGATTCGACTCGCTATGAGCCCAGGAAAAGTGATGCTCGAAGATCATGTTCGGCTTGATAATCCAGGTATGATCCACGTCGATGTTTTTGCCAGGAATCCTGTCGTTCGCATCCTCGGGTGAAAGACCGTTGCCAAAGTAATCGCTGTAGTTGATGTGGTTTGTAAAGTTGGTAATGTGTCCAAAGATGCTGTGATGCTCATTGAACTGGTGATCGATTCTGACATCCACGCTGTCGTTTTGATCTGCACTCGGCGCATTGGAGATGAAGTTATTTGAATCGCTACCACCTGTCCCAGTCGCATTGGGGAGCGGATAGAGGTTGACCAGCGCCGCGCCGATCGTGTTCAAAGAAGCGATGTTGTTGATGTTATTTCCTAAAACGGCAGTGCGGCTGTAGTTTGTTCCCGTGGTTGTGGTGGCAGGGTTGTAAATGACGATCAGATTTCCTTTGGCGTCAAAGGTCTGCGAGAAATCACCTTGCCGTTCGAGTTTGGTCGGCACGGATCCGATAAAAGAACCAGCAGTCGTATCTCTCAGTCCTTCATACGACGCGAAGAAAAACGTCTTGTTACGGCCTCTATACAGCTTGGGAAGCACGACAGGGCCACCAACCGAACCGCCGAACTGATTTCTGTCGAAGTGACCCTTCGGCAAACCTGCCAGGTTGGCGTTGTAGCCGTTGGCATCCATACTCTCGTTGCGGTAGAACTCGAATGCCGACCCGTGCAACTGATTGGTGCCGGTATGCAATGCATAGGTCACCACGCCACCGCTCGTCCGCCCGAATTCCGGTGAATACGCATCGGTAAATACTCGAAACTCCTGAACCGAGTCGACTCCGGGTTTACCTGCGTCCTGGTTGTAGTACGAAGTTGTATTGGTCGCGCCATCGATCAAGACATCCGAGGTCGCGCCCTTGGCTCCATTGATGCGAAAGGTGTTGGTTCTGCTTTCACTGCTGTCATTTTTGCCCGATGCACCATCGTCACCCAGGGTTACACCTGCAGCGTCGTTGATGAGCAGGAGAGGGTTGCGGAGATTGAGCGGAATGCCTTGAATAAAAGTGGGCTCGATTAAAAGGCCGCGCTCAGCGGTGCTCTCGTTCAGTTCCGGAGGGGTATCGGTTATCTGGACTGATTGCTGAACCGCGCCAACCTGCAGCATCAGGGTCGTTACCTTGGATTCACCCACCTCGAGTGTGATTCCAGTCAGGACGGTTGGGGCAAATCCTTGAGCTAAAGCCTTGAGCTCATAGTACCCTGGGGCCACGGGTGGGAGAATGAAATCGCCTCTTTCATCGGTTTTGGTCTCCACCTTGACCTGGGTACTGATGTGCGTCAAGGTCACTGTCGCACCCCTAACGCTCGCATGTTGAGGGTCGACCACCTCGCCGCTGACGCTGGCATTCTGCGCAAACAGGGGAATGCTTAGGAGGATGGCTGAGACAAAGAGTAGAATTCGACTTGCGAATCGCATTGGCTGCTCCAATTGAGAGTTCATGAAAAATCAGATTCCAGGGCAGATGAACACGCCCTATCGCGGTTTAAACGGCTTGCCGTTTCGTTGTTCCTGAAGCGATAGTAGCCAGCGGAGATGCACTCCGTATTAAGGCGGGATGAATGAACGTGCGCTTAACGGTCATGAACGTCCGCTCATTCATGATCTGAAGTCACTGCGCCAAACGCAATTGGTGTCATTTCAAATTGCTAAGATACGCATGCACAACAACATCCCGGGACTACGCGCCGAATCTTGCCACGCAGCGGCAAAGCACCGCCGCAATAATTCGCATTCCTGGGATTTGCCTTGATGAACGAAACTTCTTGCCAATTTCCGTAGCCGGCCCGAAAATCGAGACCGTCCGACGGATCCTATTTCAGCTGGCACTCACATCGCTTCCTGCAAAGCTTCCTCCTCAAGCTGAATATCCGCTTGGCTCGAGGGCTTGAGATTCCAGATCGGGATCAACATTGCTCCGGCAAGAAACGCGGCGCCTGCAAGAACTAGAAACAGGCAGTCCCATCCGTAGCGTTCGCTTACAAAAACCACCACATACGGCGAGAAAATTGCGCCCAAATGCCCGATACCATCCACCAGTCCGGACGCGGTTGCCGCGGCTTTGGGCTCGCCGATGTCCTGGGCTCCTGCCCCGGAAAGCAGCGTGTCGGGACCGAAAGAGAAGATGCCTGCCAGAGAGATCGCTATGGCCGTGCCCACAAGCCCATATTTGCTCAAGGCCGGCTCAAACAGCAAGACGATTCCGAATCCGCAAAGCATGATTGCGGAGACGGGGGCGCGCCGCGACTGGCTGAAGCGATCGGAAATGTAGCCCGCCGCTACCGCGCCGAGAATGCCGATCAATTCATACAAAGACGACAGATAGCCCGATGTCTGCAGGGTGTACTTCAGCCGGGTCACCATGTAAAGCGGCAGCCAGAACATCAGCGCGTACCGGCACAGCTCCAGAAAGAAGTACGACATGCTCACCATCCATAAAGATGGCTTGCGCAGCAGAGCGGCTACGCCGCCCCAGTCTGTGCGTACTGCGCTGAGCGCGGTCCCATCGCGATGCATTCCGGAGGGGAGATCCGCGCCGTCCGGCGTATCCTTTGCGCCAATTAAAAACAGGACTGCAATCGCCAGCAGCAGAAGCGCCGGAAACAGGAATCCACGCCTCCATCCAAGCTCGGGAAGCAGCCAGGGCTGCACAACTGCCCAGGTCGCGAAGGCCGTCGCCAGAAAGCCGCCGAGAACATAATTTGTGCTCCACCAGGCCATCACGATTCCGCGATTCTCGCTGCGGAACCAGATCGCCATGGTCTTCACCAGCCCCGACCAGCCGCTCGACTGGCCTAATCCATTCAGGCAGGCAAAAAGCAGAAGCCAGATCATTGAAGCGTGCGCGCCCATCAGAATGTTGCTGCCGACCACCAACAGTAGACCCGCGCCGACCACGCGCTTAGCTCCAATGCGGTCAGAAAGAAGGCCGCAGCCAAATTGGCCAACGGCATAAAGCAGACTATAGCCGAAGACGATGTTCGCCAAATCGATGCTGCGAAGCCCGGAGGCATGGTTCAGGAGCGGCAGCACTACGCTCAGATTCTTCCGGCAGAGATAAAAGCCAGCGTAGGCGATCCAGGTTATCCCGAAGATTCGGCGCTGGCCAGCAGATAAACTCATCAGAACTCCAGCCCCACCGCGCTCCGGTCAAGGCAGTACCAACGGTTTGCGAGAGACAGTCTGTCAACACGGCAACAAGTTAGCGGCTCACCGGGAGCGCACAGGCACGTTGCGCACCGGTGCATCTGTGGGCATCTGCTCGAGGCAAGCTGTCGGTCGTTCTCAGCATGTGTGCTGAATAGCATCCTCTTTACCATTTCAGCGTCTGTCGAATGCCGAAACGTTTAGCGGGTTAAGCGGCGCCGCTTTCCACGTTAAGTTAACCGTTTAGCCAATGCGGCGCCGATGTAACCGTTCTGTAACATCCCGTCACTACACTGGGATTACAAGAAATCATTTCTATGGAACACTGATGCAGAAGGAAGAGATCCAACCGGACGAGTTGCGTCAATACACCTCCCAACTGCAGGAAGCAGTCGAAGTTGTGTGCAAGAGCTCGTCCTTCCGCACCAGTCCCAAGAGCTGCCAGTTCTTGCGCTACGTTGTTCATCACACGCTGAGCGGCAATGTCGATGAGTTGAAGGAGCGCACGATCGGGATCGAGTTGCTCGGTCGCAAGGCCTCCTATGACACTGGTTCCGAT
>Ga0302190_10002389_pt1 | contig 12252 bp, 7 predicted proteins | sample II_Bog_E2_3_FD_198784 | JGI IMG/M metagenome (GOLD analysis project Ga0302190, IMG submission 198784) | Peat permafrost microbial communities from Stordalen Mire near Abisko, Sweden - II_Bog_E2_3 | ecosystem: Environmental > Terrestrial > Soil > Wetlands > Peat | place: Sweden: Abisko, Stordalen... | reverse complement strand
CGTTGCCCCAGGCGCCCTCGTCGTAGAAGTAGTTCTCGACGGGCACGCCGAGCACCTGCTGCCAGATGAGGGAGCGGGCCATGGTGTCGGCTTGGCCCAGGAAGTTGTAGTCGCCGTCACTCCACCAGCCCACCTCGGTGAACCACAACGGCTTGGACCCGAGGAGCGCCTGGAGCTGGCGGACCTGGGTCACCATGCCGTCCTCCTCGTAGGAGTCGTTGGAACCCGTGTACGGATGGATGGCCGCGGCGTCCATCCAGGCCAGGCCACCGGCGTTGATGAGCTGCTGCCACCACCCGGGCACGGGCTCGAGGGTCGACCCGCCGAGCACGATGGAGGTGGTGCCGGGCTCGACCGACTTGACCGCCTTGTAGAAAGGCTCGAGGACGGAGGTGGCGTACGTGCCGCCGTTGCCCCACCCGGTGTTGTTCGACTCGTTCCAGGGTTCCCACGTGGTGACGGGGGCACAGGCGGTGCAGCCCGCCGGCACGGTGGCGTAGTGGGCGACCAGGGCGGCGATGTCGCCCTGCCACAGCCCGCTGGAGACCAGTGCCGGCGAGATGGCGTCACCGCCCCCGCTGACCTGCAGCCAGTAGGCGATGTGGTCCTGGTCGGCCAGGTAGGCCGCCTGGTAGGGGTCGGTGTTGGTCCCGGCGAACGTCATGGCCGTCGAGCCGCAGGTGGCCGCCGTGGGGCTCGATGCGTTGCAGTTCGGCAGGAGCGAGCTCCAGTTGACCAGCTGGTCGGTCCGGAAGCCGCTGAGGCCGAGCTGGGCGTTGAGGGCGACGCCGCGGGGGTCGGTGGGACCGCCCGAGCCGACGCCGGAGGGCAGGGTGGCGAAGTTCAGGTTGTCGCCGGTGGCGCCCACGGCGTAGGGCATGCACGTGGTGCCGAGGGTGGTCGGGGGAGTGGTCGACGTGTCGAGCAGCGAGGCCTGGACCTCGTAGGGGCCGGGTGCCGCGTCGCCCGATGGGATGGTCAGCGGCAGGTCGGCCAGCGCGGTGGCGGTGGTCGGGAGCGGGACGACGGTGGGTGCCGGGACCGTCTCGGCGGCCAGTGACGACGTGTTCTCGAACGAGTACGAGAGCTCGAGGTGGCCGGCCTGGGCGGTCCACCAGGGGTCGAAGGTGGCGTTGACGGTGGGCGTGGTGCCAGGGGCGAAGTAGTTCCCGGTGGCCGGGGTCGTGATGCCGGCACCCCAGCCCAGGGTGTCGGACGGGGCCTGGATGGCGCCGAGGTAGGCCTGCACGGAGGCCAACGTGAACGACGAGATGGCGTCACCGGAGTTGTTGAAGGGCTGGCCGCTCTGGAAGTAGAACGTGGAGCCGACCAGGGCGAAGCCCCAGCCGCCGAAGCTCAGGCCGTTGCCGAGGGTGGTCGAGCCCTTCAGGAAGCCGGCCGGGGACGTGGCTTCCATCGTGTGGAGCGGGTCGGCGGTGTAGACGGTCCCGTCGGAGCCCTGGACGGCCTGGGCCGGATAGTAGAACTGACTGCCCGAGCCGGTGCGCACGCCGTTCCCCTCGGTGTTGGGGGCCCCGAAGGTGGACAGCGCCTGCCCGGTCGGGCCGACCGTCTCGACGTAGCCGTTGCCCGAGAAGAGCAGGTTGCCGCCGGACTCCTGGGTGACGTAGTCCCCGATCCTGTCGATCAACGGGAAGGTGCCGGTCGAGGCGCCCGTCGACGTCGCGAGGACCAGGCTGGTGCTCGAATTCTGGGTGAGGCTGACCACGAGCTGGAAGTTGGCACCCGTGCCGACCGAGAAGAGGCCTGTCGGGTTCCCCGTGCTCGGGTCGACCGACCACAGCAGCGTGCCCGTCGACGAGAACTTGTCGACCGCCGTGCCGTAGTAGGACGAGAGGTAGATATTGCCGGAGGGGTCGACCACGGGCTGGGACACCTCGTCGGCGGCGCCGAAGGCAGCCGGGAGGGTGAACGAGCTGACCTTGGCGCCGGCCAAGGTGTAGGTGATGAGCTGCGTGCCCGTGTTGACGTAGAGGTCGGTCGAGGTGGCTGAGAAGTTGACGACGCCACCGGTGGGGGACACGAGGGTGGAGACCGGGGAGGCCGGCAGCGTCGAGGTCGACGGGCCGAGCACCGAGGCCGGTGTGGTGGTGGTGCAGATCGGGCTGACCTCGGCGGCCGTCGGTGCGGCCGGGCTGCCGGTGATCTGCGGGGGGGAGGCGGTGGCGTGGGCCGTGCCCAGCACGGTCGCCCCTGCGATCACCACGGTGGCGAGGGCGATGCTCCCGACCGCCCGCGCCCGCCTATGGCCTCTGCCTGTCTCGTAATCCCCTGCCCGGTTCATACGAAGCAGATCGGCTGTCCAATTGGTAACTTAAGAGGATTCTCACGGATTCGTACCTAATCCCCACGCTCCGTGAGATTTGGCGCCGAAAAGGACATTAGGCCCTGCAACGGGCCCTCCTGGTACGCTCCGGGCTGTGGCGACACCTGGTGCGGCACCGGCTCCGGCCCATCCCGGCCTGCGGGTCCTCCGCATCTCCCACAGTGCCGTCGTCACCGCCTGGCGGCAGCGTGAGCGGCTGCTGCGGGCCGGGGGCGTCGACCTCACCCTGGTATCCGCCGCCCGGTGGGACGAAGGGGGCGCACTGGTGACGTTTACCGCCGACGGCGACGGGTTCGCCGTACCCGTTCGGACGCTCGGACGCCACCCGAACCTGTTCCTGTTCGACCCGCGGCCGCTGTGGCGCCTCCTCGGCGACGGTCGCTGGGACCTGATCGACCTGCACGAGGAGCCCTTCGGCCTGGCCGTGGCCGAGGTCCTCCTCCTGCGGGCTCTGCGGGCCCGCAGGACACCGTTCCTCGTCTCCTCGGCCCAGAACCTGGACAAGCGGTACCCCCCGCCGTTCCGGTGGTTCGAGCGCTGGTCGCTGCGGAACGCGGCAGGTGCCTATACGTGCAACGCCGAGGCCGGGCAGATCCTGCGACGCAAGGGCCTGGCCGGCGAGCTGGAGCTGCTCCCCCTCGGGGTGGACACCGACCGGTTCCGGCCGGCGGACCGCCCCCCGCCCGGCGCCCGCCTGCAGGTCGGCTTCGTCGGCCGGCTGATCCCGGTCAAGGGCGTCGACGTTCTGCTCCGGGCCGTCGCGCTCGACGACCGCCTCGACCTCGACGTCTACGGCGGGGGGCCCGACGACACGGCGCTGCGGGCGCTGACCGCCGAACTCGGCGTGGCGGACCGGGTGGCGTTCCACGGCCACGTCGACGAGTCCGCTCTGGTCGAGGTGTTCCCCAGCTTCGACGTGCTGGCCGTGCCGTCGGTGCTGGTGCCGAACGTCCTCGAGCAGTTCGGACGTGTGGTCGTCGAGGGCCAGGCCTCGGGGGTGCCGGTGGTGGCGAGCGACTGCGGCGCGCTCCCCGACGTGGTGGGTGACTCGGGACTGCTCGTGCCGCCGGGGGACACCGATGCCCTGTCGGCCGCGCTCGGGCGGTTCCTCGACGAGCCGGGCCTCTGGGCACGGCTGCGGACGGCGGGCCTGGCGAACGTGGTCCGCTACTCGTGGGCCAGCGTGGCCGACCAGCAGCGGGCGCTCTACGAGCGGGTGGTGGCCCGGGCCTGATCCCGGGCGTGTCCGACGGGGTGGGCGGCCGCCACCGAGGCGTACAGCGCTTCGAGCCGGTCGAGGTGCAGGGCGAGGGAGTACCGCTCCTGCTGGCGGGACCGCAGCGCCCGCCCGACCGACCGGCGCAGCTTCGGGTCGTCGGCCAGTCGCACCAGTTCCCGCGCGGCGGCATCGACGTCGCCCGGCGGGAAGAGGAGCCCGGCGTCGCCCACTGTCTCGGTGTGGGCTCCGCCACCGGCGGCCACGACGGCCAGGCCGTGGGACATGGCCTCGGCCACCGACAGTCCGAACGGCTCGGCCGGGGCCGGGGCGAGGAGCATGGATGCACCGGCCAGCAGGCCGTCGGTGTCGGCCACCAGCCCGGCGAAGGTGACCGAGGCGCTGCAACCGAGCTCGTCGGCCAGGCGCTCGAGCTCGGGACGGAGGATCCCGGTGCCGGCCACGACCAGGTGCCAGCCCCGGCTGGCCAGTCCGCTCCGGGCCCAGGCGCGCAGTCCGACGTCGGGCGCCTTCTCGTCGTCGAGGCGCTGGAGCATGACCACCCGGGTCGCCTCGAGCACCGCCTGGGGACGGTCGGCGACGGCGTTCGGGATGAGCGTCGTCGGCGCGGCCACGCTGCGGGCCACGAACTCGCTGATGGCCACCTCGGCGACAACCGGCCGCACCGTCACCCGGGCGAGCGTGCGGTTGAGGGCCGACGAGCCCCGCTCGGCGGCGAAGTGACGGGTGGCCACGATCGGCGCCCGGTCGACGGGATGGGCGAGATAGGCGCTCCCCTCGGCGGCCGTCATGTGGGCGTGGACGATGTCCGCACCCCGGCTGCCGGCCAGGGCCAACGCCCCGCCGATCACCGAGGACGCAGGATGGTGCACGACGGACCGGTCGAGCTCGGCGGTCATGCGGACGGGCGCGCCGCCCACCACCTCCACCCGGTGGCCCCGCGCCGTCAGCCCGTTGGCCACCTGGCAGACATAGCGCTCGACCCCGGCGAAGGCGTCCGTCACCACCACGTGGACGATGTGCAGGCCACCGTGGTCCGACGCCGACTCGGCCCGCAGCGGTCCGGTGAGGAACAGGCGCATACGGGCCGCGGCCAGCCGCCCCCGGTCACCGGGCAGCACGACGGCCCGGGCGCCGGCCCCGAGCACCGATGCCAGCCGGTAGGACCACCAGCCGGCTGGGCCGTGGTGCTTGCGGATATAGCGCTCGTGGGAGGCCTGGAAGTGCGTCTCCCGGGTGACGGGGTCGCCACCGGTGCCGGCCCCCACGTGGGTGGCCGTCACCGCGGGGCACAGGGCGACGCGCCAGCCCGCATCGGCGGCCCTGCGTTGCCAGTCCGACTCCTCGGCGTAGAGGAAGAAGTGGTCGTCGAACGGGCCGACGTCGTCGAGGGCGTCCGAGCGGAGGAGCAGGACGGAGCCGATCAGGAAGTCGTCCCCGCGCCGGAGCCGTCCGAGGCCGACGGCCTCCAGCCAGGCGCCGGCCGGCGTGGGGAACGGCCAGGCCACACGATCGGGGGCACCTCCACCGGGGCCCGACTGGGCCGGTGCGACGGCCGCGAGGCGCGCGTCGGCCGCCAGGGCCGTCTGCAGTGCCCGCACGGCCGTCGGCGTGATGGTGGCGTCGGGGTTGAGCAGCAGGACGTCGCGGCCGTCCCTACGGGCGCAGCCGATGTTGACCCCACCCGCGAACCCGAGGTTGCCTCCGGGGTCGACGTACGTGCAGCCGTGGTCGTCGGCGGTGACCGCCACCGCGGCGTCGGAGGAGTTGTCGACCACGACGACGTCGAACCCGTCGCCGAGGGCGGATAGGCACCGGTCCAGGAGGTCCGGTGCGTGGAAGGCCACGACGACCACCAGCGGGGTCGCTCCACCCGGCGGCACCGGGGGCGCCGCCGGGGACCGGTCCATCACTTGGTGTAGCTGTAGGCCTGGTACCCGTCGGACGCGCTGCGCCGCACGTGGTTCATGACCAGGCCGATGACACGGCAGCCGGTCGACTCGAGCCGGTGGGACGTGCGCTCGAGGTCGGACCGGTCGGTCTTGCCCTCAGTGGCCACGATGATCGCCCCGTGGGTGAGGCTGCCGAGGATGGCGGTGTCCGGGGTGGACAGGACGGGCGGGGTGTCCAGGAGGATGATGTCGGCCAGCAGATGGAGCTGGTCGAGGACCGGCTGCATGCCGGGGCTGTCGAACAGCTCGCTCGGATTGTCGCGGTGGACGCCGACCGGCAGGAGCTGCAGGCCGTCGATGCCGGTCTCGACCAGGTGGGCGCTGACGGCGGTCTCCTCGAAGTCCGAGCGGCCGCCCCGACGCCGCGACCGTCGCGGCGGGGTGCCCCCGGGCCGGACGCCGTCAGGCGGGTCTGCCGGACCGTCGACCTGGGCGTCACTCGGTTCGGCCTGCTTCCAGTTGGCCTTGATGAGGTCGGACAGACCGGGGCGGTCAGCGACCTCGAGTCCGAAGGCCTCCTCCAGTCGGGGCCGCCGGAAGTCGGCCGACACGACGATCACCCGGGCGCCGGTCAGGGCCCAGGAGGCGGCCAGATTGGCGGTCACGAAGGTCTTGCCGTCCCCCGGTTCGGGGCTCGTCACCACGAGGATGGGGCTCTGCTGCTCCACGAGCAGGACGCGCAGGCTGGTCCGCAGGTCGCGCACGGCCTCGGCCAGCGACGACTGAGGGGACTGCACGAGCGCGATGGAGACCTCGCCCTTCTTGACCTCGGGGTCCTGGGGCAGCTCGCCCAGCAGCGGCCCGTCGATCACCGACTCGATGTCGGGATCGAGGCGCAGGCTGTCGTCGAACTGCTCCCGCACGAAGGCGATGCCACAGCCGACCAGGAGGCCGGTCAACAGGCCGATGGCGCCCAGCTTGGACTTCGACAGCCCCGTCGGGCCACCCGGCTGGGCGGCCACCTGGATCTGCGCGTACGGACCGCCGGCCTGGAGGGTCGACTGTGCGGTCTGCAGGGTGCCGTAGGTCTGGGTCAGCGCGTTGATCTGGGCCGTGAGCAGTGCGTTGGCGGACGTGGCGTTGGGGTTGCTGGCCGGCTCCAACTGGCTCTGCAGCATGGCGATCTTGTTGCTGGTCGCCTGCAGGATCACCGTGTACTTGTCGATCTGCGCGTTGGCGTTGTTCTGCACGTCGTCGACGAAGGCCTGGGCGAAGGCGGTGGCGACGGCCTGTGCCGCGGCGGGTGACGACCCCGTGCCGGTCACGGTCATGGCGCCGGAGGTCGGGTCGACGGTGCCGGTCACCTGGCCGGCGAGCCCGGTGGGGTCCGGGTCCTTGAGGGTCTTGGCCGCGGCGTCCTGGACCGCCGAACTCGACAGCTCCTGGACCGGGTCGGACACCGTGAAGCCTGACGTGGCCCCGGTCGTGGCGCCCTGGCTCGGGGCATTGATCTGCACCAGTGCGCTCGACTGGTAGCTCGGCGAGGCCAGTTTCGCGTAGCCGAGCGCCACCGCGACGCAGACCACGACGCTGACGATGATCGTCAGCTTCCTGTGCCACAGCGTCTTGAGCATCTGCTGGAAGGTCACCGCACACTCACTTTCGGCGGACTCGGGCAGGAACCAGGATACGAGGGCACGGGTCCTGGGAGTGCGAGGGCGGGCCGGACGGCCCGGAACGGGGTCATGACGCCGCCGGGGCGCTGCGCACCCGTGTCATGACGTCGGACATGGCAGCGGCGCGCTGACGCCAGGTGGGCACGTCGGCGGCGGCGGTCACCGCGGCCTCCGGGTCGGCGTCGAGCACCTGGCCCACGGCTGTCGCGAAGCCGTCACGGTCGACGACGACCACCGCACCTCCGAGGTCGCGGAACCCGGCGACCGGGGTGGCCACGGTCGGCCGGCCGGCGGCAAGGCACTCGTAGGCCTTGATCGGGTCGAGGCTCTCGGTGAAGGCATTCACCTGGTGGGGGACGATGACGACGTCGGCGTGTTGGAGGAAGGCGGGCACCCGGCCGTAGGGGACGGGTCCGAGGAGGTGGACGGACGGTTCGGCGGCCAGGGCGTCGTGGGACGCCTGGCCGAGGCTGTCGGGGCCGACCACGGCCACCTGGAGGTCGGGACGCGACCGGGCGACGTCGATGAGCAGGTCCACATCGACCCGCTCCTCGTGCAGGGTGCCCACGTAGACGGCCACCGGTGGCGGCGGCAGCTCGGCCGGACGGGCCTGTGGGGTCCGGAACAGGTCGACGTCGACACCGTTCGGGATGAGGTCGACCGATCGTCGGGCACCCCGGGTGCGGGCCAGGTCCGGCGAACACACCACAACGGCACCGCTGCGCTCGAGCAGGCGCTCGTCGTCGGCCCGGAGGCGTGCCTCCTGGCGGGGGGGGAGCGGGGCCAGCAGCCAGTCGTCGGTGATGTCGTAGACGGTCGGCCACCCGGTCCCGAGTGCGTAGTCGGCGTAGAGGGCGTCGTTCACCCAGACCAGCGGGTCCACCAGGCCCAGTCGGGCGACGGCCCGGTCGACCTGTCGACCGAGCGACCGGTCGGCGGCCGGTCCGAGCACCCGCGGCAACCATTTGCGGGGTCGCAGGACGTGGATACGGGGATGGACCTGTTCGAGCGCGGGGCCGGACAGTGCGGCACGTCTCCCGTGGCGGAGCTCGAAGGGGATGTCGACGGCGGGGTCCACGTACAGGACCTGCAGTCCGGGGTCGTGTTCGACGAGCTCATCGACGAGGATGCGGATCCGGCGGCGGACGGTGCCCCACCGCTCGAGTGAGCAGACGACGAGTGACGACGGGCGCGGGGTCTCCTCATCCACCGTGGTCCCCACCTCCGTCGTGTCGACTGCGCTTGGCACCCGTGGTCGTCCTCGTACTCGGCCGCACCCCGATCGGGGCAGGTCTGCCGTCCCGGGCGGTCTGCCGGGTCACACGTAGCGTCGTCAGAAACACGAGAGACCTTGAGATGCCGCCGTCAGGTGCCGATGGGGGTAGGTGCCACCCGACGCCGAGCCACGGAACGCCGTGGTGCGACCGCTACCATTCATCGGGCGTCCACGGAGTCCCGACCGAAACGCCCCGAGGCCCATGACCGTTCCCCCGACGCCCCGATGAGCCCCCGCACCACAGCGGTGGGCACGCGCGCCCGCAGGGCGGCGCGGGCGTGGCAGCGGCTGGCCGGTCCGGCCGCGGCATGGCTGACTGTGCTGGCCCTGGCCGCGGTGGCAGGGGTGGCCACCGCCGTGAACCCCCTGGCCGGCATCGTCGTCGCCGGGCTGGTCCTCGCCTTCGGCATCTTCGTGGTCGATCCGATCCTCGTGGCCGTCATCGTCCTGCCCGGCTCCATCCTCATCCAGCGGGTGGGCGGCGCCAGCACCAATCTCAGTGTGGCCGATCTCCTGGTCTTCGTGGCCGCGTTCGTCTGCCTCTTCCACGTGGAGTGGTCCCGTGCGACCCACCTCAAGCGGTTCCTGCGGGGCATCGTCTGGTACCAGGCCGTCCTGCTGCTCGTGGTGGTGGCCCACCCCTTCAAGGGCGACATCATCGAGTGGTTCCACCGCTTCTCCTACCTGGCCGGCAGTGCCCTGGTCGGATGGGTCGTGGGCTACCGGGGCCGGGCCCGGCAGTCCTACCGAATCTACCTGTGGGGTGCGGCGGCACTCGCTCTGCTGGCCATCGAGCACTCGGCGGCCAGCGGGTTCCACCCGGCCCAGTGGGGCCCGTACCAGAAGAACGCCATCGGCTCGGTCATGTGGGTGGCCGCCGTCGTGGCCCAGTTGAACCCTCCGTGGGTCGGGATCGCCAAGATCGAGGCCCGGATCATCGAGGTCCTGTGCCTCCTGGGTCTCCTGGCGTCGCAGTCGCGCCAGGCCGGCATCCTCCTGGTGGTGGCCCTGGTGGCGGCGGTGCTGATCAACTCCGAGATCAAGGGCCGCTTCAAGACCTTGATCTTCATCGGGGTGCCGGTCGTCGCGCTCGTCTATTACAGCCTCAGTGTCATGATCCAGAACAACCCCCAGTTCAACTCGGTGGCCATCCGGTTCGGACAGATCGGCGCGGCGATCCACGTGTGGCACAGCAGCCCGTGGCTCGGGCTCGGGATGCGCTTCTACAACCTGCCCCAGTACGTGGCCGTCACCGCACCGCCCAACTCCCTGGTGGACAACCTCGCCTCGACGGGAGTCATCGGATCGCTGGCGTTCTTCTTCCTGGTGTGGGTGACGATGCGGGCCATGAACGGCGTGCCCCGGATCTACGGGACGCTCGGGCTGGTGATCCTCCTCGGTCACTACGTCGACGGCCTGTTCGACACCTTCTGGATCGGCGGCCTCTCGATCCCACCGTTCGTCATCGCCGGGATCTCACTGGGGGTGGCCGACGCCGACCCCCACCTGGAACGTGTGCCCGACCTCTTGGCCCAGGCGGCGGCCAGGCGTCACCGGCCGGCCCACCGCTCCCCCCGCCGACCGCCTTCCCGGACGCCCGTCGGGTCGACGACCGGGCGCGACGTGCAGCCGTCGAACCGACCGGGAGTCGGGGTCACCCTGCCGCCCGTGGCCCCCGGGTGAGCTCCCGCCCGAGGATCACCTTCAACGCCCTCCCCCTCGACCCCCGTGGCGGCGGGGTGAGCACGTACATCCGCGAGCTGCTGGCCGCCCTCGTGCCGGTGGTCGATGCCGACCTGGTAGCGGCCGTGCGGCCCAGCGGTCGCCCGGAGCTGCCCGACGGGGTGGCGCCGCTCGTCCTGGCGGAGTCCCACGGTGTGCGCCGGGCCCTGGCCGGGGCCCGTGGGTTCGGACCCACCGACCTGGTCCACGGCCTCGACGTAGACCTGCCGCTGCGGCGCACCGGTCTCCAGGTCGCCACGGTGCACGACCTCGCCATCTTCGACGTCCCCTGGGCGTTCCCCCGCTTCCGGGTGGCCGGTGAACGGCTGCTGGTCCGCACCGCGTTGCGCCGGGCCGACGCCGTCATCGCAGTGTCGGACTTCACCGCCGAACGGGTACGGGCGCTGTGCGGGCGGGAGGCCGTGGTGATCCACGAGGCACCCGGCCCCTCGCTCGTACCGGCGTCGACCGCCGAGGTGGACCGGGTGCGAGCCCACTACCGACTGCCGGACCGGTTCGTGCTCCACGTGGGCAACATCGAGCCGCGCAAGGATCTCGGCACCCTGGCCGAGGCGTGTCGAATCGTCGGCGTGCCCCTGGTGCTGACGGGGCACGGGCTGTGGGGAGCGGCCGCCCCCGACGCGGTCGTCGAGATCGGACACGTCCCGGGGGGCGACCTGCCCGGGCTCTACGGCGCGGCGACGCTGGTCGGCTACGCCTCGACCTACGAGGGGTTCGGACTGCCGCCGGTCGAGGCCATGGCCTGCGGGGCACCCGTGGTGTCGACCCCGGTGCCGGCCGTGGCCGAGGTGGTGGGGGACGGGGCGGCGACCTTCACGCCGGGTGACGTGCCCGGACTCGCCGCCACCCTCGGCGACCTGCTGGCCGACGACGTCGCCCGCGCCGATCTGGCCGCACGCGGTGCGTCGGCGGTCCGTGCCCTGACCTGGGAGCGCACCGCCCGGGGGACGGCAGAGGTCTACCGGACGCTCGGACTGCCCGTCTGACGGCACGGTCGGTGGCGCCGTGCCGGGCCGGTGGTCGTCCGCCCGGGGAACGACGAGCGATGGCCCGGCGCATCGAGGCTGACTACAGCTGACAGTCGATGCTGCCGATGTCGCGGTGATGACTGGGCAGGGTTCCGATCGGTCGTCCGGGGTGCAGGGGCTCCTCACCCGCGGACAGGAGGGCCACCGCGGCGCGGTGTCCCCGGGTGGCGAACTGTCCGCCGTCGAACTCCTCGCCGGTAACACCACGGCCCTCGTCCCCCATCGCGCGGTGGGTGACCGGGTGCCGGTGGCCGTTCCCTCCGCCGACGTCGACGTGGTCGTCGATCCTCGCTGGCTGGTCGACCTCGACGACCCGACACTGGTCATCTCCCACGGGTACGTCGGACCCGACCGCCGGCGCGTCGACCGGACGTGGACCGAGCCGCCACGGCGGGACCGCCGGCGCGACCGGTTCCTCCACCGGGTCGTCCAGATCGCCGTCATGACCATCGTCGTCGCGGTCCCCCTCACGCTCATCGCCTCCCGGTCGGTCCCGCCGGCCGCGCCGGGCACGCCTCCGGCAGCCGCTGCGGCCGCACCGGCCGCGACCGCCGGGGGTCCTCGTGCGAGGCACACGTTCGGCGCCACCCCCCGACAGATCGCCCGGGCCGACGCCGCGTACGAACGGGCCCTCGCCCGTGCGCAGGCCACGCCCGTTCCGGCAGCGGCAGCGGGTGGTGCGACGTCCACAGCCGCGATCCGCTCGACGGCCCGTGCAGCCCAGTCGGCCCAGGGGGCGGCGGCTGCCGCGGCGGCGGCGACGACCCGTGCGCAGCTGCAGGCTCAGGCCCAACAGGCACGGGCGGCGATGCGGACTGCGGCCGCCCAGCATCGGGCCGCGCAGGCGGCCGCCCGTGTCGCCGCCCGGGCGGCGCGTGCCGCCGCCAACGGCCGGCCCGCCGCACCGCCGGGCGCCTCGACCGGCACCCCCGCCGTCGCCACCGGCATCCCTCCCGTCAGCTCCTGACCGCAGGCGGATGTGGCCGCCGGCACCCGGTGGGTGCCCCTGAGCGTCCCGCCGGCTTCAGTTGACGCTGCGATCTGCCGATCTTC
>Ga0302190_10002379_pt1 | contig 12278 bp, 10 predicted proteins | sample II_Bog_E2_3_FD_198784 | JGI IMG/M metagenome (GOLD analysis project Ga0302190, IMG submission 198784) | Peat permafrost microbial communities from Stordalen Mire near Abisko, Sweden - II_Bog_E2_3 | ecosystem: Environmental > Terrestrial > Soil > Wetlands > Peat | place: Sweden: Abisko... | reverse complement strand
TGGTCATGGAACTTCTGTGAGAGCTCGACGGTACCGGACCAGTCCCCTCGGCTCGAGTTGAGCAACTCCAAACCTTCAACGATCCTGGTATCGGATATCAAGGAGCGGCTTCCACCGTTGTGCGAATCGGTCCACTGCATAGTGAACTGACATCTGGCGATCCTCAAGCACTGCTCGCGGACTGACAAAATCGATCCACGCGGCCCTCCGGATCGAGGGAGTCCAAGCGTATGCAGAAAAGCGGACATAGAAGGACCGAGAGAAACGAAGCGGGATTTCAGACCCTCGGTCTGAAGGTAGATCATGATTAGTCGCGCCCGACTTCCGTAAGGCACGCCAACGTACATGTCTTCAGTTTCAGCCTTGGTAGGCTGCCGTAACTTGTCTTCCATCGGACGGTCATCGAGGACACCGGGAGATACGATTAGGGTGAAGCGCCCGCTGGTGCGTGTCCACGGCGTCGTGTTGCTGGCTGGTCGCGAATGTGGCAGGCAGGTTTGGCACAAGCCGCTGTGCAGGAATGATAGGTCGTCAATCGCGGGCAAGCCCGAGAGAAGATCGTGCTCGGTTTCAAGCTGCTTCAGCAAGCGGGTTCGCATGCTTCTAGGCGCCGCCTCAACCTTGCGGCGGGCTTCGTCCAGACCATCGACCATCAGATCAAGCTGATCATTGCCGCCCATCGGAGTCGTCCCTTTGCAACCTCCTGTCGTGTGATCCCTGAAATCCAGAGCAACTTGCAAGCGCTGATATGGAGTCGGCGCGATGAATCGGTCGCACTTCTTCAATGCCCTTCTCTTAGCGATGAATCGGTCACGCTCCGGCCGACCCTATATCAGAAAGTATTATAGGATCTCTTATAGGTATAGAGACCAATTCATCGCGGAAAACCGAAGCTCGAAGACCAATTCAGCGCACCCCGGGCAAGGTTTGTGACCAAATCATCGCAGAGTGGAAGAAATCGGCTTGACCATTTCAGCGTGGACAGGCTGTGAGTAATTGCATGTGACTATTTCAGCGTGGAAAACCTCGGACCGCCCTTGCCCGCGGACCATTTCATCGCACGCTTACCAGCGTGACCGATTCATCGCAATCCCTTCCCTCGCGCTGGAACTCCCCAGAGGCAGGGCCGCTATCCGAGCGCAACGGCAGAGATACCTCATCAATCCAAGAGATTCGCCGTGACCGATTCATCGCATGTTAGCCCGCCGGGCCCTCTGAGTCCGTTCGTCCCACGTCCTCTGCCTCATAACGGTGTGGCCAGATCATCCCCGTGCGACCGATTCATCGCACGAAATGCGCGGTTTGTGGCCCATTCTTTCATGCCGGCTTAGCTCAGTCGCCCAGTGCTTTGATCTTGGAGGACGAGAAGTGCGATGAATCGGTCGCGGCGAGCGGCTACCCGCGATGATTTGGACACGGGCACCTGCGATTCGCGATGAATCGGTCGCGGCGGTCCTGACTGCGGCGAATTTGATAGAGTGGGTACTGCCCGCGATGAATTGGACGCGGTGATTTGGTGTCAGCGATGAAATGGTCACAAGGGCTGGTACCGTGCTACCGCCGCCGTCAGAAGTGGCGAAGACACGCGGTCTCCTCCCAGGAGATACCAACCCGCCGCACCGGGGTCACGCTTGGGACCAGGCCATTGAGGTTTTGCCGCGGTCATGTACTCCCGATCGCGATAGATGTTGGTGCTCGAGATGCCCAGCCACCCCGAAACCCCGAAAGCCGGTAACCCCGAAACCCCGCTTTCGCCTACCGGGTTGGCCGCTTGCGCTCGTCCTGAATATCGTCGTCCTCAATGGACAAGCCGTCATTGCGGAGGGCGAGGAGGATCTGGTTCCTGATGGTGACTCCACTCTCCGCATATCGCCGACGGAGCTGTTGCATGACGTATTCGGGTACCTTCGTGGAGAGGGACGACTCGGGCGAGCGGCGCCGCTGAGGTTCATGCGCCGCGACGTCTGGCCGTGGGGGCATGGTCTCAGGGTTTACGACCCGAACCCTCCCCTCTTTCACGCCCTGGACATAGACGGCATGAGTTTCCAGGCGGGACGCTGCATCAAATCGAGGGTCGTCGGCAGCAGTCGTTGGTGGCCGACTACTGGTCTCCCTCGGCGGCGGCGAAAGGTCAGGTGCTTCGAGCTGGGGACGTACCGGTCTTGCTGACATCCTAGTTCTCAAGCCGCGGAAGCTTGGGGGATGGTCGACGCTATCAATTCCATCATCTCATCAAATACCGCAATAAAGTTCCGCGCGGCGTTGGAGCTGCGGTCGTGCAGGTGTGGGATATGGGCGCTGTAGGTCATTTCCTTCCAAACGGCTCTGTCGCCAAACGCCGTAGCCAGGACGTGGGCCCCTACCCTGGTGTATTGCTCCCGTAGAAAACCTTCCACTCTCGGCCGCACCGCACCGGCGCTGCTCCTGGCGATCAAGACCGCCCGGGCAATGTTTCTGTTGCTGATCTCGGCTGCCTCGGCCGCTTGCCGCCAGGTCTCGACGCCGCATTTCAGATCGGTGCCGCTCATTTGGGACGGCACAATGATTAGGTCTGCCAGAGCCATAGCAACCTGAGTGTCGTTTGTGGCGGCTCCCATCAGATCGATTACAACGTTCTCGTTGTGTTGGGCTAGCTCACGCACCAGAGAACTGACGCGCCGCTCGCTGGAAGGCACGGCCACTTCGATCGCCCTCAGCTCAGGTACCCGCTGAAAAAACTCGCCCAAGGGCCGGTTGGGATCAAGATCGAGCGCCGCGACGGTGCTCCCGCGGGCCACAAGTTCGGCAACGGTGCACATCGCTGCGGTTGTCTTGCCGGACCCCCCCTTAACCTGCGCGAAAGTGATGATCGCCATATTCATTGACCTCGCGGCAAAGCAGGTTACCAAAACCCCGGTTTCCCGAAACCCGGAGACCTTGATACAGGGCAAGCACGGTTTCGGGCAACCCCAATCGTCGGCAGGCACCAATACCCCATGGCGCGGTACCTTCTTGCCCCTCCCTGCCCGCCCGGCGTCCCTTCCGGAACTGTCGACCACTCGGGAAGCCCCGGTGAAATAGGTCCGAGGGGGTCAACTGGCCGGCTTCGCGAAAGCGGGCCGGCGGGCGCTTTGACTGCAGGTGGCGCGCTAGGTGCTGGCTCAGCCGCTTCCCCCCTCACAGAGGTCCAGCCCGAAGGTGACCAATCGGTCTGATATGCTGGCACAGATCCCGTTTTCCTGAAACCCGGAAAGCGGGTAAGCCCGCTATCCCGGAACCCGAGACGCCGGGTGTCGGCAGCAGACCCTTCTCTGCCAACCCCGAAAACGGGCAACCCCGCTCTCTGGCCCCCCGAGGCGTGCGTGGGCCTGGCGCGGGGGTGACTACAGCCAGGGTGGGTGCCGGCAGTAGACCGCGCTCTCCGGAAACCCGGAAGCGGGTAACCCAGCTCACCCCACTACCCCGAAATGTGTGTGGAACTGGCGCTGGGGGTGAAGTCTCGCAACTCCACCTCAGCCAACTGGCTCGATGGCCACCTCCCGTCACACCCGCCGCGCCAGGTCCTGGCCGGCAGCAAATCTCCACCACGTCCGGGGACGCTAACCCGAAAGAAACCAGAAACCCGAAACGGGTAAGCCCGTTCTCAGGAAACCCCGAGACATGCGTGGGACGGGCTCGGGGATCACTACAACCGGGTGGGCACCCGCAGCAGACCCCGCTCTCCGGAAACCCCGAAAACGGGTAACCCCGCTACCCCGGAACCCCGAGACGTGGGTAGGACTGGCGCGGGCGTGACCACCCGGGCGGGTGACGGCAGTAGGTCCCCGCTTCTCATGAAACCCCGAAAACAGGTAAGACCGTTACCCCGAAATCCCGAGGCGTGTATGGGCTTCGGGGGTGACTACAGCTCGGTCGGGTGCCGGCAAACCTTCCGCGTTCTCCGGAAACCCCGAAAACGGGTAACCCCGCTATCCCGGAACCCCGAGACGTGCGTGGGAACTGGCGCGGGGTGACCACAGCCGAGCGGGTGCCGGCAGCAGCCGCGTTCTCCGGAAACCCCGAAAACGGGAATCCCGTTATCCCGGAATCCCGAGACGTGCGTGGGACTGGCGCGAGGTGACCACAGCCGGGGTGCCGGCAGCAGCCGCGTTCTCCGGAAACCCCGAAAGCGGGTAATCCCGCTATCCCGGAACCCCGAGACGTCCGTTGGGCTGACCACAGCCGAGCGGGTGCCGGCAGCAGCCGCGTTCTCCGGAAACCCCGAAAACGGGTAATCCCGTTATCCCGGAATCCCGAGACGTGCGGTGACCACAGCCGGGGTGCCGGCAGCAGCCGCGTTCTCCGGAAACCCCGAAAGCGGGTAATCCCGCTATCCCGGAACCCCAAGACGTCCGTTGGGCTGGCGCGGGGTGACCACAGCCGAGCGGGTGCCGGCAGCAGCCGCGTTCTCCGGAAACCCCGAAAACGGTAATCCCGCTATCCCGGAACCCCGACCGTTGGGCTGGCGTGGTGCGCCGCGTTCTCCGGAAACCCCGAAAACGGGTAATCCCGTTATCCCGGAATCCCGAGACTGCGTGGGACTGGCGCGAGGTGACCACAGCCGGGGTGCCGGCAGCAGCCGCGTTCCCCGGAAACCCCGAAAACGGGTAATCCCGTTATCCCGGAACCCCGAGACTGTCCGTTGGGCTGGTCCCGCTGTCCCGGAATCCCGAGACGCGCGTGGGACTGGCGCTGGGTGACCACAGCCGGGCGGGTGCCGGCAGCAGCCGCGTTCTCCGGAAACCCCGAAAACGGGTAATCCCGCTATCCCGGAATCCCGAGACGTGGGTGGGACTGGCGCGGGGTGACCACAGCCGAGGTGCCGGCAGCAACCAAGTTCTCCGGAAACCCCGAAAACGGTTAATCCCGCTATCCCGGAATCCCGAGACGTGCATGGACTGGCGCGGGGGTGACCACAGCCGGGCGGGTGCCGGCGGTCAGACCGCGCTCTCCATGCCACTGCAGCCGACGGGTGCTGGCACTAGATACCGTTTGGCTGAAACCCCGAAAGCGGGAACCCCGACGTACCGGATGCCGTGGTGAACGAAGTGAACGAAACCGGCAGGCGTCAGATCAGTCGTGGGTGATTCGCACGCCAAGCAGCTCTATGAACTTCGCCAGCCAAGCCCGATGGGCCGTCCATGCCGGTGCGGTAACCAAGTTGCCATCGGCGACAGCGGTATCGATGGGGATCTCGGCATAGCGGGCGCCAGCCAGCTTAACCTCCGGCGCGCAGGCCGGATAAGCGGACACCAAGCGCCCGCTGATTACGCCGGCGGCCGCCAGCAGCTGCGCGCCGTGACAGACCGAAGCGATCGGCTTGTCGGCGAAGGCAAAGTCTCGAATCAGCGTCAGAACCCGCTCGTCGAGGCGGAGGTATTCAGGGGCCCGGCCGCCGGGGATCACCAGACCGTCGTATTGGTCCGCGGAGGCCGCTTCGAAGGTGGCATTCAGGCTGAAGCGGTGTCCGGGCTTCTCGGTGTAGGTCTGGTGGCCTTCGAAGTCGTGAATGGCGGTGGCAATGTGGTCGCCCGCCTTCTTGCCTGGACAGACGGCGTGTACCGTGAGACCGACCACTTGGAGCGTCTGGAACGGCACCATCGTCTCATAGTCCTCGGCGAAATCGCCGACGAGCAGCAGGATCTTCTTGGCCAATTCAAAAACCTCCAGGTGGACGGCGCCCAGGCCGCGCGGACTGGCGCGTCGCTTAGCGGATAAGGTGAAATTAGCGGTGCGACCGGAAGGCGGTCAAAGGGCACGGTGTACGCGACCGGGCGGGGGCGTGGGACAGCCCGGGCGGCTGAACGGCAGGTGCCAGGACGGGCAGGGAGCATAATCCGGCTTGGTGGCACCGCTCGCCGAGCGATGGATCGGCCGAAAAGCCACTGTTTCCTGCCGCCTGCTACCACCTCACGCTGGCGTGAGGCGCGTAATCCCGCTTTAACGTGCACAAAAAGGTGGCAGAGTCGGGTGTCGCCACAGTTCGCAGGCCGCTCCTGACCCGGTTATGGTCGGCCTATGGCCACGGACCCGCTACTCGATCACCTCGAAAAGACATTCGCGGAAGCCTACCGCAAGGAGATTGACCAGGAAGAGAACGTCTGGCGCAGCCTCCCCTTCTTTGCGGCGACGTTGGCCCTGCAACTCGCGGGCCTGGCCCAGATTCGGGACTGGGTCGCCAGCATCGCCGGCCCACTGTTCGTCACCGCGGTGATCCTGCTCAGCGTGGCCGGCTCGGCCACGTTGGCGGCACTGGCATTTTTGGCCTTTTCGGTTTGGCCGGCCGACTTTCGCCGGGTGGCGCGCGAGCCCGACTTCCGGGACTATGCGGAGAATGTTCGGGCGGAGGCCGAAGGGCTCGCCCAGCCAGGATCAAGCGCCGAGGATGTGGCTCAGTCGGCCCTGATGACTGTGAAGGCGGCCTTAACCGAGCAATACGCTATCGCGGTGGACAACAATCGACGAGTGAACGAGGTCCGCGCCAAATGGCGAACCAGGGCTGGTCTGGCGACGTTGACATCCGTCTTCGTCGTGCTGGTCCTTGTGGCCCTTGTCGTGCTAACCAATCTCCACGGCCATGGATAGTAGCACCAACAGCCCGGATCAGGTGAACGTGAGGCAACCAGCGTCGCTGGATCCTCGCCGGTTAAGCCATGTGCCGCCGCCGCCGATGATCGTGATCCACAAGGGCTGGTGGGCGGACCGTACAACCGAGCGTCAGGCGACTGAACTGGCGGCAGAAGACCGCGAGCAACGCAAGTTCATTTGAATTCTGGTGCCCGTTAGCCGCTCCGGTTCAAGCTAACTGAAGCCATGTAGCGGCACATTCTTCGAGTATCGCGTAGCATTTTGCGCTTTCTGGCTCAAGCCGCCGCCGGCCACGGGGGAGGGCAGGGGAGAGCGAATCAAGCCGAACTTGCGACCCCTATAGCCGAGTTGGTCGATGGCCCCTAACGAGACACTTTGCGTGGCGAAGTCGGCCAGCTCACGCGTAGACAGCGCCGGCTAACGCCGACCGCCGAGGGTCGAAGCAGGCCCGTCGAAACGCCCGGTAGCCAGGTTTATCAGGCATACGTGATTCAAGCTGCGGAACCGCGCGGAGCCCGGGCCAGCGTGCCGCACGCCCGCTCACGGCGTGCTGAAGCCGGTTCGGCCACGATCTTTCTCGGCCGCCAGCGGGGACATGCGGTATTCGCGATCGCTGCGCTTGCGCCGCCTGCCGGCGGGCGGCCATCGTCGTCAGCATGTTTGCCGTAGATGAAGCCGACGCCGCCGCCATCCGCCGGGTGTTCACCGAGGAAGGCGAGCTATCCGCCGTCGTGGAATTGCGCCGCCGGTTTCCGGGCGTCGCGCCCGGCCCCAACGCGCGCGCGTGCGTCCGGATGATTGCCGGATGGACGCCGCCGCCGGAGCCGGCGGACCGCGTGGTTGCCCTGCGGCCGCGCCGGTCAGCGCCGCCGGGACGGCGCCCCCGCTGAATCCGGCTTCCCGCGGCGACAAGTCAGATCGCCGGTGCGGTCGGGAACGGGGATCACCCGGGACCCAGCGGCACAAGCCAACGGCCTCCCATCACCCCGCCCGACCTTATGCCGCCCCCATTATGCGGCCGCGCGCCTTGGCGGTGCGGGCCGCGCCGCCAGGACGAGGCAGGCGGCCTCGTAGCGCCCAAGGAACAAGTCGCCCAGCGCGTAGCGCCGGCGATAGGTGATCCAGCGCTGCGCCCGATGGTGCGGCCGATCGTGCAGCATGTGACACCGCTGGCAGAGGCTCCTGAGATTGGCCAGCCGATTGTTGGTCGGGTCGCTGTCCAGATGCGCGGCGGCGAGCACGACACGGGTCGTGCGAAACCGCGTCGCTTCCACCAGGTCGGGCCAGCGCGCCGGACGGCCGCGGCGGTCACGCCAGGTCGCCGCCGTTTCGTCAAACCAGCGCCCGTCCGGCAGGCAACGGAGGCGCGCCAGGTGCGGCCGGCCACAGCTCTGGCATTTGCCGCCGGCACGCTCAAAGCGCACCCGGGCGCTCAGCTCACGCCAGTCCGGGGGGTAGAGCGGGCGCAGGTCCGGGCGGATCGGCATGGCTACGCCGCCTGCTTTCCGAGCATAGCGAGGAGCGCCTCGCCGGCGGCGGTGCCGGTGTCGATCGGCGGCTCGGTCATGCGCAGCGCCACCCCCCTGAAAAGTGCCGTCGATCATGGCGAATGTTTGTATTTGTGTCCAAAGTTTCCGACCGCGCAACTGATCGAGCCGGACCACGACCAGTCTTTCGGCATGCCGAATGTCATGGACGTGGGCCGGTCTCGCTCTTGGGACGTTGGTGACTTACATTCATGGCCATGGCCGACCATTCACCATCGCGCTCCGAGCTGTTGGCGGTGCTGCGGGCGCATGAGACGGAGCTCCGGGCGGCAGGCGTTGAGGCGATCACGCTGTTTGGCTCGGTTGCCCGTGACGACGCGACCGATGCGTCCGACGTGGACTTGGCGGTGCGGCCGGGCGCCGGCTTCTCGTCGGGGGGCTTCGATCATTTCGGGCGACTGGAGGCGCTGCGTGAACGGCTGGCGGCGCTGCTTGGTTGCCCAGTCGATCTGGTCGAGGAACCTGCCGTGCGTCCGCGCCTCAGGCAGGTAATCACGCAGGAAGGCGTACGTGCCTTCTAGCCGTCCCGCCATCCGCCTGCAGGACATCCTGGATAATATCCGGCTGATCCAATCCTACCTGCAGGGTATGGATCGGGCGGGGTTCGACGCGGATCGGCGGACCCGTGACGCGGTTGAGCGATGCCTCGAACGCTTGAGCGAGGCGGCAACCAAGCTCGGCGCCCAGGCCGAGGAGCTTGCGCCGGGGCCGCCATGGCAGGCGGTGAGGTCGTTCGGAAACGTGCTCCGCCACGCGTATGACCAGGTTGATCCGGCGCGGATTTGGGAGATCGCAACCGGAGATTTGCCGCAGATGGCGACAGCGGTAGAGGCGGCACTTCAGCGAGTGGGCGGCTCGCAAAAATGACGGGCACTGCAGCAGCGTTGATCGGGGCCCGGGCGCGAACCGGCCACAGCACGCCGTTGACCGGTTGTCCGTCGCATGGATCGCCGAGTTCGAGGTATTCGTGATGCAGCGCCTCGGAACCAGGACTGCTTCAGACATCGGCGCCGACTTCTCGGGTGTTTCGGCCTGGGTCCGCCCACCCGCCGCCGGCTCACGCTCCCGTGAGGCACGTAGATCCCCGCCTTACCGTGCCTTCAGGGTGGGGGAGGGGGTAGTTGCCATATCGGTTGGCTACGCAGCCCGGAATCCCCTACGCCCGACATCTTCGCTTGTCAGGCATACGTGGCGCAGCCGCGTGGGAACCGGCCAGGACGCCCCGTTCATCGAGTTCGCGGCGAGCTGGAGCGGCGGGATAAGCGCATTGACGGTTGTCCTGGCCCGGGACCGTGATGGTGCGATCAGCCAAGCTCTCAGGTGTTAACGCTTACCTGCCCCCCGCGCGACCATGTCGCCGCGGTCGATAAGGCGAGACGTGACATCCAGCCGCGTCGTCTAGGTGGCAACGCGCTGCCCGACGAAAGCGTTTCCAACGTTAACTGTACGCTTCGACGCCACGGGGTTCTTCAGTATGAGAGCAATCCAGATAGCCGACCGAGCCGGGCGGGGGGCCGCTCGAAGAGCTTGCCTGCCTGAGATAACTCAGGGCGCTGACCGGCTTTCAGCGGGCATGTTCCGGCGATAGCGTCTGGTGTGTTGGCAGACACGGAGGACAAAAGTGCGCCGCCGCAACATGACCAGCCTAATCTCTGCGGTGTTCGTCGTCGGATTGCTTGCTTGGGCGTCCGGTCCGGCTGCGGCGGCCATGCGCATCAGGGGGCAGGTGCAAGCGGGCGGTGGTCCGGTCGCGCAATCCGCCGTGACCCTGTGGGCGGGCAGCGCAAATGCGCCGGTTCGGCTTGGGCAGGCGACGACAGACGCCGACGGGCGGTTTGTCGTGTCCACCGATCAGACGCCTGCCGGCGACAGCTCGCTCTATCTGGTTGCCTCGGGCGGATCGCCGAGCGTCGGTAAGGCGCGCGGGAACAACCCGGGGATCGCCTTTCTGGCGGTGCTGGGCGCCACACCGCCGGCGAACGTGACTGTCAACGAGATGACGACGATCGCCTCCGTGTGGACCAACGCCCAGTTTCTCAACGGCGCCGTGCTCAGCGGTCATGCCTTGGGTCTGCGCATCGCCTCCGGGAATGTGCCGAACTTCGTCGATCTGGTGACCGGCGGGTGGGGCGGAGCGATCCAGGATCCCTTGAACAGCGGCCAAACGCCCACGATGGCCAACTTCGCGAGCCTGGCGGACGTATTGGCAGGCTGCGCCACGCGCGTGGTGGAGGATGCCTGCGCCCGGCTGTTTGCGGCCGCCGCACCGCCCAGAGGCAGCGCGCCCACTGACACGTTGACGGCCGCCGAGGCGATCGTCCGCTTTCCCTGGTACCAACCCGGGCGGCTGTTCGCCCTGCTCGACCAGTTCTATCCGGTTCCGCCGGTCAGGATGGACGGGCAACCGAAACCGCCGAACATGCGGCCGGTGCCGTTCATGCCGTACCTCCTCTGGGCGCCCAGCGCGTGGGTGCTGCCGCTCAAGTTCGACGGCGGCGGCTACCGGGCTGGCGGCAAGGCGATGTTCGACAGCGAGGGCAATCTTTGGGTCGGCGACAACTTCACGATCGGGTGGCAGGGGCAGGACGCGCTGTGGCAGGGCAATGCCACCAAGTTCGCGCCCAACGGGAAGCCGCTTTCGCCGATCACGACAGGATTTACCGGCGGCGGTATGGAGGGGGGCACGTTCGGCGCCGCCGTCGACGCGCACGACAATGCCTGGTTCACCACGTATGGCGGTCATTCGATCGTGGTGTTCGACAAGAACGGTAAGCCGCTGACGCCGCCTCAAGGCATCACTTTCGACGGCAAGCTCGGGTTGATGCAGGGTATCATCGTGGCGCCCAACGGCGATGTGTGGGCGCTCGGGGCCTCGAAGAGCCAGCTCGTCCACTTCCCCAAGGGCTATCTGACCAAGGGAAAGCTCGTCTGCGAGGGTACGAGCACAGAACCCTGCAAGTCGTTCCTCGGGCCGTTCCATCTCGCGATCGATCAGCAGGACCGGATCTGGGTGGCCAACGCGTTCGCTGAGCACGTGACGCGGTTTCCGGCCGCCGATCCGAGCCAGGCGGAGACGTTTTATGTCGGGGCGAGCCCCTCTGGGCTGAACGTGGACAGCAAGGGGAATGTCTGGGTCACAACTCGGTTCGGCAATGGTTTGGAGGGCAAATTTCATCTGGCGGACATGGATCTGCGGGCGAAATTCGGTGGTGTCGTGCCCGGCATGGATTACATGACGTCGACCATGTCCACGCAGCTGGGCGGAACGGACCACAGCGGCAGCGTGACGCTTTTGCGGCCGGACGGCACGCAATATCCCGGCTCGCCGTTCACGGGCGGCGGGCTGCCGGGGCCGTGGGCAGTGGTCTTGGACGGCAACGACAATGCGTGGATTTCCAACTTCGCCATGCCGAACAGCCCGATTGTGGAACTGTGTGGCGTGCGCACCGAGACCTGCCCCCCCGGGTTCGCTACCGGCGACCAGATTTCGCCCCCGGGCGGTTATGTTGGCGGCGGCTTGCAGATGCAGACCGACCTTGCCGTCGACCCAGCCGGCAACGTCTGGGTGATGAACAATTGGCAGGATATCGCCAGTTGCATCGGCAAGCCCCAGGAGGCGATTTCGACGCGCTGCGGCGGCCAGGGCGTCGTGATCTTCTACGGCATGGCGAAGCCGGTGCGGTCGCCGCAGATCGGCCCGGTGCAGGCGATCAACTGATTTGACCATGGCACGGTACCGGCTGGAGTCCGTCCCGTGGGATGCAATGGGCGCACCTGCTACACACCCCGTTGAGCGGGTGGCCGTCGAGCGGGTCGCTGAGTTTGATTCCCCTACGCCCGACATGGGCCGTTATCAGGCATACGTTCTGGCCTAGCTCAGGCCGAGCGCGTCGGCTGGACCCACGCCGCCAATCGGACGGGACGCTGCACTGGTGGTCGCCCGTCGGCGACAAACGCCGCCGGCCGGCCGTATAGACAGGGACCATGCGCGACCACGATCACCTCTACCACCGTCTGTTTGAGAACCCCGCCATGGTGGCCGAGCTGCTGCGCGACTTCGTCGCCGGGCCCTGGCTCGATGACCTCGATCTGGAGCGCATGGAGCGGCAGAACGCCAAGTTCCAT
>Ga0302190_10002369_pt1 | contig 12296 bp, 12 predicted proteins | sample II_Bog_E2_3_FD_198784 | JGI IMG/M metagenome (GOLD analysis project Ga0302190, IMG submission 198784) | Peat permafrost microbial communities from Stordalen Mire near Abisko, Sweden - II_Bog_E2_3 | ecosystem: Environmental > Terrestrial > Soil > Wetlands > Peat | place: Sweden: Abisko... | reverse complement strand
AGCGTCAGTATGTGACCGGCTATGAAAAGGCCCTGCCGGATTATATCGCCGTACGCGACCGGGTTCTCGATTTGCTTGCCGCTGGTGACGTCGATGCCGCCGCTCATAAGATGAGCGACATGTCCCAGTCCATGTCCTCCATCGCCGTTGAAACCGAGCGTCAAGGGACCGTGGTCTCGGCCGCCACCGAGGAAGCCAGCGCCAACGTCTCGACCATTTCCTCGACCGCCAACGAGCTGACCGCTTCGATCCAGGAGATCGCCACCCAGGTCAATCGTTCGGCCGATATCGCCGCCGAGGCGGTGGCCGAGGTGCGCGCCACCAATCAGACCATGGAAAGCCTCTCCCACGGTGCTGATCGCATCGGCGAGGTGGTGAACCTGATCAATGACATCGCCAGTCAGACCAATCTCTTGGCCTTGAATGCGACGATTGAGGCAGCGCGGGCCGGCGAGGCCGGTAAGGGCTTTGCCGTCGTGGCCAATGAGGTGAAGCATCTGGCCAACCAGACCGCCAAGGCCACTGGCGAGATCGCCCAGCAAATCCAGGGCATCCAGGGCGAAACCCGCGAGGCCGTCGAGGCCATGGGCCGCATTACCGCGGTGATCAACCAGATCAACGAAATGTCCTCGGCCATCGCCAGCGCCATCGAGGAGCAGGGGGCGGCTATTCAGGAGGTGGCCCGCAACGTCGATCAGGCGGCCCAGGGCACCCGAGAGGTTGCCAGCAACATCACCCAGGTGGTGGAGGCCGCCGGCCACACCGGCACTATGGCCGTGCAAGTGCAGACCGCCGCCGGCATGTTGACCGGAGAAAGCGACAAACTGCGCCATTCGGTGGAAAGCTTCCTGTCCGGCGTCAAAGCCGCCTGATGGGCTTTACGGGCGGAGGGGTCCGGGTGCATCCTTGCGGTGGCTTTCCCGCTGTCAAGGATGAGTGACCATGACCGGCTCTAACGCCCGGACTCTTCTGTCTTATGATGAAAGGGTCGAGGCCTATGTGGATGGCACCTCGCAAGAGGTGTCCGGGCCCGCCAAGGATTGGCTGGACGAGGCTTTGCAGGGCTTGCCCCCGACTGCCCGTTTGCTGGAACTGGGCAGCGCCTTTGGCCGCGATGCCGCTTATATTCAGTCCCTGGGTTACTTATTAGACTGCACCGACGCCGTTCCCGGCTTTGTCGAGCTTTTGAGGCAGCGGGGCTTTTCCGCCCGCTTGCTTAATCTGCTGACCGACGAATTGTCCGGCCCCTATGATCTGATCATCGCCAATGCGGTTTTGCTGCATTTCAATCAGGCTGAATTCTCCCAGGTTCTGGCCAAGATCAAGGCGGCTTTGCGGAGCGGCGGGCGCTTTGCCTTTTCCCTGAAGGCCGGGCAGGGGGAAGGGTGGTCCACCGAGAAGATCGGTGCGCCCCGCTATTTCTGCTATTGGACGCCCCAGGATCTGGAGTCTCCTCTAAAGGCGGCTGGTTTCTCCGACTGGAAGATCGCGCAGGCCCAGACTACCAGGGCTCATGCCGACTGGCTGTTCGTCATAGCGCAATAATGCTGGCGGGAGGGTCGCCACGAAAATTCATTGCGTGGGGATATCCTGCTCTTGACATTTTTAACCGTTCAAGAAATGGCCCTTTGTGGCTTCAATGTGGCGGAAAAGTGGCCTCTGGGCGGCATGTTTGCTTGACAGCTTTCCGCCCCTGGATTACATCCGTCCCAGCCCGCGCGGGTACGCTGTGGGGGTGTAGCTCAGTTGGTTAGAGCGCCGGCCTGTCACGCCGGAGGTCGCGGGTTCGAGTCCCGTCACTCCCGCCATTCTTTGCCGAATGGTTGTGTTCCCGACGCGCAACGAAACATCAAGAGGAGGCGTTGCGCGGTTCCAGTCTCTGTCAGCCGGTTTCGGCCTGATCTCCAGTGGAGATGACGGCGAGGCCTTTTGGTTGTCAGCAAGGCTGAGGGTCGGCATCGGTTCCTTAGACACCCAGTTAGATCACCCCCCCTTCTGATCATTCAGGGGGCCAGTCTGAGGGCAGAACCATGGACGCCATGCTCCTTGAATACCTGCCGATCCTGATGTTCCTCGGCATTGCCGTGGTCGTCTCCGCCGTCTGTATCGGTGGTTCGTGGATCGTCGCCCGGCAGAAGCCGGATCGGGAAAAGACCTCCGCATACGAATGCGGATTCGAGGCGTTTGACGACGCCCGCACCAAGTTTGAAGTTCGCTTCTATCTGGTGGCTATCCTCTTCATCATCTTCGACCTGGAAGTGGCCTTCCTGTTCCCCTGGGCGGTTTCGCTGGGCAAGATCGGGATGCTGGGCTTCTGGTCCATGCTGGGTTTCCTGGCCGTGCTGACGGTCGGCTTCATCTATGAATGGCGCAAAGGAGCGTTGGAATGGGAGTAAATCCTGCCCCCATCGGCCCCGGACCTGAGCAGGACGCCATCCTGCAGGCCGTCACCGATGAAGTGAGCGACAAGGGTTTCGCTCTGGCCTCGGTTGACAAGTTAGTCAATTGGGCCCGTACCGGGTCCATCTGGCCGATGACTTTCGGTCTGGCCTGCTGCGCCATCGAGATGATCCACTCCGCCTGTTCGCGCTATGACCTGGACCGCTTCGGCGTGGTCTTCCGTCCCAGCCCGCGTCAGTCCGACGTGATGATCGTCGCCGGCACCCTGACCAACAAGATGGCTCCGGCTCTGCGCAAGGTCTATGACCAGATGGCCGAGCCCCGCTGGGTCATCTCCATGGGGTCCTGCGCCAATGGCGGCGGCTATTACCACTATTCCTATTCAGTGGTGCGCGGCTGCGATCGCATCATCCCCGTCGACATCTATGTGCCGGGTTGCCCGCCGTCGGCGGAAGCCCTGCTGTACGGCATCCTTCAACTGCAGAAGAAGATCCGGCGCACCGGTACCATCGCGCGCTGATTTTCTGCCCTGGTGACCCCATACGGCGAGTGACTATGACGCAAGCTCTGCAAGACCTAGGAGATTACATCTCCGCCGCACTTCCCCAGGAAGTCCAAAAGGCCGAGGTGGCCAAGGGCGAACTGGCCATCACTGTTCATACGGCGGCGATCCAGAAGGTTCTGACCTTCCTGCGCGATGACCCCAGCTGCCTGTTCAAGCTGCTGATGGATCTCTGCGGGGTGGATTATCCCGAACGCGCCCAGCGCTTCGAGGTGGTCTATAATCTTCTGTCCCTGAAGCACAATATGCGCATCCGCGTTAAAGTGCTGACCGACGAAGATACCCCGGTGCCGACAGCTGTCGGTGTTTTCTCCTCGGCCGGCTGGTACGAGCGCGAGACCTGGGACATGTATGGTGTCGGCTTCTCGGACAATCCCGATCTGCGCCGTCTGCTGACCGACTATGGTTTCGACGGTCATCCGCTGCGCAAGGATTTCCCGCTGACCGGCTTCATCGAGCTGCGCTATGACGACGAGCAGAAGCGCGTTGTCTACGAGCCGGTCAAGCTGACCCAGGATTTTCGAAGCTTCGATTTCCAAAGCCCGTGGGAGGGTATTCTGCCGGGCGACGAGAAAGCGGGAGGGAAGGTCTAAATCATGGCCGAAGCCCAGATCAAGAATTACTCCATCAACTTTGGCCCGCAGCATCCTGCGGCCCATGGTGTGCTGCGTCTCGTCCTGGAAATGGGCGGCGAAGTGGTCGAGCGGGCGGACCCGCATATCGGCCTGCTGCATCGCGGCACCGAAAAGCTGATCGAATATAAGACCTACACCCAGGCGGTTCCTTATTTCGACCGTCTGGATTACGTCTGCCCGATGAACCAGGAGCATGCCTTCTGTCTGGCCGCTGAAAAGCTGCTGGGCATCGAAGCGCCGCCGCGGGCCCAGTACATCCGCGTGCTCTATGACGAAATCGGCCGCATTCTCAATCACATCCTGAACTGCTTCTCCTTCGCTCTGGACGTTGGCGCCATGACGCCGCTGCTCTATGGCTTCGAAGAGCGCGAGAAGCTGATGGAGTTCTACGAGCGTATCTCCGGTGCCCGTCTGCATGCCGCGTTCTATCGCGTCGGCGGCGTCGCCTTTGATATGCCCGCCGGTCTGGCCGAGGACATCATGGCTTGGACCGAGAGCTTCCCCAAGGTTCTGGCCGACTGCGAAAGCCTGCTGAACAACAACCGCATCTTCAAGCAGCGCACCGTCGATATCGGCACGGTGACTGTCGAAGAGGCGCTGGATTGGGGCTTCTCTGGCCCGAACCTGCGCGCCTCCGGTCTGTCTTGGGATCTGCGTAAGGCTCAGCCCTACGCTGTTTATGACCAGCTGGACTTCGATATTCCGGTGGGTAAGAACGGCGATTGCTATGATCGCTACATGGTTCGCATCCTCGAGATGTACGAATCTGTGAAGATCATGCGCCAGTGCATTGAAAAGATGCCTTCCGGCCCGGTTCGGGTTGATGATCGCAAGATCGCTCCGCCGCCGCGCGCCGAAATGAAGTCTTCGATGGAAGCTCTGATCCATCACTTCAAGGTTTTCACCGAAGGTTTCCACGTTCCGGCGGGCGAGACCTATACGGTGATCGAGACGCCCAAGGGTGAGTTCGGCGTGTTCCTGGTTTCGGACGGCTCTGCCAAGCCCTACCGCTGCAAGATCCGTGCACCCGCTTACGCCCACCTCCAGGGCCTGGATTTCATGTCCAAGGGTCATATGCTCGCCGACGTGGTGGCGAACATTGGCTCCATCGACATCGTTTTCGGTGAGATCGACCGATGAGCAGCAACAACGACACTTCCTTCCAGCCCGCCAGCTTCGCCTTTACGGACGAAAATCTGGCCAAGGCCAAGGCCACCATCACCAAGTATCCGGCTGGGCGTCAGCGCTCCGCCGTGATGCCCATTCTCGACATCGTACAGCGCCAGGAAGGCTGGGTCTCCACAGCCGCCATGGACCATGTCGCCGAGATGCTGGAACTGGCCCCCATCCGGGTGTACGAGGTCGCGACCTTTTACACCATGTTCAACCTGAAGCCGGTCGGTCAGTACCATCTTCAGGTCTGCACCAATCTTCCTTGCATGCTGCGCGGCTCCCAGGAGATCGTCGAGGCTTGCGAGGCGGAATTGGGCGTCGGTCTGGGCGAGACCACGGCCGACGGCAAATTCACCCTCTCCGAGGCGGAATGCCTGGGGGCTTGCGTCAATGCTCCGGTGATTTGGATCGGCGACGACTATTATGAAGACCTCAGCGTCGAATCGACCAAGGCTATCATCAGCGCTCTGAAGCGCGGTGAGAACCCCAAGGCCGGCCCGCAGATCGATCGTATCCATTCGGCTCCGCAGGGCGGCCCGACCACTTTGACCACCATTGCCGGGGGGGACGCCTGAGATGTTGCGTGATCAGGATCGCATCTTCACCAATCTGTACGGCATCCACGACTGGCGCCTGAAGGGTGCTCAAGGCCGTGGCGACTGGAGCGGCACCAAGGAGATCATCGCCAAGGGCCGCGACTGGATCATCGAGGAGATGAAGACCTCGGGCCTGCGTGGTCGTGGCGGCGCCGGTTTCCCCACGGGTATGAAGTGGTCCTTCATGCCCAAGGAAGTTGGCGAGCGTCCGCATTACCTCGTGGTCAATGCCGACGAGGGCGAACCCGGCACCTGCAAGGATCGCGAGATCATGCGCTTCGACCCGCATAAGCTGGTCGAGGGCTGTCTGCTGGCCAGCTTCGCCATGGGCGCTCATGCTGGTTACATCTATATCCGCGGTGAATTCATCCGCGAGGCCGAAAACCTGCAGGTCGCCATTGACGAGGCTTATGCCGCCGGTCTGATCGGCAAGAATGCCTGTGGTTCAGGTTGGGACTATGATCTGTTCGTCCATCGTGGTGGCGGCGCTTATGTCTGCGGCGAAGAAACCGCTCTGATCCAGTCTCTGGAAGGCAAGAAGGGTCAGCCCCGCCTGAAGCCGCCGTTCCCGGCCGGCGTCGGTCTCTATGGCTGCCCCACCACCGTCAACAATGTCGAATCCATCGCCGTCGCTCCGACCATCCTGCGTCGCGGCGGTTCCTGGTTCGGCGGTCTGGGTCGTCCGAAGAACAGCGGTACCAAGCTGTTCTGCATCTCGGGCCATGTGAACAACCCCTGCAATGTCGAAGAGGAAATGGGCATTCCGCTCAAAGAACTCATCGAGAAGCATGCGGGCGGCGTTCGCGGCGGCTGGGACAATCTGCTGGGCATCATCCCCGGCGGCTCGTCGGTGCCGATCCTGACCAAGGACATCTGCGACACCGTGCTGATGGACTTCGACTCTTTGCGCGAAGTGCGCTCGGGTCTGGGCACTGCCGCCGTGATCGTGATGGATAAATCCACTGACATCGTTCGCGCCATCACGCGCCTGTCGAAGTTCTACAAACACGAAAGCTGCGGCCAGTGCACGCCTTGCCGCGAAGGCACCGGCTGGATCTGGCGCATCATGGAACGCATGTGCGTCGGCAATGCCACCGTGGACGAAATCGACATGTTGGAAGAAGTCACCCGCCAGATCGAAGGGCACACCATTTGCGCCCTGGGTGACGCTGCCGCCTGGCCTGTGCAGGGCTTGATCCGCAGCTTCCGTCCCGAACTGGAACGGCGTATCGCGGAAGCCCGCGCTAATGCCCGCGCGGCCTGAGGAGGAATAATGCCCAAGCTGACAATCGATGGACGCGAGGTAGAGGTCGAAGCCGGATCGACGATCATGCAGGCTGCTGACCTGCTCGGCATCGAAATCCCTCGTTTCTGCTATCACGAACGTCTGGCCATCGCCGGCAATTGCCGCATGTGTCTGGTCGAAGTGGAAAAGGCTCCCAAGCCGGTGGCGTCCTGCGCCCAGCCGGTGATGGAAGGGATGGTCGTCAAGACCAATACCCCGACCGCTCTGAAGGCCCGCAAGGGTGTGATGGAATTCCTGCTGATCAACCACCCGCTGGATTGCCCGATCTGTGATCAGGGCGGCGAGTGCGATTTGCAGGACGAGGCCATCGCTTACGGCGGCGACCGTGGTCGCTATAAGGAAGTGAAGCGCGCCATCAAGGACAAGAGCTACGGGCCCCTGGTCAAGCCGACCATGACCCGCTGCATTCATTGCACCCGCTGCATCCGCTTCATCACCGACGTTGCTGGCGTTCCCGAACTGGGTGGCACCGGTCGCGGCGAGCATCTGGAAGTCGGCACCTACGTCGAGAAGGCTCTGACCTCGGAGCTGTCGGGCAATATCATCGATCTTTGCCCGGTCGGTGCTCTGACCAACAAGCCTTACTCCTTCACCGCCCGGTCCTGGGAACTGAAGAAGACCGAGAGCATCGACGTGTTCGACGCCTTGGGCGCCGCCATCCGCATCGATACCCGTGGCAATCAGGTGATGCGGGTTCTGCCGCGCATCAATGACGACGTCAACGAAGAGTGGCTGGCCGATAAGAGCCGCTTCGCCATCGATGGCCTGCTGCGCCAGCGTCTGGACAAGCCCTATGTCCGCAAGGACGGCAAGCTCCAGGCCGCCAGCTGGTCCGAGGCCTTGGCCGCTGTCGCCGCCAGGCTGAAGGGTGTCAATGGCTCCAAAATCGCCGCCATCGCCGGCGACATGGCCGACGCCGAAGCCATGGTGGCTTTGAAGGACCTGTTCGCCAAGCTGGGCTCGGTGAACATCGACTGCCGCCAGGACGGCGCCAAGCTGGGCACCGGCCCGCGTGGCTCTTATGTCTTCAACAGCACCATCGCCGGCATCGAAGAGGCCGACGCCCTGTTGATCATCGGCAGCAACCCCCGCAAGGAAGCCCCGGTCCTCAACGCCCGCATCCGCAAGCGTTACCTGAAAGGCCGCTTCCCGGTCGCCGTGGTCGGCCCCAAGGCCAACCTGACCTATAAGCACGAGCACCTGGGCGACGCTGCCTCGGTGCTGGCCGCCATTGCCGACGGCAGCCATCCCTTCGCCGCGACCCTCAAGGCCGCCGCCAAGCCGATGCTGATCATCGGGCAGGGGGCTCTGACCCGGGTTGATGGCGACATCCTGCTGGGTCTGGCCCGCAAGATCGCCGAGACCGCCGGTCTGGTGAAGGATGGCTGGAACGGTTTCAATGTTCTGCATACCGCCGCCGCCCGCGTCGGTGGTCTGGATGTTGGCTTCGTCCCGGGCACCGGTGGCCGCGATGTCGAGGCCATTCTGTCGGGCGCCGAGAAGGGCGAGATCGATCTGGTCTACCTGCTGGGCGCCGACGAGATCGACACCGACCGTCTGGGCAAGACCTTCGTGGTCTATCAGGGCAGCCATGGCGATGCCGGCGCTCACCGCGCCGACGTCATCTTGCCGGGTGCCGCCTATACGGAAAAGGACGCCACCTTCGTTAATACCGAAGGCCGCGTTCAGCAGACCCGTCTGGCGGTCTTCCCGCCGGGTGAGGCCAAGGAAGATTGGAAGATCGTTCGCGCTCTCTCCGATCTGGCCGGTGCCACTCTGGGTTATGACGACCTCTCGCAGGTCCGTGCCCGTCTGGCCGAGGTCAATCCGGTGTTCGCCGCTGTTGATCAGGTTCAGCCGGCTGCCTGGGGTGCCTTTGGCGCCGAAGGTCAGCCTTCGTCTGAGCCCCTGGTCAGCACTATCGACAACTTCTACATGACCGACCCGATCAGCCGCGCTTCGCAGACCATGGCGGAATGCACGGCCACCTTCGTCGGCTGCGCGCATAAGAGGACCGGCACCAATGGCTGAGTGGATGACTGGGCCCATCTGGTATGTGGCCATTAAGATTGCCGAGATCCTTGTGATCGTCGTGCCGATGCTTCTGGCGGTGGCTTATCTGACCTATGCCGAGCGCAAGGTCATTGCCGTCATGCAGCTGCGCAAGGGCCCGAATGTGGTCGGCCCCTTCGGCCTGCTGCAGCCCCTGGCTGACGGCGCCAAGCTGTTCTTGAAGGAAACGGTGATTCCCACCGATGCCTCCAAGGCGGTGTTCCTCATCGCTCCGGCGCTGACCTTTATCCTGGCCCTGGTGGCCTGGGCGGTGGTTCCCTTCGCCGATGGGTGGGTGGTCGCCGATATTAATGTGGGCGTGCTCTACCTGTTCGCCATCTCGTCTTTGGGTGTCTATGGCATCATCATGGCGGGCTGGGCGTCCAACTCGAAGTACGCTTTCCTCGGAGGTCTGCGCTCTGCGGCCCAGATGGTCTCTTACGAAGTCTCCATTGGCTTTGTGTTGATCTCGGTGCTGCTCTGCGTCGGTTCGCTGAACCTGTCCGATATCGTCCATGCCCAGGAGAAGGGCGTGTGGTTCGTGCTGCCGCACCTGCCGCTGTTCGTCATCTTCTTCATCTCGGGTCTGGCCGAAACAAACCGCTCTCCCTTCGATCTTCCTGAAGCGGAAGCCGAGCTGGTGTCGGGCTATAACGTCGAATATTCCTCCATGCCCTTCGCCCTGTTCTTCCTGGGTGAATACGCCAACATGATCCTGATGAGCGGCATGATCTCCATCCTCTTCCTGGGTGGCTGGCTGCCGTTGCCTTATCTGGGTTGGCTGCATATCCCTGGCGTGATCTGGTTTGCTCTGAAGATCGCCTTCATTCTGTTTGGCTTCCTGTGGGTTCGCGCCACGTTCCCGCGGTACCGCTATGATCAGCTGATGCGTCTGGGTTGGAAGATTTTCCTGCCCTTCTCGCTGGGCTGGCTGGTGCTGACCGCGAGCGTGCTGGAATTCACCGGCCTGCTGCCGAAGTAAGGAGAAGATCGATGTCGTTCCTGAGCCGAGGCGCACGCGACTGGTTCCTGCTGGAACTATTCTCCGGCATGGCCCTGACGTTCCGGTATATGTTCAAGCCCTGCGTCACCATCAATTATCCCTACGAAAAGGGGCCTTTGAGCCCGCGTTTTCGAGGGGAGCACGCCCTGCGCCGTTATCCTAACGGGGAAGAGCGCTGCATCGCCTGCAAGCTGTGCGAGGCCATCTGCCCCGCCCAGGCCATCACCATCGAGGCCGAGCCCCGGGACGACGGCAGCCGCCGTACCCGTCGCTACGACATCGATATGACCAAATGCATCTATTGCGGCTTTTGTCAGGAATCTTGCCCGGTTGACGCCATCGTCGAGGGGGCTAACTTCGAGTTCGCCACCGAGACCCGTGCCGAGCTGATGTATGACAAGGCCAAGCTGCTGGCCAACGGTGACCGCTGGGAGCCTGAACTGGCTGCCCGCATCGCCGCTGACGCGCCGTATCGTTGAGGGGAAGACTAATGACGATCGTTCGTATGTGGGGGGCCCCATGATCCTGGCTCTTGTCTTCTATCTCTTTGCTGCCATTACGGTAGCGAGCGGTGTGATGGTGATTTCGGCCCGCAATCCTGTGCATTCGGTGCTATTTCTCATCCTCGCCTTCTTCAATGCCGCCGGCCTGTTCCTGCTCAATGGAGCGGAGTTCCTGGCCATGGTGTTGGTGGTGGTCTATGTCGGCGCGGTGGCGGTGTTGTTCCTCTTCGTCGTCATGCTGCTGGACATCAACTATCTGAAGCTGCGCGAAGGTTTCCTGCAGTATCTGCCCACCGGTGGCCTGATTGGCTTGATCCTTTTGGTCGAGTTGGCTTTGGTGTTCGGCAGCTGGAAATTCGCCGGCGAAGCTCCGCTCTCGGTGGCGGCTCCCATCCCCGATGTGGCGGCAGTGACCAATACCGAGGCCCTGGGGCGCCTGATCTACACCGACTATATTTACCTGTTCCAGTCGGCCGGTCTGATCCTGCTGGTCGCCATGATGGGCGCCATCATGCTCACCCTGCGTAAGCGTCCGGGTGTGCGTAAGCAGAAGATTTACGACCAGAACAGCCGCACCAAGGAAAGCTCGGTCGAAATCCGCAAGGTTCCGAGCGGGGGAGGCATCTGATGTTTACCATTGGTCTGGCCCATTACCTGACGGTGGCCGCGATCCTCTTCACCCTGGGTGTCGCGGGTATCTTCCTGAACCGGAAGAACGTCATCGTCATCATGATGTCGATCGAGCTGATGCTTCTCGCCGTCAATCTGAACTTCGTGGCCTTTTCCCACGCCTTGGGCGATCTGGTGGGGCAGGTGTTCACCATGTTCATCCTGACCGTCGCCGCCGCCGAGGCGGCCATCGGCCTCGCCATCGTCGTGGTGTTCTTCCGCAATCGCGGAACGATCGCCGTCGAAGATATCAACCAGATGAAGGGGTAGGCGGGAAATGTACGCTGCTGTTGTCTTCCTCCCGCTCTTGGCCGCCATCATTGCCGGATTTTTCGGCCGTAAGATCGGTGACCGGGCCTCGCAGATCGTCACTTGTACCGGCGTCGGCCTGTCCGCGCTGCTGTCTGTGGCCATCTTCTCCGAGGTGGTGCTGAATGGTCATCCCATTACCATCCAGCTCTTTACCTTCATCAACTCTGGTGGAGCCGACGTTTCCTGGGCTCTGCGCTTCGATACCCTGACCGCCGTGATGTTGATCGTGGTGAATTGGGTGTCTTTCATGGTGCATGTCTATTCCATCGGCTACATGCATCACGATCCCAGCGTGCCGCGCTTCCAGAGCTATCTGTCGCTGTTTACCTTCGCCATGCTGATGCTGGTCACCGCCGACAACGTGGTGCAGCTGTTCTTCGGCTGGGAAGGCGTGGGTCTGGCCTCCTATCTGCTGATCGGTTTCTGGTACGAGAAGCCCTCGGCTTCGGCGGCGGCCATCAAGGCCTTCATCGTCAACCGTGTCGGTGACTTCGGCTTTGCCCTGGGCATCTTCGCCACCTTCGTGCTGACCGGTTCGCTGGGCTTCGACGCCATCTTCGCGGCGGCTCCGGGCAAGGCTGACGCCGTCTTCCACATCTTCGGCATGGACGTGCATGCGATCACCGCCTGCTGCCTGCTGCTGTTTGTCGGCGCCATGGGCAAGTCGGCCCAGTTGGGCCTGCATACCTGGCTGCCCGACGCCATGGAAGGCCCGACCCCGGTCTCGGCCCTGATCCATGCCGCCACCATGGTCACCGCCGGCGTCTTCATGGTCGCCCGCATGTCGCCGCTGTTCGAATATTCGGACACCGCCCTGACGGTGGTCACCATCGTTGGTGCCTGCACGGCGATCTTCGCGGCCACGGTTGGCTGTGTGCAGAACGACATCAAGCGCATCATCGCTTATTCGACCTGTTCGCAGCTGGGCTATATGTTCTTCGCCATCGGCGTCTCGGCCTATCAGGCGGGTATCTTCCACCTGTTCACCCACGCCTTCTTCAAGGCTCTGCTGTTCTTGGGTGCCGGTTCGGTGATCCACGCCATGTCGGACGAGCAGGACATCCGCCGCATGGGTGGCATCGCCA
>Ga0302190_10002368_pt1 | contig 12298 bp, 10 predicted proteins | sample II_Bog_E2_3_FD_198784 | JGI IMG/M metagenome (GOLD analysis project Ga0302190, IMG submission 198784) | Peat permafrost microbial communities from Stordalen Mire near Abisko, Sweden - II_Bog_E2_3 | ecosystem: Environmental > Terrestrial > Soil > Wetlands > Peat | place: Sweden: Abisko... | reverse complement strand
GCTCATCACGTAGGCGTATAGCAGGCTCATGCCGATGATCATCAGCAGCATGCCGGCTTCGCCCACCGTGCCGGCGAAGATCGGCTTGAGATCGGTGATCCGCCACGCGCCGTACACCAGCACGATGAGCACCAGCGCGAGCACCGCACCGAGTCCGGCGGTCTCGCTCGGCGTGGCGATGCCGCCGTACAGGGCGACCATCACGCCGGTCAGCAGCACCACGAACGGCAGCACGCGCGGCAGGGCTGCCATCCGTTCGGCCATGGTGAATTGCTCGTCGCGCAGGATCTCGCCGACCGGGCCGCCGGACGCGGCGACCACGGCAGCGGCGTGATACTCCCGGCGCCAGCGCAGCATGGCGTAGCCGGCAAACAGGGTCATCAGCAGCAGGCCCGGCCCAAGCCCGGCGAGGAACAGCCGTCCCAGCGACTGCTCCGACGCAACGGCGTACAGGATCAATACGATCGACGGCGGCAACAGGATGCCGAGCGTGCCGCCGGCCGCGACCAGCCCAGCGGCAAAGCCCGGCGAATAGCCCCGCCGGCGCATCTCGGGAATCCCCGAGCTGCCGATCGCCGAACACGTCGCCGGGCTCGATCCCGCCATCGCCGCGAACAGCCCGCAGGCCAGCGTGACCGCGACCCCCAGGCCGCCCGGCACGCGAGACAGCCACGTATGCAGCGCGTCGTAAAGGTCCTTGCCGGCGCGCGACTTGCCGATCGCCGCGCCCTTCAGGATGAACAGCGGGATCGTCAACAGCGTGATGCTGGCCAGCTCCTCGTAGACGTTCTGCGTGATGGTATCGAGCGAAGCCGCCGGCATGAACAGCAGCATGAACAAGGTGGCGACGGCGCCGAGCGCGAAGGCGATCGGAATGCCGGAGAACAGCGCGACGATGGTGGCCCCGCCATAGGACAGACCGAGCTGCAGCGTGGTCATTGTCGCGCCCCTGGGCTCTCCCCCATGGGCTCCCCCATGGGCTCCCCCATGGGCTCCCCACTGGGCTCCCCACTGGGCTCCCCACTGGGCTCCCCACTGGGCTCCCCACTGGGCTCCCCACTGGGCTCCCCACTGGGCTCCCCACTGGCCTCGCCTTTGAGCAACTGCAGCAGAAGCTGCAACGCCAGCAGAGCCATGCCGAAGGTCATGCAGGAATACGGAATCCACAGCGGCGGCCCCCAGGATGAAGCCGTGGTCTGCCCTTCCTGCCAGGCCTCGGCCAGCAGTACCCAGCTCTTCCAGGCGAAGAAGCCGCAGAACAGGCAGGCGACGAGGTCGGCGAGCCGCCGCCGCACCCGATTGGCCCCGGGCGGCAGCACTGCGGCCAGCGCCTCGATCCCGACATGGCCGCGCCGCGCCTGCGTCCACGACGCCGAGGCGAAGGTCGCACCGACCAACAGAAACGTGGATAATTCGTCCTGCCAGTCGCTCGCGATGCCCAGGAAATAGCGACCGATCACCTCCCAGGTCAGCACGCAGCCTGCCGCGGCAATCGCGATCGCCGAGCCGATAGCGAGCACGCGGTTCACCGCATCGAGCGCACGCTGGACCGTTCGCAACACGCTCATCCGCGGCAAGACGACAGGCGGGGGGGCCAACAGGTCCGGGAGATCCGGGTGGATGCGTGCCGCCGCCCGCACCGCGCTGTCGATCCTGACGCGAGTCGTCACGCGACCGGCTCGGCTATGGCAAGGCGACGGGCGCGTGACGCAGTGCCCGCGGCGCGTTTACAGGCTGCCTTGCGCGCGCTCGCGTTCCGCCTGGCAAGGGACGCGGCGTTCATGGTCGTCCACCGGACGCCGGCATGCCCGAAGCCTGAGCCTGCCTTGTTTCGGCTTTTGGCCGCTTCATCAGCACGCCAGGCTCGACCAGGCGGGTGAGATTCATTGCTTGACCGACTCTATAATTATTTTCCCTTAACCGGCCTGTTCATAACGCGTCCCGGGTTCGTCGCAAGAGGCTGGCCGCAAGAGCCGCGCCAAATCCCGATTGCTCGCGGTCGCGCGTTGGATCGTGGGCGCCGCTACGGCTCCGACCGGCTGCGCTTCAATGCCGGGTGTAAAGCCTTGCTGATAATATGCGCGTCCGTGCCGATAACATTGGCCGAGGCGCCAACGATCAGCGGGTCCGGTCCGGTCACGATCGAATGGTCCTTCGTATCGTACGGCAGCGACGAGAGAAAATGCTGCATGCAGCTCAACCGCGCGCGCTTCTTGTCGTCCGCCTTCACAATCGTCCACGGCGCATCGGCGGTGTCCGTATAGAAAAACATTGCCTCCTTTGCCTCCGTATACTCGTCCCATTTGTCGAACGATGCCCGGTCGATCGGAGATAGCTTCCATTGCTTGAGCGGATCCGTCTCGCGCGCCTGAAAGCGGCGCCGCTGCTCCTCCCGGCTGACCGAGAACCAATACTTGAACAGCCGCAGCCCCGAGCGCGCCATCATTCGCTCCAGATCAGGGCACTGGCGCATGAACTCCAGGTAGTCGCTCGGCGTGCAGAACCCCATCACCCGCTCCACGCCGGCGCGGTTGTACCAGGAGCGGTCGAACAGCACCAGTTCGCCGGCGCTCGGCAGATGGGTGATGTAGCGCTGGAAGAACCATTGCGTCGTTTCGCGATCGGTCGGCTTTTGCAGCGCGACGACGCGGGCGGTGCGGGGGTTCATGTGCTCCATGAAGCGCTTGATCGTGCCGCCTTTGCCGGCGGCGTCCCGTCCCTCGAACAGGATCACGATGCGCTCGCCGGTGGCTTCCACCCAGCGCTGCGCCTTCAGCAGCTCGCGCTGCAGCTCCAGCATGTGGGTCTCGTAGACCCCGGTGCGGAGATGGGTCGCGTAGGGGTATTCGCCGGTCTCGAACAACCGGCGAATTGCCGCCGGGTCGTGACGCAGCATCGCGGCGCGATGCTGACCGGCCGCCGGTGCGGCAGCGACCGGTGGCGCCTCCGCCGCCTTCGCTCCCATGCCTGCGGGCACGCTGGCGGCATCGGCTCCGTTTCCGCCGTTGACCGACCCGCTCCTGGCCACAGCGTTCTTGTCCGTTCCGGTCTTGTCCGCCATGCGTTGCCCTCCTGGGCCTGCTACGGGCCAGGGTACGACACTCGATGGTGAATGCGATACCGAAAACGTCGTTCTTGACCCTTGACTCCACACGCGCCTTAAGAGCGGCCTTGCCTACTGGTCGGTCTGCGGCGCCGCCTCCATCGGCTTCTCCGCCGCGACCGGCATGGCGGCCGGCGCCGACGCAATCGGCACGCCGTGCTGGGGCGCCGCCTTCTGGATCGCGCCCGTCATCGGGATGAAGAACACGCCCACATCGCGGCGGGAGTGGATCTTGCCGTCGGCGTCCTTGGTGTAGACGTACAACACCTGGCCGCGCTTGAACGGCTGGCCGATCGGAATGATCATCCGCCCGCCCGGCTTGATCTGCTTGAACAACTCAGGCGGAGCGAACGATGCCGCGCAGGTCACGATGATGATGTCGAACCCGCCGGCGACCTCCGGCCAGCCGTAATAGCCGTCGCCGACCTTGGTATGGACGTTGTGGTAGCCGAGCGGCGCGAAAATCTTCGACACCGCGTGGCCCAGCGGCTCGATGATCTCGATCGAGTAGGCATCCTTGACGATCCGCGACAGCAGCGAGCTTTGGAAGCCGCTGCCGGTGCCGATCTCCAGCGTTGTCTCGCCAGGGGCCGGCTTGCAAATTTGCGTCATGTAGGCCTGGCCGAGATAGTCCGACAGCGCCGAGCCATAGCCGAGCGCCCAGGGCTTCGGCGTGTCTTCGTAGGCCTCCCCCGGGGTCGCACGACGTTCCGAGTAGATGTAGTGGAAATACTCGCGCGGGACCGCCTCGAACGCGGCCATGACGGCAGGGTCGGCGGAGCCGAGATGGGCTTTCAGGTAGGATTCGATGAGCCTGAGCGCCCCGGGCTTGCGCTGCTGGATCGCCGCGAACTGCGCATCGGTCAGGCTGACCGGCCGGCCGGATTCGGCCATCGCCTTCTCATAGGCCGCCTTGGTCCACGCAGATGTTGCGGCCTGCCCCGGCCGTGCGAGGCACAAAGCTGCCGCTCCCGAAACCAGGCCACGCCGGGTAAGCCCGGCAATTCTTGGTGTCACGCGCCGTTCTTCCTTGGTTGAGGACATCCACTTGGCGGGTTGTTTACATGATTGCAGCGGGGAACAGAACCCGGCAGGCCGCGCGCCGGCCTTGTCCGTGAAAGAAGTACGGGCTGAACGCGAAAAAGTGAGCAAGCCAGTGATCTCCGGCACGTCGAGCGCCTGGATGGGGTTTCTATCGCCGGGCGCTCGCGCATATTGATCGGATGCATGAAATCTCGTCCCGATGTGGTCGCTGATCAACGCCTCGGCCGATGTGGTCGCGCAACATCCGGGCCTGGCGACGCTGATCGCCTTCACGGCCGCCATCGTGGAGGCCGTGGCGGTGCTCGGCGTGCTGCTTCCAGGCACGCCGGTTCTGATGGCGGTCGCGGGCGCGGCTGCCATGGCCGGGTTGCCGATGGCCCCCATCATCGTCGTCGCCGTTGTCGGAGCGGTGATCGGCGACTTCGTCTCGTTCTGGATCGGCGGGCGGTTCAGCGGCCACATTCGTCAGGTTTGGCCGTTCTCGCGCCGGCCGGGGCTGATGGCCGAGGCCGAGCGGTTCTTTCATCGCTACGGCACGGCCAGCGTCGCGCTGTGCCGCTTCGTGCCGGTGCTGCGCTCCACCGTGCCGCTGGTCGCCGGCATGGCGGGAATGCGGCGCGACCGGTTCCTGCTGGCGAACGTGGCCTCCGCCCTGGTCTGGGCGCCGGCGCATGTGCTGCCGGCCCGGTATGCCGGGCTGTCGCTCGCCAGCCTGGAGGGCGGCGACTGGAGGACCGCGGCGCTGTGCGCAGCCGTCTTCGCCGCGATCGCCGCCGCCGGGTGGGCACTGCACCGCCGGCTGGCACGGGCGCGCTGATCCGGCGACGGCGGAGCTAGACGAACCCCGTCCCACCGTTTACGGCAATCGTCTGTCCGGTCATGTAGGCGTTGCCGATCACCATCAGCACCGCCTGCGCTACCTCATCGGGAAGGCCCACCCGGCCCATCGGAACACGCCGGGCGGCGTCCTCCCGCCGCGCGATCATGTCGGTGTCGATCAGCGTCGGCGCCACGGCGTTGACCGTCACGCCATCCTTTGCCACGCGCGCCGCGTAGCCCCGGGTCAGGCCCTCCAGCCCGGCCTTGGAGGCATTGTAGTGCACGCCGATGATGCCGCCGCCACGCGCCGCCCCAGACGAGATGTTGACGATCCGCCCCCAATGCTGCGCGCACATATGCGTCAACACAGCCCGCGTGCAGAGGAACGCCGATTTCAGGTTCACCGACAGCGTCAGGTCCCAGTCCATTTCCGATATGTCGTCCAGGTCGCGCACGACCGCGATGCCGGCGTTGTTAACCAGCACGTCGATCGGCCCGAGCGATTCCTCCACGGTGCGGACCATCGCAATAACGGAGCGGCTGCCGGACACGTCCGCCGCCACCGCAATCGCCTTGCCGCCGCGGGCACGGATTGCCGCGACCACCTCGTCCGCTTGCGCCGCGTGCGACTGGTAGTTCACGCCGACCGCGGCGCCGGCATCGGCGAGCCGCAGGGCAATCGCCCGCCCGATGCCGCGCGAGGCGCCGGTGACCAGCGCGACCCGGTTGCCGAGCTCTGGGTCCATGCGGATCTCCTTACCGGCGGCGCGTCTTCGCCGCCCGAACGGACTCCAACAGGATCAGCCCGCAGCCACAAACGCGAGAAACCCAGCCTAGCCATGCGTGCCGTTATGGGGCGGTCACCCGCCCTTGCCGAGGTGCTTCAGCAGCATGACGGCGCCGGGCAGCCGGTCGCGCTGCTGGTGCACCAATTCGGCGCCGCCAACCGCGAACACGGCGACCGCCGCCAGCAGGTCGCGCAGCCGGTCGGGCGCCGAGGCATCGAATGGCAGCACGCAGCCGCCGGTGCGCCGCGCCAGGTCGAGGAACGTCTCGTAGTCGCGCCGCGCGCTCCAATGGCTGGTGTCGTGTAGCACGATCAGCCTGATCCCGCGCGCGCCCATGGCATCGGCCAGTTTCTGGCCCTGGGACGGGGATTCCTCGTAGACGTCGCCAATATAGGTCACGACGCGGACGCCGGGACGCGCCAGGGCCGCCGACAGGATCGCGAGCAGGCGGGTCCGCCCGGCTTGGCAGGTGATGCCGGCGGCATGGTCACGCAGCGTCCGCGCGTCGCTGGTGAACGCCGTGAACGTATGCAGGCGCGATCCGCCATGGACCGCGAGCGCGACGTCGAGCGCACCGGGCAGCGCCCGCACCAGCGCATCCGTTACCGTGCGGGCGGTCTCCCAGGCTGGCTCGCGGGACGCGGTTGCGTCGAAGCCGAACACGAGACGCGGCCGCGTGACGCCACTGGCGTCGGGCTGCGGCGACGGACCAAACCGCAGCGGGTCAGCGCTGGACACCAAGGCCGCGGCGGCGGTCGCCAGGGCGCGGACCCGCTCGACCAGCGAGACGCCCGGTCGTCTCGGCTCCGGGGCGGGTTCCGGGTCGGCGTCGGGGACCAGAACGAAATTCTTCTTGTTGTCGCTCATCGGGCAGCGCCTTCACCGTCAGCCACCGGTGATAGATAGGCACTGCCTGGGTTCCCGTCGTCCCAGGGACGCCGGCCGGGTTCACCGATGTCCGCGCGGGCACGCGAGGATACGGCTCGGGGGGTTCGCCAACAACGACCTGACGGACATCGATATCCGTGCCGGCACGCGAGGATGCGGCGATCGCATGGCGCGGCGAAGGCGAAATTCGCCACGGTACGGGGCGGAGGATTTGGCTCGTTGCCCTTGGCGAACCGAGCTTTCCAGCGCCCGGTTCCCGAGCCTCGATCCGAATCGCTTTCGGCGGACGTTCCGGGCAAGGTCGCGGAGACGCTCAGTCGCAGCGACAACCATCGGTGGGACCCGGTGCGTCGCGGGTCACGTGATGGTCGATCCACTCCGCCACCAGCCGGCGCGCCTCGTTTAGCGAAGCCTCCGGATGGTGTATGCGGTACAGCGTTGTGCAGGCGCGAAACGCCTCGATGTCACCGGTGCCGATCTGGCGCAGTTCGCTGTAGGCGGTAACCACGGCACGCTCGCAGTTGCGAGCGATCTGGCTGACATCATGCCCCATACCGGGCGGCTCCTTGTTGCGAGTAATTCGCAAGTCGCGCGATCTACGATAGGTGGCCTGCCGCCTGACCGCAACAATCTCCTTCTCGCCAGCGGACAAAAAGCGGCGAAGTCGCCCCGTCCCCACTCAGAACCTTCAGCGCCCCAGTCAAAGCCGTCTTGTCGATCCCACGGGTTGTCGATCCCTCGGGTTGTCGATCCCTCGGGTTGTCGATCCCTCGGGGCGATCCCTCGCGTCGGGCCACCGCTGAAAGGCCGGTCAGTGCCCGCGGAGGTGGGTCGGGGGATAGGTTGGGGATGTTGCGCCCAAGCGCAAAGCCGGTAGCGTAGCAATCGCCCTCATGCGCCAACCCGCAGGAGGCCTTAACGCCATCACGCCCTTCCGTCGGAGGACCGGTCATGCGCCTGGACGACCAGCCGGAGAGCCAGAACGTCGAAGACCGCCGGGGCATCGGACCCGTCAGCCCGGGAGGGCTGGGCGGCATCGGCGTTATCGTGGTTATCGTCCTGGGCCTGATTTTCGGCGTGAACCCCGCCACCCTGCTCAGGCTGATCGGCAACCAGGAGCAACCGGCGGCATACCGGCAACCACCCCCCGGCAGCCAGCCCGGCCAGGAGGACGCGCAGCGCCAGTTCGTCGGCAAGGTGCTCGGTTCCACCGAGGAAGTCTGGGGCAGCATCTTCAACCAGATGGGCCGGCGCTATCAGCCGCCGACGCTGGTGCTGTTCTCCGGCGCCGTGCAGTCCGCCTGCGGGCTGGCCCGCTCCGCCACCGGTCCGTTCTATTGTCCGGCCGACCGCCGCGTGTATCTCGACACCGCCTTCTTCCGCGACATGCAGACCAAGCTCGGCGCGCCGGGGGATTTTCCGCGGGCCTATGTCATCGCGCATGAGGTCGGCCATCACGTGCAGACCCTGCTCGGCCTGGACATGATGGCCGGCGCACGGTCGAACGACGCCTCGGTGCGGATCGAGCTGCAGGCCGATTGTTTCGCTGGCGTCTGGGCGAACCGGTCCAACGCGACGCGCGGCATCCTGGAGAAAGGCGACGTCGAGGAAGGCATCAACGCCGCAACCGCGATCGGCGACGACAGGCTGCAAATGGAGTCGCGTGGCTACGTGGTGCCCGACAGTTTTACCCACGGCAGCTCGAAGCAGCGGGTGACCTGGTTCGTCCGCGGCCTGCAAAGCGGCGATATCCGGCAGTGCGACACGCTCCGCGCCAACCCGCTTTAATCTTGGTGTGGTCAGTCCAACCTTTGCCGCACGCCGCACCGCAAGTGGTGGACGGCGCAAGAGCTTGTCCACCCTACGATTACCGCGTGACGCCCCCCGCCGACCGTTATCGTTCCCGCGTGACGCTCCCCGCCGACCGTTACCGTTCCCGCGTGACGCTCCCCGCCGACCGTTGCGATTCCCGCGTGGCGCTCCCGCCAGCCGTTACGATTCCCGCGTGGCGCTCCCGCCAGCCGTTACGATTCCCGCGTGACGGCCGCCGCCGAGCGCTGCTCGTGCCGCGGCACGCTGCGGCGGCCGCGTTCGAATGCCACGATGCTATCGTAGAACGTGATCGACTTCGTGGTGCGGCAAAATTCCGACACCGTATCGGCCAGCGCGGCGCCTGTTTCGGCGCTCGCCATCGTCCAGAAATTCGCCGGCCGGCCGGTCCATTCCATCAGCTTCGCGCAGTGGGCGAAGGCGAAGTGCATGAACGTCTGACCGTCGGGCCGGTCCATATACCGCCCGCCCCACAACGCCGTGTGCGTGTCCTCCACCAAATAGAGCCCGTTCTCCGACACCGCCGGATACAGCGTTTCGAACGAGGTGATCTGCTGGTTGGCGGTATGCCCGCCATCATCGATGACGATGTCCGGCGTCCCGATCTCCCGCAGCACGCTGTGCAGAAACGCGGGGTCGGCCTGGTCGCCGATGAAGATGCCGGTGGCGATGTCCTCGTGCTGCTTTGCGGCCGGGTCGATGTCGATCCCGTATAGCCGGCAGGACGGGCCAAAATACTGCCGCCACATTTCGATCGACCCGCCTAACTGGACGCCGATTTCCAGCACCACCGGATTGGTCGCGCGAAATCGCGGTATGTGCCGTTCATAGACCTCGAAATAATGGTGCCATTTGTGCATTACCCGCGTATTGCGGCCTTGCGCAAAGAACGAATACAGATCGTCCATCACCGCTACGCCGACAGCTTCTGCATGACTGCCTCGGGAATGTCGAAGTTCGCATAAACGTTCTGCACGTCGTCGTTGTCTTCCAGCGCGTCCAGCAGCCTCAGCAGCCCGCCGGCGCGCTGCTCGTCCAGCGTCACCGACGTCGCCGGCCGCCAGTCCAGTTTCGCCGTCTCCGGCGGCCCGAAACGGCCTTCCAGCGCGTCGCGCACGGCGAAGAAGTCGTCCACGGCGCAGGTAACCTCGTGCGCCTCCTCGTCGCTGGCCACGTCGTCGGCGCCGGCCTCGATCGCTGCTTCCAGCATCGCCTCGGTGCCGGCCGCGCCGGCCGGGTAGCGGATCGCGCCCAACCGGGTGAACAGGAAGCTCACCGAGTTCGTCTCCCCCAGCGCGCCGCCGTGCTTGGAGAAGGCCGAGCGCAGATCGGATGCGGTGCGGTTGCGGTTGTCGGTCAGAGCCTCGACGATCACGGCGACGCCGGCCGGGCCATAGCCCTCGTAACGCACCTCCACGTAGTCGCTGCCGGCCGTCCCGCCGGTGGCTTTCTTGATCGCCCGGTCCACCGTGTCCTTCGGCATGTTGGCCTGGCGCGCGGCGACCACGGCGGCGCGCAGCCGCGGGTTGGCCGCCGGGTCGGGCAGGCCCTGGCGGGCCGAGACCGTGATCTCGCGGATCAACTTGGCGAATTGCCGGGCGCGCCGCGCATCCTGCGCGCCCTTACGATGCATGATGTTCTTGAACTGGGAATGGCCGGCCATGGCTCGATCGTGACTGATGTATGAACGCCGCGAGATAGCACGGGCAGACGGGTCCGGACAGGCGCTCGTTCCTGAAGGGGGAAGCGATGGGTGAAGCGCCCGGGCGGCCGGGGATCGAGCCGCGCTGGACGTCCAGCGCCAAGAGCGGCATCGGCACGGCGCTGTCGCCGATCAGCCGGGTCTGGTTCACTCTCAGCCACGGCATCCTGAACGAAATCTACTACCCGCGGGTCGATCAGGCCTGCACCCGCGACCTCGGCCTGATCGTCACCGACGATGCGGGGTTCTTCGCCGAGGAAAAGCGCGACTGCACCTTCACGGTGGAAACGCTGGAGGACGGCGTTCCCGCGTACCGGCTGACCAGCACGCATACCGGGGGACGGTTCCGGATCGTCAAGCGGGTGATCTCCGACCCGCGCGCCGATGTCGTGCTGCAGCACATCAGCCTGGAGGATCTCTCCGGCGACGGAGGGCTTCGCCTGTTCGCGCTGCTGTCGCCGCATTTGGTGAATGGCGGGGCGCACAACACCGGCTGGGTCGGGGACTACAAGGGTCATCGCATGCTGTTCGCGCGGGGTGACGCGACCGCCGGCGCGGCTCTGGCGATGGCGGCCGACCGGCCCTTCCTGGCGTGCTCCGCGGGCTTCGTCGGCGCGAGCGACGGCTGGCAGGAGCTGCACCGCAACCAGCACCTGGCAACCTGCTACGACAGCGCGACCGACGGCAACGTGGCGCTGACCGCCGAACTGGGGTTGTCACCCGATGCGCCGGCCCGTCTGGCGGTCGGGTTCGGCGCCACCGATGCGGAGGCGGGCTTCCGCGTGCGTGCCAGCCTGCAGGCGCCATTCGAGGCTCTGATCGAGGAATATGCCGCCGGCTGGCGTGGCTGGCAGGCGACGTTGCGGTCGCTGGACCGGCGGCCCGCGAGGGAAATCCTGCGGGAACACAATCAAACGCCGCCAGGAGACGCCGCGCAGCCCGGACAGCCGATCGGCCACAATCTGTACCGGGTCAGCACCGCGGTGCTGCGCTGCCACGAGAGCCCGACCTTTCCCGGCGGGCTGATCGCCGGCCTCTCGATCCCCTGGGGCTTTGCCAAGGGCGATGACGACATGGGCGGCTATCACCTGGTGTGGCCGCGGGACCTGTGTGAAACCGGCGGTGCGCTGCTCGCCTGCGGCGCCGAGGCCGAGGCATTGCGGGTGCTGCGCTACCTGCGGGCCACGCAGGAGGCGGACGGTTCCTGGCCGCAGAACTGCTGGCTGGACGGCAGGCCCTACTGGCGCGGCATCCAGCTCGACGAATGTGCCTTTCCGCTGCTGCTCACCGACATGGCCTACCGGCAGGGTGTGCTGCGTTTCCCGGTGCTGCAGGTATTCTGGCCGATGGTGCGGGCCGCGGCCGGGTACCTGCTGCGAACCGGCCCGAAGACCGGCCAGGACCGCTGGGAGGAGAACGCCGGCTACACGCCGTTCACCCTGGCGGTGGAGATCGCGGCGCTGCTCGCGGCTGCCGACCTCGCTGAACTTTGCGGGGTCGAGGGTGTGGCCGGCCTGCTGCGCGAGACCGCCGATGCCTGGAACGAACAGATCGAGGACTGGATCTACGTTGCCGGCACGCCGCTCGCGGCCGAAACCGGCGTCGCCGGCTACTATGTCCGGGTCGCTCCGGGGCGGCCGGAGGATGCCTGCCCTGACCCGCACGGCACGGTGGTCGTGCGCAACCGGTTGGGCGACGGCCGCGTGCCAGCGGACGAACTGATCAGCACCGATGCGCTGGCCCTGGTGCGGTTCGGCCTGCGCGCGCCCGACGATCCGCGGATCACCTGCACAGTGCGGGTGATCGACCACGTGCTGCGGGCGGACCTGCCGCAGGGGCCGGGCTGGCGCCGCTACAACGGCGACGGCTATGGCGAGAAGGCGGACGGGGAGGCTTTCGACGGGACGGGCATCGGCCGGGTCTGGCCGCTGCTCGCCGGCGAGCGGGCGCATTACGAGCTGGCCGCCGGCCGGCGGGCGGAAGCCGAGCGGCTGCTGGCGGTGATCGAGGCGCAGACCAGCCCCGGCGGGCTGATGCCGGAGCAGGTCTGGGACGCCGCGCCGATCCCCGAAGCCGAGTTGTTCCCCGGCCAGCCGAGCGGCTCGGCCATGCCGCTGGCCTGGG
>Ga0302190_10002360_pt1 | contig 12334 bp, 9 predicted proteins | sample II_Bog_E2_3_FD_198784 | JGI IMG/M metagenome (GOLD analysis project Ga0302190, IMG submission 198784) | Peat permafrost microbial communities from Stordalen Mire near Abisko, Sweden - II_Bog_E2_3 | ecosystem: Environmental > Terrestrial > Soil > Wetlands > Peat | place: Sweden: Abisko, Stordalen... | reverse complement strand
CGGAAACCCCTCTGCCATGACCTAAGCTATAGCCATGAACGACCCAACGCTGGAAGCGGCGGCAACGCAGGACGAGATCTTCGATCTTTTGGTGGTGGGCGCAGGACCCACTGGCTTGGCTTGCGCCATTGAGGCGCAGAAGGCGGGCTTGCGCGTAGTGCTGGTGGACAAGGGCTGCGTGTGCAACTCGCTCTTTCACTATCCCGCGCACATGACGTTCTTTACCACGTCGGAACTGCTGGAGATTGGCGGCATTCCCTTTCCCAGTCCCAATGCCAAGCCCACTCGCAACGAGGCGCTGCAGTACTACCGGCTGGTGGCGGTGCACTACAAGCTGGACATACGCCAATATCACCGCGTGGAGCGGGTGACGGGCGCTGACGGAGCCTTCACCGTACACACGGTGGACCGCTTCCGCCGCACCGGCGCGCTGCACGCCCGCAAGCTGGTCATCTCCACCGGCTACTACGATCTGCCCAACTTCCTGCATATCCCCGGCGAAAGCCTGAGCAAGGTCCACCACTACTATTTCGCGCCCCACCCCTACTATGCGACGGACGTGGTGGTCGTCGGCGGCAAGAACTCGGCGGCCATTGCCGCGCTGGAATTGTGGCGCAGCGGCGCGCGGGTTACGCTGGTCCACCGCGACAGCGAGTTGCACCGTCATGTGAAGTACTGGATCAAGCCGGACATTGAAAACCGCATCAAGGACGGCCAGATCAAGGCGTACTTCAATTCGAGCGTGGTGGAGATCACCCCGGATACGGTGATTCTGCAAACGCCCGAGGGCCGCCAGGCGCTCAAGAACGATTTCGTTTTTGCCATGACCGGCTATCACCCCGACTTCGACTTCCTGAGCAAGCTGGGAGTGCACTTCGAAGGGCCTGATCGGCAGCCTGTCTGCGACCCAAAGACGCTGGAGAGCAACGTGGCTGGCATTTACCTGGCCGGAGTGATTGTGGCCGGTGCGCGCACCAACGAAATCTTCATTGAGAACGGCCGCTTGCATGGGCATCAGATCGCCGAGGCACTGGCCGCAAAGCGGGGATAAGGGACTGGGGCCGCAGACAATGCGGTAAACTGGGACGCCTAATCCGTTTGGAGATTTTGGCTGGAGGTTTTGGTTTGCCCATGCGCTGGTGGCCGCGGTCGATTCGATGGCAGATGCTGGCCGGCCTGGTGCTGCTGGAGGTGTTGTCTCTGTGTGTTTTTGGGGCACTGCTGATTCGCCAGCAGACGCACCAAGTCTATCTGCACGCCGATCAACGGCTGGCCTTCCAGGCCAGTTCGGTGGCGTTGCAGGCTCGAGAGGCGTTGCAGCAACAGCGGCCCGGCTGGGTGGGTTTGTCGGTAAAGATGATGGGCGAGGCGCCCGATGTTGACTTTGCCATGGTCACCGACCCGGCGGGAAATGTGCTCTTCGTCAGCCAGGGCGAGCCGGAGCAGAAGAAGCTTGAGGCGGCGGAACTCGCCCAGATTACCCAGGTCCGCCACGAGGAGACCAGGGTCTTTTCTCTTAGTACGGATCGCTGGGAGAGCGTCAAGGCGATTTACACCGGCGGCGACTTGCGAGGTTTTGCCTGGGTGGAAACGGATCGCGACTGGGAGCATGGGCAGATCGGCTCCATTCTGCACGCAACGCTTCTTCTTGGCTTCATCTGGATTGTGGCTTCGGTGCTGCTGGTCTGGCTGATGGCCCGCTCCATCTCCCGCCCTCTGGCCATCCTGCACCGCGGCACCCGCGCCTTGATGAGGTCGCCGGAGAGCAGCGGTTCGTTCCCCTTGCCGGTAGTCGTGAGCAACGAGTTTGGCGACCTGATCGAGGCTTTCAACCGCATGGTTGCCTCCCTGGCAGAGCAGCGCGCGGGCCTCAACGATACGCTTGCGCTTTTGGACTCGATGCTGGCCAATGCGATTGTCGGCCTTGTCTTTTTTGACCACGACTTGCGGGTTGTGCGGGTGAATCAGCGATTCTCCAGCATGTCGGGAGTTCCGCTGAGCCGCCACCTGGGCCGGACCCTGCCCGAACTGCTGCCGCCGTCCGTAGCCCAGGAGTTGGAGAATACGGTGCGGAGCGTCTTTGCCGAGCAAGAGCCGGTGCACAACCTGGAGATCAACGGCCAAGCCAGCAAGCCTGGCCAGCAGTGGACCTGGCTGGTCAACGCCTACCCGGTGAGGACCACTCCGCACAAGGTGCGATGGGTGGGCGTCATCTTTTTGGACGCCAGCGACCGCAAACGTAGCGAAGAAGCGCTGCGCAAGAGCGAAAAGCTGGCCGCCACCGGCAGGCTGGCCGCCTCAATCGCCCACGAGATCAACAATCCGCTCGAAGCCGTCACCAACCTGCTCTACCTGTTGCACAACTACTGCAAGCTTCAGGACCCGGCGCTCCATTACGTGTTGATGGCAGAGCACGAGGTGCAGCGCATTGCGGAGATCACCCAAAAGACGCTGCGTTTCTACCGCCAATCTACACTGCCCAGCCGCGCCAGCATGGCGGAACTGCTCGATTCCGTCCTCGGCCTTTATAAGGGTCGGCTCAATACCCTCAACATTCAGGTTGAGCGGGACTACGATCCAGCTCTGGAACTGTTCTGTTTTGCTGGAGAAATCCGCCAGGTCATCGCCAACCTGGTGGGCAATGCCATTGACGCCAGCAGCAACGGCGGCCGCCTGCTGGTGCGCGCCCGGCGCTCACGGAACTGGGCCAGCCCCGCGCAGACAGGAGTTCGCTTTGCAGTGGCCGACACGGGAGCGGGGATGGAGCCTAAGGTGGCGGCGCGCGTCTTTGAGGCGTTCTTTACGACCAAGGAGCTGACGGGAACCGGCCTGGGCCTGTGGGTAAGCCAGGAGATTATCGTCAAGCACGGTGGACTGGTGCACGTGCGTAGCCGCACGGCGGGCCAGGGCGAGTCGAGTCAGGGAAGAGCCTCCGGGACTGTCTTCCAGATCTTCATTCCGGACGGTCCGCAACCGGCGGCTCCGGAAGTACCAGCGCCAGGCGCAGAGGCAAACTAGTTCAGCCTCAAACTCCGGGGCCGGAACAGGTCAAGCAGATCAAAACTGGTGGGTTGGCCTGCTGCCGGATGGGGCATGCAGTGGAGCTTGGATTCGACCGGGGCCGCATAGGAGCGGGTGACGTGCATCCGGTCCATAACCACGTAACGGGTGCGCAGACCGTCAATGGTCGTTGGCAGCTGCGCCGGAACCCGCTTGCGGTCCACGTAGATGACCAGTGCGGCTTCCTTGGGGTTGTCGAGACTTTGCCCTACGCCCACGCCGAAGAAGGCTGAGTTGCGCCTCATGAGGCCGCGGGCAAGCTGCTGCTTGATGGTAATCGCCGGGTTCAGAACCGAGACTGGGATTCCGGCGGCAAAATTGGCCTGCGTCTGAGCCCGTGGAGCGGAACCCAGCGCCAGCGCTCGCAGAGAGGTGGGAATCACCAGGGTGCGCACGCCGTCCACGGTCCCTGGCGCGTTTGTGCTCATGCTCTCATCCACGTAGACAATGACCGCGGCCTCGCCGGGGCGGTCGCTGCTTTTTCCGGTGGCCACGCCCAGAATGCCGGCCGAGGGATTCACCAGCATGCGGGCCTGGGCCAGTGCCTGCTCGGCGCGTGCATTTTCTGTACTGGTCAGGGTGCGGGCCTGGGCCGCGGCCAGGGTGTTGTTGCCGTAGTTCAGACAGCTCACCGGGTGGTCGGCCGTGCCCACGAAGGTGTAAGCCGTTCCGCCGCCCACCTGCGCGCTCAGTTCGCTGAGCACTTCGCCCACCGGATTCGCGACGCCCTGGCTCACCCCAAAGGAATCCGTCCCGCCGGCGAAGAATAGGCCCACGGGTTCGGCGTTGGCGGCATCCACCACCAGTGAGCCGGAGTCGCCCGCATCGCTGAAGCCGTTGTCGCTGAGGCCCAGCTGGTTGGTATAGGTCTTGGTCAGGTAGGGTTTGGTCTCCGCGCAATCGGTGAAGTACTCGACCTTCACGTCCAGGTTGACGGCCGAAATGCCGGCGCAGGTCAGGCCCGTGGTGCGGCCGCTCTTGGCGACTGTCAGATTGATGGAGCCGCTTTCGCCCTTGCCGCCCGAGGAGTAGATGCCCGGGGGCGCAGCGGCCAGTGTGCCGCCGGGCTGCCGGGCGCCCAGTTCGAGAATGCTGCCGGTGGGGTCCACGGTGCGCGAAGCAACCTGGGCGATGGCCGCGTCTGCGTTGGTCAGCTTCGAGGCGAGCGGGAGCCATCCGGTCAGCGAGGCCACAGGGTGGGTGCCGGAGCCCTCTCCGTAGGGCGTGCAGTTGTTGTCGATCAGGCCTGGCTGGACGATCATGTCGCCCACGCTGGCGTGGTCACTGCGCGCCAGTACGTGATTGTTGCTCAACAGATACTGCTTGTTGTCCGAGCCCTGCAAAAGCGACCCCAGGGTTCCGCCACAGCAGTCCACAATCGTGTTGCCGCTGGCGTCGTAGTCCTGGTTATTGCCGCCCGAGACTCCCAGTTGCATGGCCGAAGCCAATTGCGCCTGGTGGCTGGCGGGGTTGCTGTGAATTCCGCCCGTGTTCAACAGCACGGCGGTGGCGGTTTTGGACGATGAGGTTCCCACCGTGGCCACAACATAGGTAGCGCCGGTGGCCGCGACCGAGGCCGGCGCGGTGTACGTGACCGTGCAGGATGTGAATGCCTGGCTGTTGCGCTGGCAGGTGGTCGCGCTCAGCGAACCCTGTCCGCCGCTGGCCCCGTCGGGGGTGCTGGAGAGCGCAAAATGGATGCTCGCGCTGCCGCCCGCCTGGGCCAGGTAGCCGGTGATGTTCAGGGCTCCGCTGGCGCCCAGGGCTGCGTTTTCCGGGGTCAGCGGCTGCAGAAATCCCGGGGTTACGGTCAGGCTGGCGGTGGCGGTGATGCGGGGATTCGAGGTCAGAGCCGCGGTCACCAGCACCTCAGCCCGATCTTCGGTGAGATAACTGGGCGGCGTGTACTGGCCGGTCGAACTGATGGTTCCGGCTCCGCCGCTCGCATCGCCGCCGGAAACCGACCAGGTCACCGCAGCGGCGTTCCCACTGGCCAGGGTGGCCGTAATCTGCTCCACCGCGGAGCCCTGCGTGCCGATCGCATTGCAGCCGGTGCAGTTGGTGTCAATGGAAGTGACGCCGGGGGAGATGGAGAAGGTGGCGTTGGAGGGGTTGGCGGCCACGCGTCCGCCGCAACCGGCTACCACGAGCAGGGCCGGAACCAGAAGAGCAAGCCAGACGCGAGGCGCACACCGCCTACGCCCCGAATTCTCGGAATTCAGGAGGGGACGTGCTGGATCAGCCGTGACTCGCATGACGTGCAACAATACCTTAGCTTTCCTGCCCTCTTTGATGCATTCCGCAGGGGGATGATTGAAACACCGCGGAAGCCGTTATCCTGACCAAAACAGGACAGATGCGGGATTCTCCGCGTCTGTTTCTGGCCGCAGCAGAGCATCTGAGGGCCCGCGGCGGTTATTCCTCCGCTCCGTATCCATTCCACATGCAGGGTCAATCGTATGACCGAGCCCGCCCTAAAAAGTTACGCCCTGACTCCCAATTTGTATATGCGGTCCCAATCTAGGACAGCACTCTTCCCAGGAATCCGCGCAACCCGAGCTTTCCCAGCGCCACTGTAAAGATCACCAATGCCACCAGAATGGCCCACCATGGCATGTGCGTGATGCTGGGCGTGACCGAGGCGCGCAGGCCCTCGCTCATGTAGACGATGGGGTTGAACAGAACCGCCACCTGCAGCCAGGGAATCTTGCTCAGCCCGGCCCAGGAGTAGTAGACGCACCCCAAAAATGTAATCGGGACCAGGATGATGGAGAAGATGAGTCCGATCTGCTTGGGAGGGACCATGGAGCCGATGGCCAGGCCCATGGATCCGGCCAGCAGGCTGGAGAGCACCATGACCAAGGCCAGAAGCGGCCAGCTGTGAATGTCTGCCCGCACCGGCACGGCGGGAACGTAGTAGGCCATGGGAATGACCAGCAGAGCGCCGATGATGCTTTGCATGGCGCTGAAGCAGACCTTCTCCAGAGCCACGGCCCACAGTGGCACGGGGCACATGACGCGGTCGTCGATTTCGCGGGTGATGCCGAACTCGGTGGAAAGCGGCAGCGCCACGGAGGCGATGCCGGTGAACATGATGGCCACGGCCATGAGTCCGGGCAGCAGGATGGTGCCGAAGCTGGCGCCCATTCCGGCGGCCATGGGGTTGGAGCTGCCTCCGATGCGCGGCAGGATGAAGGTGAAGACGAACAGAAACAGCAGGGGCTGCATGCCGACGCGCAGCAGGAAGGGCATCAGTTCGCGCGTCAGCACGCGCAGATCGCGCAGGAACAGGCCCCAGAAGGCCTTGAGGAAAAATGTCGAGTTACTCACGCAGGTCCCTCCCTGTGAGGCGGATAAAGACGGTTTCCAGGCTGGGCTCGGTAATGGCCAGGTCGCGCAGTCCGTGGCTGGCGGCGGCCTGCACCAGAAACGGCAGCAACCCTTCGGCGCTGGCGGCAATTACGCGCAGGCCTTCGGCGGTGGCCTCGGTGCTGGTGACGCCTTCGCGCGCCTGTAATTCGGCCAGGACCGGTTCCAGGTCTTCATGAGATTTGAGTTTCAGGTCGAAGATGGTCTCCGCGCCGAAGGTTTGCTTCAGCTTTTCCGGCGATCCCAGGGCCAGCACGCGGCCGTAGTCGATGATCGCCACGCGGTCGCTCAGGGTGTCGGCTTCTTCCATGTAGTGGGTGGTCAGCAGGACGGTAATGCCTTCTTGGCGCAGGCCTTCGACGATCTTCCACATGGCCATGCGGCTCTGCGGGTCGAGGCCGGCCGAGGGTTCATCCAGAAACAGCACCTTGGGCCGGTGGGCGATGGCGCGGGCAATCTGCACCCGCTGCGCGAGGCCGCCGGAAAGCTGCGCGGGATAGGTGGTTTTGCGCTCGCTGAGCATGAACTGCTCCAGCAATTCGAGCGTGCGCGCCTTGGCCTGCGAGTGGCTGAAGCCGAAGTAGCGGCAGTGGAAGTAGACGTTCTCGTAGACGGTCAGGGAGCGGTCGAGCGTGTTGAACTGGGGCACGACACCGATCAGCCGCCGGGCTTGGGCGGGATGCCGCACCACGTCGATGCCGGCGATGCGCACCGTGCCGCTGGTGGGCAGGGTGCGGGTGGTGGCAATGGAGATGGTGGTGGTTTTGCCGGCGCCGTTCGGGCCCAGCAGGCCGAAGATTTCGCCCTGCTTCAGTTCCAGGTCGACGCCATCGACGGCGACCACGCGGAGCTTGGATTCGTAGATTTTGGTTAAGGCTTCAATTTCAACGATCAAGAGGGTCACCCGATGCGGGAAGGGAAGTGGGTACGCTCTTCAGAGTACCGCAACTGGGGGTGCGCGGTATTTGATTTGGGCACGACGGACGATTTGGCGGGGAGGCGGGGGCGGCACAGTTTTACAGCGGATGTGCGGTTTATGCTGTCCTGAATTACTGATGCATAAAATATTTAAAATGAGCGACTTGCGCGGGGCGTCACAGACTCACAGGATTAATGGCGCTGTGCTTCTGTGGAGGGGCCTTGCGGAAGCGATTGAAACTGTTGGAGTTAGGAGAGACTCCACAGTTTCACGGGCAAAATTGGCGTTTTTTTGACGCTGCCGGACGCTGAAGCTGTAAGTGAAGATTCCAGAGCGGTTATCCGCTTTTTGGACGCTCAAACGTAGGGATCTATGCCGATTTTTCACCTCAATTTGGGGTGAAAAACCTGTCCGGGATGGTCCGGGTGGTAGGAAAAGGCCATTTTCGTCAACGGTTCAAATCGACAGTTGTGGGAAGAAGCGATCGCTTCTCAACTTCCCTATTTGACTGTGCGCCGGGGGAAGGTAATTTTCTGCAACGGCGGGGCTTGGTTGGGGTGGGAGCAGGTTGAGGTTCGTGCTTTCCCATCCATTTCACAAAGTGCGTGAAATGGACGGGGCACCCAGAGCTTACGGCCGGGTAGAGAAAGCGGGGTAAGGGTGGGCCTCCTGCCCGGGCTGTTCGCTGCTCACGGCGTCTGGCTGAAGAGTGTTCGCGCAGGGACGACGGTTGGACGGGAGAGGCTGAAGCAGTCGGCAGGCACGAAGGGCAGATTCATGACTGCCTGGAAGGCGTGCGGGGCCTTGATCTGCGCCTGAAAGTGCTCAAGGGATGGCGATAGGGTGGTATCCGTGAGTTTGACCTCGACCAGAAACCAGGGTTTGCGGTCGCGGACGACCAAAAAGTCCACTTCGCGTTTCTGCTTGTCGCGAAGATAGCGCAGTTCGAAGGCGCCAAAGCCGAGGTCGGTCCAGGTTTCGACCGCCTTGAGCAGGTGGCAGGCAGCAAAAGTTTCAGCGCGCGCGCCTTCGTCCGTCACCCCGCTCCAGTCGCGCAAAAACCACTTGGGTTCCTTGCGCAGGGATTTGGCAACATTGGTAAACCAGGGGCGGACAAGAAAACCAAAGTGCATTCGCGCGAAGAGGTCAACCCAGCGCTTGACTGAATCGACGGAGGTTTGTATCTCGTTGGCCAGATTTGAATAAATGAGTTGCTGCGCGGAGCGCTCGGCGAGCAGGAGCATGAGCGTCTCGGTCGTTCCCAGGTCTCGAAAAGAGGCAACCTCACGCAGATCCTCGCTCGATAGTTGCTGCTGGCGAAGTGATCGCCAACGGCGTGTAAAGCGCGCTTCTCGGCGCAGGAACGGCTCTGGAAAGCCTCCATGTTCCCACAGCGCGTCCCAGTCTTCGGCCGTTATTTCGGCAGGTGGTTGAATCTCACGGCTGGGTAACTCTGTCCGGAAGCACTCGCCGACGCTCCACGGATGCACGTGGTAGAGCAGGTAGCGGCCCATCAGGCTGTCGCCGCCGCGGCTGAAGATGTCGAGGCGCGCACTTCCGGTCACCAGTACCCGTGCGCGGTCCCCATACGTGTCAAAGAAACCTTTGAGCAGCGTCTTCCACCGGGCATACTTATGCAATTCGTCCAGGACGGCAACCGGCGGCTGCGCGCTGAGCCGGTCCAGTCCGAGCGCTTCAGCCAGGGCCGCCGGCCCGCGCAGGAGCATGCGCCGGTCATCGGTGTTGTCCCAATTGAAGTAAGCGTTGCCGAGCGATTTGCATACCCAGGTTTTGCCGACCTGGCGGGGGCCGAAGAGGAAGGCCATTTGGCGATTCTGTTCCAAATGGTCGCGCAGAATGGAGGTATAGATACGCGTCCGGTCCATGTGTACCATTTTCGCATATATCGTAAAATAGTCCAGACAAATTTACGATGTATGCGAAAATGGTTCGGACCAATTTACGATGAGCGCGAAAATGGTCCGGGTTGGCTGGCCGCCTTCGTGAGGCAATAAAGCAACTTAGCCGACGGTGAGGACCAGTTTGCCGAAGTGGGAGGCTTCTTCCATGCGGCTGAGGGCTTCGCGGGCCTGGGCCCAGTGGAAGTTTTCGCCGACGGGGCGGAGCACGCCTAGGGTGATGGCCTTGTTCATCTCCAGAAAGTCCTTGCGGGAGCCGACGTAGATGCCGTGGATGCGGGCCATTTTGTGCAGGATGGAAGGGATGGGCACGGGCTCGGCGGAGCCGGAGAGCAGGCCCACCTGGGCGACGGTGCCGCCGATGCGGAGGGCGCGCAGGGAACGCGGCAGAGTGGCCACGCCGCCCACCTCCACCACCAGGTCAACGCCTTCGCCGTTGGTTTCTTCCATGGCCCAGCGGTCCCAGTCGGGATTTTCGCGGTAGTTGAGGCCTCCGTCGAGGCCCAGGGAGTAGGCGCGTTCGAGCTTCTCGTCGCTGCCGGAGATGCCCAGCACCCGCGCTCCGCGGAAGCGAGCAAACTGCAGGGCAAAGATGGCGACTCCGCCGGTTCCCTGGATGAGCACGGTGCCGCCCGGCTGCAGATCGCCGGCAGCCAAGGCGTTCCAGGCGGTGACGGCGGCGCAGGGCAGGGTGGCGGCTTCTTCAAAGCTGAGGTGCTCGGGGATGGCCACCAGGCCGTTCTCGTTGAGAACCACGTACTCGGCCAGCATGCCGTCGATGTCCCCGCCCAAAGCACCCTTGGCCTTGGCAGCGGTGAGCACGCCATCCTGCCAGTTCTGCATGAAGATGCCAGCGACGCGATCACCGGGTTTCCAGGCGGTTACGCCTTCTCCCACTGCGGCAACCTTGCCCGCGCCGTCGGAGCAAGGGATGCGTGGCAGCTTGAGTTTGGGGTTGTAGAGGCCCTTGACCATGAGCAGATCGCGGTAGTTGAAAGAAATCGCGCACACTTTGATCAGCACTTCGCCGGGACCCGGCGAGGGCATGGGACGTTCCACAAACTCCAAAGAATCAATGCCAAAGGACGAAATCTGCCAAGCTCGCATGAGAGAAACCTCTACCCTTCCCAGGCTGTGATCTTCAATCCGCGGGACACAGTGGGTCGAAAGCCTCGTAGAATGAAGATATGGCTCTTGGTTCGGAAAGTAAATCCGTGGAGGAAAAAATGGCAAGTACAGCGCAACTGACGGAGGTGGACCCCGGCAACGGCCACGTGAGCGAGGAGGTCAAACGCCTCGCTGAGCAGCGCCGCACCAAAATTGCACGACAAAAACAGGCGCTTCACCTGCAAAGAGAAAATATACTCTCGCAGCGTACGTCGAACCCCTCGCGCCGCACCGCTCTGGAAGCTGCCTTGGCCCAGATCGAGGCCCAGATTCAGGCGATGGGCTAAATGTTTCTTTGATATTTTTTCTGTAATGCGGCATGGATATCCCACCCTAGCCGCAAAAACAGAAGCGCGGCGAGGGTGGGGCGCCCAGGTTTTTAGGGCACCCAGGCTTTTCTGTGGCGCAGGGCCTTTGGCTACGGCTCCCGGTGGAATAGCAGGGAATTTGCCTGCTGCACCGGGGTTAGAACGATGCGCGCGATGTTGACATGCGCCGGCCGGCTCACGGCCCACAAGATGGCATCGGCCACATCCTCGGGAGTGAGCGCCTTGACGCCTTCGTAGACTTTGGCTGCCCGCTTCGCATCCCCGTGGAAGCGCACCAGGCTGAAATCGGTCTCGACCATGCCCGGATCGACGGTGGTCACACGCACCGGAGTCCCCAGCAGGTCCTGGCGCAGGCCGTCGTTGATGGCCCGCTCGGCGGCTTTGCTGGCGCAGTAGACAGCGGCATTGGGATAGGTGAGTTCGCCGGCGGTTGAGCCCATGTTGACCACGTGCCCGTGGCCGCGGACCACCATGCCCGGCACCACCGCGCGCGTCACATGCAGCAGGCCCTTGACGTTGGTGTCGATCATCTCGTCCCAGTCATCGATGTTGCCCATGTAGAGCTTGTCGAGGCCGCGGCTGAGGCCGGCGTTGTTGACCAGAACCTCAATCTCAGCCCACTCCGGGGGCAGTTCGTCGATGGCCTTTTGCACGGCGCGGCGATCGCGGACGTCGAGGCCGATGGAGTGAACGGCGGCAGCACCGCTTTCAAGGGCGGCAGAGGCCACTTCGGCGAGCTTGCTGGCGCGCCGGGCCGCCAACAGCAGCCGCGCTCCCTGGGCCGCAAAGGCCAGCGCGGTAGCCGCGCCGATGCCGGAGCTGGCTCCGGTAATGAAAACGATCTCTTCCTTTAAACTCATGCCCCTATATTAACCACACGTAGTGTGGTGTCCCAGATGTTCTTTGAAAAACAACAGCAGATCCCCTTCGGCTTCGCTCAGGGCAGGCTTTCGACTCACCACCCCCAAGCTGAAAAGCGCTTGGGGCCCCGTTCGCTCAGAATGACAGCCGATGTTTTGTTGCGAACTTTAGAGATAGGACACCTACCTAGTCAATGGCGCCACGGCGCTGCGCCATGCGGTACTGGCCCACAGCCCAATCCTCGCCGGACAGGCCGTCTTGCCGGGCCTGGGTGAAGATTTCGGCGAGATTGTCGGCCAGGCTGAGGCGCACATGGCGGCTGGCGGCGGCCTCCTGAAGCAGGTGCAGGTCTTTTTCTCCCAGGGCCATGGTTGCGCCGGGCTGCACGGGCGGGTGCAGCATGACCTGGGCGTAGGCCGAGTAAAACGGCGACTGGAAGAGCGCGCTGTTGACGGTCTCAAGAAAAACTTCCGGCTCGATGCCCTGCGCGGCGGCGTAGACAAAAGATTCGCCGAGCGAGTGGATCATGGCGCTGATGAGGAAGTTGCCGCCCAGCTTGACGGCATGTGCCTGGCGCGGCTCCGGGCCCACGACGGAGATGCCGCGGGAGAGAGGCTCAAGCAGTGGGCGGGCCTTGGCGATGGCATCGGCAGGGCCTGCGGCGACGATCCACAGTTTTCCTTGCTCGGCCACGTTGGGGCGTCCGAAGA
>Ga0302190_10002315_pt1 | contig 12446 bp, 18 predicted proteins | sample II_Bog_E2_3_FD_198784 | JGI IMG/M metagenome (GOLD analysis project Ga0302190, IMG submission 198784) | Peat permafrost microbial communities from Stordalen Mire near Abisko, Sweden - II_Bog_E2_3 | ecosystem: Environmental > Terrestrial > Soil > Wetlands > Peat | place: Sweden: Abisko... | reverse complement strand
TGGGGTCTCTCGTTTTGCGCACCTGCGCAATGGGGGAATCAGGCCGGTTGAGAGGTGCCGGACAGGTCCAAATTTCAGGGCCGGCCGGGGGGGCCTGGCAGAGAACGGACATTCCCTTACACTCAGGCGGGCAGTTTTTCAGGACGCTGAATACGTCTTAGAACGGGTCATGGTGCGGGCTAGGGCAGACCTTCGGCGCTTGTGCGCGCTGTGCGTGCTGGAATCGTCCACCTGGAGTTGAAGATGATGCGGCGCATCGTCGAAGAGTCGTCCACGGGGGGTGGGTTCGTTCTTGTTGTTGTCTACCTTGGGCGGCGGCCGGCGGGGGGGGGATGCAACGTTGCACCCCCAGGGCCGGGCCCGCTACCTCCAGCCCCTTCTTGCGGGGGCCATGATCTTCATTCTGTTCGTCAGTTCAGGGTTGATCCTGATGGGCCCGGCCGGATCCCCGGATAGTTCAGTGAGGGCCCAGACCAGGGCATCGAGGCGGTCAGGGCTGTCCATGCTGGTGCTGGGGTCCCAGTCGCACAGCTGGTCCTCCAGCTGGGGGAAGGCGCCCACGTGGTGGACCCGGTTCTGTTCGTAGAGCGCAGAGATGGGCTCCGCACGGATCGCCTTGCCCCGGGTGGCGTGCACACTCTTGTAGCTGGCGCTCAGGCCCACCGGCTTGCCCTCGATCTCCACGTGCCGGATGATCGTCTCGATCAGGTCACCGCCGTTGTTCACCTCGCCGATGATGCGGTCGGCCTTCTGGCGCAGGTAGGCCAGCACCAGCACCCGGGCCCAGCTGTCGGGCGAAGCCGATAGGCTCAGGTCATCGAGAATGTAGAAGTGGGCCGGGCTCTGGCCGTCCATGCCGGCCACGATGATGCCGGTCTCGTCGCTGTCGGCGTTGCTGGTGACGGCCGGGTCGGCGGCCACCACGATTCGGCGGATCTCCGGCATCAGGGTGACCCGGTTCGCATCGATGTTCTTCCTCTGCCACAGGGCGCCCGGGTTGTCTTCCAGGATTTCCCCGTCCAGCTCCTGGCGGCCCAGGCGGGTGCCCTGGTACTTCTCGATGATCTTGTCGAAGAACACGGCGGGCAGGTTCGCGCGGTTGTCGGAGCTGCGGCCCCGCGTCACCCGGGTGGTGGGGCTCTTGGCCAGCTCCCGAATCAACCTGGTGGGCCTGGGGGTGGTGGTGACCACCACGCGGGGATCGTCCCCCAGGCGTAGGCCGAACATGAGCTGGTCCCATGCGTCCGGGAAGCGCCAGGCGGCCAGCTCGTCCACCCATGCCCCGTCATGCTGGGGCCCGCGCAGCAGGTCCGGCTCATCGGCGCTGTAAAGGGTGGCCAGGGCGCCGTTCGGCCAGGTGAGGCGGCGCTTGCTGGGTTCGTACTTCGGCCGGTTCCAGGGCGGGCTGATGGCCAGGATCCCGCTTTCCCCCTCCACCATCACGTCCCGGGCGTCGGCCGCGGTGCGAGCCACCAGGGCCAGGCGCCCGCGGCGGCCGGCTTCCACCTCGCCCCTGACCCATTCGGATCCTACGCGGGTCTTGCCGAAGCCACGGCCGGCCTGAAGCAACCAGGTCACCCAATCGCCCGCGGGGGGCAGCTGGTTGGGACGGGCCCAGAAGTCCCAGCGGAAGGGCAGGCCAGGGGCGTTGTCGCCCATCCTGGACAGGAACAATTCCTGTTCCGGCCCCGGCAGCTCCAGGAAGGCTTCGGCCATGGACTTCATGCCATCCCCAGCCGCTTGCGCAGGTCGGTCATGACCTCGTCCAGGTTCGGGGCCTTGATGCTGCCCTGTTCCTTGGCGGTGCTGTCCTTCACCTGGGCCACGCCCGTGACGGCGGCCGCGTTCATCACCTGGGTTGCAGCGGCCACGTCCCGGAGGTCATCAGCCGCAGGGAGCGAGGTCATCCCGTCCACCTTCGCCCGGGCCAGGGCGGCGAGCTTGGCGGCGATGGCCGTGCCGTCGTGCCCGATGTTGGCCACGTTCTGGCGCTTGGCGGTCTCCATATCGACCATGTTGGAAACCACCCGCTGTAGAGAAACCGGAAGTTCAACTATTTGACCCACAAGGGATTTGACCAGCTTCCGACTGTTGGAAACCCTGTCGGAAACTTGGGACCGTGAGACCCCGACTTCCCGGGCGAGCGCGGAGATGGATTCGCCCTCTGCGGCCCGTTTGGTGACCTGCTCCCACTGGGCGTCGGTCAATTTTGACGGCCGGCCGCCTTTGGATTTGACGGGCGTCATGCCTGCCTCCCTTCAACCTGGTCCCCGCCGGCAGATGGGGCAGCCTCACAGGCTGGCGGGATGGCACCCGGGCCACTCTCGCCCCCGGGGTGCCCGCCGATGGCCTCCTGGGCGAAGCCAGCCCCGGGAATCGCTGGTTTCTGGCTCATGATGCGTTCCCGGCCGGCGCGGTCCTGAGCTGGTCCGGCACAGGGGCCTCGTCGTCTTCGGTCTCGGCCTCCTGGCTTGCCAGAAGCGCTTTGCCTTCCGCTTCGGCCCGGGCCCGGCCCGTCTTGTAGGCGGCGCTGTCCTTCGGGAATGCCCACCACTGCATGACCTCCAGATACTCCCGCTTGGACCCGAAGGCGCCGTGAGGCCAGGACCACCTCTTCGTGTAGTTCATGAAGACGGTGTCCTCTTCGTCGTCCTCTTCGGTGACCTGGTGCCGTTCCCATTCGGCCTCTTCGGGCACAAAGCCGTTCGTCATGCGGAGGAAGTGCCCGATCACGTCCGGCTCACCATCGATCGCGGCAGCGAGCGGCCGTTTGGTGAAGATGACGTCCCCTTCCTCGTCATCGCCATCCCGGAGAATGCAGACCACGAGCCAGTAGAAGGTGCGGGTTTCCCCTTCGTGAGGGACGGCCGGCACCACGTAGGCCAGCATTTCCGTCCCGTTGACGCTGGTTGCCATGTGCCCGATCAGGCTCTCGTTCTCACTGGGGGTCCAGGGGGCGGCCGGCAGGGGGTGCAACGTTGCACCCCCCTGGGTCCGCATCTTGGCGACGAAGGGCCGGGAAACGTCAACGTGGGTGGCAATCTTCTTGTCTGACCAGGTGCACCACTCCGGATCGGCGAGGATGGCGGCCACCGCGGCCCGCTTGTCGAGTGTGGTCATGTGCAGGCCGTGCTTGTTCGCCCCCAGGCCGTGGAGGCGGGCATCCCGCACCGTGCCCGGGCGGACTTCGGCGGCCAGCTCCTGGAGGTCGGCCCGGCCCGCGGCGGCCACCCGGTGGAAGCCATCGGCAAGCCAGAGGTTCGGGCCGTCCTGGAAGACGCAGACGGGCGGGAAGGTGGCGCCGTCCAGCATTGCGGCGGCATACCGCTCCACCGTCGGGGGGTCCAGGGCGGCCCGGGACTGGGTTTTGCCGTCGAGGCGGATGGATGAGAGCTTGAGATGCTGAATGGTCATGCGGTTTTCTCCGTATTTTCGTGATGGGGTGTGGGGTGGAGAGCCTGGGCCACAAGGGGAACGTCGTCCCAATCGGCCAGATCCCCTATCGGTGAGGCTTTGCAGGATGCTGGTGGGCCAGAACCAAGGCCGGGTGCGGTTTCGTGGGGGGCCGGGGGGTGTACGTGTTCCTGTCTTTCATCAGGGCTTCCCTGGCCCAGGCTGGGAAGGGGCGGGCCGTCCTCTTCTTTTTCTTTAGAGGGACAAGAAGGACAAGAAGGACTAGACGGGCGAGTGCAGGTGCTTGCACCAGTGCTTGCACCAGTGTTTGGGGCAGTGCTGGCACCGCTGGGGGTCAGCCCGTAGACCTCGAAGGCCCATTTCGCGTTCGCCTTCGTCCAGCCACGGGGCGGGCAGGGTGTGAACCTGGGATCCCCGGCGGGCATGGGGTATTGCGGCGCCTCGCTGATGTGCGGGTCCTGATGCTTCGCCCACTTGATACAGAAGCCGTAGGGCTCGCCCTGGGCCTCGAAGGGGGCGACAAACCGGGCGTCCACCAGCTCCTGGAAAACCTGATCGGGATCCGCATGGCTCCGGGGGGCGAAGCGGAAGACCCACTTGCGCGGCCTCCATTCGAACACCCCGTTCCGGTCGCACACGCTCCACAGGCCGATCCAGACCCGGAAGGCGGCATCCGTGAGGCCCAGGGCCTCCTCGTTTTCCCAGAGGGTTGGGGAGATGGTTCGCTTCCGGGCCATTACCGCGCCTCTTGAGCTTTGAGGTAGGCCAGGGCCACCCCTGCGACCAGGTGGAACTCTGCGCTGTTGGCGGCCAAAGCCTTCATGAGGGTCTCAGGGGTCGGCAACGTCTCCAGTGCCCGGAGGTGATCCAGGGCCTTGAGGGTGAAGGCCACGGCCACGGCGGCCAGCACCGCGGCGTCAGCTTCGGCGGTCATTCCGGCACCTCCCAAGGGCCCGGGCCCGTCGTGAGCTTTTCCCCCATGACCAGCCGGAAGGCGGCGATCAGTTCCAACATGCCGGGGCGGCTGCCGCTTTCGGGCTCGATGTTGAGCCCCCCCTTCCCGTCGAAGGTGACGTGCAACGTTCCGGCCTCGGGAATGCTGGCGTTCGCGTAGTTGAACCCGGGGTTCTCCGTCTGGCTCTCGATGACCAGGTCGAGCATGTCTCGAACAAATCCCCGCAGCCTGTAGGTCTCCCACGTCGGGAATTTCTCCGTTGTGAGGTCTGCGACCCTGGCGTATTCTTGACCTGAGCAGTTAGGTAACTCCTGGGCCACGTTCGCAGCGTGGCCCTTTTCGTTGTCCATGACTCAGGCTCCCTTTGGCGTAGGGTTGCCCAGGGCCAGCCGGACCACGTCTTCATGCTTGATGAAGCGGCGGCGCCGGCCGATGCGCACGGGCTCCACCAGGCCCTGGGCGATCCACAGGTCAAAGGTGGAGGCCGGGACCCCGCCCAGCATGGCGCGGGCTTCCGCGTAGCTGTGGAGCAGAGGGGGAACGGCCGCGGCGGCGTTCTTGTCAGGCTTGCTCATGCTTCCTCCGAATCAACCGGGCCCCTTGTGGCTCGTTGGGTTCAGACAAAGCTTGTAAGCTATTCTGGAATAAGATAGATACGGTGGATTAATTTCTTTTCAAAATTTCCCACTGAGGGCAACCATTGCCCGTTTCAGCCGGTCATAGGCGGCGGCCCGGGCGGGGTGCGGGATCTCGTCCATCAGCCTGAGGCATTGCACCCGCTTGGCCTCCAGGCCGCGCACGCCCTCCAGGGCCTCCACAAGGGCCAGGACCATTGCCCCGCCCTGTTGCCCCCATGCGGCATCAATGAAAGGCTTGGCGAAGCTGCGAATGGCTGGCATGGCCTTGTCTGATGCGCTGGCCCAAGCGCCCCCTGGTGCCTGTCCTGTCGCCAATTCACGGACAGCCCGGGCCAGGCGGGGGACGGTGCCGGTTCTGCCGTTGGTGGAGGCTTCCACCTCCTCCCTTTCGAGGGCCGCCATGCACTTCCAGAGCAGGGTGGCCACGTCCTCGGCTTCTGAGTCCTCGCCTTGTTTCCCCCTCTTGGCGAGCCTACTTTCCGCTTCCGTGCTCACCTGGGCCAGCGTGCGCATGAGGGGCTCCATGTGGGCGGGGTCGGCAAGAATGGGCAGGGCCTCGGGATGATTGGCGGCCAGCTCCTGGAGGGCTTCCGCAAGGTTCGCGGCGGCGGTCCGGACTTTCCTGAGGCGCGGCTTCAGGGTGGCGTCGTCTTTCTTCGGTAACGTTTTCTGAGCTTCCAGGTGGGCCCGGTACTCGTCCACCAGCCCGGCCACAGCCCGGCCCGCTCGTTCTTGCGCCTCTTGGGTGTCGGGAGCAAAGCACCCAAGGGCCCGGCCCAGGGCAGAGTCTTCCATCTCCAGGGCCGGCCCCGGCCAGGGGGTCTCATCCTTCCAAACGCCCCCGTCTGGGTCAGCCTCGCTGCGGATCTCCAGCTCGGACCAGCTGGCCATCGGCACACATGCGGCCGGGCCGTAGGATGCGAGCACCCTGCCCCGCCGGGTGGCAATAAATGCCACGGGTGGCAATCCATCCTCAGGTTGGGGGATGTGCTTCTGGGCCCAGGCCTTCGCCCCGCCCAGGCTTTTAATGGCACTGGATTCTAGGATGAACTGGCCGTTCACATGCAGGCTGACTTTCAATGGCACCCCCGCCATGCCCCAGGAAAGAGGCGCGGCACCTGGTGGGGTGACCAGGCTTTCCCTCCGTCGAGGTAGCCGCGCCGAAGTCAGGTTAGGCCACGGCCTTGGAGCCGTCCATGAGGTTTCCCAGTTCCCCCATGAGCCGCGGGATTTCCTCCAGAGCGGCGGCCCGGATCTCGGGGACCTCGCTGGCCAGGTCCTTCCTGAGAAGCCAGAGGGCGCAGTCCCCGGTCCTGATCAGACCGGCAATGACCCTTTCAGGGGTGGGGTGCTCCACGTCATACAGAACCTTGGCCCGCAGTTCCTCGGCTTCCCGCAGTTCTTCGGCCCTCTGGCGCTCGTCTTCAGCCAGGTCCGCCTCATATTGGGCCCTCGCTTCCGGGGGTGGGGTAAGGAATTCATCCATGAAGGAGAAGACGGCGGCGGGGGAGAAGAGCGCGCCGGCCATGCCCTCCACCTCCACCAGCGGGAGCCCGTCACCCCGGGTCCAGCTCTCCGGGTTTAAGAGCTCCTTCTCCTCCAAGGCGAATCGGCCGTCGGCATCAGCTCTGGCCGCCATGTCAAGGGCCGTGACCAGCTCGCCGGCCAGGACCAGGCGCAGGGCCTCCATGGGGGTGATCGTTTCTTGGTGCGGCCGCTGAAGCCGGGCACTGAGGCGGGCAGACAGCTGGTGAGGGAGTTCAGTCGGGTGAGCGGCCATGATCTCTTTCAGGATGGCCGGGCCATTCTTGGGCGCGCCGGCCTCATCCGTGGCGGCGGTGGCTGGTGCGGGTGTGGTCTTGATGGTCATGCGGTCTCCAGATGGTTGGCCGGGGGTTTTCCGGCAAGGGTTTGTGAGCCCGGCGCCAGGTCAAAGCCTGGGCCATGGGGCGCCGGGGGCAATCAGTCGCACAGGACTTCCACGCCCGTGATGACGCCAAGCGCGCGGGCCACGTCCACAGCTTCCAGATGGTTCAGCCACGCAAGGCGAGCCAGTTCAGTGAGGTCCCTTTCCACCAGGAGCCCGTGAAGGGCAAGGGTGCCGATGCTGGCGCGTTCAGCATGGCTGATGAGGGAGTCGAGGCTTCCCTTTCCCACGGGGATGCGGGGTTCTTCGGATGCTTTGCGGGTCGTGGTTTTCATGTTGCCTCTGGTGGCCGGGTCATCCGGCGGGTGGTTTTTCGGCAAAAGGTTCCCTTACTTCCCTTACGTCTATTTATTCCTTTACGTCCGGATATTCCTTTGTGTGCCCTGTCTCCTTTGCTTCCCTTTACAGGTCAGCCTTCGAAGTTGAGGGCCGCTTCCGCTGTTGCCTGGATCGCCCCTAGCTGGTGGCTCGGGGTATGCTTCGGATCATCCTTCGTCAGCTCCAGCACTCTCACCAGCGCACCCCTGAGAGTGCGGATCTCTTCTTCGTGGCGGGCGGCAAGGGCCTTCCACTGGGCGAGGGTCTTGGGAGCAGTGGTCATGCTTTGAGCCTCACGGGTCGCCCCTTCTTGGGCGCAGCGGCGGCCCGGGTGGGGTGCAACGTTGCTGCCTTGTCGGCCAACTCCTTGCGCAGGGCCTCATCCACCAGGTCGGATAGGGTGATTCCCACGGTGTTGGCCACGTACTGCCGGGCCTGGCTGATCAGGTCCATGGGCAGGTTGACGGTGAACCGCTTGCTGGTGGGCACCGCCTTGGGCTTGGGTGCATCAGGCGCGGCCGCGGGGGCCACGATGCCCCGCTGTTCCGGCCGGAGCTTGGCCAGCTCCGTGGTGCCCTGGGCGATGAAGGCGGCCATCTGCGTTCGGTCCTGTTTCTTGGCGGCCATGGGTCTACTCCTGGATGAGGTGGGCAAGGTTGCGGGCGATAGTGAGGATCTCGTCAGCGGCAGCACCGCCGGCCACGGCGCCCCCGGCCAGGGCCTCAGGCAGGGCCACGCGGTCGCCCAGGTGTCCAAGGTAGGCGATTCCATTCAGGGCGCCCAGGGCCTCCTCTACCGCCTTGGACAGGCTGGAAATGCTCTTGGCCTCGTTCAGCACCACTCCCACCCGCAGGTGCTTGTTGATGCTCCGGGCTTCCGTGATCAGGTGCTCCATCCGGCCCAGGGCCCGCAGGTCGGACGAACCCGGCTTGACCGGGATCACGATCACGTCAGCTACGGCCAGGGCGGTACGCAGGTTCTCCCCTTCGCCAGGAGGGGTGTCCAGGACGATGGGCCCGCGGATGCTGTCCAGGAGGTCGAACACCTCTTGCGTGCCGTGGACGTGGTGGGCGGTGACCAGGTTGGACCGGGTGGCCCAGTCGGCAGCATCGCCTTGGGGGTCAAGATCCAAGAGGGTGGCCTGGAGCGAGTGCGCCAGGTGGACGGCCAGCACGGTCTTGCCGGATCCCCCCTTGAGGTTGGAGACGGCCACCACGGGCCCGCGGCGGGGCTCGCTGGTGTTCCTGTCCGTGGCTGGTTTCTTGCGCGCCATGATGTTGCCCTTTGCACCACGATATTCCGCTTGTTGAGGAAGCAAAGGGTTAATTGAATCCCTTTATTCCTTTTCGTCCTTTTGTGGGCCTCTTTGGGCACGTGAGGGGGTGGAACGTTGCACCCCCAGGTAGTCCCCAAGGTCCCGGGCGGTGACGGCCGCCCCCCAGGCCTTGCAGTAGGCCCCCACCTGGTCCCTTAGCTCAGAACGGGCGGCGCCGTGCTCCATGGCCGGAGTGAGTCCCAGGTGGTAGTCCCGATACAGCCGGGGGGCCAGGTCGAACAAGGCGCGTTCCTGATCCGGCCAGGTCGTCGCCGGAATGCCGTGGAGCTGCTCATAGGCGGCCCAGGCCTTGGCCAGCGAAGGGTGGACGGCGTTCCAGAGAGATTCCTTGTCGGCCTGGTTCATGCGAACACCTCCCCCAGCCCCGGCAGAGACCGGAGCGCATCAAGGTTCCAGCCACGGCGGGCAGCATTCGCCACCAGCCACGCCCGGTCATCGGCCTCGTCCATGTCGGCAACGGTCAACCAGTCGGTCACCTGGCGGCGCATCTCGTCCCAGGGGCTCCAGGTGGCTTCCGGCGAGGCGGATGGACCTGCGGAAACGTTCCGCGTCTCCTGGGGCACGCCATGCACGCCCGCCCCGCCCTTCCGGGCTTGGGCCTGGTCATGATCCCGAATCAGCTTGGCCCCCAAGGCGGCATTCTTGACAGCGGCCACCATCAGCCCGCCCGGGCGGTATGGCTTGGTCGGTAACCCGGCCACGGCCTCAGCGATCTTGGCCAGCACGTCCAGGTTCAAGCGGTTCTCCCGGCGAGCAACCTTCACGGCCTTCGCGGCGCCGGCACGATCAGCACCAGCGGCAACCAGAAGGGCAATGGCGGCACCAGCACCGGACGGGGCAGGGGTGGGGGGGTGCAACGTTGCATCCCCCTGGGGGGAAGGCGCTTCCACCTCCGCGGCGGTCTCGGTGCGGATCGCCACGGCCACCAGCTGGGCGGCGCCAACCTTGGCCAGCTCCACCAGGTCCCCGGGCTCCAGTTCCACCAGCTCTTCAGAATCGAATCCATCCCCAGCGGAGCGGGCAACCGCCACGGCCTCCACCTGGGCCACCACCTCCCGGATGGGTACATCCATCCTGGAAGGTTTAAGTACACCTATAAGAGTTTCTGCACTTTTTGCAGATTCGCAGGGGGCGGAATCCCCCGTTCCAGTCGGCTTCCGGCGGTAGTCGAACACGATCACCCCCCGGCGAGGCGAGGATACCCAGCCAAGGGCCTTCAGGTGCTTCCAGGCGGTCCAGGCAGACCGATGGGAGACGCCGGCCCAGTCGGCTACCTGCTCCACCGTGGCGTGAATGCACCCGCTCCGGTCCTGCATTGCCCGAACCATGCCCTGTTGGAGCTGCACCACGAAGTCAACCCAGGCCCGTTTCTTGAGCATGTGCCTGAAGTAGTCCAGGGTATCGACTGGAACGAACAGCCGGCGGCTCATCGGCGCACCAGGTGGATGAAGCCAGAGGGTGAACCAGGGGCAGGGCGAGCGGGTGTTTCCATGGTGGGTTCCGATTCAATATGGAAACCCACTTGCCCCCGGGAGTGGAGAGCCTCAAAATGAGGGTGCCGGTTGGAGAACCAGCCATGGAGTTTCCGATTTCTTCATGGTGGTGGGTTGTCACCCCAGCTCACCGGCTTTGTCCCAACTGGCGTGTTCGACCACGCCAGCATGGGGCTGTGAAAATGATCGTCCTGAAAACCGCCCCCTTCAAGGGTTTTCTCCGGCTCCCGGCCTAGGCTTCACGCACGGCCTGGTAGATCGTTTCCCGGCTCACACCGAATTCCTGAGCCAGGGTTGGTTTCTTCTCCCCAGCGGCGGCCCGGCGGCGGATCTCAACTTTCTGCTCATCGTTCAGGGCAGGCTTCCGGCCCTTGTAGGCCCCCCGGCCCTTGGCGATGGCGATGCCTTCCCGCTGGCGCTCCAGGATCATGGAACGCTCGAAGGCGGCCACGGCCCCCATGATGGACAGCATCAACGTGCTGGCGGCGCTGTCATCCCCGGTGAAGGTCAGGGTCTCTTTCTGGAAGGTGACCAGGATCCCCCGGTCGGTCATGTCCTTGACCAGGTTGAGCAGGTCCCCCAGGTTGCGAGCCAGGCGGTCCATGGAATGAACGAACACCTGGTCACCCTTGCGGACGTGCTTGAGCATCGCTTGGAGCTGGGGCCGGTCCTGGGATTTGCCGCTCACCTTGTCGGTGAAGGTCTGATCGAAGGTCATCCCCTCAAGCTGGCGGTCGGTGTTCTGGTCGATGGTGCTGACTCGAATGTAGGCGATCTTCTGGCCGGCCATGGTAGCTCCTTGTCTGTATAGAGTCTAAGATCCCAAACGTAACATGTCAAACAATTATTTTCTGAACCTAGACTGACAATTCAGCCCATGTAAACCGGGGGTGCCGGTCGTTCTCTATTTGTCCGTCTGGACTATACCTCAGAAAGTAATGAGGTAGACATTAAAGAAGCCCAAGGGAACCTAATGAGGCCCAAGGCAGACCCCGGCCGGCCGGACCTGCCGCAAAGGGCAGAAAGGGAATAAAAGGACGGAAGGGATGCATGGGACGGCCCGGGCCTGCCCATCCCCCGCAGCATCACAGGGACACCGCGGGCGGCAAGGGATCGAGGGCGGCCAGCGGGGCCGGATCCGCAGCTGGTGCGGAATGCTCGATCACGGCCGGCCGCCCCACGAGGAAGCCGGGCACGGCGTCCACCATGTCTTGCATCTCCAGGTGGGCCACGTATCGCTGGGTCGTGGCGATGGATGCGTGCCCCAGGAGCTTGGCCACCTTCACGATGTTGGTTCCGGAGCGCAGGCAGCCGATGGCGTAGGTATGCCGGAGCGAGTGCGGGGTGATCCGCTTCACCACGCCGGCCGCCTTGCAGTAGGCGTGCACCAGGCGCACACAGGTGCGGGTGCTGATCCGGTGGCCGTCCTCCTGGAAGAGCGGGTCCTTCGTCCCCAAGACGCGGCCGGCCGCCAGGAGGTAGGCGCAGATCGCCGCGGGCACCTCGGCTTGCACCGGCACCTTGCGGTCCTTCTTGCCCTTGCCCTGGTGCACGTGAATGTAGCTCCCGCCGTCGTGACTTTGGCACAGGTCCAGGCCGGTGAGCTTCACCACCTCCCCGACTCGCAGCCCGGCCCCCAGGAAGACCAGCATCATGGCGTAGTCCCGGGCGTTGGCCTTCTGGGCCTCCTCCAGGTAGCGCACGATCTCATCCTCGTTCAGGACCAGGTAGGGGTTCAGCACGGTCACCCGGGGGACCTTCAGGATGTTCTTGACCTGGCCGGACCCCATGCGCAAACCGTCCAGCATGGCGGCCCAGGACAGGAAGCTCCGGAGGGCGATGAAGATTTGCGCATGGGTGGCCGGGCCGCGCCCGTCGGCCAGGAGGTGATCCCGGAAGACCATCAGGTGCCCGTTCTCAATCTGGCCGATGGTGGTCAGCCCCATGAGCGCGGCGAAACGCTCGATATGGCGCCCGTAGGCCGTCTTCGTCCCATCGGACACCAGGCTCCCCAGGAAGAGGTCCCGGGCCTGCAAGATGCCCAAGGCCGGGCTGATCGTGGGGATCGAGGGAAGGGTGTATTGAAGGGGGATGACTGCTGCCGCTGCATATGCCATGGCAAGATTTTACCTTTCCATTTGGGGTCTCTCGTTTTGCGCACCTGCGCAATGGGGGAATCAGGCCGGTTGAGAGGTGCCGGACAGGTCCAAATTTCAGGGCCGGCCGGGGGGGCCTGGCAGAGAACGGACATTCCCTGACACTCAGGCGGGCAGTTTTTCAGGACGCTGAATACGTCTTAGAACGGGTCATGGTGCGGGCTAGGGCAGACCTTCGGCGCTTGTGCGCGCTGTGCGTGCTGGAATCG
>Ga0302190_10002312_pt1 | contig 12452 bp, 9 predicted proteins | sample II_Bog_E2_3_FD_198784 | JGI IMG/M metagenome (GOLD analysis project Ga0302190, IMG submission 198784) | Peat permafrost microbial communities from Stordalen Mire near Abisko, Sweden - II_Bog_E2_3 | ecosystem: Environmental > Terrestrial > Soil > Wetlands > Peat | place: Sweden: Abisko, Stordalen... | reverse complement strand
TTGAGAGCGGTGTCTTTAGGTACGCCTGACTCGCCGGAGCGGTTGGCGATGCCCACGCCCACGATGGGCGGATCGGTGCAGAGGTAGTTGTAAGCGCTGAAGGGCGCGGCGTTGAGGCGGCCCTCTTTGTCGATGGTGGTGATGAGGGCGATAGGGCGCGGGGCAACCAGACCCACCAGCAACTTGTAGCCGGTCGAGTGGGGAAGCGATTCAAGATCGAAGTGCACGGCGGGTCTCCGGGACGAAGGGTGGATGCCCATGCAGCGGGCCTCACCTCTTATTGTGCGTCATAGCTGGCACATCGCCGTGTGTAGATGAGATCACCCTGCCCGCTCACGCCTCTACAGGACCGTTGTTGCGCACGTGGTAGTTGAACACCAGCAGAGTAAGAATTCCGAAGAGCATGGCGATAAGAGCCAGCGGTGCGCCGTAGGGAAAACCTTCTGTGAGGGCGAAGCGAATCAACACGATGGAGACGACAAAGGCCGCGTTGCGGAAGACCATATCGTAGCGATCGGATACGACCAGCGAGAGGATGAGTACCAGCACGTCGGTAAAGATCATGACGGTGAACATGTCGTTGTAAAACGAGGTGGCCGACTCAAGAGTTCCCTGCCCACCGCCGAGAATGCGGACCACGGTGATGGCGAAGAGGAGGCAGTTCCAGAGCGCCATACCGATCAGCAGCACTGCCAGTCCTGCGGCAACCACCTTCTTCTGGCCGATGAAGCGTAGCGTTTCGCGCGAGGGCATTTGCGTGATGGAGCGAGACTTGCGGCGCAGGGCGATGTGCTGGAAGACGGCCACCAGCAGGAACATGAAGACACCAGCCCACATGTCCATGAACAATGGCAGAGTTTCAGCCGTGACGCGGTGGCCTGAGACCAGATCGCCTGCGTGAGCGATGTCGCGGAATACGTCGCGGATGAAGATGAGCGAGACAATCTCATACTGGCTGGCGATGGAGCGCGTGGTGGAAGCGGGCAGCGCGGCAATCAGTGTAAGCACTTCGTAGAAGAGGATGAAGTTGAACGGGGTAGAAATGGCCGACAAATAATTCGAGCCGAGCTCCGCGCTCCACTGCGCAGGCACGCCAAAGGCGCTGGCCAGAAAGATGAGTACAAGGTGGACGACGAATCCGGCGATGCTGAGTTGAATGATCAGCCGCTTGAGGGTCTTGCGGTTGCGCTCAGAGAAGATAGCGTCGTGTGCAACCTCAAACCAGGGCCAGACCTCGCCAGTTGCTCCGTGAAAAGTGCGCCGTGGATCGTGCTGCATCCCTTACCCCCACCAGCCCAGTGCCTCGGTCGCGGTCCTCTGCCTGCGCCACACAAACCGGACGCGGAATGCTGTAGAGTGATTGGCGTCCTGGCCCGGAGACTCATTGGAGTGACCCGGAAAGTGTCCTTAGCTTACCCCAGGAAGGGCAGAACCATCATCGTTTTTTGGAGTGGCCGACTCCGCAGTACTAGATGGGCAAGCCGAGCCGAGAGCCGAGCCGGAGGCTCGACCCCAGTAAAAGACGATAGGGTGAAGGAAAATCTGTTGCGAGCTTTTGCTTGAGCACACTACAATGTTGCCGGTGTAAATGTTTACAGGAGAGTCCATCATGAAACTATCTGTTTCACTTGCCGTCGCTAGTCTTGCCTTGTCTCTCGCTGCTGTTGCGCAGACCGCGCCAACAGCGAAGCCCGCTGCCAAGCCAAAGGTTGCTGCCGTAACGACCGTTGCTCAAACTCCGCCGATGGGCTGGAACAGTTGGAACTTTTTTGCCGGCAAGGTGACCGAGCAGAACATCAAAGACGCCGCCGATCAGATGGTCGCCACAGGCATGAAAGATGCCGGCTACGTTTACATCAATATCGACGACACCTGGGAGGGTCAACGCGACGCCCAGGGCATTCTGCACACCAATGAGAAGTTCCCCGACATGAAGGGCCTGGCCGATTACGTGCACGCCCGTGGTTTGAAGCTGGGCATCTACTCCGGTCCGGGTTCGAAGACCTGCGCCGGCTATCCTGCCTCGCTGGACCATGAGACGCAGGACGCCGAACTCTACGCCAGCTGGGGCATCGATTATCTGAAGTACGACCTATGCAGCTTCCATCGCGATGAGCGCCAAGGCTCCCAACGATGAAGCCGAGCAGATGCGACTGATGGTTACCGCGTACGGCAAGATGGGCAAGGCGCTCCAGGCCACCAAACGGCCCATCGTCTACTCGCTCTGCCAGTACGGCTGGGACTCGGTGTGGGAGTGGGGTCCATCGGTCGGCGCGAATCTGTGGCGCACCACCGGCGACGTGCAGGCCAACTGGATGAGCATCTACGACATCATTGGCCAGAACGCTGGCTTGGCAAAGTATGCAGCACCGGGGCATTGGAACGATCCCGACATGCTGGAAGTGGGCAACGGCAAGCTCTCGTTGGCTGAGAACCGTACGCACTTCTCCATGTGGGCCATGCTGGCTGCGCCCTTGCTGGCCGGCAACGATCTGCCCAACATGAAGCCTGAGATCAAGGCCATCCTCACCAACAAGGACGTGATCGCCATTGACCAGGACAAACTGGGCAAGCAGGCCACGCGCGCCTATGTGGACGGCGAGGTTGAGGTGTGGACGCGTCCGCTGGCTGGCGGCGCCGAGGCCGTGGCCGTGCTGAATGCGGGCTCTGACCACGTGGCCACGCACCCGTTCCACCTGAGCCTTGCCAAGCTCGGCCTGCACGGGCCGCAAAAGGGCAAGGACCTGTGGACTGGACAGGATGTGACGCTCACCGAGAATCAGGCCATCGAACTCAAGAGCCACGACATCCTGCTCGTCCGCATTGCCGCTGCCAAATAAGCAGGCATGCAACAAACCAACGATTGGTCTGGCAACTATTGATCCGCCCTCAAATAGAAGCACAGTGCCCCATCCATTTCGCAGGCTTTATCGCGAAATGGGTGGGAAGCCTACACACTAATTAAGGGTCGGATCAATAAAGCCCGGAAACCTGTTGTTGCTCGTGTCGGCACGACTGAAGTCGTGCCCTGACGCTTCGTACCACCACGATGGAATTTTGCTTGAGGCTCAATAGAGCCTCAAGCAGCCAGTATCAACGGCGGCTACCCCTCCGATTGCCTCCGGGAGAGCCGCCGCTTCCGCACCGGTGCGCCGCGTTCGAAAAGGAAGACCTTCGCGCGAGGCCTCCGGTGCATTTTTTATCAGGTCTGCTGTGGCAGATCAGTCAGCACGCGCAAGACACACGGCAAACCAGGCGCGCGCATCGGTCCATGTGGCGGCGGGCGCAAAGCCAGTCTGGCGCAGCAGCGTCTCGGCTTGGCCGGGATGGTACTTGTAGCTGTTTTCGGTGTGGATGCGCTCACCCTTGGCAAACTCCACCGTGATTCCCAGCGCTTCAATCTGCACCCGTTGTGCCCGCACGCTCTCCAGATGCATCTCCATGCGCGATGCGGCGGGGTTCCACACCGCGCGGTGGGCAAACTGCTCGGGCGCAAACCTTGCGCCGAGTTCGCGGTTGAGCCGCACCAGCAGGTTGCGGTTGAACTGGGCTGTAACTCCGGCCGCGTCGTCGTAGGCGGCAACCAGAATGGCCTCGTCCTTGACGAGGTCCACGCCGAGCAGCAGCGAGTCGCCCGGCTTGAGCCCGGCGCGCACGCCCTTCAGCAGGGCCGCCGCCGCAGCCGGGTCGAAGTTGCCAATGCTCGATCCAATGTAGAGCGCCAGGCGGTGTTCATCGGCGCTGACCGGCTCAAGTGCAAAGCCCTGGGTGTAGTCGGCCAACTGCGGTCGCACTGTGACGCCCGCTAATTCCTGCTCGATGCGTTCGCGCGCAATTTCCAGTGCGGTTGGCGAGACGTCCACAGGCTCGTAGATGAGGCGGTGTTGACGGCGCACGGCTTCCTTCAACAGCAGGCGCGTCTTCTCTGCCGATCCTGCACCAAGCTCGGCGATCCGCAGGCGGCGGCCGTCGGCGGCCTTGTCGAGAATTTCGCCTGAAGCGGAAAGAAAGATGCCGCGCTCTACGCGGGTCAGGTAGTACTCCGGCACCTGGGTAATGCGCTCAAAAAGCGCGGAACCAGCCGCGTCGTAGAACAGCCAGGGCGGTAAATGCTTCGCCTTGGCACACAAACCGGCGCGTACCACCGCAGCGACACCTGCGTCTGCGTTCTCCGTTTTCTTGGAAAGGAAGGTGGAAGCCATGCTTCTGGTTGGATGCGTCATCTGCGGCTAGCGCGCCAAACGAATTGAAGAGAACTGCCAGCGGGTTTGGGGTGCGAAGAAGTTGCGGTAGCTCGCGCGGATGTGGCCGGGCGGCGTAACGCAGGAGCCGCCGCGCAGCACCATTTGCCCGCTCATGAATTTGCCGTTGTACTCGCCCAGCGCGCCGGCCGGCGGCTTGTAGCCGGGATAGCCGAGGTAAGCGCTTGCCGTCCACTCCCACGCATCTCCAAAGCACTGCGTGCAGCCTTGGTTTTGGTTGAGGGCCATGGAGGGGAGGAGACGCCCCGAATCAAGCAGATTGCCTTGGGGTGTGAAGTTGGCGGCAGCTGTCTCCCACTCGAACTCGGTGGCGAGGCGCGCACCGGACCATCGGGCGTAGGCGTCGGCCTCATAGAAGCTGACGTGAGTGACGGGCAGCTCGCCGAGCTGGTTGAGGCCGAACTCTCCGCGCAGGGTAAAGATGCGCGAGCCCCTTTCGCCGTGGGTCCAATTGAGCGGAGCCTGCCATCCTTTGGCCTGGACCGTATCCCAACCGGCAGAGAGCCAAAGCTCCTGGCGCTGGTAGCCTCCATCGGCGATAAAACCGGCGAATTCCGCGTTGGTGACCAAGCGCGAGGCCAGCGCGAACGGCTCAATCCAGACTTTGTGCCGTGGTAGCTCGTTGTCGAAGGCAAAGCCCAGGCCGGAGTGGCCAATCTCAACCAGTCCGCCGGCAAAATCGACGAAGCTGACCGGCGCAACCGGCTCTCCTGTCGCCAGCGTCTCGCCCGCACTGAGCGCGCGATACGCCGGGCGCAGCGGGTTGGTGAAGAAGGCGTTGAGGATGTCAGTCAACAGCAGCTCCTGGTGCTGCTCCTCGTGGGCCAGGCCGAGCTGGGTGCGATGCTGCACTTCGTCTGAAGGCGCGTCCCCGAGCAGGCTGGTCATGGCGGCGTCCACGTGGGCGCGATAGACCAGGACTTCGTCCAGCCCCGGCCGCGAGAACGAGCTGCGCAGGCGCTTCTCCGGGAAGTAGGCAAAGGTGGCGTAATAGCTGTTGAACAGCCAGTGGAAATCCTTGTGGAAGGCAGTGTAGCCGGGCACAAGCGGGGTTAAGATGAAGGACTCAAAGAACCACGCCGTGTGGGCCAGGTGCCACTTGGCGGGCGAGGCCTCCGGGCAGGATTGCACCATCATGTCCTCGGGGGTCAGCGGCTGGCAAAGCTCGAGGGTGCGACGCCGGACCTGAGCAAAGCGCGCCTGGAGTTCGGTGGCTGTGGAACAATCGGTTTCAACCGGCATGTGAGTGAACCCTCCGCTCTGGAGTGTACCGCTTGGGGTCGAGCGCGGCAGGCCGTCGTCGTCTTGCGCGGCGGTTTTTGCGTCTATCCGGGTAGAAGATACGGTGGAATGAGGGAACTGAGATGAAATTCAGAGTGGCGGCAGCATTGGCATTGGCGCTTGCAGTGGCAGGCGCGGCATCGGCGCAGGACGCGGGCGCGGGCGGCGGCGGACGTGGCGGCATGGGCCAGGGCATGATGGCCATGGGGAACGGACGCGGCCTGATGGGAACGGTGACTGAAGTTGCGCCGGACCACTTCGGCCTCAAGACGTATTTGAATGAGACCTACGTGGTGCACTACAGCGTGAACACCCGCTTTGTGAAGATGCCGGCGGGCATGGGCCGTGGTGAAGGCATGGGTCGCGGTGAGGGGACGCGGCGTCGCGAACAAGGCCAGCCGCAACAGGATGCAGCGGGCGCTGGTCAGGGCCAAGGTTTGGGAATGACCGAGATCAAGGTTGCGGATATCAAGACCGGCACTGACATTGCCGTGATGGGCGAGATTGACCCGGCGCAGAAGTCGGCTGGCGCAGTCACGATTGCTTTGATGGATCCAGAACGGGCGCGAATGATGCGCGAGACCATGGCCGGGTTTGGCAAAACCTGGATCATGGGCAAGGTAACGGCCATCGACGGCGTAAAGCTGACCGTGCAGAGCTCCATCGATAATGCAACGCATGAGCTGCTTGCCGACGAAAACACCACCCTGCGCAAGCGGCGCGATCCCATCACACTGGCTGACATCCAGGTAGGTGACACGCTGCGGGCCGAGGGAAGCGTGAAGGGCGGAGCGTTTACGGCCACCACCGTGAACGTAATGGCGATGCCGCAGGGCGGTTCCCCGACGGTGCCGCGCGCTACGCCTCCTTCTCCGGGTCAGCAGTAGCCAAGGTCTGGGCGGGTGTGTTCGGCAAGCGGGCTAGGAAGAAACAAGAATGCAAGTTCAACAAAAGAATAACAATTAGAGAGTGTATGCAATCCCACCCTTCGCAAAGTGCGCGAAGGGTGGGGCCGTGCCCAGTTTCATCTCTCGTGTGTTGTCAAACCCGGTGGGGGATTGTTACCAGCTGTAGGTAGCCATGATGGAGGGAGCTCCGGTCTTTCCGTCAACCACACTCGCCTTCAGCACCACCTCGATATTGCGGTTTGAGAAGTCACCGCCGAGCCGTTCGCGCAGCTCCTGCATGTAGTGCGGGTCCACTACAAAGCGGGTGGCGGCCTCAGTGCCGTTGCGACCTAGGCCTGCCAGCACAACCACCCAGTTGTCGGTCGTCTTGTCCCAGAAGCGGGCGACCAGCGCATAGTCATCCGCATTCTCATACGCAATCGAGGGATCGCGCCGCCACAGAGTCGCCGGGTGCGTGCCATCCACAATTCCCTGGACCTCGCCGGTCGCTCGCGGAATAAAGTGATAGCGAAGAGGCTCTGCGAGCCGCATCGTCCACTGGTTGTTGTAGGCGTTCAGCAGGATAAGCGGATGTTCGTGGAACTCTGGCAGCGGTGTGGATGCAGAGAACCGGAACTGCGGCGTAGCGCCGTAACGCTCGATCAGCGCACTCAACAGGGTCGTCGAGACCTCGGTTTGCAGCGAGAAATAGGGATAGTCGATCTCCTTGCCGGCAGTGAAGAACCCCGGAACCGGATTCTGCAGGAAGGTGTTGCCACCGGCGCAGATGAGGATGTCGCCCTTTTCGCGCACAATGGGCTCCCAGAATGCGTCGAGCGCGCGGTGCGGTGACGTGACGTGCATGACCCAGAGCACAGAAGCGGCTGCCAGCAAAAGAGAAACGGCGATCAGGACCGGCCAGCGCAACCTGCGCCAGCCCAGCTTCTTGAGCGGAACCGCTGCGGCAGGCAGTTCCATGTGGGCTTCATCGTGGTTTGCCCAGCCCTCAACGTGCGCAGGCTCGGCGGTGGCTCGCCTGGCTTCTTCCCCGAAGTGAAACTCCGGAATGTAGCTGCCCGAGATCAAGCCGATGCGGACCGCTGAGGCCGTGTGCGGCTCCAGATAGTACTGCGACAGTCTGCGCCGGACGTCGTTGGCCCGGACGCGGACGATGGCGTCGGACGAGGTTTCGTAATCGAGGGGCCTGCCGAAGACCCTGGCTCCGATGAAGCGTTCAGAGAGACTTTCGAAGTCGCCCTCGATAGCTCGCATCACCACGAACTCCAGAAGGTCGTGGCAGCGCTTGCTGGAGGCGAAGTGCGCGCTCTTGAGAACTGTCTCCAGTTCAGCCTGCACAGCCGCGACCTGAATTGCAGTCAGATGTGGGTGGCCGGGATGTTCAGAGCTGGTCATACTCTTCCAGAGTTCGAATTCATTAGGACGGCAGAAGTGTAACACGGCTCGTAACCTACCCCGTAACGCTTTAATAATTACATTATTTTTAGCAACTTACAGCATCGTAACCTGTGGAACAGTTCCGAACATTGACAGCTCTTTTTTCAAAGCAGAGATTCGCAACTGGTTCAGAATCGCCGTGCTGTATGGATCGCATCAAAACGCCGGCTATTTTAGACCCATTGTGTCTCTTTTTCCCAGGTAGAAGAAATCCTGAAGAAGAGGCACCGACAAGTTGTTGTTCACTAGCACCGCAGAGCTGTTCTACGCCAGGAACGCAACAGGGCCACCCGGCAAGCCAAGGACATTCTTCGCTGCTGGTTTGAATTGCAGGCAAGGCAACCATCACATCGGCCGAGCAGTAAATGGCCGGGAACCGGCGCTGGCAACAGCGTCCACACCTTTAGGAGACTTTATGCAAGCTATCCATTCGACAAGGCGATTCGTCGCCACAGCCGCACCGCGTCTGATTGCGGTTCTGCTGCTGTTCTTGTGCGGCATGTATGCAGCACAGGCACAGAGAATTACCGGCAACATCGCCGGCACGGTGAAGGACGAACAGGGAGCCATGGTGACCACGGCGACCCTGAAGGCCACCAATGTGGACACCGGCTTTACGCGTACCGGAACGGTCAATGCAGACGGTACATTTCTGATTCAGTACCTTCCGGTAGGCAACTACGCGGTCGCCGTGGAGGCCGCGGGCTTCAAGAAGTTTGTCCAGGAGAACCTAACGGTGGCTGTGGACCAGACGGTTTCGCTGGCCGTTACATTGACCGTGGGCGCACAGACGCAGACGGTTGAAGTCACCGAGGCGCCACCGCTGGTGGAAACCAGCTCTGTTGAACTCGGCCGCACCGTTTCGCCGAACGAGATCATCGGCCTCCCGCTCGTCAACCGCAACGCCTATGCAGAGATCTCTCTGACGGCCGGCGTCATGTCCAACAGCGCCAGCGGTCAGAGCAATCCCAATGGCACTCCCAACTTCCAGGTAGGCGTTCCTTCGACCCAGGTCATCATCAACGGCGGCATCGACGGCGGCACGCCCATGGTCAGCTACTACTTGGACGGCGGCATCAATATGACGGGCCTGCGCAACTACGGCAACCCGCTGCCTAATCCCGATGCCCTCGAAGAGTTCCGCATTGAGACCAACAACTTCGCTGCCCAGTACGGTCGCATGTCGGGCGCCGTGGTTACGGCTGTCACCAAGTCCGGAACCAACTCGTGGCATGGCTCCTTGTTTGAGTTCAACCGCAACACTGACTTCAATGCCTACAACTGGAGAGCGACGACCAAGGCTCCCTATCACCGCAACCAGTTCGGCGGCGCATTCGGCGGACCCATCAAGAAGGACAAGGCGTTCTTCTTCTTCAGCTATGCAGGCCTCCGTCAGGTCGTTGGTCAGCAGATCACCGGCGCCATTGTTCCTTCGGCTCCCGAGCGCCTCGGCGACTTTACGGCGGACACCTTCAAGGTCTATATGCCGGGCACCAAGGTCCAGGTCCAGGGCACCAACAGCGGCCCCGGTTGCGCCGTCCCTACTCTCAACTGCGTTCCCACTGCTCTGCTGGACAAGGCTACGGCCAAGCTCATGTCCACTTACGTGCCCCCGGCCAACCTCCCGGGCAACGGATACCAGGGCTTCTTTACCGGCCCCACCAATCAGGACGAGTACCTGGGCAAATTCGATGAGTCCCTCTCAGAGAAGGATCACATCGCTGCCAGCTACTTCCGCCTCAAGACGACTCAGGCTGCTTATGGCGGCGGCAACATCCCCTATACCACCACCGATTCATTCGGCACGCAGCAAGTGCTGAACATGAGCGATATTCACACCATCAACGCCACCACCGCCAACCAGGCCTGGTTTACACTGACCCGCGTAATCGGCGGCCGCGTCAATAGCCCTGTTGTCGGTCTTGAAGACCTCGGTTCCGCCTATACAACGCAGGGACCCAAGACCCTGCCCCAGCTCTCCATCTCCGGCGGCTTCAATGCCGGTGGCGGACTGGCCGGTCCGGCCAGCGATACCACCTTCTTCTCGCTCCGTGACATGGTCAGCATGACCAAGGGCAAGCACACCCTCGACTTCGGCGGCGAAGTCTCGATCGAAAAAGACCCCATCGCCGGAAACCTCTACAACTTCGGCATCTTCAACTACTCCTCCTCTGCCCCTACAACCACCAGCTCTGCAATGGCTGACTTCGTGACGGGTAACGTATTGAGCATGGAGCAGGACACGCCCTACCACACGCTCACCAGCGACTGGTACTACGCTGCATTCCTTCAGGACACCTACCACATCCTGTCCCGCGTCACCTTGAATCTGGGCTTGCGCTATGACCTCCAACTGTCGCCCACCGAGGCTCAGAACCTGACCGCCACCTTCAACCCCGGTGTGCAGTCCACCAAGGTTCCCTCCGCGCCTCTCGGCATGTTGTTCCCCGGCGATGCCGGTGTGCCTCGTGGCATTGTCGACAACCGCATCCACCACATCTCGCCCCGTATCGGCGCTTCGTGGGATCCCTTCGGCGACGGCAAAACGGCCGTTCGCGCTGGCGCCGGCCTCTTTTACGGCTCGGTCGCCGCCAACGAGATGAACCAGCCTGGCAATGCGCAGCCCTTCGCCGTGCGGCAGCCCGGTCTCATCGTCAACTCGATGGCCAACCCCTATGCCGCCACACTGTCCAATGGCGTAGCGTCTTCCTTCCCGAACGGTGACACGTTCCCTTACGTTTACAACACCGCCAGCCCGCGTTTCCTCTCCAATGCGGCCATTGAGACCATCTCGCAGAGCTATCAGTGGCCTCTCGCATACCAATTCAACGTGGCCATTCAACGCCAGTTGCCCCAGAACATCAGCGCCACCGTGGCTTATGTCGGCACCCTGACGCGCCATCTCCCGTTCTTCATGGACAAGAACTATGCCGAGTGGTCCGCCACGGCAACATCCGCTAACATCAACTCCCGGCGTCACTATGACACCAACCCCGCTCTGGGACCAACCCTCGGACAGGTAACCTACCTCGAATCGGAGGAGACGGCCTCTTACCACTCCCTGCAGATTTCAGCGAGCCGCCCCCTGAGCCGCAACATCATGGTCAACGGCTTCTACGTCTGGAGCCACAATATCGAGAGCGTCAATCCCGATGGCGATGGCCAGGGAACAGCGCAGGACTTCGACAACCTCTGGGAAGAAAAGGGACCGGCAGACGCCGATCGCCGCCACATCGCCAGCATCTCCGGTATGTGGAAGCTCGACTACTACCACGGCTCCAACTTCATCTTCAAGCAGGCGGTCGATGGTTGGACCATCTCTCCCATCGTCAGTCTGCAGAGCGGCACGCCGTTCACCATCTCCACCGGTTCCCTCAAGAACTTCGACAGCTCCAACGCCAACCGGCCTAACCTAGTCTCCGGCGTCAATGCCTTCCTCGATCCGCACAGAAACCGCACCGATGCTGCTAACGCGTGGTTCAACACGGCGGCCTTCACAGCCAACGGCCCCGGCCTTGCTGGCGGCATTGGTCCCGGCGGAGCCGACGGCAACACGCCACGCGACTACCTCCGCGCTCCTGGTTACCGTGACGTCGATCTGGGCTTGTTGCGCGACTTCCGTTTCCAGCGCGGTATCGTCTTCCAAATCCGCGGCGAGGCCACCAACGCCTTCAACCTCGTCAGCCTCAGCGCGCCCACGGCCAGCCTGGCGTCGGCCAACAACGGCAAGATCACCTCAGCCGGCACGCCCCGCCTTATCCAGGTGGGTGCTCGGTTGACCTTTTAATTTTGTCTCCCAGGAATGTAAGCCTCCACTCCTGGGAGATTTCCTTGCGCCAAGAATAAAGGGAACGCTCTTCCGAGCGTTCCCTCTTTTTTATGGTTCTCTATCTATTTATTGATCAGGCCTCGATTGCCTGCGGCACGCCAAAGCTGGATCAGATCTCAATTAGCGGACGGGGCAGGCGCGTTCGGGAGCGGTCAAGGAACAGGCGCATCCGCAGAGCCTCAGAGCGTTGTACCGCAACCAGCCGCATATGGCGGCGAATGTGGTCGCCATTCTCCAGGCCTTCGATCATGGTCTCATCGGCGGCGGCGTCGCGCTCCAGCCGTGCAATGCGCTCCTCGACGGTACGGCGGAAGCGAGGGCTGATCTCGAAACCATCTGTCGCGGCACAATTGGTAAACATGGCAGGCTCCCTGGGACTAAATTGGCATCGATCAAGAAAATTTTCTGAGCGAGGTCTAAAGTCCTCATCACTTGAGCCGATATTAGCTAAGTCCCATTGTGTTTTAAAGATTACGGATTCGGTGCACTTGGGTAATTAAATGTCCCAAAATAGCACAATTTATGGCAAAACTCAGCGATCTTGAGTAAATGTGGCAGTACCCTCGCCTGATTCAAGGACAAAAATCCATCCCGATGTGTATCAAAAGTTCGCAAAGCCTAATTACCGTCACCCTTCGACGTGCTGCGTTACGCTACGGTGGGTGATTGGTCCGGCCCCAACGGACATAATCACCGTGCCCCGGCATTGCGGGGAGTCGGCAACAGCTTGAGTGTCAT
>Ga0302190_10002310_pt1 | contig 12456 bp, 8 predicted proteins | sample II_Bog_E2_3_FD_198784 | JGI IMG/M metagenome (GOLD analysis project Ga0302190, IMG submission 198784) | Peat permafrost microbial communities from Stordalen Mire near Abisko, Sweden - II_Bog_E2_3 | ecosystem: Environmental > Terrestrial > Soil > Wetlands > Peat | place: Sweden: Abisko, Stordalen... | reverse complement strand
GCGCCACCGACCCGCGTATGGAAGTTCTCAGCCGGGACAAGGATCCGCTCCTGGGCTGGGGAGAGCTTGCAATCGGTGAGTTGGAGATTCTTGACGTTCTCGCCGACCACATGAACCTGCTCCTTGAACCCCATGTGCAGGAAGTTGCGCAAAAGCTCACAACCGTCCTGTTGAACCTCAATACCAACGTCTCCCAAATGAAGCCAGTCGCGTAGTGTGAACGCCGCCACAGAAAGCAACGCCGCCACAGAAAGCAACGCCGCCACAGAGAGTAACGCCGACCTCCCGGTCGGCTGTAGCGCGGACGTCCTCGTCCGCGCTCGCGAACTAGGATCAGCCTCAACTCGGGTTCAGGAGCGCACGATTGAATGTCCTCTGGAATGAGCCGTCCGAACTCCCCGCAAATATGGGTTCCGATGAACTCCACATCTGGAGGGCGGATCTGCGGTCCCCCACCCCGGACCCCGACGCATTGAGCGACCAGGAACAAGCGCGCGCAGCCAGATTTCTATCCGAACCGGCACGCAGGCGATATGTCGCCTCTCATCTGGCCCTCCGGGGAATTCTCTCCGCATATCTCCACACTCCTCCCGCCGCCGTTCCATTCACCCAACTCGAAAACCGCAAGCCGTTTCTCCCCAACCGCGCTCAGGTGCGCGCCGTTTCCTTCAGCCTTTCCCGCTCCGAAGATCTGTGCCTGGTAGCGGTTGCGAGCCACACCGATATAGGTGTCGATATCGAGTGTGTCCATAAGGCCAGGTTCGAGGCGGGGATGGCGGATCAGGTGTTTACGCCCGGGGAACGCGCCGCACTGGAGGCCCTCCCGCCCGCGGAGCGTTTGCGCGCATTTCTGCTTGGCTGGACGCGGAAAGAAGCCTATGCGAAGTGTATTGGGCTGGGACTCTCCGCAGATCTGTTCCATGCCGAAGTTGGAGTAAAGCCAGATGCAACTCGGATCCAGGACATTATGGTGACGAGTTTTATGCCGCAGGAGGGTTTTCTAGCGGCCTGGGCCGCCCGCGATGCGTTTCACCCATCCTTCTGGAACTGGACTTCAGCCCCTTGCGTAGAATTAAGCCCTTTAGGCGCATGATGAATCAAGCAGGGAACAAACGCCAACGGTGAGTACCGTCAACGAAGAGTACCGTCAACGAAGAGTAATGCCAACGGTGAGTACCGTCAACGAAGAGTAACGCCGACCTCCCGGTCGGCTGTAGCGTGGACGTCCTCGTCCACGCTCGCTCAGAGCGACGACCATTTTCTCGCGGCAGCACCCCTCGAGAGGGTCCTTTTTGAGGTCGATTCCGGGCAAAAAACCCGCCAAAATCGCCCTACCCCCCACCCCCCCCTATCGATTATTATCACTTTTTCAACGATAAAAATCGCGTAAGTTGCACATAATGAACACTATACAAAAATACATAGTTAACTGAATAGTAACTGTAAACCCCCGATTTTGGCCCTTTTTTAGCCATTTTTGGCCTGATAATGCCCCAAAATGGCTCAAAATCGACGCCAAAATGCCCGCTTCTTCCGCATCGGCGCGGCAGCGGACCAAACCATTCTGTCTCCACACAAAATTGCGTCCTGGGTCGCTTGACAAGCTCTCCAGGACGCAATTTTTGTATACAGACTTCCGTGCGGGTTTGGGTGTTAGTGGTTCACGGCTCCAACCAGTCCGCTGGGAGCAGAAGGACTTGTGGTGGTGGTTGTCCCGTAGCAGGTATTGGCGTTGAAGGTGAGTGGTCCACCTGCACCTCCGTCGGATCCGCCCATGACCTTGAAGTAGCATGCCTGGGCCGGATTGCCGTAGCTGTGTCCTCCGGGACCGGATCCGCCGGTCACATCGGGTCCGGTGGCCGGATAGGCCATCGATCCCCACCAGCTCGGCTTGCTGGAAAGGTAGAAGGAGGCGGGCAGCGTCTGCGTGACGCCAGTGGCCCAAGTGGTCGTGCCAGTGATATTGCTGTAGTTTCCGTGAAGCAGGTCGGTGGATAAGGTGCCCGCAAGGTGGCAGGGCGATACTCCGCCGCCGCATCCGGAACCGCTGGCATCGTCGCTCGCTTCCCCGTAGCCGAATGACCAGTTGTAGACAACGGAGTCATAACTGCGCGAGGCAGGATACTGAACCGTGTCTGTTTTTGTCATCGCGGCGGTGCCGTAAGCCAGCATGGATTGCGCCTGCGTGCTGCCCACCACGTTGCCTACGAAGTTGTTGCGTGTGGAGAGATAGGAAATGTCCATGGCGCGAGCGCCCTGGAATCCATAAACGCTGTTCGTCCCCGCGCAACTCACCGTGCCCCGGCCGCTGGACGGAGTACACATACGATTGGTGCCAACCACCCAGTTGCGGAAGGCCGTGGTGTGGCTGGAGGTTCCCCAGATGGAATCCGGCTCAATCACCGTGGCGACATTGCCCTCCAGCAGATTGAACTGTGGATGGGCTCCGTGAAAGTCAATTCCGCCAATGACGAAGTTCGGCGCGCCGCTGTCGAACTCGCCCATCGTGTAGTTGTAGGAAGCCACGTTTCCGGCAGCGCCCCACTCGAACATGATGGATACGTGGGTGCGCGCCAGAATGTTGTTCTCCACCAGCGTGGCGCTGGTTTTCAACGCGAGTTGGATATCGGAATCATAAGTGCCTGGCGTGTGCAGGAACGCGTTTGAGAAGTAGCTGTCGCGAATCTCGTCGCGGTAGCCCCAATACACACTTACGTGGTCGCCGTCGGTGTAGTTCGACTCCACGCCCTTCACCCAGCAGTAGGCGCATGCGGACATCCCAAAGTTGGCCGCATAGCCAGTATTGTTGGCATACACCTGAAGGTTCTCGACACCAGCATAACTCGCCGACATGTTGAACGGAATGGCGATGGGCGCGTTGGTGTAGGCGCCATAGAGTCCGGGTTCAATGGCAACGGTGGTGCCGCTGACGCCGGTCACCTGGACGATCTGCCCGCGGGCCAGGCTTCCGTTGCTCGTCCATCCGTCGCACCAGGTGCAGCTTCCCTCACTGCCCGAGACGGAAACGAAGCTGGAGTTGTTGTTTTCAGCAATGGCCAGGTAGCTGCCGGTGCTGACACCGGATGCGCTGGCAAGCACAATGCTGGTGGACCCGGCCGTCGCCCCGCTCGAAATACTGATCGGATTGTAGGAAACCGATCCCGAGCCAAGGCTGACCACATCTCCGCCGCTCGTGCCGGTTGCTTTCAGTACCGTCAGGTTCGCTCCGGCGCCGCGCAAGGTCACATTCGAGGGAACATTGATCGTTCCCGCAATCGTGTACGTACCTGCCGCCAGATAGACGGTTTCGCCGCTCGTACAGGAGGCCAGCGCGGAGTTGATCTGGGAAACGGTGGCCGATGACGTGAGACTCGCGCAATTGGTGGTGCGGGCCGGTATGCCGCCCACGCCCGAGTTCGACCAGTTAATTGCCTGGCTGGAGCTCAGAATGGGGGACCATTGCTGGGCTTGGCCGTAGATAGAAAACGCAAACAGCATCATGGTAAGTACTACCCGTGCTCTGCTCATAAATCCTCACTTCAAAATTCTTTAGCTGTGTCGGGACCAAAGCCGCAGTACCCGACACTGTTACCGCATTCCAGGGTGCAGATTACCGGTCAAGCTGTGCTTCCGGCATTGCAATGACTCAGCTGTTCCGAATCCGAACGGTTAGGGCGTCGTCACACTGACCGTGTTGGAGGGAACGCTCACCACTCCGGACGCATCGACACTCTCAACGATGTAGTCGTATACCAGTCCATTCTGAACCGTTGTGTCGACGTATGCCGTCTGGGTATTGACCGATGAATTCAACAGCTGATACGAACTGCTGCCACCAGTCGATCGATAGATGTTGTAGCCGGCTACCGGATCGGTCGAACTCGAAGGCGCATTCCAGCTCAGTTCAACCTGGGGCGCCGTGCCCGTGCCGGTCAGGCTGATCGCTGTCGAACTGCCCGTAGAAGAATTGCTGGTGAGGGTCAATTTACCCGAGACCGCACCCGCGGTTGTCGGATCGAATTGCACCGTCAGCGTTGCTACCTGGCCCGGAGTCAACGTCACCGGGAAGGTGACCCCCGACATCGTGAATCCCGTACCCGTCAATGCCGCTGCACTAATAGTGACAGATGAGGTGCCCGTGGAGGTGAGAGTAAGGGATTGCGTTGATGGCATGCATTCCCCAACGTCGCCGAATGCCAAACTCGTCGTGTTGACGCTCAGTGTCGACGTCGATGCGGAAGGATTCAACTGCAGGCCAAAAGTCTTGGAAATGCTACCTGCACTCGCTGTCAACGTCACTGCCTGCGCGGTTGTAACCGACGAGACTGTGGCTGTAAACGAAGCGCTGGTCGCATTGGCCGCTACCGCCACCGTCGCCGGAACTTTGACCGCGGCATTGTTGCTCGCCAGGCTCACGCTTAGCCCGCTGCTCGGTGCCGCCGCGTTCAGTGTTACTGTGCATGCGTCCGTGCCCGATCCCGTTATGGACGCGCTGCTGCAGGAGAGTGCGCTTAACGCTGCCGTCGATACCCCCGTGCCGCTCAGGCTGATCGCTGTCGTAGCACCAGTTGACGAGTTGCTGGTGAGGGTCAACTTGCCCGAGACCGCTCCCGCGGTTGTCGGATCGAAACGCACCGTCAGTGTTGCCACTTGCTTTGCTGTCAGCGTCACCGGGAAGGTGACTCCCGACATCGTGAATCCTGTCCCTGTCAGGCTCGCCGCGCTGATGGTAACCGATGCGGTGCCCGAGGAGGTCAGGTTAAGGGATTGCGTTGCCGGCACATTGAGCGCCACGTTGCCGAATGCCATGCTGCTCGCGCTGACGCTCAGCGCAGGTATATAGGCGTTCAACTGCAAGGCCAGGGTTTTGGAAATGCCACCCGCACTCGCTGTCAATGTCGCTGCCTGCGCAGTAGTGACTGACGAGACCGAAGCCGTAAACGCGGCGCTCGTCGCATTGGCCGCAACCGTCACTGTCGCCGGTACCTTGACCGCTGCATTGCTGCTCGACAGGCTCACGCTCAACCCGCCGCTCGGAGCAACCGCGCTCAGCGATACTGTGCAAGCATCGCTTCCCGCACCCGTTATGGATGTGCTGCTGCACGAAATCGCGCTCAACCCCGCCGTTGTGGATGGCGTTCCGGTTCCACTCAGGCTGACACCGACTGTCGGGTTGGTCCAGTTGTTGTTGCTGGTGATAGTCAACTGCCCAGCGGCCGCCCCCGTGGTGCCAGGGGCAAACCGGACAGTCAGCGTCGCTGTTTTCCCCGCGTTGATCGTCAACGGGAAAGTAAGTCCGGATATTGTGAAGCCCGTCCCCGTCACCGTCGGTGCATATACCGTTACCGGCAGATTACCTGTGGATGACAAAATAACTGACTGGGTTGCCGCCGCATTCGCTGCCACATTCCCGAAGGCCAAACTGCTCTGGGCCACGCTCAATATCTGTGTGTCCGAAAGCAACTGTAGAGCGAGACTCTTCGAGACCGTACCCTGGCTGGCAATCAGCGTCACCGCCTGGTTGACCCCGGCCCACTGCGAAGTCACTGTGAACACGGCACTTGTCGCGTTCGCTGGCACCGCGACAGAGGCCGGCACTGTGACCGATGAATTGTTGCTGGAAAGGTTAACGCTCAGTCCGCCACTCGGGGCCGCGGCATTCAGCGTCACCGCACAGGCATCTGTTCCCTGTCCCGCGAAGGACGCGCTGCTGCAGGTGAACCCGCTCAACGCCGGAGTCGCGTTGGCAGACACTGCGAGCGGCAAGCAGAAGGAGAACATTAAGAAGACGCTCATTTGCCAGGAACTCAGCCGACATATTCCAGCGTGCCTGCGCGCGGTATGCCGACTCCGCTGCGAGTTGGGGTTGGTCGAAATGGTGTTGGTTGTTGCAAGTTCTTGACCCGATATGGGTTGAACATGGATTCGCTGTGTCTTCTTTAAACGTGAGTACATACACACCTTCAGTCGCAAGGTTCTCTGAGTGAATCGAAAGGGAGACTTTCCGGATGGATAAATTGCCAACCGCAAATATCGCCATAGGGTGAATATCGCCAAATCCCTTCGGCTCATCAGTCTTTAAATGTTACCTTGGTGCGAACTGAATATTACTATAGTACAGAAAGGTAATATTTTTTTAAGCGCGCGGTGTCTATGATCTCTTAAGCGCCTACATATGAATTAGTTGGCATAGAAAAATATTTTTGAACGCGACTCTGTTCTCATGCTGGTCATTCGACTGTATTTCCAGTGTAGAAGGTGAAAACGCTGAAAGTAAAGGGCTTCAGTAAATAAAGTAACCAACAATACGGTTACCAGTGAAGAAACTAGGTAATTCAGTTCGAATTCCTCTGTCGATCTCCCTGCCGCAGAAACGTGAAACACAACAAATTACGATTGTTGCTTCGCTCCACTGCGGTTGTGGCGATGCTCCTGAGCACGGCGTGTGCCTCATTTGCTCGTCCAGTATTCAGAGGTTCACGATGCTGCATTAGCCGGCTGGCCATGTTGACCCATAGAATCCTCCGTTAAACATCTCATTTATTTTGTATAAGTTGCGTCATCCCATCGTGATTCAGAAGTATTCTCGCCCGGTGAGGCTGGATGGCAACACGCTGGATGGGGCCGGCGAACCGGCCAAAAGGTGTGCTTCCACCCCTGAAAAAGGGCATGTCGGCACCACCGCCCGACTGCCCTTTGGTTTCTAGTCCCGGCGTCAGGTACATACAACGATCCAAGCCCCCGGTTGGTCGTCGTTCCTTCACGCTGTGCGCGCGGTCCGGCGCAAGTTGAACAGTCTCCTGTCCCGTCCGCGCCACATCACCCCCCTCCTCAAGTCAACATCCGAAAGGTCACCACAATACATGAGTGAGCAGAAATGCCTTTAACCTTTCCACTCACCAGGGACTGAACCTCGATGTCGGGCGACCGGTCGAATTCCCAGCCATGCCAATCCAACAGCAGTGTCGGAAGCCTGAGATTGAGTACTTATTGTTGTCCAATCGTTCGTGGACTACAGGACCGCCTGTTGCAAATACGGTCTCACTGCAACCTGATTCCGTATCTCATGACCGGCCATCCGGAGGCCCGACTGAAATGGCGGTTGGCGCTCACGCTGGGTCCTTGGCTGTTGACTTTCTGCAATCGCTGATAAGAAAGGTAATGCAGGATGGGAAGGTTTGTTGATGAACTCCGGGATAGCCCGAACATGAATGTCGTGAATGTGCTGCAAAAAGGCTCAGTGCCTGGGCGCTGGCCTGGGAGGCGCAGCGTGACATAGACCGCGCGAGAGGTAACCTCTCCGTATAAGTTACCGTTCTCTTTGCTTTAAGGTACTTTAGTGTTAGTTACCGTGGAGCATAGCCCCGCTCTGGCGTACCGTTCAATTGGTCAAAAAATAAATTGAAAGTAGCACTTACTTCCTATATATTTGCTTCGCAGTTGAACCATCAACAAAGGGTCAGGCCCATGAATGCTCATGGCCATGACTCAGGTACGTGGGCCCGCATTTCTTTCCCCAGAAAGGTTGGGTACTTCATGCATCAGTTGCGCTTGGACTCTTGGAAGACGATCGCAGAATACCTCAAACGAAGCACTCGCACAGCACAGCGGTGGCATACTCACTATCAGATGCCGATCCATCAGGTCGGCGGGGTCAAAGGCTCCGTCTTTGCATACTCCGAGGAACTCGATTCCTGGCTGATCGGACTCGGTGAAACCCTGGATGAAGGACAACTCGGGCACGATGGTGCCATTGAACTTCAGCGGAAAAAATCGTTCGAATCGACCGAAGCAGCCGCTCAGATGTGGCAGGCACGATCTGAAGACAACCTGGATCTGATTGCCGCGCTTTACCGCAAGGCAATCAACCTGAATCCAGGCAACAGTGTGGCCCTGGCGGGTTTGGCTAATTGCATGATCTACGGAGGATTGCTTCAAGTCCTTGACGGTTCCGTTTGCTACCCCCGTGCAAAAGCAGCTTTAAGTCAGGCAGCTCAACTCGACCCTGAACAAATTGACGTGAAATGCGGTTTGGCTTGGCTCAATATGGTCTACGAGCGAAAGTGGAGGCGGGCCGAAGACGGGTTCAATGAGGTACTCAGAAGAGAGCCCGAGCAGGAGTTTGCGCTGGTTGGCGAAACCCTGCTGCGCGTTTCCGAAGGGAACTTGAAGGAAGCTGTCCGCATCGCCAGGGAGGCGTGGAGGGCCAATCCACTGATTCCGTGCCAGGGCGGTTTCCTTTGTGCATGCCTGTATCTGACGGGAGACTATCGAGAAGCCTTGGATTTGCTCGCAGAAATTCATCGCACCGGGGAAGACAGTTCCATGCTTGCGGTTGTCGAATCAATGGTTTTGCTCCAAATCGGTGCTGTCTCCTCGAGCCTGAAAAGAATCGAGACTCTGAGCCGCGAGTATCCTGGATGCCGTGTCGTTCAAGGCCTGTTGGGCTACGGCTATGCGATCTCTAATCAGGTTCGCAAGGCTGAGGAAGTGCTTCAGGACCTGGAAGAAAATAGTGCCGGCAAGATAAGAAAGCCAGCCTATGCGATCGCAGTCATTCTCCTGGGTCTGGGAAGGACTCAGGAGGCACTTGAAATGCTGGAAGAAGCCTACGAGCAAGGCTCGTTGTGGTGCCTGGCGTGCCGCTCAGATCCACTTCTCAAGCCGCTTAAGGGCGACAGACGCTTTCAGGCTTTACTGCAAAGGTTTGGGAATCCTGCCGCCTCCAACCAGGACAACATGAATCATCATAGAACGCATTCATACCTGGTAACCCGGAGGCTCGCTCAAACGTTCTAGGACCGCCGGCTTCGCCATGATCTGCCGATGGATCCTCTGTCCAGCCGCTATCAGGAGAGCAGCGACTCATATCGGGATGTTGGCTTGAATTCCTGGATGTGGCGAATCCAGGAGTTCAGTGGCCAGCAATTCCTGGCAAAATGGCGGACACCGCAGTCTCGGCGCGATTGTCTTGGATGCACGCCTCAAAGCGTTGCAGGCTCGGTCGAGTTGAGCTACCAGGATTTCCATATCCCCTCTCAGATTCTATCTCGATCGGCTACTTCGTTTACTTCAATCCGGCAACGTTGGCTCTCCCCCTCGCCGCGCTAACGACTGCGGAGTTTGCCGTGATCTGAGAGATGCGATGAGCGACTGTTTCCTGAGTCGTTACGGGCGCTCGATTGTACGGAATCAGCACATGACCTCTGAGTTGGATGCAGTCATTGACTGCTGATGTCACACATTAGCGCTTTCAATAGAATTAGTGCTGGCTTACTATCATTTCGAGTCAAACGGGGTTCTGAAGGGACTTTACAAATTCTCAGACAGGTTGATCGTGGAGATTTGCGTGTCGGGAAGCGTCAGGCGTCATTTGGCGCGTGCTGTACTTTTCCCTTCTGGCCGTAGGATTAAACCTTAGTGGGCTAAATACTTGCTAAGTAGACACGGCGAAGCCTTGCGCATTTGGGCGCCAAACGAGTTGATAGTGTGCGCGAGGATGAGTGCGAGGAAATGTACCTTAATGGCTATAAATCTACTGCGCAATAGCTAAAACTTGCATTCCAACTGGCTGCAGCTCAAGTGTATCTCCAGGTGCGACCACTCAGGTGAGCGAAGATCTATGCCTTAAATGATCCGCGAGAGGTGCGTCGTTTGGATCATCGCGCCGGTGAATGTACAGCAATCATTTCCATCTCATCTGATTCGGTTTGCGAAGTGCCTGAATCTCTACCGCAACCACGTCAAACGGCCTAATTTTGTTTGCGATGTGCCGATTTCTGAAGAACGGTTACGCCCGGGCTCCTTTACGAGAACAGATTGTGAAAGCAGTTGTGCCGAGTCGTTCTTAATAGCGCTGTTCTAGACGGGATGCAGATCGGCGGGTGCCCTGGGAAAGGCATCCGTGCGCTCCATCATCCAGAAAGTCAAGGGAGGGCAGATGCACGTAGTGCCTAAAGGCTCAATCCGGGAAGAGATGATCGTGGAAGCGGCAGCCCATCTGTTTGCGCTGCAGGGTTACCACGGAACCAGTACACGTGAGATTGCGCGTCTCGCGGATGTAAGTGAAAACACTCTCTTCCGTCACTTCGATCACAAAGAGGACATTTTTTGGGCTGCTCTCCGATGGCATTCCTCCGGGCTCAGGCTCCGGAGCGAAATTCTGGAGGAAATGGAGAACTGCGAATCGCCGGAGGTCATCCTTCCCAAGATATTTGAGATGATGGAACTCTTTGTAAAATCGAGGCCGGAATTCTTGCGCCTGGTCGCTGTGGCATTCCTCGAGCTACGCGGCAAGGCATTTCAATTCAGCAGGGAGTATATATCGCCCATTGTCTCGGCTTTAAATAGATACCTGGCTTTGAGCGTTGAAAGTGGACAGGTGCGAAACTTGGATTCAACGATAACCACAACCGCATTGGTAACAGTCGCTCTGCTGCATCCGGGAATGCTCAAGATGATCGATGGCGAATCTGAAACGTACGCGGACAGCCACGAGGCGGTCCAGGCGTACACACGGTTTTGGCTCGATGCGATCATCCCGACTCCATCGGAGGATGTGACAAGCATCGGGCAGGCGCCTGTTCTACGCCAAAGTTCGACAAAATAGTTTGGATAGGTTCTCCGATTCGCCAAAATAGGAGCGTTAGAAGCCCTCGGTGCTCATGCGGTCATGGTACGGCACAATGAGCCAGAGAATAGGGCGTGCAATACACTGCAGTTCGTTGATATTGCAGTGTTCGGATTTGAGTGGTTTTACATAAACTCCAAGATCCAAAAGAGGAGAGGTGCGTATGACCGTTACAAATGCGGCTGAGTTGGGCCAGATCAAGAGCAGTATTGAAAAACGTGAAGCCCGCATTGGTATTGTTGGAATGGGCTACGTGGGCCTGCCGCTCGCTTTGCTGTTCAGCGAAGAGCGGTTTGCAATTACCGGCTTCGATATCGATGTCAGAAAAGTAGACATGCTGAATCGAGGTGCATCGTACTTTGCGCGTATCCCGGGCACTGAGGTCCAGTCAGCGCAGGCGTCCGGGTTTTCTGCCACGGTGGATTACGGCCGCATTGCCCAGATGGACGTCGTCATTATCTGTGTTCCCACACCCCTGAACGAATTCCGTGAGCCGGATCTTAGTTTCGTGACCGGCACGGTGAGTTCGATCGCCCCGTATCTGCGGGAAGGGCAGCTCATCATCCTGGAGAGTACAACCTACCCAGGGACTACCGAGGAGGTGGTTGTACCGCTCCTGGAGCAGGGAAACCCCGCCAAACTTCGGGTAGCGCGACAGGCTGATATTCCGGGGTTCTATGTGGCGTTCTCACCGGAACGAGAAGATCCGGGCAACGACACAGTGGCGCGTCGCGATGTTCCTAAGGTTGTGGGAGGCTGCGGACAGGTTGCTCTTGAACTGGCATCCGCGGTATACGCGACCATCTTCAACCGGGTCGTCCCCGTCTCATCTCCCGCCGCTGCAGAAATGACCAAACTGCTGGAGAACATCTACCGCTGCGTGAATATCGCGATGGTGAATGAACTGAAGCAGCTTTGCCTGCGCATGGGCATTGATATCTGGGAAGTCATCGAAGCGGCGAAGACCAAGCCCTTCGGCTACCAGGCGTTCTATCCTGGCCCCGGGCTCGGCGGACATTGCATCCCCATCGACCCGTTTTATCTTTCCTGGAAGGCCAAGCAGTTTGACTTCAACACCCGGTTCATTGAGTTGGCTGGTGAGATCAACACTCAGATGCCATATCACGTGGTGTCCGCCGTAAGCGAGGCGCTGAACGGGCGCAAGAAATCACTGAATGGCTCAAAGGTACTCGTGCTTGGAGTCGCCTACAAGAAGGACATTGACGATCTGCGCGAATCTCCAGCGCTGACTGTGATCGAATTACTTCAGGATCAGGGCGCAACGGTGAATTTCAACGATCCGTACTTTCCCTTTGTCGGCCAGGGGCGGCATTACAAACTGAATATGGAGCGTGTCTCTCTGGACAACCTTGCCGATTACGACTGCGTAGTGATTGTCACCGACCACTCGGATTACGACTATCAGCGGATAGTCGCTGAAGCGCAACTGGTCGTCGATACACGCAATGCGACTCGCGGAATCGGAGCAGCAAACGTCGTTCGTTGTTGAGCGGCCTGCTCTTCCAGAATCAAAGCAAGGCTAGCGAAATAAGCAATTAATCAGGAAACAGCGGGGTGACGGACCTTTCTCGGCGCGCGAGAGTGGTCCGTCGCCCCGTTGTACGTTTGGGGTGCAACTACCTGCGCCTGGAACCTCGCCCAGTCCATAAAGGATCAATCCTCTCAGGCAGCTTAGACAGTGAGTTTCCGGCAAGGGTGCGTGACGCGATTTAGCTGACCTTGTTAGGTTGAATCAGCCGGCGAGGACGGCTGATATTGAGGCGCAAGAGCTCATCGTCGATTCCCGAACCAATTGTTCAACTTCA
>Ga0302190_10002279_pt1 | contig 12549 bp, 8 predicted proteins | sample II_Bog_E2_3_FD_198784 | JGI IMG/M metagenome (GOLD analysis project Ga0302190, IMG submission 198784) | Peat permafrost microbial communities from Stordalen Mire near Abisko, Sweden - II_Bog_E2_3 | ecosystem: Environmental > Terrestrial > Soil > Wetlands > Peat | place: Sweden: Abisko, Stordalen... | reverse complement strand
GAGGCGATGATGAGCGAGCGGGTCTTGATGATCTCCTTGCCGACGACGAGTTCGAAGGGCGACTTGCTGAGGTCGGCGGAGGTGAGGTGGGCCATCTTGAGCTCGGCGCCGAAGCGGGTGGCCTGCGCCTTCATGTTGTCGATGAGCTCGGGACCCTGCACACCCTCTGGCCAGCCGGGGAAGTTTTCCACGAGCGTGGTGATGGAGAGCTGGCCGCCGGGCTCATGGCCTTCGAGGACGAGCGGCTTCAGGTTGGAGCGGGCGGCGTAGATGGCGGCCGTGAGGCCGGCGCAGCCGGAGCCGAGGATGACGGTGTCGCGGATTGCGGTGTTGGACATAGAGATTTGATTGTAATAGGTGGGAGAAGATGCAGGGCGTAGGATGGCAGCATGGCAGATCTGGTGTTGGTGTATGGAATGCGTTTGTTGCCGGCCGATGAGGTGGTGGGTGTGGAGGCGGCTCCGGTGGCGCTGAAGAACGGCCACCAGGCGCAGGTGACGATGCACATCCTGGAGGGCAGCCGGGAGCGGATCGAGGCGCAGCTTCGGCACAGCATCGAGGCGTTCTTCGACTTCTATCCGGAGATTTAGCGACATAAGGCGTGTCCGAAAGTAGGACAGTGGGCCGGTGAGGCGTCGTCCCTGACGAAAGAAGGGGATGGAGGCCTGCTCGTCTATGCGCCGGGTGATCCTGATGATAGTGTCGCTTTGCATCGCTCTGCTGGCGGTGGGCTGCGCGGGGGCGGCGCGGGCACAGATCCCGCAGCTTCGCGGGCCGGATTCCAGCGTGGGCGCGGCGTTGCGCAGCCTTGCTTCGAGGGCAGGGGTGGTGTTTGTGGGGCGCGTGACGGCGATTGTGCCCCAGGGCGGCGTGGTGGAGGTGAGCTTTGCCGTCGAACAGCAGGTGCTGGGGATGGTGGGCGAGACGTATTCGTTGCGTGAGTGGGCGGGGCTGTGGGCGGCGGGGCAGCAGCGATACCGGGTGGGGCAGCGGGCGATGTTCTTTCTGCATGCGCCGGGAGTGGCGGGTTTGAGTTCTCCGGTGGACGGCATGGAGGGCATGGTGCCTGTGCTGGCGACGGAGGAAAGTGGTCCGGTACTGGATGTGCGCTGGCTGGCGTCGCGGGTGGTGCGCGTGCCGGGAGCGCCGATAGCCGACGCGGAGAACGGCGCGGTTGCGCTGAGCGAGGCGCGGAGCGTGGTCGCCGCATGGAGGACGAGCCAAGTGGAGCCCAAGCGGTTGCCGTTGCCGGTGGAGATGCGTCCGGTGGCGGTGCGGGTGACGCAGGGAACGGTGCATGAGGTTCGATAAAACGCCCGCGGTGTTGCTGCTGCTGAGTGCGGCGGCGACAGCGTGGGCCGGTGGGCCGCGGTTCGTGACGGGTACTGGGTATGCGCAGGCGGGCGTCGCGATGGCCTGGTACACGCCTCAACCGCTGTACTTTACCGATCCCGGCGCGCTGGGGGCGAACGTCACCCACGCGCAGGCAGATGCGCTGGTGGCGGCAGCGGCGAATGTGTGGAACGTGCCGACGGCGAGCCTGACGCTGGCGCAGGGGGGGCAGCTTGCGGAGCATGTGAGCGGTGCGAATGCGTACTTCAACGGCGCGGCCGTGGTGTTTCCGGCGGACGTGCAGGCGAGCAACTATGCGGCGATCCAGATTGTGGTGGTGTATGACACCGACGGCAGCGTGACCGACCTGCTGCTGGGTGATGGAGCGAGCGACCCCAGCGAGTGCCGGCAGAATGCGGTGACATGGAGCGTGGACAGCTTCGGCGCGAGCGGCACGATTCAACATGCTGTGATCGTGCTGAACGGGCTGTGCGTGGGGACGAATGCGCAGCAGTTGACGCAGATGCAGTACCAACTGATGCGAGCGTTCGGATGTGTGTTGGGGCTGGCGTGGGCGCAGGTGAATGACAACGTGTTCACGGACGCCACGACCCCGACCGCGAACCAGGTGGCGAACTGGCCGGTGATGCATCCGATCGACATTGTGTGCGGGCTGTACACGTACCAGTGCATGCAGAACGCGTTCACGCTGCGGCCGGATGATCTATCGTCGCTGGCGCTCCTGTACCCGGTGACCAGCAGCAACCTAACCCCCGGCAAGACGCTGAGCCTGACCAATGCGAACTTCCTGGAGGGATGGATCTCGTTTCCGACCGGGCAGGGCATGGAGAACCTGAATGTCACGGTGAGCGAGATTCCAGTGGGGCAGCCAAGCTGGGATGCGTGGCAGACGACCTCGGCGGTGACCGGCGTGCAGTATCAGCAGAACGGCGGCAATCCGGTGACCGGGGCGGAGAGTGCGAGTGAGAACGTGGGGACCAGCGTGGAGCAGTGGGAAGGCGCGTTCACCATGGGTCGGGTGCCGCTGGTGGCGGCGCAGACAGGTCTGACGGTGAGCGAGGAGACGATCAATCCGCTGTACACCGGTGAGTACTCGCTGGGGCCGTATGAGCGGACGCCGGAGACGATGTCCGGGCCGCCCGAGCCGCAGATTACTCCGTTCGCGATGACCGGGCAGACGCAGGCGTACTGGGTGACGATGAGCGGAGCTTCCGCGAGCTGCAACACCGGCAACGACGGCACCGAAAGCAGCCCGGCAGCGGCGGACCCCAGTGGCTTCTGGAGCGGGTTGCTGTGCGCGACGGGGCACGCGTCGTGGTGGAGCGTGGCGGTGAAGGCCAACCGCAGTTGGACGATCGAGACGACCGCGCTGAACGAGAGCGGGTCTGCGACGGTGGCCAAGGCGCAGCCGGTGATCGGCGTCTGGAATGCGAGCGATCCGACCGGGACGCTGCCGACGGTGGCGAGCTCTCCGGCGGCGATGAACGCGCTGGCGCTGGGCGTGACGCAGGCGCCGGTGGACGCGGCGGCGAACGATGCGACGCTGCGGTTCGTCGTGGCCGATCAGTTCGGTGGGGGGAGGCCGGACTTCGCCTACAACGCGCGTGTTCTTTACGCCGACAGTGTGACGCCAGCGATGGTGGGCAGCGGCGGCGGGCAGATCAGCATCGCGGGGATGGGGTTCAAGCAGGGAAATGAGGTGCTGGTGAACGGCGTCCCGGCGACGGTGTTGAGCTGGACGGCGAATACCATCGTCGCAGACGCGCCGACGGCGGCCGCTGCGGGAGCGAGCGGCTCGGCGGTGGACGTGGAGGTGCTGGACGCGCGGACGGGCGGGACGACGGTGATCGAGGGTGGGCTGACGTATACGTCGGCGATCGATCAGATCCAGATTGTATCGGCACCGGCGTCTTTGCAGACCGCGGTGACGGCGGCGACGCCGTTCGCGGTGAAGGTGCTGGCATCGGACGGGATTGCGCCGGTGGCAGGCGCGAGCGTGCGGTTTGCGGTGGTGTCGGGCGTGGCGGGGCTGAGCTGCGGAGCGGGGACGAGCTGCACGGTGACGACGAACGCGGCGGGGCAGGCACAGATCTCGCTGACCGGCGCGGCAGCAGGGCCGGTGACGGTGAGCGCTACGGAGGTGAGCGGCGGCGCGAGCGTGCAGATCACGATCAACGATACAAGCGTGGTGCAGACGGTGAGCGTGAGTCCGGCGGCGGTCTATCTGGCCGCGGGTGCGAGCGGGCAGTGGAGCGTGACGTTGACCGCCATGCAGAATGGATCGCCAGCCGCAGGGGTCGCGGTGAGCTGGACGACGGCATCGCCGCTGACGCTGACGCCGCCGTCGGGCACGACCGGAGCCAATGGCGTGGAGAGCGTGACGGTGCAGGTGAATGGAATTGCGAGCGGCGCAGCGGATACCGTGACGGGTTGCGCGTGGACGACGGTGTGCGCAAGCTGGACGGTCTTCGGTGTAGACCCGTCGTTATGGAGCATCACGATTGCGAGCGGCGGGGGACAGAGCGTGGCTCAGGCCGCGCCGCTCGGTGGCGTTGTCCTCCAGGTCGCGGACGGTGCGGGGCATCCGCTACAGGGAGCGACGGTGACCGTCTATCAGACGTCGTATGCGTGGGAGGGAGTTTGTGCAGTGCTCGGCCCGTGTGCGGCGGCTCCAGTGCTGGCGACGAGCAAGGTCACGGCAACGTCGGATACGAATGGGCAGGTGCAGGTGAAGCCGCTGCGCGTGGCAGGCATGCCGCAGGTGGTGAAGATGACGGCGGTGACGGGGACGAGCGGAGCGGTTTCGACGACGCTGACGGTGACGCCGTAAGTGTCAGGCTTCCGGGTAGAGGAGTTCAGTGAAGCGCGGGTCTTCACAGACGGAGTCGAAGTCGGAGTCGAGACGGGCCTGGAAGCGATACTGGCTGTTCAGGCGGATGGCCTCGCTGAGGTGTTCGATGCAACGGTCTGCGTCGCCAGTCATGCCGGAGAGCAGGGCGAGACCGTAGAAGGCGTAGTCGGCGGACTTCTCCTTGAGCAGGATGGCCTGCAGGTGCTCGCGTGCGTCTTCGTAGTGGCCGTGATTGAGCAGGGAGACGGCGTAGTCGTAGCGCTCTTCGGGGCTGCCGAACTGGTTGGAGCTGTCCTGGGTCTGGGCGACGCAGATGGTGATATTGCGGCGGATGCTGGCGGCGAGGTCGGCGGGCGCGGACTCGAGCATCTTCACGAAAGCGTCGTGGGCTTTCTCATACTTTCCGGACTGCATCAGCTTGATGGCAGTCTCGTAGAGAGAGAGGGTGGACTTGCGCGCCGCGTCGTCGGGGGGATGGGTATTGCCGGCGAGGGTGCGAGGTATCTTGCGCAGGACGGCCGGCTTGCCGGGACTCTTGCCGGCTTTGCTTACGATGGTGGGTGCTGCCGACTTGGTCGCCATGAGTTCTCGGGGGCCGAAGCCCAACGGTTGAGGAAACGAAGAGGTGAATTAACGCGAAGGCCTTGCTTCGGTTTTATACGAGGCGGAGTGGCAGTGGGTCAAATGACATGGGTCAAACTTTCGGGGCATTGCCGTATAGAACCGGGTTCAACGTTGGGTCGTTGTACATCTTGAGCTGTCGATAGAGCTTGAAGCGGCGACGCCCGGAAAGGACGTCATCCCAGAGCTGGACGAGGCAGAGCGTGAGGTCTTCTCTCTGTTCGTTCAACACAGCGAGGCGCTGGCGGTTGCGCTGCTGATGCTCCGGTGTGGAGCGGTTCAACTGCTCCGCCGTATGGAAGATTTTGAGCGCGAGGATGGAGAGGCGGTCGATCATGAGGCCAGGAGTCTCGGAGTGCTGCGGAGCGGAGTCGGCTGGAGGGGCCGCGAGGCCGTGCAGCAGGGATTGGTCGATCTGCTCGGAGAGGTCGTTGCGGAGCTGGTTGAGGCGGTCAATGGAACGCTTGGTGTCGGCGAGGCTCGAGTCGGTGGCGAGCGGATCGCGGGCCTGGTCTTCGCAGTGCCAGAGGTCGAAGTTGGCGCGGTGCTGGTCGAGGATGAGCTGCTCCAGCGCGTTCCCGGGTTGGGGCGCAGGTGCGGCGGGGTCATGGCCGTGCGCCGTGGCGAGGTCGTGGAGGTGCGGGATGCGGGCTGCGTCCAACATGCGCGGTGAGGGTAAGGATAGCCGAGGCGCGGCGTCGGCGATAGTGCCGGTCTGCTCCCTGCGCGACGCAGCTTGCGCGCGGCGGGTGTGGGGGCGACACTGATGGGCATGGCGACGCGGCGCGTGCTGCTCTACCGGCTGGGGAGTCTGGGCGATATGGTGGTGGCGCTGCCGGCGCTGCACCTGGTGGCGCGAGCGTTTCCTAACGCGGAGCGGCGGCTGCTGACGAACGTGCCAGTGAGCGCGAAGGCCGCGCCCGCGGAAGCTGTGCTGGGTGGGTCGGGACTGGTAGACGGCTTTGTGCGCTATCCGCTGGGCACACGCAGCGTGTGGCATCTGGCGAGGTTGTGGTGGACGCTCTTCCGCTGGCGGCCAGAGGTCGTGGTCTATCTGGCTGGAACGCGTGGGGTGAATGCGGCCCGTCGCGATGCGCGGTTCTTCCGGCTGTGCGGCGCGCGGAGGCTGGTGGGAGTTCCGGTGACGGAGGCGATGCAGCAGAATCTGTATGGAGCGGTGCGCGGTGCAGGCTATGCGGCCGGGTTGTTCGAGGTGGATATGGAGCCGGAGGCGGCGCGGCTGGTGCGTTGCGTGGCCGAGCTAGGAGCGTCGGACGTGGAAGACCTGGCGAACTGGGACCTGCGCCTGAGCGATGATGAGCGCCAGGCAGCGGCCTGGGCGATTGGCGAGGAGGCGCTGGCGTTGCGACCGATTGGCGTGAGCGTAGGCACCAAGGTCCAGGCGAAGGATTGGGGGCAGGAGAACTGGCGCGCTCTGCTGGAGCGAGTCGCGGCGGAGTCTCCGGGGCGGGCGTTGGTGCTGGTGGGCGCGGCGGAAGAGGCCGCGGCCAGCGCGTATGCCGCTGCCGGCTGGCGCGAGCACGGCGGCGGGATGGTGGTGAACCTGTGCGGCAAGCTGACACCTCGGCAAAGTGCGGCGGCGCTGGCGAGGGTGGAGATTTTCCTGGGCCATGACAGCGGACCGATGCACTTGGCCGCAGCAGTTGGGACGCCTTGTGTCGCGGTGTTTGCGGCGCGGAATCTGCCGCGGCAGTGGTTTCCGGTGGGGAGTCAACACCGCGTGGTCTATCACCGGGTCGAGTGCGCGGGCTGCGGACTGGAGACGTGCATCGAACAGGGGAAGAAGTGTTTGGTGTCGATTGGCGTGGAAGAAGTGTTTCGAGTTGTAAGTTCTAAGTTGTAAGTTGTAAGTGCGATGATGTTGAAGGAGATACGGGATAGAGATGCTGCCGGAGATACATGCGGTCCTGGGGTTGCTAGAAGGCGGTTTCAGCCGCCTGAAGGTGTTGGTCGTGGGCGACCTGATGCTGGATCGCTACATCCTCGGCGAGGTGGACCGAATCTCACCGGAGGCGCCGGTCCCGGTGTTGCGCCATGCGCATCGATATGCCCGCGCCGGAGGAGCCGCGAACGTCGCCATGAACCTGGCCGGGCTTGGCTGCCAGGCGGTGCTGGCGGGATTCTGGGGTGACGACGCGGAGCAACGCGAGCTGGAAGCGTTCCTGGAGACGGCGAAGATCGATATCACCAGCGTGGTGAAGACGGCGCAGCCGACGATCTCCAAGACGAGGATCGTGGCGCGCCGGCAGCAGATGATGCGCCTGGACATCGAAGGCCATGAGCGACCGGGAGCGGCGGACCAGCAGCGGCTGATGGAGCACGTGCTGCCGATCGTAAGGAGCGTGAACGCCGTCGTGCTCTCGGACTACGCCAAGGGAGCGCTGACCGTGGAGGTTTGCGAGGCGGTGATCCGCGCCGCGCGCAAGGCGGGAGTTCCAGTGCTGGCCGATCCCAAGACGCAGGACTTCAGCAAGTACTCCGGCGCGACGATGGTGTGCCCGAACCTGGCGGAGCTTTCCGCCGCGACGGGCGTCGCCTCGCAGGAACTGGAGATGCTGTTTCAGGCCGGTCAGCAGGAACGGGTCGAGCACGATCTGACCTATCTGACCGTCACGATGAGCGAGCAGGGAATCCATGTGTTGTCGGATGGCGCTGCGTATCACTCGCCGGCGCGCGCGATCGAGGTCTATGACGTCTCCGGCGCGGGCGACACGGTGATTGCGACCCTCGCCGCTGGAATGGCCGGCGGCCTGAAGGTGGAGACTACTGTGGACCTGGCGAACCTGGCTGCGGGCATCGTCGTGGGCAAGGTAGGCACGGTGCCGATTGCGCAGTATGAGCTGGTTGCGGCGCTGACGCCTTCCAGCGGCATCCGCAGCGGCGAGAAGGTCCTGGACCGCGAGCGGCTGGCCAAGCGCGTTGCGGAGTGGCGCGCCTCGGGCGAGAAGATTGTTTTTACGAACGGCTGCTTCGATCTTCTGCACGTGGGGCACGTGACGCTGCTGGAGGAGTGCCACAAGTTCGGCTCGAAGCTGGTGCTGGGGCTGAATTCGGACGCCAGCGTGCAGCGGCTGAAGGGGCCGTCGAGGCCGGTGGTCGGGGAGAAGGAGCGCGCGCGGGTGATGTCGGCGCTGGCGGCGGTGGACGCCGTGGTGCTGTTTGACGAGGACACGCCGCTGGAGCTGATTCGCGCCGTCAGGCCGGATGTGCTCGTGAAGGGCGGCGACTACAGCGTGGAGACCGTGGTCGGCCATGAAGCAGTGATTGCGACTGGTGGCCGCGTGGAGATTGTGCCCACGGTCGAGGGATTTTCGACGACCAACCTCGTGCGAAAGCTGGCTGGAAAGCAGGGTTAGAGGTGGTGAGCGGGCTGGGGCTCGAACCCAGGACCAACGCCTTAAAAGGGCGATGCTCTACCAACTGAGCTACCCGCTCGCACCTTGACTAAGGTAGCATGGCGCGAATTTGTACCGGACACCCTCCCCCCTCCCCCGTTTTTCGCGTAAATTCCGCAGCGGAAAGGACTTAGCCTTGTATCTACGCGGCACGTTCAGCGCTAAGATGCTGAAAACAAAGGGCTACGGCTAGACTATCCCCTAAATTCCGCATAAATAAAGACTTAGGGCGATCTTCCGTGCCTGCGATATATCTCGAGGATATATCGATTTTGCTAAGGATGGCCGCGGAGTTAGCCTTCGGGCAGAGTTCGTGGATTGTCAAAGATCGTTGTCTTATCGACCCGGCACGGGGCCGGTGAGAAGAGCCCAGCTGATGGCCGCGCGGTCTTCTGTGTCTTGCTTCTATTGTAATGGGGCTGTCAAGGTCTTCTGCTGATTAGGAGGAGACCTTTTCGCTTGCACGCAAACGGTGTGAGCCGTATAAATCAGGCACGTATTCCATCCATCCAGCGCAGCCGTCAAGACATTGTTGCGTGGCAGATTCAGCAGAGAGGTGCGGCGATGATGTCGAGGGGGCCACAGAAGGCGGCATGGGCGGCGGCTGGGTTGCTGCTGACGGCGGCTCCGTTCAGCGCAGCCGGAGTGTTTGGGTCGAGCGGCAATGTTCCGGACTGGGTGAAGGCGGCGGCGCAGGCAGCGCCAGCGAGCTTTCCCGGCAAGCCGAAGACCGCGGTCCTGCTGAGCGAGATAACTTACACCGTGGCGCCGAACGGGCAGGCAGTGGAGCATGTGCGGCGGGTGGTGAAGATCCTTCGCCCGCAGGGGCGGGACGACGCGACGCCGGCTGTCTGGTTCGATAAGGACTCCAAGATCATGTCGATGCATGTGTGGAGCATTGATCCGGCGGGGCATGAGTATGCAGTGAAGGACAGCGAAATCCTTGAGGTGGGAGCGCCGGGAGAGAGTGGTGTACTGTACTCGGATGACAAAGCCAAGACTGCCGATCCGCCGGGAATGGATCCTGGGGGAGTGGTGGCCTATGAGTATGAGAGGCGAGAGCGGCCGTACCTGGCGGAGACGAGCTGGTTCTTCCAGGACGATGAACCGCGGGTGAACCAGAGTTTTACGCTGGTGCTGCCGCCGGGATTTACCTACACCACGACGTGGGCGCACCATCTGGCGGTGGATGGCGCCGACCTGGAGAACCACAGCTACCGCTGGGAGATGAACAACGAGGCGGCGATCGACCTGGAGCAGGTACCCATGTCGCCGCGAACCAGCGCGCTGGCGGGACGGATGACGGTGCACTACACAGGGCCGGGCCTGGCCGAGCCGCAGGACGGGACGTGGCAGGGCATCGGCGAGTGGTACAACACACTGGAGAATGGACGGCTGACAGCCACGCCGGAGATTGCCGCCAAGGCCACCGAGCTGACTACAGGCAAGACGGATTTCTATGACAAGGCCGAGGCCGTCGGTGAGTTTGTGCAGAAGCAGATTCGCTACTACGACATTGAGATGGGCGTGGGCGGCTATCAACCGCATCCGGCAGCGGACATCTTCAAAGACCGTTATGGCGATTGCAAGGACAAGGCGACGCTGTTGTCGGCGATGCTGTCGAGCGTGGGAATCCACAGCGCGCTGCTGATGGTGCATACCGAGCGCGGAGTGATTGACCCGGATGCGCCGTCGATCCTTGGCAACCACATGATCGGCGCGATTGAGATACCCGAGGGGTATCAGTCGGCGAAGATGCACAGCGTGGTGACGGCGAAGACCGGGAAGCGTTACCTGATCTTCGATCCGACCTGGGACCAGACGCCTTTTGGGCAACTGGAGGACAACCTGCAGGGAAGCTACGGCGTGCTGATGGAGGGCGACGACAGCCAAATCGTCGAGCTGCCGGTGATGAGTCCTGACCTGAATACGATTGTGCGGACGGCGAGCTTCCGGTTGAGCGCGGATGGGTCTCTGAAGGGCAGCGTGACCGACAAGCGCTACGGTGACGTAGCGGAGGACCGGCGCGAGGTCTTTGGACATGCGGAAGTGAAGAAGCAACAAGAGTATATGGACCATGTGGTTGCCCGTGACCTGATGGCAGCGACCGTGACCGGACTGAAGGTGGACAACGTGAGTGCGTTGAACCAGGCACTGACGACGAACTTCGACCTGGATGCGACGCACTATGCCAGCGCGACCGGGCCGCTGCTGATGGTGCGGCCGCGAGTGCTGGGGAGCTATGAGCTCGACGTGGACCACAAGATACGCAAGGTGGCGATCGATCTCCACGAGACGATGCAGGCCAGTGATGACTTCGACATCCAGATACCGGACGGCTATGTAGTGGATGAGGTACCGGACCCGGTGAAGGAGGATGTTGGGTTCGCGAGCTATGAGAGCTCGACCGTGGTACGGGGGCAGGTATTGCACTACAGCCGCAGGTTCGTGGTGAAGCAGGTGACGCTGCCGCCGGAGAAGTATCCGGAGTTGCAGAGGCTGGCGGCTGTGATTGCAGAGGATGAAGACAGCAAGGCCGTGTTGAAGCGGGCGCAGTAAGCAGGATTTAATTTCAGACCGGAGGCTACCTGCTTCCGGCCATGTCGGAGAGCGAAGGGAATGATGGACTCGATGAAGAGGCAAAAGGGGAAGTTCGCAGGAAGAATCGCGGCGGGGCAGTTGCTGCTCCTGGCTGCGCTGGGGATGGGCGCGGCGCCGGGGTTTGCCGCGGATATGTTTACGAAGCCCACGCCGGAGGAGTTGGCGATGACGTCGGCGCCGGGCATTCCCGGAGCGCCGGCGCTGGTGCTGTTCGACGAGGAGATCACCAAGGACGATCTGCATGTCATCCAGCACTACAAGCGGGTTAAGATCCTGACGCAGGAAGGCGTGGACAACTATGCCAACGTGGAGTTGAACTATGTGCGTACATCCGGCAATGACGAGTATGTGGGGAACGAGGAGACGGTGGGCGATATCACGGCCCGTACCATTCATGCTGACGGGACGATTATTCCGTTCACCGGCAAGCCGTACCTGAAGACGATCGTGAAGGGCCAGGACGCGAAGTTCCAGTCGATGGTCTTCACGCTGCCCGATGTCCAGGTGGGAAGCATCATCGAGTACCGGTACGCCACGCGTTATAACGACGAGGTCTATGAAGCGCCGGACTGGATCATTCAGGGAGACCTGTATGTGAAGTCGGCGCACTACGAGTGGTTTCCCACGTCCAAGCCACTGGTCGACCCCGATGGGGACAAGCCGATCAATGCGATCTCCTGGTTCCCGATTCTGCCCGCGGGCGCCAAGATCAACCGGATTCAGGCGCCAGGGGACGCTGTTAACCCAGCTCACGAGTACTACGATCTGGTTATCCATGATGTACCTCCTCAGCCGAAGGAGGAGCATATGCCGCCCATCGCCAACTACGGCTATCGCGTGCTGTTTAACTTCACGGCCTACACCAGCTCCGCGGACTTCTGGAAGTCTACGGGTAAGCACTGGTCGAAGACAGCGGACACCTTCATTGGGCCGAATGGAGACCTGAAGAAGGCGACGCAGGATGTGATTGCGGGCGCGACCACGCCGGACGAGAAGCTGCACAAGATCTATGCGGCCGTGATGGCGCTGGAGAACACAAATTACACGCGTGTGCGTGATGCTCGCGAGGAGAAGGCCGAGGGCGGCGGCAAAGTCGACAACGCTGACGAGATTCTGAAGCACAAGCGCGGGAATGACAGCGAACTGACGATGCTGTTCGTCGGGATGGCGCGTGCCGCGGGCCTGGAAGCCTACGTGATGCTGGTTCCGAACCGCAATGAACACTTCTTTCTGGAGAACTGGCTGAGTCTGCAGCAGTTCGACGACACGATTGCAGTCGTGAATGTGGACGGGAAAGACGTGTACTTCGATCCGGGGTCGAGGTACTGCGCCTATGGGCACCTGGCCTGGCAGCATAGCTTTGTGGAGGGTTTGCGGCAGACGGCTTCTGGAACAGAGTTTGCGCAGACCCTGGGGGATGGCTATGGCGCGAACAAGGCGACGCGCGTGGCGAATCTAACCATGGATGAACATGGAGAGATCAAGGGAAGGATCGACCTGGAGTTCAACGGAGCAGGGGCGCTGGATTGGAGGCACCGGGCGCTGCGTGGCGATGAGGAGAGCCTGCGGCACGGGCTGGAGGAGCATCTGCAGGCGTTGGTACCGAAGTCCCTGGAGGTAAAGGTCTCCGAGATCAAGAACCTGGACGATTATGAGCAGCCGCTGAAGGTGTCCTATGACGTGACGGGTACGATGGGGACGCCGACC
>Ga0302190_10002269_pt1 | contig 12573 bp, 9 predicted proteins | sample II_Bog_E2_3_FD_198784 | JGI IMG/M metagenome (GOLD analysis project Ga0302190, IMG submission 198784) | Peat permafrost microbial communities from Stordalen Mire near Abisko, Sweden - II_Bog_E2_3 | ecosystem: Environmental > Terrestrial > Soil > Wetlands > Peat | place: Sweden: Abisko, Stordalen... | reverse complement strand
CCGGTTCTGCTGCGGCAGAAATTCCATCGCAAAATGAATCCCCGTCAACTCGCGGCCCGGAATCGCCAGATCGCGCGGTCGCTCGCTTCCGCCCGCCAGCAGGATACCGTCGTACTCATCGCGCAGCGTCTGCACATCGACATTTACCCCCACATGCGCGTTGGTCACAAACGTCACTCCCTCCGCGCGCATCTGCTCGATGCGGCGGTCGAGCAGGTGCTTCTCCAGCTTGAAGTTGGGAATCCCATAGCGCATCAGCCCGCCGATGCGGTCGCTCTTCTCATACACCGTCACCGAGTGGCCCGCCCTGCGCAACTGCTGCGCCGCGGCCAGTCCCGCCGGGCCGCTTCCCACCACCGCAACGCTGCGTCCGGTCTCCTGTTCGGGCGGCTCGGGTTGGATCCATCCCTCATCCCACGCGTGGTCCACAATGCCGCGCTCGATCTGCTTGATGGAGACGGCAGGTTCCGTGATCGCAAGCACGCACGCCGACTCGCAGGGCGCCGGACAGATGCGTCCGGTGAACTCCGGGAAGTTGTTGGTCGCGTGCAGCCGCCGGATCGCGCTCGCCCAGCGCCCGTTGTACACCAGGTCGTTCCAGTCCGGGATCAGGTTGTTCAGCGGACATCCGGTGTGGCAGAAGGGCACGCCGCAGTCCATGCAGCGCGCTCCCTGCTCACGCTGCTTCGCCTCGGCGAAGGGCTGGTAGATCTCAAACCAGTCCTGCAACCGCTCCTCGACCTCGCGCCGCTTTGGCTGCTCGCGTTCGATCTCAAGAAAACCCGTCACCTTACCCATGCTGCACCTGCCCTGCCGCCACCAGAGGCGACGAAGTTGTCGTGGAATTGCTGGAGCCCGGCGAGACTCCGCTGGAACCCGGCGAGACGTAGACCGTTTCGGCGCGCGGTATCCCCAGCACCCGCTTGTATTCATGCGGAAACACCTTGATGAACTGCGCCTGCGTCGTCTCCCAGTGCTCCAGAATCCACGCCGCCCGCGGGCTGCCCGTCAGGTCGATGTGGCGCTGGATCAGTTCGCGCACCAGCTTCACGTCCGCGTCCAGCACCAGCGGCTCCAGGTCCACGCCGGACTTGTTGCAGCGGCGCGTGGAGAAGTCGCCCACGTCGTCGTACACAAACGCCCGTCCACCGTTCATTCCGGCGGCGAAGTTGCGTCCCGTCGCACCCAGCACAACCACTGCGCCGTTGGTCATGTACTCGCATCCGTGGTCTCCCACGCCTTCGACCACCGCCGTTGCGCCGGAGTTGCGCACCGCGAAGCGCTCGCCCGCAATGCCGCTGAAGAAGGCCTCGCCCGCGGTCGCGCCGTACAGCACCACGTTGCCCACCAGAATGCTCTCCTCCGGCAGGAAGCTCGAAGTCTTCGGCGGATAGACGATAATGCGCCCGCCAGAGAGACCCTTGCCCACATAGTCGTTGGAGTCGCCCTCCAGCTCCAGCGTAACGCCCGCCGGAACGAACGCCCCAAAGCTCTGTCCGGCCGAACCCGTGAAGCGGAAGTGGATGGTCTCGTCCGGCAGTCCCTCTGCGCCGTAGCGCATCGCGATCTGGCCACCCAGCATCGCGCCCACCGTGCGATGCACGTTGCGAATGGCGAAGCTGCCCGTCACCCGCTTCTTCGCCTCCAGCGCCGGCTTGGCCTGCGCGATCAGCGCGTGATCCAGCGCCTGATCCAGCCCGTGGTCCTGTTCCTTCGTCTTCCGCCGCCCGACATGCGAGGGCAGCTCGGGAGAAAACAGAATCGACGCGAGGTCAATCCCCTTGGCCTTCCAGTGAGCGTCGGCAACCACGGCATCGATTCGGTCCACGCGGCCCACCATCTCATCGAAGCTGCGGAAGCCCAGCTTCGCCATGTACTGTCGCACCTGCTCGGCAAGGAAGAAAAAGAAGTGGATGACGTGCTCCGGCTGCCCATGGAAGCGCGCGCGCAACACCGGGTCCTGCGTGGCAATGCCCACCGAGCAGGTATTCAGATGGCACTTGCGCATCATGATGCATCCCATCGCGATCAGCGGCATGGTAGAGAAGCCGAACTCTTCCGCCCCCAGCAGCGCCGCAATCACAACATCGCGCCCGGTCTGTAGCTTGCCATCGGTCTGCACCTTGATCCTGCTGCGCAGATCGTTCAGCAGCAACACCTGCTGCGTCTCCGCCAACCCAAGCTCCCACGGCAACCCTGCGTGTTTGATCGAGCTCTGCGGCGATGCGCCCGTGCCGCCGTTGTCGCCGGAGATCAACACCACGTCGGCGTGCGCCTTGGAGACGCCAGCCGCAACCGTGCCCACGCCCGCCTCCGCCACCAGCTTCACCGCGATGCGCGCCTTCGGGTTCACGTTCTTCAGGTCGTAGATCAGTTGCGCCAGGTCCTCGATCGAGTAGATATCGTGGTGCGGCGGCGGGGAGACCAGCGTCACTCCGGCCACCGAACAGCGCAACTTCGCGACGATCTCGTCCACCTTGTGTCCGGGCAACTGTCCGCCCTCGCCGGGCTTCGCGCCCTGCGCCATCTTGATCTGGATCTCGTCCGCGTTCACCAGATAGTTCGTCGTAACTCCGAAGCGCCCGCTGGCCACCTGCTTCACCGCGCTCCGCCGCAGATCGCCGTTGGCGTCGCGCTGGAACCGCTCCGGGTCCTCGCCGCCCTCGCCCGTGTTGGACATGCCGCCGATGCGGTTCATCGCAATGGCCAGCGTCTCGTGCGCCTCCTTGCTGATGGAGCCGAAGCTCATCGCGCCGGTGGTGAAACGCTTCACAATCTCCTTGGCCGGCTCCACCTCGTCGATCGGCAGCGCCTTGTCCGCATACTTGAACTGCATCAGCCCGCGCAGCGTACACAGGTGCTTGCTCTGCTCGTCGATCAGGTCGGTGTACTCCTGGAACTGCGTCGCGCCCGTCGCCGGATTGCTCTGCCGCACAGCCTGTTGCAGCTTGCTGATGGTCGCCGGATTCACCAGGTGATACTCGCCGCCCTCGCGGTACTGGTACTGCCCGCCCACCACCAGGTCCGTCTCCGAATCGGTCAGCGGCTGGAAGGCGTACTCATGCTTCATCTGCGCCTCGCGCGCCAGCACGTCCAGCCCCACGCCCTCCACCCGCGATGCCGTGCCGGAGAAGTACGCGTCGATCAGAGACTTGTTCAGCCCCACCGCCTCGAACACCTGCGCTCCGCGATAGCTCTGCAGCGTGCTGATTCCCATCTTGGAGAAGGTCTTCAGTAGGCCCTTGTTGATCGCCTTGATGTAGTTCTTCTCCGCGTACTCGGACGTAACGTCGTCCGCCAGCAGCCCGCGCAGCTTCATGTCGCGCAGCGTCTCGAACGCCAGGTACGGGTTGATCGCGCTTGCGCCGTATCCGATCAGCAGCGCAAAGTGCATCACCTCGCGCGGCTCTCCGCTCTCGATAATCAATGCCACCTGCGTCCGTGTCTTGTCGCGCACCAGCTGGTTGTGCACCGCGGCCATCGCCAGCAGGCTGGGAATCGGGGCCAGCGTCTCGTTCACCCCGCGGTCAGACAGGATCAGCAATGTATAGCCTGATTTCACAGCGTACGCGGCGCGCGCGCTCAGGTCGTCCAGTGCGTGCTTCAGTCCCTCCTCGCCATCGGCCGCGCGGAACAACGTCGGCAGCGTGGTCGCCAGCAGATCGCCCGAAGAGATCCGCCGCAGCTTCTCCAGATCGCGATTGGTCAGGATCGGGTGGGGGATCTTCAGCGTGTGGCAGTTCTCCGGCGCCTCGTTCAGAATGTTGCGCTCCGTCCCGATGTAGCTGATCAATGACATCACCAGCTCTTCGCGGATCGGGTCGATCGGCGGATTGGTCACCTGCGCGAAGAGTTGCTTGAAGTAGCTGAACAACTGCTGCGGCCGGTCCGAAAGGCACGCCAACGGAGTGTCTGCTCCCATGGAACCGGTCGGCTCCTCGCCCTTCGATCCCATCGGCCCCAACAACACCTTGAGGTCCTCTTCGCTGTACCCGTAGGCGCGCTGGCGACGCAGCAAAGTCTCCGGGTCCGACGTAATCACCTTCCACGGCTCCGGCAGATCGTCCAGCACCACCTGCTGATCCTTCAACCACTCCGCATAGGGTTGGCGACCGGCCAGCGACTGCTTGATCTCCTCATCCGAAATAATCCGGTGCTCCACCGTATCCACCAGGAACATCCGCCCCGGCTGCAACCGGCCCTTCTTGCGCACGTCCTCCGGCGGCACCTCGATGACGCCCGCCTCCGACGCCAGCACAACCAGATCGTCCTTGGTCACGATGTACCGCCCGGGCCGTAAACCGTTGCGGTCCAGCGTCGCACCAACCACGCGCCCATCGGTGAAACACACCGACGCCGGCCCGTCCCACGGCTCCATCAACGACGCATGGTACTCGTAGAACGCGCGCTTCTTCGGGTCCATCTCCGGATTGCCCGCCCACGCCTCGGGAATCAGCATGGCCATCACATGCGGCAGCGACCGCCCCGACTGGAACAAGAACTCCACCGCGTTGTCGATCGAAGCCGAGTCGCTCCCGCCCGGAACGATCACAGGATACAGCTTGTCGATCTTGCCGTCGTATAGCGGGCTCGCCAGCACAGACTGGCGAGCGTTCATCCAACTGACGTTGCCGCGAATGGTGTTGATCTCCCCGTTGTGCGCCATGTAGCGATACGGGTGCGCCAGCTTCCAGCTCGGAAATGTGTTGGTCGAGAACCGCTGATGCACCAGGCACAGCGCGCTCGCCACCAGCGGATTGGCCAGTTCGTAGTAGAACTTCTCAATCTGCGGTGCCAGCATCAGGCCCTTGTAGACGATCGTGCGGCAGGAGAGCGATGGGATGTAGAAGTCGTCCTTGTCCTCGATCTCCGACGCTGCAATCTCGTTCTCCGTCCGTCGGCGCACAATGTACAGCAGCCGCTCGAAGGTGTCCTCGTCCATCCCTTCCGGACATGCCACAAACATCTGCTCGATATACGGCTGCGATGCGCGGGCCTCGCGCCCGATCAGATCGCCATTCACCGGAGTATCGCGCCAGCCCAGCAGACTCAACCCCTCGGACTGCGCAATCCGCTCCAACACCCCTTCGCACTGCAGTCGGCTGTGCTTGTCCACCGGCAGAAACACCATGGCCACGCCATAGCTTCCGCGCTCGCCCAGTTGCATCCCCAGCTTGCCGCACTCCTGCTGGAAGAACGCGTGCGGAATCTGGATCAGGATCCCCGCGCCGTCGCCCGTCTCCGGATCGCATCCCGCCGCCCCGCGGTGCGTCAGGTTGATTAAAACCTCAAGCCCCTTGCGGATGATCTCGTGGCTCTGCTCTCCGCGAATGCTCGCCACCAGCCCCATGCCGCAGGCATCGTGTTCATTGCGCGGATGGTATAGCCCTTGCGGGTCAGGGATGCGTTGACAGCGATCAGATCGTTTCATGGCAACCTTCCGGGTGCTGGAATTCGTTCCCCAACCGAAACAGACACTGCGACCCCGCGATCTCTACGCCAGAAAATCAATTTGGGTTTCAATCGACACGTCCGCCGAAGCAGACCACACAGTGTCAGGAACAGGGATGAGCACGCTAGATCTCTTAATATACAGCGAAACCGCGCCCCAATGCACCTTTTGCAGACGGCACGCAAAATTAATCCGCCGCAAAACTCGCACCTTCATTCAGTTAGACGAAGAAAAAACCTCCGCGCTCGCATCTCTTCTACTCCGTCTCCCGCAGATAAATCGCAACGTAGTCGATATAGTCCTGCGCGTACTTCAGAATCAGCTTCCGGTCCTCGTCGCCCAGCGCGCGCCGCACCTTGCCCGGAACTCCCGCCACCAGCGAGTTCGGAGGAATCACCGTGTGCTCCGCAATCACCGCGCCCGCCGCAATGATCGACCCCTCCCCGATCCGCGCATCGTTCAGGATCGTCGCCCCCATCCCGATCAACACCTCGTCCTCCACCACGCATCCATGCACCGTCGCGTTGTGCCCGATCGTCACCCACTCGCCCACGATCACGGGATACTTCTCGCGCATCCCGTGCAACACCGCGCAGTCCTGCACATTGCTGTTCGCGCCCACGCGGATCGCGTTCACGTCCCCGCGCAGCACGGCGTTCATCCACACGCTGGCGTTCTCGCCCAGCTCCACGTCGCCAATCACCTGCGCGGAGAGGTCTACATAACACGTCGCGGGCACCACCGGCAGCCGTCCCTGATACGCACGAATCATTGCAGGATTATTTCACGCGCCTGGGAATTATGTTCACCCGCCTGCGCCGGTCTTCTTCCTCTCGCCAGTGCCGGAACTTCTTCCATCTGCCAGAAATCCGCCGCTCGCCTCCGTTATGCGGTATTCTGAAAGCAGCCCACCTGGGACGATTTGGAGGTGTATTCCCCTTGGCAGAGATTCGTGTGCAGGAAGGCGAGCCGCTCGAAAACGCGCTCCGCCGCTTTAAGCGCAAGGTCCAGACCGAAGACATCATCAAGGAAGTCAAGCGTCACTCCTTCTATCTGAAGCCCGGCGAGAAGAAGCGCGTCAAAGAGGCGCTTGCCCGCAAGCGCAACCGAAAGAAGATCCGCAAGGAACAGGACTAGTCCTGCTCCACGCAACCCCGGTTTCTCAAACCATGAAAGGCCGCCCGCTCCCACCCGGAGCAGGCGGCCTTTCATCCTTAACCGCACCGGGCCGCTCTCCCTAACTACAAAATAATGCCTCCCCCTCCGCTCAATCCGCGAATCGCGGGGCCGCGCAGGATCATCTCTACTATCTGCACGAGATATGTACGACGGGAGACGCGGTATGGACTTTGTGGACCGGATATTAACCTGCACCGATTGCGGCTGCGAATTCATCTTCACCGCCGGCGAACAGCTCTTCTTCCAGGACAAGCAGTTCAAGAACGACCCCAAGCGCTGTAAGCCCTGCAAGTCCAGGCGCGGCGTGCAAACGGCCAATGCAACCGCGGATGGCCCGGCCGCGGCCGGCATCTCTCGCACCGAAACACGTACCGAGTGCTCCGAGTGCGGCATCGAGACCACGGTCCCCTTCAAGCCCACGCAAGGACGCCCCGTGCTCTGCCGCCAGTGCTACAAGAACAAGATGACCGCCGCACCTGCCGCAGCGCAGACAGCCAACTCACCGGAAACCGTCGCCGCCTCCGATATTGCTGCGGCCAATTCCAGCGCGCCAGCCGCCGTCGCTGCTGAAGCACGTCGTCAGCCGCCGCAGCCGGAGTTCCCCACCACGGATGTTTCCATGGCCATCTGATCCCCGCACCGCGAGCCGCCTGAAAGCACCGCCGCATAAAACAGAAAAGCCCCGACTCATCGGGGCCTTCACTGACATTTGTTTGAATCGGCCTGCAAACCTGCGCAATTTCTACGCAGAGACGGAGGTGACTTCAGCCGGATCGACGATGACAAACCGACCGCGCTGTCCGCGGTCCTGGAAGCGCACCACGCCGGAAGCCTTGGCAAACAGCGTGTCGTCCTTGCCGCGCCCAACGTTCGCGCCCGCCTTCAGCGGTGTCCCCCGCTGACGCACGATGATTCCCCCGCCCAGGATCGCCTGTCCGCCGAACACCTTCACGCCCAGCCGTTGCGCATTTGAATCGCGCCCGTTTTTGGATGAACCTAACCCTTTTTTATGTGCCATTCCGTCGCCTCTTTCGCGCGGCCCACGGGCCGCTGCGGTTTTGAAATTACTTCGCGGCCGCCTCGGCCTTGTAGCTCTTCCCGTTCACCACTATCTCGTTGATCGCAACCTCGACGAAGCCCTGCCGGTGTCCCTGCATCTTCTTGTACTGCTTCTTGCGCTTCAGCTTGAACACCAGAATCTTGTCGAAGCGTCCTTCGCCCAGCACCGTGCCGGTCACCTTCGCGCCCGTCAGGTCCGCCTCGAACTTGCCCTCTTCGCTGCTCACCGCCAGCACGTCCGCGAACTCGATCACGCCGTTCTCGTGCGCCGTGCGCTCGATCTTGAACTTCTCACCCGGAGAGACCAGGTACTGTTTGCCGCCGGTACGAATCACTGCATACATAACGAAACCCTTGTGCGCGCGGCATTCCGGCGCCCGCACCCTTCATGAATTGTTTTGCCTGGGGACCGAACCAGAGAATCTCTGTCCAGCCGGCCATCCCGAAACCACCGCGGCCCTTGGGAGCGCAAATCGCTCTCCCTCCTGCAACCGTCCGCCGTGTCCGAAACCTGCCAGCCCTGCAACCGGAGCACCGGCCGCATTCGCCAAACCTGCCAAACTTAACAAGTGTATCCCGCTCCGCCACATGGGTCAATCTCACCGTCACGCGTGCCAGCCGCGCAGTTTGCATCCGCCCCGAAACTCTTACCCTTTCAAGTCGTCATTCTGGCGCAGCCAGAATCTCCGTATTGGCTTTTGCTCTTGCCGTTGTCTGTTCCTGCTGTCACCCCACCCCTCCATTCGCTACACTGGAAGTCCATGCCCACTCCGTCCAATCCCCTGAAGGCTGTCCGCGGCACGCGTGACCTTCTCCCGCCCGAGACCGCCCTCTGGAACCGCGTCGAATCCATCGCCCGCTCGGTCTTCTCCCGCTACGGCTTCGGCGAGATTCGCACCCCCATCTTCGAGGACACCTCCCTCTTCGCCCGCGGCGTAGGCGAAGAGACCGACATCGTCTCCAAGGAGATGTACACCTGGGAAGACCGCGCCCGCGCGCAGTCGGAGAAGGCCCAATCCCTCACCCTCCGCCCCGAGAACACCGCCGGCGTCGTCCGCGCCTACATCGAGCACAAACTCGGCGACAGCGGCCAGCTCCAGAAGCTCTTCTACATCGGGCCACAATTCCGCCGCGAACGGCCTCAGCGCGGCCGTTACCGCCAGTTCTGGCAGATCGGCGTCGAGGTCCTCGGTCCCGTCACCTCCGGCTCCGAGTCCCCGCTGCGCGACGCCGAAGTCCTCGAAATGCTCGCCACCCTCCTCGATGAACTTGGCGTAAAGAATTGGCGGCTCGAACTCAACTCCGTCGGCTCTTCCACTGACCGGCCACGTTACGTCGCCGCATTGAAAGCCGCGCTCGCCCCCATCAAGCACCAGCTCTGCGAGGACAATCAGCGCCGCGCCGAGACCAATCCCCTGCGCGTCCTCGACTCGAAGGACCCCAACGACCAGGCCCTCATCGAAACCCTCCCGCGCATCGCCGACTTCCTCGACGACTCCAGCCGCGACCACTTCGCCCAGGTCCGCGCCGCACTCGACGCCTGCGGCGTGCCATACACCGTCAACCCGCGCCTCGTCCGCGGCCTCGACTACTACACCCGCACCACATTCGAGTTCACCGTGCCCTCGTCCGGCGATCCAGCCAGCGGCCTCGGCACGCAGAACGCCCTCCTCGGCGGCGGCCGCTACGACGGCCTCTCCGAGATGCTCGGCGGCCCGCGCGCTCCCGGCATCGGCTTCGCCATCGGCGAAGACCGCCTCATCCTCACCCTCCAGGCCCAGGCGGGTGCCCCAGGTCTCGCTTCTGAGACCTGGGAAACAAAGCTCGACGCCTACATCGCGCCGATGGGTACCGAACGCAACGCCGCCGCCCTCGCCCTGGCCCGCGAACTCCGCCGTGCTGGTTTATCGGTGGAAGTCGGCGACGGAACCTTCCGCCTCAAGAAATCCTTCGAGGCCGCCGACCGCGTCGCCCGCCACATCGTCATCCTCGGCGAAGACGAACTCGCATCCGGTATCCTTACACTCAAGACATTCGCAACCGGACTGCAGACCAAGATCGCTCGAAATGAGCTCGCGCAATCGCTGCGCGCATAAGAATTGAAGCAACTGAAGGAAGAGATGAATCTGGACTTTTTAGGTACCTTGCAACGCACCGGGATGTGTGGAGAGCTTCGCGCCGAGAACGCGGGGCAGGATGTCGTTCTCATGGGCTGGGTCAACCGCCGCCGCGACCACGGCGGACTCATCTTTCTCGATCTGCGCGACCGCTCCGGCATCACGCAGGTCGTGGTCGACGAGAAGGTCGCAGCCGCCCACGCCAAAGCCGATGCCGCGCGTCCGGAGTACGTCGTCGCCGTCAAGGGCCGCGTCCGCCGCCGTGGCGAGGGCCTCGACAACCCCAACATGCCCACCGGCGAGATTGAGGTCGTCGCCACCGAACTCCTTCTGCTCAACGAGGCCAAGACCCCGCCCTTCTCGCCCGCCGAAGACGCCATCGCCAACGAAGAGGTGCGCCTGAAGTATCGCTACCTCGACCTGCGCCGGACAGAAATGCAGGCGAACTTCGCCCTGCGCAGCCGCGTCGCCATGGCCATCCGCAACTACCTCGTCGGCGAGGGCTTCCTCGAGATCGAGACGCCCTTCATGACCCGCTCCACCCCCGAGGGCGCGCGAGATTACCTCGTCCCCAGCCGCGTCCATCCGGGCACCTTCTACGCTCTGCCGCAGTCGCCGCAGATCTTCAAGCAGATCCTCATGGTCTCCGGCTTCGACCGCTACTTCCAGATCGCCCGCTGCTTCCGCGACGAAGACCTGCGCGCCGACCGTCAGCCCGAGTTCACCCAGATCGACCTCGAGATGTCCTTCCCGCAGATGGACACCATCTTCCGTGTCGCCGAGGGCTTCCTCACCGCGGCCTTTGCCGCCGCCGGAGTCACGCTTGCCCCGCCCTTCGTCCGCATGACCTACGACGAGGCCATCCACAACTACGGCATCGACAAGCCAGACATGCGCCTGCCCGCCATGGTCTCGCTCAGCGAACTGCTCCCGCCCGAGCTGCGCACCACGCTCAAGATCGAGCAGGAGCTGCCCGTCCTCGGCTTCGTCATCCCCGGCGTCGGCGAGCTCAGCGGCACCGAGCGCAAGAAGCTGTTGAGCGAAGTGCGCGGCGGCTTCGGCGATTGCGGCCTCGACCTCCTCGATGTCGTCCGCCTGCGCACCAACGCAGCCTTCGCCCCGCTGGCCGACGCCATCTCCGCCGCGCTTGCCGCCAGCCTCGGCGTCCCCGCGCTCAGCCCCGCCGACCTCATCACCGTCGTCACCCCCAAGCTCGGCACGCCCGCCATGTGGAACTACGATCCGCAGTGGATCTACAAGCGTGTCGGCGCGCTCCGTCTCGAACTCGGCGCAAAGTACGCCGACAAACACGGCCGCTTCGCCAGGACCGGAACCGCCGCCGACTACAAATTCTGTTGGGTCACCGACTTCCCCATGTACGAGTGGAACGAGGAGACCAAGACCTGGGACGCAGCGCACCATCCCTTCACCTCGCCGCACGAGGACGACATCCAGGCTGGCCGCCTCACCAACGATAAGGGGGCCGTCCGCGCCCTCGCCTACGACGTTGTCCTCAACGGCACCGAACTCGGATCGGGATCGATTCGTATCCATCGCAAGGACGTGCAGGCCGAAATCTTCCGGTCGCTCGGCATGACGGACGAAGAGGCCCACGAACGTTTCGGCTTCTTCCTCGACGCGTTGGAGTACGGCACGCCTCCGCATGGCGGCATCGCCCTCGGTCTCGACCGCATCGTCATGATCCTCGCCGGCGCCACCAGCCTGCGCGAGGTCATCGCCTTCCCCAAGACCGCCAAGGCCATCGACCTCATGGTCGACGCCCCCACCCCGGTCAGCGACCTCCAGCTCCGCGACCTCCACCTCCGCATCGCGAAGCGCAGCTGAATATTCAATCCAGATCGAACGACTCGACGACGAGTTTGTCAATCGGCGGCATTGCGTCTTCGTCGCTGAGCGGTTCCCAAGAGTTGAGTAGTTCGGTCATGGTCGGCTTCCTGGGTGGCTGAACGGTCGCAGCAACGCCTTCCCTGAGCGAGGGACGTTTCGGACGAGTTTGTTTCACGCTTGTCATCGGGTTCGCCTCCGTCCGCAGTATAGGTCAGGCCCACGGAGTATTCTATTGCGCATGAGGAGCACTTTGTTTGCCGCATGCATTCTCTTGGCCAGCGCCGTAACCGGCAACGATCAGGATACTTGTTCGCAGCCACGTCAGAAAGAAAGCGCAGCCGCAGTTGCAAGTATTCGCATGAAACTGAGGTCGGTGAAGCTCGAGGAAATGGACACAAATGTTCCCGAGACTGCACAGCAACTAATTCCACAACTAAAGTCTGCCTTGGCGCAAACATCTCGAGCAGTGCTTGCATGTCACAATAGCGCGATCGATCCACACGCGCTAGAAAGTGAGATCGCGATTCTGCTGCACGCAAATCCGCCGCAGCCACCACCAAATTCTGTCGTTAAAAATGGCGATCCGCGTTATCCAGAGTGGCTCTCGGAGAAGTATGGCAGCAACCTGCTCGTGAGCGTCAGACGACCACAACCGCAGTTGTTAAGCGTGCAGTTCCAATTCCACATTGAATGTGGAGACGACACAGCCTTGGTGCTCTTTGAACAACAGGGCACGCAGTGGCACGAAAAACTCGTATGGCAGGCACCACCTTACAAGGAAATCAGCGGAGCCTTCGGCGACTTCTTCCTCACGTCCATTCTTTCCGGAGACGCCCCGGGAACTTGGAAGGTCGTTGCGGCGCATGGCACCCCATGGTGTACTTCGCGCTTCAGTGGATTCGATCTGGACGTCCTAGC
>Ga0302190_10002256_pt1 | contig 12618 bp, 12 predicted proteins | sample II_Bog_E2_3_FD_198784 | JGI IMG/M metagenome (GOLD analysis project Ga0302190, IMG submission 198784) | Peat permafrost microbial communities from Stordalen Mire near Abisko, Sweden - II_Bog_E2_3 | ecosystem: Environmental > Terrestrial > Soil > Wetlands > Peat | place: Sweden: Abisko... | reverse complement strand
TCCAGGCCATCGAAAGCGCGGGCCATGCCTGTGGCGTCGCCGGTTTCGGGTCGATCGCGGATGTCTGCGCGGTACTGCTGCCGTCGCCGCCGCAGTCCGCGATCCAGCCTATGGTGCACCAGCCCATCGCGCTCGGCTTTGTCTACGAACCCTCGAACCGCATCGACGTGGAGGAGCTGACCGCGCTGTTGAAGTTCTCGGTCGCACGGCTGGCCGGCCAGGGGGAACAACCGTCCCCGGTCGTGCAACTGTCGAGCGCGGCCTGACCAGCCGGATCGTCGGGAAGGCGCCGGGGCCACTTCAGCCGCACGGCGCCTTCCCGAAACGATCACGAGGCATGGCCGATATCTGCGTTAGAACCCGGTTCGCTTTCCGCTCGATCATATGCTCGGCCGACAGGGTGAGGGTTTCAAGGTGGCGCAGGCCCGGTTGGGCGGCGGCCGCATCCACCATGCCGTGCGCCCGCCCGTGACCGTGGTCCGCCATCTGCTGTTCGACTTTTCCGGCGGGGAAGCACACGAGGCAAAGCCCAATCCCCGGGGGCGCCCAGCCCATACCGCCGATATCGTCACCACAGCGTTGTTCCTCGCCGGCCCCGCCGCGATCTATGTGGCCGACTCGCCGGTCCGCAGTGCCGGAGGGCAGCATTGATGTCGCGGGCGGTGGTCGGGAACGAACTGGGCCCACCCGGGGGCTATCGATTGGTCGAGCGCGATGTACCCATGCCCGGCCCTGGCGAGGTTCGGTTAGCGATCCGGGCCGCCGGCGTCTCCTATGTCGATGTGCTGACCGCTGCCGGGCACTATCAGGTGCGCCCGCCGGCGCCGTTCATCCCGGGCAGCGAATGCGCCGGGGTGATCGATGCGGTCGGCCCTGGGGTCCAGGGGCTGGTCCCGGGGGACGCGGTCGTCGCCAGCGCCTGGGGCGGCCTGTTTGCCGATCATGCGGTGATCCGCGCGGCCAGCGTGCGCCGTGCCCCCGGCGGACTGGGCTTTGCCGAAGCGGCGGTCTTTCCGGTCAGCTTTTATACGGCGCACTATGCGCTGGTGGGGCGGGCCCACCTGGCCCCGCACGAAACCCTGCTCGTGCTTGGCGCGGGGGGCGCGACCGGCCATGCGGCGGTTCAGCTTGGCAAGCGCCTCGGCGCGAGGGTGATCGCATCGGCGTCATCGCCGGCCAAGCGGGCGCTGGCCATGCGTGGCGGGGCCGACGCGGTGGTCGATGCCCGCGCGCCCGACTGGCGAGAGGCGGTCGCCGCCGCCGCCGAGGGCAAGGCGATCGACGTCGTCTTCGATCCGGTCGGCGGTGCCGCGACCGAGCCCGCCTTTCGTTCGCTCGGCTGGAACGGACGCCACCTGGTGGTCGGGTTCACCGCCGGGATCGCCGCGTTTCGCACCAATCTGCCGCTGCTCAAGGGGGCAAGCCTGATCGGGGTCGACTTGCGCCAGTTCGGGGTCAACGAGCCGGAAGCCGCAGCACGCAACATCGGCGCGGTGTTAGCCCTGGCCGAAGCAGGCGAGCTTCGCCCCGCCATCGCGCAAACCTTCCCCTTTGAACGGTTCCAAGACGCCATGAAGGCCGCAGCCGGCGGCGAGGCTGCAGGACGCATCGTCCTGTCGATGGAGCAAAGGCCATGACCGATCCGCATCCCGATTACGCCACCGCCGATTTCTATACGGATCGGTCGCTGGTCGCCGATCCCCACGCCTATTTCGACTTCCTGCGCGCGCAGGGCCCCGTCACCCGCTTGCCCCATCGCGACGTCGTGGCGGTCACGGGCTATGACGAGACGTTGAAGGTCATGCTCGATACCGAGCACTTCTCCAGCGTCAATGCCGTCGGCGGGCCGCTGCCACCCTTGCCGTTCACGCCGCAAGGCAGCGATATCACCGCCCAGATCGCCGCACATCGGGCAAAGATCCCGTTTGGCGATGTCATCGTGGCGCAGGATGGCGAACGCCATGCCCAGTTGCGCTCGATGCTGGCCCGCCTGTTCACCCCGACCCGGCTCAAGGCGATCGAGCCGGCCATCCGCACCACCGCCGAGGCGCTGATCGACGAATTCGCCGCCTCGGGACGGGTGGAACTCGTCAGCCAATATGGCAGCCCTTTCGCCACGCTGGTGATTGCCGACCTGCTTGGCCTGCCGCCCCGTACCCGTGCCTTGTGCCGCACCTTGTTGGCCGATGTCATTCCGGCCGAAATGGGCCGCGAGGACGATCCCGCCAAAGGCCCTTTCGGCCAGCTTGGCCGGCATCTGTTCGGTCTCGTCGCGTTGCGCCGGTTGTGGCACCATCCGGCGCTGCGCCCGATCGGGCGCTGGTTCGCCGGCGGACCCGGGCGCGAGGACATCATGGCCGAACTCGCCACTGCCAGCTTCGCCGATGGATCGCGGCCAAGCCTGGCCGATGTCACGGCATTGACGGCCTTCCTGTTCGGCGCCGGACAGGACACGACCAACCGGCTGCTCGCCAACTGCCTGCGCGTGATCGCCACCAGGCCCGAAATACAACAGCGTTTGCGCACTGATCCCGCGACGATCCCCCGGTTTATCGAGGAGGTCCTGCGCCACGAAGGTTCGGTCAAGAGCGGCGGGCGGTTGTGCCAGAAATCCACGCGACTGGGGGGCGTCGCGATCCCTGCGGGCACGGTCGTCCTGCTCTCGCACATGGCCGCCAACCGCGATCCGGCCCGCTTTGCCGACCCGGGCGCATTCGACATCGACCGGCCCGGGCTCAAGGAACATCTCGCGTTCGGACGCGGCGCCCATACCTGCATCGGTGCGCCGCTCGCCCGCAAGGAAGTGGCGATCAGCGTCGCGTCACTGCTGGGGCGAACCCGGCACATTCGCGTCTCGGCCGAACACCACGGGCCCGAAGGCGGGTGGCGGTTCGACTATGAACCGACCTATATTCTGCGCGCCTTGCAGGCACTCCATCTGGAATTCGACCCCGCCTGATCGCGAACGCCGAAATAAAAGGCCAGCGGCGCGCCGCTGGCCTTATTGCTTCGGTCTTTCCCGAAGCGCATTTCCTCCGGACCGGATCCGCCCCCCCCTGAAGCGGGGCGGATCCACGGAGGTCTGATTTTACTTGCCGATCGCCACCCGCAGCGACACGCCGAACTGGCGCGGCGCCGTGATGTTGATCAGGTTATAGGCGCTGTTCCCCGAACCGGCGGTGCTGGTCGGGATATTGCCACCATAGCCCGCCAAAACCGCCTGCTTGTCGAACACGTTCTTGACGAAGCCCGACAGATCCCACAGTCCACTGTGCGCCTTGATACCGACGAAGATGTTGAACAGCGAATAGGGGCGCTGGGTATTGTATGGCAGGGCGGCATTGGGCACACTGGCAGGGTTGATCGTTCCCTGAACGCGCAGATAGCCGTCCTTGGTGGCGTCCAGAGCGCGGTTGTAATCGGCGTGCAGCGCCACCTTCCAGCGGGGCACGAACGACGATGGGCCACCCGAGCAAGTATAAATCGGCGTTGCCGCCGAGACGCTGCCCGAGCCCGCCGGCCCGTTGCAGGGCGTCAGTGCGCCACCGGTGATCTCGCCATTGGCGTAGCTGAAGCTGGCTCCCGAGGAGAGTTGCCGGCTGAAGCGCCAGGCGGCCTCGGCCTCGATCCCGTCGACCTTGACAGGCACGCTGGCGACGAAGCCAGAGACGCTCGCCGGAACCCCGGCATTGGTATAGACCCAAACATAGGAGGGCGACGTCCATTGGTAGTTCTTGAAGTTCTGGTGATAGTACGTCAGATTGAAAATACCGCGATGGTTCGCAAACGAGGTCTTGATCCCCGCTTCGTAAGAGGTCGATGTTTCATTGAGCACATTGCCATAAGGCCCGGCAACGCTGGTGGAAATACCGCCATAACCGGCCGTGCTCAAGAACGGTCCAACCGAATTCAGACCCTGCCGGAACGAGCTGCCACCGCTGACATAACCCATGATTTCCGGGGTGAAGTGATAGGAAGCCGAGGCGGCCCAGATTGTCTTTTGCGCCTTGGATGTGGACGGACCAATCGCATCGGCAATAGCCTGTTCCTCCAGCGACAGCTGATTGCCGTAGAAGTAGGCGGTATTCTTGTCCCACAAGTGACGCAGACCACCCGAAAGTTCCAGTCTGTTGCTCAGCAGGTGCGCCGTCAGGTTGGCAAAAACCGCATGTTCGGTGCGCACGCCATACTGAAACAGGTTCGCCGAACAGGTGTAGGCTGCGGTGTAGTCCGTGCAGCCCAATCCCTCGGCCTCGATATAAGGCACTTCGAACGAATAGGACGCAGGAAGTGCCACCGCCGCCGAGCTGACATAGTTGTTCGTCGGCGACCACAGCGCATAGAAGCCGGCGACATAATCGAAGACGCCGGCAATGCGCTCATCCGATGCAAGGCGAACCTCGTTCGTTTCGTATTGGTTCCGCGACACCGCCAGATCATAGTATTGGAACCCATAGGGATACAGCGGATTGTACAATCCGGCGAAGTCATAGGGCTGATTGGAAGTCAGGTGCTGAATGGCGTATTGCCCGACATAGCTCAGCTTCTGGCCGAGGACATGCCAGTCGGCGCGCAAGTTGAACATATCCTGCTGTTCCAGCACGTCGCGCGGCTCGGAGACCGTCGAGAGCCGATCCCGCGGCGTGATCACGCCATAATAGGCCGTACCGTCCCCGGGGTTGGCACAGGACACGCTGGCATCGACCACACAAGTCGATTCAGTTTGCTGATAGTTGAGATCGTGAGCGATGGTGCGTTGATAGACCGCATTGATATCGATCTCGTCAGTCGGGGCGAAGCGGACACTGACCCGCTCGCTCCAACTGCGGTTGTAGGGGCCGGTGGGCCAGAGCGTGGAATTGGCACTGCGTACGCCGTCGCCCTGGTTGTCGTTGATCATGCCCGCCAAACGTACCGCCAGCTTGCCCTGAATCAGCGGGATGTTGACCGCCCCGTCAATGGTGTGGCCATAATAGCCGCTGCCCACACTACCCTGAACATAGCCACCATAGCCGTAAAGATCGGGCTTGTGGGTTGTGATGGTGACCGCACCCGAAGGGGCCGCCGCGCCGCGCAGCGTGCCCTGCGGGCCCTTCTGCACCTCGATCTGGCCGATATCGTACATCGCCTGATAGATGTAGTTCGACTGGGCGCCGCCATCGTTCCAGTAGAACGCCACCGTCGGGTTGGCGCCCGAGTTCACGTCATAGGTGATGCCGCGCATTTCGGTGTTCTGGACCAGACCATTGTTGGCATTCTGCAAAGTCAGGCCGGTCGTGATCTGCGCCACGTCCTGGAAGTTGTTGATTACATTTTTCTGGAGATCGGCAATGCTGACAACCTCGATCGACTTCGGCACGTCCTGCAACCGTTCCGACCTGCGTCGGGCCGTGACCAGAATCTCCTCCGTCGTTGCAGTCGCCGTGCTGGCCGCCTGGGTCGGCTGTGGAGCGCCGCTCTGCGCCCACGCGGGCGCTCCCATCGCCAAAACACTGACGCTCGCCAAAACAGTTGCGCGCAACAACGCCATAGCCCTCTCCCTCTCGTGACGGTCGCTGTGTGGACCGCATCATTCTTCAATGCCGGCGTACCAAGGCGAGCCCAGTTTGCAATGAACCCCGCCCATGTATCGGTCAGGCGATGTCGCCAAAGACATCAGATAACCCCGCCGCGACAGATCCAACGCGAACAATCCGCATCAATGCCAGTTTAGATACAATCACACCCCGCGACGGCAGAACACAGTGTATTGATCGCCAATGACAATTCTTAACTATACACCGTGTTGATAACGATTGCCGTCGCGCGCAGCCTCTATTCGCCGTGCCGCATCATTGCACCGCACAATCGCCATAACAAACAGCGTAACAGCACCCGCCGGCCGCCCAAGAGGCGTGATCAGAGATTCGCGGACCGGGGCGAGGCCAACGCCCGGCACAATCACCAGTGGGCAACCATCAGTTTGTTACCATCGAGGTCACGGAAATAGGCAGCGTAAAACCCGCCAGTGCCGCGCGGCCCCGGGGCACCTTCCGATGCGCCGCCAAGCGCCAGCGCCCTGGCGTAAACGGCATCGACGACCTCCCGACTCGGCGCAGAGAAGCCAATCTGTGACCCGTTGCCGACGCTCGCATCCCCCGCAAAGGGCAAACCGATCAGGAACATGGCGCCATCCGGTGCCTGGTAGGCGATGACCTCGTCGCGTTCGATCACGCGCACCGCACCGAGCAGATCGGCCAGCGCATCGTAAAACCCGCTCGCGCGGGTCAGGTCGCGGGTTCCATAGCGGGCCGCGCTCAGCATTGCGGCACCCGGAACGGTCCGGCCCCGGTCATGACGGTGCCCCGCCCAGTTGCACCCAGCGTTCCTCAGTCATCCAGACATATTCGAGATAGTGCCCACAGAACCGACGCGCATCGAGATAGAGAAACTTCAGTGCATCGCTCTCGCCCGAACGCTCCAGCACGACAGGCAAGTCCTGTCGGTCGACTTCGGCGCGAAACGAATCCCAGTCGGCCACCCGCATGCAGACATGGTGGAAATGTAGGATTCCGCCATTGTCCTTATAATTGCGGTAGATCCCGGTCTCGTCGTCGATCACCTCAATCAGTTCGTACTGCATGTCGCCGATCCAGATGAAGGCCAGCCGCGATGCCACGCGCTTCATGCCCCAAGGCGTCCGGATGCTTTGATCCATGGTGAATGGGCCGATGACCGTGATGTCCGCGCGCTGGGCAAAGGCGGCGATGGCCGCATCGATGTCGGCGCAGACATAGGCGTTCTGATAGTGGGTACCGGTGATCATGCCGCACCCTACCGTCCAACGGGGGACGGGAACAGGCCGCGCCGGGCACCGCGGCAGGCCTGCGGCCACTTATCGCCCGCGCGATTGGCACGACGCTGGAAAGGCATCCCGGGCTTTGGCATTGATGGGCAAAGAACAGGAGAGTTGCATGTCCAAGGGCCTATTCGACTGCACCGGCAAAGTTGCCCTGATTACGGGTGGCAATGGCGGCATCGGGCTGGGCTTTGCCCGTGGGATCGCGCGCATGGGGGGCACAATCGCCATCTGGGCACGCAACGCCGACAAGAATGCGCAAGCCCGTGCCGATCTCGAAACCGCAGGCGCTGGGCGGGTCGAGACCTACCAGATCGATGTCGCCAGTGAAGAGGCGGTGATCGAGGGCTATGACCGATTGATCGCCGATTTCGGCCGGATCGATTGCGTGTTCGCCAATTCGGGCCGCGCCTCGCGGTCACGCTCGGTGCTCGCGCTCGACACGCAGGAATGGCACGACCTGCTCTCAGTCAACCTGCACGGAGCGTTCTTCACCTTGCGCGAAGGCGCGCGCAAGATGGTCGCCCGCGCGGAAGCCGGGGAACCGGGCGGCAGCCTGGTCTATTGCGGCAGCCTGTCGATGGTCCACGGTATTGCCGGGATCAACAATTATGCCGCATCAAAGGGCGGCATGGGCGCCGCCGTGCGCGGCATGGCCGCAGAACTCGGCCAATATGGAATCCGCTGCAACACGATCGCGCCGGGTTACGTCAAGACCGGCATCGGCGGTGATCAGGGTATGACCGATGAACTGAAAGCGCGCATGGCCCAGGTCGATGCGCACTTTTCGCAAAAGACCCCGATCCATCGCCCGGGAACGGTCGAGGATTTCGAGGGCATCGGCGCCTATTTGTGTAGTGACGCCTCATCCTTCCATTCGGGTGACACGATCTTCATCGACGGGGCGAGCCATATCCACGCCCCTTATGCCTTCAACTGAGGAACGCGCCATGGGCCGCCTGCTGACCATCCACAACGTCAACGACGTTCGCCTCGACGCATACCGGCACCCCGAACCGGGGCCGCAGGATGTCGTCGTCAAGATGAAGGCCTGCGGCATCTGCGGCAGCGACCTCAGCTATATCAAGCATGGCGGCATCCCCGTGCCCGGCACGCGCACGCCGCTGGGCCACGAAGGCGCGGGCGAGATCATCCATGTCGGTGCCGAGGTCAGTGGCATCCATCTCGGCCAGAGCGTCATCGTCAACCCGATGAACACCCCGAGCAACATCGGCTCTGGCGGACCGGAAGGCGCGTTTACCGAGGAATTGCTGGTGCGGGAGGCGCGGCTGGGCGATTCGATCCTGCCCATTCCCGACGGTGTGCCCTACGACATCGCCGCGATGTGCGAACCGCTGGCGGTGGCGCTGCACGGGATCAACCGGGCCGAGGCGCGCGCCGGATCCAAGGTGGTCATTTTCGGCTGCGGGCCGATCGGCCTCGGCATGGTGATGTGGGCAGTGGACCGGGGCTGCGATGTCGTCGCGCTCGACCTGTCTGAAGAACGACGCGCGCGGGCGCAGGCCTTGGGTGCGACGGCCGCGCTCGACCCGACGCAATGCGACCTGCGTGCCGAACTCGCGCGGTTGCATGGCGAAGTGCCATCGTTCAACCGGATCGGCGTCGGCACCGATGCCTTCATCGATGCGGCCGGCGCCCCCAACATCCTGAGCGATGTGGTGATGATGGCCAAATATCACGCTAGGCTGGTCATCACCGCCGCCCACATGCAGCCGATCCCCTTCCCCGTGGGCCGGATGCTGACCAGCGAGATGACGGTGACCACGGCCTGCGGCTATCCCACCGAATTTCCCGACGTGATCGCGGCAATGCCCCGGCTGGCCAACACCATCCGTTCGCTGATCAGCCACACCCTGCCCTTCGACCGGGTGCTCGAAGGGCTCGCCATCGCCGCCACACCGCAATCGGCCAAGGTGATGATCGCCTTTCAGGAGCAGACCGATGGATGAAGCGCAGAAACCCCGGCTCGCCAGCCTGGTGCGCAGTGGCGACACCCAGACCGAGGCCATCGCCATCAACGGGTTCATCTGGCAGGTCAACGACGTCTCCAACGCCTATCTGATCAACACCGCCGATGGCGACCTGATGGTCAACACCGGCTTTATCGACAACGGCGAGCGCAATGCCGCTCTGCTGGCTCCGCGCCGCAGCGGCCCGTTGCGCCGGATCGTCCTGACGCAAAGCCATGCCGACCACTTCGGGGGCCTGCCCGCCGTGTGCGAGGCCGACACGATCGTGATCGGCGGCCCCGGCTTCAACGAGGCCTGGGCCGACATGAAGCGGCTTCAGCCCTTCTTCGGACCGCGCAGCCGCAAGCTGTGGGGAAGCACGCTGAAGCGAGGCGCCACGCCCCGCCCCGCCCCCGATGTGGTCCCTGACGTGCTGGTCGATCGGGTCCTCCGCTTCGAACAGGGCGGACGCCGTTTCGAGCTGATCCATGCCCCCGAAGGCGAAACGGTCGACAACCTGATCGTGTGGCTGCCCGAAGAACGCATCGCCTTCACCGGCAATCTCGTCGGCCCGGTCTGGCTGTCGATGCCGTTCTTCTGCACCTTGCGCGGCGACAAGCCCAGATTGGTGTGGAACACGCTGCGCAGCCTCGACAAACTCCGCGCGCTCGATGCGGAGATCGTGATCACCGGCCATGGCGAGCCGATCCGGGGGGCGGAGCGCATCCGCGCCGACATCGACCGCATGATCGGCGCGATTGCCTGGGTACGCGACTACACGCTCGACGGCATGAATGCGGGCAGGACGGTCCACGAACTGATGCGCGACGTGGTCCTCCCCGAAGGCCTGCGGATTGGCGAGTTTCATGGCAAGGTCAGTTGGGCGGTCAAGACGATCTGGGATGAATATTCGGGCTGGTTCCACTATGAGGACGGCACGACCGAGCTGTATCATGTCCCTCGCTCGGCGGTGAACAGGGATCTGGTCGAACTGCTGGGGGGAACCGCCGCCCTGGCCGAGCGCGCGCGCAACCATGTCGCGGCCGATCGCCCGCTCGAAGCGCTTCATCTGCTCGACATCGCGCTCGGCGCGGTGCCGGCGGATGTGCCCGCACTGGCCGTCAAGCAGGCCGCGCTGGAGCAGTTGTTGGCCGCCAGCGGATCCAGCAACCTGTCGGAGACGATGTGGCTCCGCTCCGAAATCGCCGGGGCCAGGGCCGCGTTGGAACAGGGGGCCGCCTGATGCGCGGGTATCAGCGATCGCGCCACTGCGGCTGGCGCCGTTCGGCAAAGGCCCGGGCCCCTTCGCGGGCATCGTCGGAGGCGAACACGGGACCGTGTCGGGCCCACTGACGGCGCAGACGTTCATCGCGTGGCCAGTCGCGGGCCTCTGCCATGATCGCCTTGGTCAGGCGCACCGCCATCGGTGCATTGGCGGCAATCGCCCGGGCCAGATCCCATGCCCCGTCAAGCGCCGGCCCATCGACGATGCGATTGACCAGACCGATCTCGCGGGCGCGCCCGGCGTCGATCGCTTCGCCGGTCAGCGCCATTTCGAGCGCGACGCGCGGCGGGATCAGATCAGGCATATGCGTGAGACCACCACCGCCCGCCACCAGCCCGCGAGTCACCTCGGGCAGGCCGAAACGCGCATCGCGCGCCGCGACGACCAGATCGCAGGACAACAGCAGTTCCAGTCCCGCCGCCAGCGCATGGCCATCGACCGCCGCGATCAGGGGCTTGATCGGCGGCGGGACAAGCCCGCGAAAATCCGCGCCGCCGCCCGGCAGATCGCCGCCGAGAAAGGCCTTGAGATCCATCCCCGTGGAGAAATGGCCGCCGGCCCCGGTCAGGATCGCCACCCGCAAGGCCGGATCGGCATCAAACCCGTTTATGGCTTCGGCTATGGCGCAGGCCATGGGCCCATTGATCGCGTTGCGCCGTTCCGGGCGATTCATCGTGATGACAAGCACGCCATCGCGGGTCTCGGTCAAAAGGTCGTCGGCCATGGCCGTAAGCATAGGACACAAGGACCGCCGGGTCTGCGGGCGCGCGGCGCTCATCACGGCGGCGATGAATGGCGCGGCGGAGCGATTGCCGCTTGCCGGGACAAAGCCGCTCTGGCGAGACTGAAGGCCAACCATCGTACCGGATAGCGGCGGGGAGACGCCAGTGCCACGCATCGTGATCGACGGGATCGGCCTCGTCTACGAGTTCTTGGGCCCGGTCGGCGGACAACCGATGGCCCTGACCCCGGGCGGACGGTTTCACATGGATACCCCCGGCGTTCGCGGGCTTGCCCAGGCCTTGGCCGCGGGCGGACGGCGCGTGCTGATCTATGACCGGCCGAATTGCGGACGTTCCGATGCCTGCCTGACCGGTGAGAGCGAGAGTGCGATGCAGGCCGAGGCCCTGCTCGGCCTGATCCGCGCGCTCGACCTTGGGCCCACCGCCATTGTCGGCGGATCGGGAGGCAGCCGGGTCTCGCTGCTCGCGGCGGCGCGCGATCCCGATCTGTGTTCGCACCTCGCCCTGTGGTGGATCAGCGGCGGGCCGATCGGATTGATGCAACTGGCGACCTTTTACTGTGGAGAGCCGGCGGTCCTGGCCAGCATGGGCGGCATGGACGCCGTGATCCAGGCGACGTCCTGGGCCGAGAACATCGCGCTCAATCCCGCAGTGGCCCCGTTCCTGCGCGCGATCGGGACCCAGCGGTTTATCGCCGTGATGCAGCAATGGGCTGCCGCCTATGCGCCCGATCCGCTGAGCCCGGTGCCGGGGATGAGGCCCGCCGACTTCGCCCGCCTGACCATGCCGACGCTGGTGTTGCGCAGCGACAACAGCGACCTGTCGCATACCCGCGCCACCAGCGAATGGGTCCATCGGCTGATCCCCCAGTCGCGCTTGCTCGATCCGCCGTGGCAGGCCGGCGAATGGAACCGGCAACTGGGCCGCATGCAATCGGGCCAAGGCAACGGGCTGTTTTCCGGATGGCACGCACTGGCGCCGCTGCTGCTCGAATTCACGGACCCGCGCGCGCAATGATCGAGCATTTCCCATTCCATCCGCACGGCTGCGCGATGCAACCCCGCTGCGCGATCTGTCAAAGGAGCATGTCATGACACGCACGGTTGCCGTCACCGGTGCCGCCGGAGCCCTCGGGCGCACGGTCGTCGCCCATCTGCGGGCTGCGGGCTGGAGCGTCGCAGCCATCGACCTCGGCGATCCGGCGCACAGCGACGCGGCGCTGGTGCTGGGGGGGATCGATCTGGCTGACGAAGCCGCCATGGCGACCGCCGCAACCCGCATCGCCGAGCGATTCGGCCAGCTCGACGGCCTGGTCAACATCGCCGGTGGCTTTGCCTGGGAAACGGTCGTCGATGGATCGCCCGCAACCTGGGACCGGCTCTATCACATGAACGTGCGCACCACGCTCGTCGCCACCCGCGCACTGCTGCCGCTGCTGCGCGCCGGCGGAGGGGCGGTGGTCAATATCGGCGCCGCCGCCGCCGCCAAGGCCGCCGCCGGCATGGGCGCCTATGCCGCCGCCAAATCGGGCGTCGCGCGCCTGACCGAGGCCCTGGCGGAGGAATGGAAGGATGAACGGATCCGGGTCAACGCGATCCTCCCCAGCATGATCGACACGCCCGCCAATCGCCGCGACATGCCCGATGCCGACTTTTCGCGCTGGGTTCGCACCGAGGAACTGGCCGCCGTCGTCGCCTTCCTGCTTTCGCCCGCCGCCGCGCCGATCACCGGCGCGCTGATCCCGGTCACCGGCCGGGTGTGACCCCGGCCGGTTCGTTCCAC
>Ga0302190_10002249_pt1:0-10000 | contig 12628 bp, 3 predicted proteins | sample II_Bog_E2_3_FD_198784 | JGI IMG/M metagenome (GOLD analysis project Ga0302190, IMG submission 198784) | Peat permafrost microbial communities from Stordalen Mire near Abisko, Sweden - II_Bog_E2_3 | ecosystem: Environmental > Terrestrial > Soil > Wetlands > Peat | place: Sweden: Abisko... | reverse complement strand
CACCTATTACAGCGCGGTCTCTATGCAGGGCTGTTGTTGATGGTGTGGATTCTCAAGCGTGAGGTAAGAGCATCTGGTGAATGCCTTGGCATGTACAGGCGATGAAGGACGTGGCACGCTGCGATAAGCGTCGGGGAGCTGTGAGCAAGCTTTGATCCGGCGATTTCCGAATGGGGGAACCCACCTTCACCATTTCATTCTTCAACCGAGTGATCGGTTGGCGAGTGAGGTGGATAAGGTATCACCGAAGTGAATAAAATAGCTTTGGTGAAGCGAACCCGGGGAACTGAAACATCTCAGTACCTGGAGGAAAAGACATCAACCGAGATTCCGTTAGTAGTGGCGAGCGAACGCGGACCAGGCCAGTGCCTCTTTTTCAACTAGCAGAACACTTTGGAAAGAGTGGCCATAGCGGGTGACAGCCCCGTATGCGAAAGTGATGAAAGAGGACTCGAGTAGGGCGGGACACGTGAAATCCTGTCTGAACATGGGGGGACCACCCTCCAAGCCTAAATACTCGTACATGACCGATAGTGAACCAGTACCGTGAGGGAAAGGTGAAAAGCACCCCGATGAGGGGAGTGAAACAGTACCTGAAACCGGATGCTTACAAGCAGTTGGAGCCTCTTTAGGGGGTGACAGCGTACCTCTTGCATAATGGGTCAGTGACTTAGTTTATCATGCGAGCTTAAGCCGTTAGGTGTAGGCGCAGCGAAAGCGAGTCTGAATAGGGCGCTAGAGTATGATGAATTAGACCCGAAACCCGGTGATCTATGCATGACCAGGCTGAAGGTGCGGTAACACGCACTGAAGGGCCGAACCGATCAATGTTGAAAAATTGTCGGATGAGTTGTGCTTAGGGGTGAAAGGCCAATCAAACCGGGAAATAGCTGGTTCTCCGCGAAATCTATTGAGGTAGAGCGTCGGATGTATGCCGTTGGGGGTAGAGCACTGGATGGTTGCGGGGGTCGCGAGATCTACCAACACTAACCAAACTCCGAATACCAACGAGACTTATCCGGCAGACAGACGGCGGGTGCTAAGGTCCGTCGTCAAAAGGGAAACAGCCCTAACCTACAGCTAAGGTCCCCAAGTCACGTCTAAGTGGGAAAGCATGTGGGACTTCCAAAACAACCAGGATGTTGGCTTAGAAGCAGCCATCATTTAAAGAAAGCGTAACAGCTCACTGGTCTAAATAAGAGGTCCTGCGGCGAAAATGTAACGGGGCTCAAGACGTGCACCGAAGCTTAGGGTTTGGATCTTTGATCCAAGCGGTAGCGGAGCGTTCCGTAAGCCTGTGAAGCGGGAGGGTAACCGACCGTGGAGGTATCGGAAGTGAGAATGCTGACATGAGTAGCGATAAAGAGGGTGAGATGCCCTCTCGCCGAAAGACCAAGGGTTCCTGCTTAAAGCTAATCTGAGCAGGGTGAGCCGGCCCCTAAGACGAGCCCGAAGGGGGTAGTCGATGGGAACCACGTTAATATTCGTGGGCCTGGAGATGAGTGACGGATCATGGTTATTGTCAGGCCTTATTGGATTGGTCTGGCCTTGAAGTGGTTCCAGGAAATAGCCTCTCCATATAGACCGTACCCGAAACCGACACAGGTGGTCAGGTAGAGTATACCAAGGCGCTTGAGAGAAGTATCCTGAAGGAACTCGGCAAATTGCCTCCGTACCTTCGGAAGAAGGAGGCCCTGTCTATGCGCAAGCACTGGCAGGGGGCACAGGCCAGGGGGTAGCGACTGTTTAGCAAAAACACAGGACTCTGCTAAGTCGGCTTCAAGACGACGTATAGGGTCTGACGCCTGCCCGGTGCCGGAAGGTTAAGAGGAGGAGTGCAAGCTCCGAATTGAAGCCCCGGTAAACGGCGGCCGTAACTATAACGGTCCTAAGGTAGCGAAATTCCTTGTCGGGTAAGTTCCGACCTGCACGAATGGCGTAACGACTTCCCCACTGTCTCCAGGATATGCTCAGCGAAATTGAATTCTCCGTGAAGATGCGGAGTACCCGCGGTTAGACGGAAAGACCCCGTGCACCTTTACTGCAGCTTCACAGTGGTATTAGGAAAGAATTGTGTAGCATAGGTGGGAGGCTTTGAAGCATCGGCGCCAGCTGGTGTGGAGCCATAGGTGAAATACCACCCTGTTATTTTCTGATATCTAACCTCGTACCGTTAGCCGGTACAGGGACCCTGTGTGGCGGGTAGTTTGACTGGGGCGGTCGCCTCCTAAAGAGTAACGGAGGCGCGCGATGGTAGGCTCAGGACGGTTGGAAACCGTCTGTTAGAGTGCAATGGCATAAGCCTGCCTGACTGCGAGACTGACGAGTCGAGCAGAGACGAAAGTCGGTCATAGTGATCCGGTGGTCCCTCGTGGAAGGGCCATCGCTCAACGGATAAAAGGTACGCCGGGGATAACAGGCTGATGATTCCCAAGAGCTCATATCGACGGAATCGTTTGGCACCTCGATGTCGGCTCATCACATCCTGGGGCTGGAGCAGGTCCCAAGGGTTTGGCTGTTCGCCAATTAAAGTGGTACGTGAGCTGGGTTCAGAACGTCGCGAGACAGTTTGGTCCCTATCTGCCGTGGGCGTCGATACTTGAGAGGAGTTGACCCTAGTACGAGAGGACCGGGTTGAACATGCCTCTGGTGTACCTGTCGTTCCGCCAGGAGCGCAGCAGGGTAGCTATGCATGGACGGGATAACCGCTGAAAGCATCTAAGCGGGAAGCCTCCCTCAAGATAAGGTATCTTCGAGTCGTGATAGACCATCACGTTGATAGGCCGGGTGTGGAAGTGGAGTAATCCATGGAGCTAACCGGTCCTAATAACTCTGTTCATGCTTGAGAATCCCACCGTCAATGACATCCCTGCAAAGGATGACACGGACAACGGACGATCAGCCAGAACCACTCAAAGCATCGATTAAAAACCATGTTGTGCGCCGGCTCTATTGCTTGGTGACCATAGCGTCAGTGACCCACCCGATCCCATCTCGAACTCGGCCGTGAAACCTGACCGCGCCGATGGTACTGTGGCTCAAGCTCCGGAAGAGTAGGTCGTCGCCAGGCATTACAGCCAGCGCCCAACATGATAAAAACCCATCACAATCTCAAATCCCAAAAGGGCCGCCCGAAACTCGGTCGGCCCTTTTTGGGATTCACATCAGGCCCGCAACGGCCCAATATCAACACCGGTTCCCAAATCCGGGCTCACATGGGCAAACGCCCTCTTCAAGTGTCGCGGGGTGGAGCAGCCCGGTAGCTCGTCAGGCTCATAACCTGAAGGTCGCAGGTTCAAATCCTGCCCCCGCAACCACAAATCACAATCCCACCAACCGCCAGAGCGCCTCAGGATGTCCTGTGGCGCTGTTTTTATGCGCTAAATCGGTACCTTATATCCGAGTCGCAGGCCTCCTCGACGTCCCATCATGCCCCGCTTTGCACCAAGACGTCGATTTGCATTTGGGGGTATTTTAGGGGGTAATGGCTCTGCTCACGCAGAGGATACCCCCAATGGCTCTCAAGGAACTCGAGGTCCGCTACGCCACCAGGCGCGACAAGGATTACAAGCTCGCCGATGGCGGCGGGCTCCACCTGCTGGTTCGGCCCAACGGGACCCGGCTCTGGCGGATGAAGTACCGGTTCGACGGCAGGGAGAAGCTGCTCTCGTTTGGCAGCTACCCCGAGGTGGGGTTGGCGGATGCGCGGCTGCGCCGCGCTGAGGCCAAGCTGAAGCTCGCCAAGGGCGAGGATCCGGGGGCCAAGGTGGCCGCCAAGGCGAAGATGACGTTCGAGAAGGCGGCGCGGGAATGGTACGGCAATCGCGTTGCCGCATTGGAGCCCAGTCATGCCGCACGGGTGCTGGCGCGCCTGGAGCGCGACGTATTCCCGGCCATCGGCGCCAAGGACCTGCGCGCCATCACCAGCGCCGATGTGCTTGCCATGCTGCGGACGGTTGAAGCACGCGGTGCGCTCGATGTTGCCCGGCGCCTGCGCCAACATGTCTCGCAGATCTTCCTCTTTGCCATTCCGCAGGACTGGGCAGGCCATGATCCGGCCGCGGGGTTGGCGACACTGCTCAAACCCAAGCCGCGGGTGCAGCATATGGCGCGGGTGAGCGCAGACGAATTACCGGCGCTGGCGCGCGCCATCGACACTTACGATGGCGACGAAAATCCCCGGCGCCGGGCGGTGACCCGTGCGGCGCTGCTGTTCACATTGCTGACCTGGGCGCGGACCAATGAGACGCGGCTCGCCACGTGGAAGGAGTTTGAGGGGCTGGGTACCGCTGAGCCGATCTGGCGGGTGCCCGCCGCGCGCATGAAGATGGAGCGGGAGCATATCGTGCCGCTGTCGCGACAAGTGGTGGCGCTGCTTGAGGCGGTGAAGGTCTACAGCCGTGGTGATCATGTGTTCGGTGGCGACAAGCCCCAGCAGCCTATCTCGCAGAACACCATGATCTACGGCTGTTACCGCATGGGGTATCGCGGCCGCCAGACAGTTCACGGGTTCCGCGGCATCGCCTCCACCTGGGCCAACGAGGCGGAGTGCTATCGGCCCGACTGGATCGAGGCAGCGCTCGCCCATGCCGATCAGGATGAGGTGAGGGGCGCTTACAACAGTGCGCTCTATCTGACGCCCCGCCGTCGCATGCTCCAGCAGTGGGCTGACCACGTCGAGGAGTTGATCGCCCGCGAGGCAGCCAACGCTGACCCAATCTGATCTGCCGCCACAGGCGAAGGCGATCGAGCTATCGCTAAATCGGAACTTTCGCAGCGATTCACCGCTGACGGCATTGCGGTTGAGGTGAACATCTTCCATCTTGAGCACGAATCGAATCGACGATTTGGTCACTCCAATACCGCGCGGTCGGGCCCCACCCGCGCCGATGGGCATGATCGACGGCGTCACTCTGCAAAGTACGGGCAGCTTCGTCGACCTCAAACGCTGCCAAAGCAATCACATGTCGTCTGTCAGCAGTTCAAGGTCGTGATTGCTTGACTCTACGATCCGAACACCTTGAAAATTGCTCGTCGGAGGTTGCGCGCAACGCCGTGGCGCTGCCACCACGTCGCCGGTAGCGTGTATGCTATCGGAAATTTGCATTTTGGCGCATTGCGAGAAGCAAGAACTTGAAAATCTTCGCCCATTCGAGACAAGCTGAACCAGAGGCGTCTTGGGAGCCACTTGCCGATCATCTGACGGCGGTAGGAGCAAGGGCAGAACGGCATGCTTCGTATTTCGGCGGCGCTGTTCCGGCGCGAGCAATGGGCTTGCTGCACGATATTGGGAAGTGCTCGGCGCAATATCAGGCGTACATTCGGCGGCCGGCAATAGCCGGTGGCCCCAAAGGCCCGGACCACAGCACGGCGGGTGCCAAGGAGGCCTGCAGCCTATACGGCAAGGTCTATGGTCGGTTGTTGGGGTTCGGCATTGCTGGCCACCACAGTGGGCTGATGAATGGTGTCGGCTATGAAGGGAGCACGCTGTCCTGCCGCCTGGATAAGGCAGTGGAAGCCTATGACGGATGGCAAGCACATGTGGCTGGCTTGCCATCCCCCGTAGAATTGAAAGCAGCGATCCAACCGCCCCGCGAAAACCGCATCGACAAGACATTTTCTGCGCCGTTCCTGGCGCGGATGCTCTTTTCCAGCCTGGTGGACGCCGATTTCCTGGAAACCGAAGCCTTTTATGCCAACGGCCATCCGCCGCCGCGCGGTGGGCAGTTGCAGGCCGCGCATCTGGAACGTTTGCGCACCTTTCTGGCCCGACATCGTCGGGACGACAGCGAGGTCAACCGCCTGCGCTCGCGCATTCTGGACCATGCCAACGCCAAGGCGGAGTTTGAGCCGGGCCTGTTCACCCTGACCGTACCGACTGGCGGTGGCAAAACGCTGACATCGCTGAGCTTTGCCATGGAGCACGCGGCGCGGCACGGTTTGCGGCGTGTTGTCTATGTGATCCCGTTCACCTCGATCATCGAGCAGACGGCGGCGATCTTTCGCGATGACGTGGGGCTGGGCGATGCCGTTCTGGAACACCACGCCAGCTTTGACTGGGACCAGCGCCGCCCGCCCAGCACCGACAGCGAGGACGAAGGTGCCAGTGGTTTGGCCAAGCTGCGTCTGGATGCGGAAAACTGGGATGCGCCGGTGGTGGTGACGACAGCGGTGCAGTTCTTCGAAAGCCTGTTTGCCGCCCGCACCAGCAAGGCGCGCAAGCTGCACAATCTGGCGCAGAGTGTGATCGTGCTGGATGAGGCGCAGTCCATCCCGGTCCATCTGCTGCGCCCGTGCATGGCCGCGATCGAGGAACTGGCCCGCAACTATGGCGCCAGCGTGATCCTGTGCACCGCCACCCAGCCGGCCTTGCGCCAGCAGGATGGCGCGTTGCCGCTTCGCCCCAATGGATCGAAAGACGGCCTCGACATTCCCGAGGCGCGCGAACTGGCACCCGATCCGATCGACCTCTATCGTCGCTTGCGCCGGGTTGCGGTGGATTGGCGCGACCAACCGGTGGCAGATGACGAGATCGCCGCGCGCTTTGCCCAATCGCCGCAGATGCTGTGCGTGGTCAACAGCCGCGCCCATGCTCAGTCGTTGTTCTCCCGCCTGCGGGCGGAAGAACAGGCGGGCGCCGCCCACCTGACCACTCTGATGTGCGCGCGTCATCGCCGGGCGGTCCTGGCGGGGCTGCGCGACAATTTGCGGCAGGGAAAGCCGGTGCGACTGGTCTCCACCAGCTTGATCGAGGCCGGGGTGGATATCAGTTTTCCCGAAGTGTGGCGCGCGGCGGCGGGGCTGTTCAGCGTGGCGCAGGCGGCGGGGCGATGCAACCGTAGCGGCGAGTTGGGGGCACTTGGGGAAGCTTTTGGCCGGGTGGTGCTGTTCGAACCCGCCGATCACGCCACACCCCGGATGATCGAGGCATTCTATGAGCCGGCCCGGACCGTGCTGCGCCAGGGGTGGGACGATCCGCTGGGTTTGGAGGCGGTGCGCGCTTATTATCAAGAGCTTTATTTCCGCAAGGGGCATGCCGCGCTGGATGCGGCAAAGCTGAATGGCGCGAACTATGCGATCCTTGAAGGCTTGCGGCTTGGTCTGCGCGATCAGTCGTGGCCGTTTGCGGACATCGCTGAGGCGTTCCGCATGATCGATGAGGCGATGGACCCGGTAATTGTGCCCTTCGATCGCGATGCCGAAGCTGATTTGCAGGCCTTGGCCAATGCGCCGGTGCCGCCAGCCGGGGTCACGCGCAGGTTGCAGCAATATGTGGTGCCAGTGCCGGCGCGGGTGCGGGCTGAAATGATCGCGGTGGGAGCCGTGCAGTGCATTCGGCCGAAAGACTATGGCGACCGCTTTGCCGTTCTGGAGAATCGGGCGCTGTATGATGGGCAGGTAGGCTTGCGGCTGGATGATCCGACATGGCGTGCCGCAGAGCAGAATGTCTTTTGAATATTCATTCCCGATGTAAATGACAAGCGCGATTTCTGCACGATATCAACAAAAAACCATTTACTTGGCGCGTGGCGCTGGACCATACTCCCCGCGTAACGTCCAAAATCAAGCTATCGCCACCAAAGGTATCGCATGGGCATCCGATTGCATGTCTGGGGCGAGCGCGCCTGTTTCACGCGCCCGGAACTCAAGGTAGAGCGCGTCAGCTATGACGTGATCACCCCTTCGGCGGCGCGCGGCATTCTGGAGGCGATCCATTGGAAGCCGGCCATTGCGTGGCATATTGATCGCATTCACGTGCTACGGCCAATCCGCTTTCAATCGTTCCGCCGCAACGAGGTCGGCGCCAAGGCCAGCGCCAGCAACGCCGCCAGCGCCATGAAGCGCGGCACCACCGAGGGGCTGGGACTGCTCGTCGATGAAAACCGCCAGCAGCGCGCCACACTCGCGCTTATCGATGTTGCCTATGTGATCGAGGCGCACTTCACCCTGACCGATCGCGCCGGGCCGGGCGACAGCGCCGCCAAGCACATCTCGATGTTCAACCGCCGCGCCGAGCAGGGGCAATGCTTCCACCGACCGTGTCTGGGTACGCGGGAATTTGCCGCCGATTTTGCGCTGGTACCCGATGAGGCGGCGCTGCCGCCCTGCGAACTGGCGGCGGGCAAGCGCGATGCCGATTTCGGCTGGATGCTGCACGACATTGATTTCGCCAACGGCAATACCTCGCGGTTTTACCGGGCGGTCATGCGCGATGGTGTGATCGACGTGAACGCCTGCCTGGCGGAAGGGACCGCGCGATGACCATTCTGCAGGCGCTGGATGGCTATTACCATCGCCTGGCCGACCGTGGCGAGGTGACGGCGCCGGGGTGGAGCCCGGAAAAATTCGGCTGGTGCATCGAGATCGACGCCGATGGCCAGCCGGTGGACGTTTACGACCTGCACGACGTTTTGGGCAAGAAGGCGCGGCCTAAGCTTTATCCGGTGCCGGCATCGTTCCCCCGTCCGGGTGTCACTCCCCGCGCCTTTTTCCTTTGGGATAAAACGGCCTTCGCGCTTGGCGTGACGAAGTCCTCACAGACTGGGCAATGGGATCGCAGTGATCGGCAGCATGCGGCCTTTATCGCGCTGCACCGCGAACGACTGGCGGGGCAGCATGATGAAGGTTTGCTGGCTCTGCTGCGATTTCTGGAAAGCTGGCAGCCCGAGCGTTTCGACCAGCCGCCATTCAAGATCGACATGCTCGATGCCAACGTGCTGTTTCGCCTGAAGGGCGAACTTAGCTTTATCCACGCGCGCGCCGCCGCGCGCGCTCTGGTCGGCGGTGAGGCCAAGGCCGACAGCGGGGCCGACGACATCCTGTGTCTGATCACCGGCCAGCACGGCGCGCTGGCGCGATTACACCCCACGATCAAGGGCGTGGAGGGTGCGCAACAGGCGGGTGCCTCGCTGGTCTCGTTCAATCTCGATGCGTTCACCTCGCTGGGCAAGGCGCAGGGCGCGAACGCTCCTACCAGCGAAGCGGCGGCCTTCCGCTATGGCACGGCGCTCAACCATCTGCTGACGCGCGACGGGCCGAACCGGGTCAAGCGCCCGATTGGCGACGCCAGCGTGGTCTTCTGGGCCGATGCCGGCAACGCGCGAGCCGCAGAAGATGCCGAGGCGCTGTTCGGCGGCGCGCTGGACCCGCCCGAGGACGCGGAGGAGGCGCTCAGGATCGGCAAGCTGATGGAGGCGATTGCCCAAGGACGCGGGCTGGCTGAATTACGGCCCGATCTGGCCAAAGGCACGACGTTTCATGTCCTTGGCTTGTCACCCAATGCCGCGCGGTTGGCAGTGCGCTTCTGGCTGACGGATGACTTTGCCGTGTTCGCCAAGAATCTGGCCGATCATTTTGCCGATTTGCACATCGAACCGCGGCCGATCGGCTGGACCGGCGCGCCCGCCGTCAACCGCCTGCTGGCACAAACCACCGCGTTTCAGGCCAAGTTCGAAAATATCCTGCCACTGCTGGCCGGCGAGGTGATGCGCGCGGTGCTGACCGGCGGGCGCTATCCGCAAAGCCTGCTGGCCGCCGCGATCATGCGCCTGCGCGCCGGGGACGATCCGCTGTCCGGTTGGCATGTCGCCGTGATCCGCGCCGTGCTGCACCGCGACAATCGCATAAACCGCAAACAGGAGGATGTGCCCGTGAGCCTGGCACCTGATGAACCGAACAAGGCCTATCAACTGGGGCGGCTGTTTGCGGTGCTGGAAGCCGCGCAGCGGCAGGCATTGGGCAAGCTCAACGCCTCGATTCGTGATCGCTATTTCGGCGCGGCATCGGCCACCCCGGCCAGCGTGTTTCCGCTGCTGCTGCGCGGCGCACAGAACCACTTGGGCCGCCTGCGCAAGGACGGCAAGGGCGGCTGGATCGAGCGCGAGATCGAGGACATTCTCGACAAACTGACGCTGGATCTGCCGCGCGCCCTGCCGCTGGCCGAGCAGGGACGCTTTGCGGTGGGTTATTACCACCAGCGCAAGCAACAGTTCAAAGGCCG
>Ga0302190_10002228_pt1 | contig 12697 bp, 9 predicted proteins | sample II_Bog_E2_3_FD_198784 | JGI IMG/M metagenome (GOLD analysis project Ga0302190, IMG submission 198784) | Peat permafrost microbial communities from Stordalen Mire near Abisko, Sweden - II_Bog_E2_3 | ecosystem: Environmental > Terrestrial > Soil > Wetlands > Peat | place: Sweden: Abisko, Stordalen... | reverse complement strand
ATGAAGCAGTTGCGGTTCGAGGCGCGGCACGCGCCCCAGGATGAGGTCGGTCAGATATTTCCAGATCGCGTCGCCGGAGGGCGGGCAGCCGGGCAGAAAATAGTCGACGCGCACGATCTCGTTGATCGGATAAACCTTGTCCAAAGCCGCCGGCAATTCGGGATCGTTGGGGATTTGCACTTCGCCGGCGTCGCTGCGATAGACTTGGTTGAGGATGTCGCCGATCTTGAGCCGGTTGCGCAACGCCGGCACGCCGCCGTTGATCGCGCAGGCGCCCACAGCCACGAGAATTTTCGCATTGGCGCGCAATTCCCGCAGCACATGAACGTTTTCCGAATTGCACACGCCGCCCTCGATCAGCGCGATGTCGCAGGGGCTGCAATGCTTGATGTCGGTGAAAGGCGAACGGTCGAATTCCACCATGCCGGCGAGTTCGAACAGTTTTTCGTCAATGTCGAGAAACGACATGTGACAGCCGAAGCAACCGGCCAGCGAGGTGGTGGCGAGCCGGACTTTTATCGGCGCCTTGCCGTTGCCGTTGCCGTTCCCGTTCACTTGGCGCTCTCCGTGATCTCGCAGACATTGGCCTCGTCGCCGATCGGGTGACTGTCGTAAGCGCGTTCGCCGATCGGCGTGGCGTAGCCGAAGCGCTTGACGATGATCGCGCCGACGGGGCAGATCGCCGCCGCCTTGTCGGTGACGGCGAAATCGCTGTCGACGAGCTTGCCCGTGGGCGAATTGATCACCAGCTTGGCCTTGCCGCCGCGCCCGGCGATGCCGAACACATTCTTCTTGTCGATGTCCTGGCTCGCCCGCACGCAGCGTTCGCACATGATGCAACGATTGCGGTCGATGAGCACGTCGGGATGCGAGGCGTCGACCTCGCGGTCGGCGGGATAAAACTCCGCGAAATGCGGGCTCAGCATCTCGTATTCGTAACCCAGCGCCTGCAATTCGCAGTTGCCCGTTTTCTCGCAGGTCGGACAGAAATGGTTGCCCTCGATGAACAGCAATTGCACCAGCGAACGGCGCATCGCGTTAAGTTCCGGCGTGTCGATATCGACTTCCTGGCCGGCGGCGGCCTTGAAGGTGCAGGCGGCGTGGGTGCGGCCGTTGACGACCACGGTGCAGAGTTTGCAGCCGCCGTGCGGCCTGAGATCGGGATGATGGCAGAGATGCGGGATGAAGACGCCGGCCGCCTTCGCCGCTTCGAGGATCGTCTGGCCGGGCTTGAACGGCACCGGCAGGTCATCGATGTTGAAAACGAGTTCGGCTGTGGGATTAGCCATGTCAGTTCTCCCCAACGATGTGAGCGGCGGCGTCATCGCGATGGGCCGCTTGGCGGGTGGGTTCGAGCGCCTTGTCGAGGTCCACTTCCGGGGCGAAGTCATAGGGCACGAGGCGCCGCTCGAAGGCCGGCCGGAACTTCATCCACGTATCGCGCACCGCGTTGCCCGCCGTTTCGCCGAGGCCGCAATGAGACGTCTTGCGCATGAAATCCGCGAGTCGCATCAGATCGTTGACTTCGTAACGCGAGCCGCGGCCCTCGGCGATTTTGTCCATCAGATTCTTCTGGACCGTCGTTCCGACCCGGCAGGGCGTGCAGAAGCCGCAACTCTCATGCGCGAAGAAATGGGCGAAGTTGCGCGCCACATCGAACAGGTCGCGATCCGGTCCAAAGATCATGAAGGCGCCCGCCGTCGAAACATCCTCGAAGGCGATTTTCCGGCTGAATTCATCGGGCGTGATCAAGACGCCCGAGGCGCCGCCGACCTGCACCGCAATCGGCGCAACCGCGCCGGAGTCGGCAAGCACCTGGCGGATCGTCACGCCGAATTCATATTCATAAATGCCGGGACGCGCACAATCGCCCGACACCGACAGCATCTTGGTGCCGGTCGAAGCGCGGGTGCCGCGCCGCGCGAAACTCGCGCCGCCTTCGAGCGCGATCTCGGTCAGATGCGCGAGCGTCTCGACATTGTCGACGATGGTTGGCATGCCCTTATAGCCCCGGATGACCATCGACGGCGGTTTTACGCGTGGACGGCCGACCTTGCCTTCGAGCGAATTGACCTGCGCCGTGCCTTCGCCGCAGATATAGGCGCCGGCGCCCATGTGGATCTGGATATCGAAATCGAAGCCGGGCGCCCCGCGGATCGACACGCCCAGCAGGCCCCCGGCGCGCATCTCGTCGATGGTGCGCTGGACATGCGGCCGGAGGTATTGATATTCGCCGCGCAGATAGACAAAGCCTTTGGTCGCGCCCGCAGCGAAACCCGTGATGGCCATGCCCTCAAGGACGCGCGGTAAAAAGCTCGTCAGCAGCACGCGATCCTTAAAAGTTCCCGGTTCGCCTTCGTCGGCGTTGCAGACGACATATTTGTCTTTGCCGGCCGCGTTGCGCGCGCCTTCGATCTTGGTCGGGGTGGGAAAGCCGGCGCCGCCGCGTCCGCGCAATCGGGAGCTTTTGATTTCATCGAAAATCCCCGACCGCCCGAGCCGGATCGCGGCGTCGAGGGCGCTGCCCGGCACATAGGGCGTTCCGAGCAACGTCACCTTGCGGCGGATGTTGTCGTCGATGGCGAACAGCTCCGCCGGCCATTCGGCCAGCGGCTTGCGGGCCATGATGAGCCGCGCGATGCGGTCGATCCGCTCGTTGTCCAGCCGGCCGATGGCGATGTTGTTGACCAGCAGGGCCGCGCCATGGTCGCAAAGGCCGGTGCAGGGGGTCATGTCGATGCTGACGAGGCCGTCGGACGAGGTCTCGCCCGGAGCGACGCCCCAAAAGGCGCGCAGGCGATCGAACAGCGCGACGCTCCCGGCCATCCGGTCGGTGATGTTGTCGGAAAACAGGATGCGATATCTGCCGCGATTATGGTCATAAAGATGAGCGTAGAATTGCGTCAGGGCCTCGACCTGCGTGCGGGGGATGTTCAGGCGCGACGCAATGAAGGTCTGGGTCTCTGGCGATATCCAGTCGATGGCGTCCTGTGTCTCGCGCAGGATTTGCAGGAGATTGGTCGGATCGTGGCGGAATTTTGCCAGGATGGGCTCCACGGCCGGCTCAAAAGACGCCATGTGCGAACTCGCTTTGTTTTGCGGCAGGTTACGGACCAACCCTATAGGCGGGCGGCGTCGCCTTTCGTATGACCTCGATCAATTCTCGCTTAAACGCCGCAGTGGGAATTGCCCACGCGAAAAACGCGCTTGAATCATGGCCTTATTAAATCAATCGAAAGTCTGGCCCGATCAAGGGAAATCTTCCGATCAATCTCCGTCGATTGGACCTAGGGCGCGAAAGGCACAATTTTATGACCAGTGAGTCGACCGCCGATCACTCGCCCGGCTCCGGCGACCACAGCCGGTAGCCTATGCCGGGCTCGGTGACGATCAGGCGCGGGGTTTCGGGCGCGGTTTCGATCTTGCCGCGCAACTGGCCGACGAAAACCCGCAGATATTGCGTGTCGTCGGCATGGGCCGGACCCCAGACGGCGGCGAGGATCTGGCGATGGGTGACGACGCGGCCGGCATGGCGCGCCAGCACCGCCAGCAACTCATATTCCTTGGGCGTCAGTTTTATCGGCTGGCCGTCGCGCGCCACGCGGCGGCGCTCCAGATCGACGACGAGTCCATCGGCCTCGTAGCGCGGCGGCGCGACATGATCGGGCGCGGCATGGCGCAGGGCGGTGCGCAGTCGCGCCAGAAACTCCCCGATGGCGAAGGGCTTTTCGACGTAATCGTCGGCGCCCATGTCCAGCGCGGCGATTTTCTCGGTTTCCTGGTCGCGGGCCGACAGGATGATGACCGGCGCCTTGCAGAATTTCCGCGCCTGAACCAGGACTTCCCTGCCGTCCATGTCGGGCAGGCCGAGGTCGAGCACGATCACATCCGGCGCCGAAGTGGCGATCAGGCGCAGCGCCTCGGCCCCCGTCTCGGCGCTAAAAACGTCATAGCCGGAAGCGGTCAGGGCAGGGCGCAGAAAACGCTGGATCGGCGCCTCGTCGTCGACGACCAGCACGCGGGTTTTCATGTCTTTTCCTTTTCTGGATCGGCGGCGGGGAAGCGCAGCAGCAGCCGCGCCCCGCGCCGTCGCGCCGCCGGACTCTGCGCCTCGATCGTTCCGCCCATCGCCTCGGTCAGACCTTTGCAGATCGACAACCCGAGGCCGGTGCCGGCCTTGCGGCCATCGGCGCGGCCGCCGCGGAAAAATTTCTCGAAAATGCGCTCAAGGTCAGCGGGTTTTACGCCCGGGCCCTCGTCTGTCACCGAAATGACCACGTCTGGCCCCTCCTGACGCGCATGGACGATGGCGCCCGTGTCGCCGCCATATTTATGCGCATTGTCGAGCAGGTTGAACAATACCTGTTCGAGCAGCCCGGCGTCGCCGCGGATAAAGGGCAGGCCCCGCGCGATGGACGTCTCGATCTTCATGCCGGGGAAGACTTTGCGGCACCTCTCGACCGCCGTGCGCACAATTTCGGCGGGATCGAGGAAATCGCGCCGCACCTTGACCGCGCCCGATTCCAGCCGCGACATGTCGAGCAGGTTGGCGACGAAACGGGTCAGGCGCGCCGCCTCTTCCTCAATTGAAGCGAGCAGGTCCTGCCGGTCGGCGGCGGGCATCTGGTCGCCAAGCTGGCGCAAGGTGGTGACGGCGCCGGTGATCGACGACAGGGGCGTGCGCAGGTCATGCGACAGAGACGACAACAGGGTCGTCCGCAGCTTCTCATTCTCTTCCAGCGCGGCGCTGCGAACCGCCTCGCCGACCAGCAGCGAGCGGTCGATGGCGATGGCGGTCTGCTCCAGCATGGCGGTCAGGGCGCGCTCGTCCTCCGGCGAGATCGGCTCGCCGGGCGCTTTCGGCTGAAAGCCGCAGACGCCAACCACGCCGCGCGGCGTGGTCAGGGGACGGAACTGGAAGGCGAGGTTGGGTAGGGTATTGGTGCGCCAGCCGGCGGGCTCGCGCTTGAAATAGGCCCAGCGCGCCGCGCTCATTTCGCCTGCGGAAAATTCGTCCATCGGCGGCCAGACCGCGGCGAGACGTATCTCCTGTCCCTCCGGCAGCAGGAAGGCGACATGGCCGCCCTGCGCCTTGTGCAAATGCGCGGCCGCCGCCCACAGCGCATCGTCCAGTTTTGGAGCAGCGGACAGCTTTCGCGAAAAGTCATAAAGCAATTCGATGTTGTGGGCGCGGTCGCGCACGCCTTCGGCCTGATCGTGCACGCGCCCCGCGAGAGAGCCGGTCAGCACCGCAACGACGAGAAAGGCCAGCAGCGAAAGCAGCTCCTGCGGCTCCGCCACCGTAAACGTATAGATCGGCTCGATGAAAAAGAAATTATAGGCCAGGAAGGAGAGGAAAGACGCGGCGATGGCTGAAGCGAGCCCGAAGCGCACCGCGCAGATCAGAACCGCGATCAGGAAGACCATCGACAGGCTGGGTAGATGCCGCCAGGCGTTCAGCGCCTCGCCGGCGAGGACGGCCACCCCGACCGATCCGACCGCCGCCGCGATGCCGATCGCCGTTCGCCTCGCCGCCAGCGCCGGCAGTTTGATGCGCGACAATCGAGGTGTGACGGTCTCCGGCGCGCCGATGACGTAAACCGGAATATCGGTCGAGAGCCGGACCATCTCATCGGCGAAATTGTGACCGGTCAGCCGACGCCAGAAGCTTGCGCGCGACCGGCTGACCACAACCTGGGTGATGTTTTCTCGCCGGGCGTAGCGCAAGACTTCCGCAACCGGATCGGCGCCAGTCAGCCGGATGGTTTCGGCGCCGAGGCGTTCGGCGAGGCGGAAGGCGTCGTCCACAAGACGCACCTTGGCGGGGTCTCTCTCTTCAACGCCTTCCGGCGCGACATGGGCGACCACCCAGGAGGCGTTGAGCCGGGTGGCCAGACGACCGCCGCAGCGCACCAGGATATCCGCCTGGGCGTCGGCGTCGATGCAGACCATCAGATAGTCGGAGGTATCCCACGGCCCTTCGATGGCGTTCTGGCGCAGATAATCGACCATCTGGTCGTCGACGCGGTCGGCGGTGCGGCGCAGGGCCAGTTCGCGCAAGGCGGTCAGGTTGCGGATGGTGAAGAAATTCTGGGTGGCCTTTTGCGCGGTCTGCGGCAGATAGACCTTGCCTTCATGAAGGCGCTGGATCAGCTCGTCGGGGGTGATGTCGACCAGCACCACGTCGTCAGCGCGCTTGAGCACCCCGTCCGGCACGGTCTCGCGCACCACCACGCCGGTGACGCGGCTGACCACTTCGGCCAGGCTTTCGACATGCTGGACATTGAGCGCCGTCCACACGTCGAGGCCGGCGTCGAGCAATTCCTCGACATCCTGCCAGCGCTTGGGGTGGCGGCTTTCCGGCGCATTGGTATGGGCCAGTTCGTCCACCACGATCAGGGTGGGGCGGCGCTTGAGCGCCGCGTCAATGTCGAATTCCTCCAGCTCCCGCCCGCGATACTCGATTTTTTTTCGCGGCAGGATTTCCATGCCTTCGAGCAGAGCGGCCGTTTCGGCCCGTCCGTGGGTCTCGACGAGGCCGATGACGACATCGAGGCCCTCGGCCTTTACGCGACGCGCGCCCAGCAGCATCGCAAAAGTCTTCCCGACGCCGGGAGCGGCGCCGAGGAAGACCTTTAGCTTGCCACGCCCCTCCTTGCCCGCCAGCGCCAAAAGCGCATCCGGATCGGGACGGCGGTCGAGTTCGCGTTCATGCGCCATAAGCTATTTTAGATCGTCCATAGCCAGATTGAGCAAGAGAACATTTACGTGTCTCTCGCCGATAATGCCGAACCACGGATTTTCAGTATGCGCGGTCACCAGATTGCGCAGCTTTTCCTCACCGAGGCCGCGCGCCTTTGCGACGGCGGCGAGTTGCCGCAGCGCGTTCTCCGGCGAAATATCCGGGTCGAGGCCCGAGGCCGAGGTGGTCAGCGCGTCGGCGGGCAGGGCGCCGGTCCAACCTTCCTGACGCTTGGCCTCGACGGCGGCGGTCACCCGGTCGATCAGCGCCTTGCTGGTCGGGCCGAGATTGGAGCCGCTCGAATTGGCGGCGTTATAGGGCGCGTCGATGGTCTTGCTCGAGTCCTTGGGATCGGGCGTGTTGGTGGCCGAGGGGCGCGGCTGGAAATAGCGCGGGCTGGTGAAATTCTGGCCGATCAGGGCCGAGCCGACCACGGTTCCGTTGCGGACGATAGCTTCGCCGCCAGCTTGCCAAGGCAAGACCAACGAAGCGACGCCGGTCAGGGCGAGCGGGTAGGCGAGGCCGGTCAGCAGGGTAAACAGCGCCAGCAGGACGACGGCGGGACGAAGGTATTGCATTTTATCCTCCAGAAAATTTGTCGGGTCGCGTCACGCCAGGTGCAGGGCGGCAACCACCATGTCGATGGCCTTGATGCCGATGAAAGGCGCCACCAGGCCGCCGAGGCCATAGATCAACAGGTTGCGACGCAGCAGCGCCGCCGCGCCGACCGGCCGGTAGGAGACGCCTTTCAGCGCCAGCGGGATCAGCAGCACGATGATCAGGGCGTTGAAGATCACCGCCGAGAGAATGGCCGACTGCGGCGAAGCGAGCCGCATCACGTTGAGCGCGTTCAACTCCGGATAGGTGGCGATGAACAGCGCCGGCAGGATGGCGAAATATTTCGCCACGTCATTGGCGATCGAGAAGGTCGTCAGCGAGCCTCGCGTCATCAGAAGCTGTTTGCCGATCTCGACGATCTCGATCAGTTTGGTCGGGTCGCTGTCGAGATCGACCATGTTGCCGGCCTCGCGCGCGGCCTGTGTGCCGGTCTGCATGGCGACGCCGACATCGGCCTGGGCGAGGGCGGGCGCGTCATTGGTGCCGTCGCCGCACATGGCGACGAGGCGGCCGCCAGTCTGTTCCTTCCTGATCAGCTTGAGTTTGTCCTCCGGCGTCGCCTCGGCGAGAAAATCGTCGACGCCGGCTTCGGTGGCGATGGTGGCGGCGGTGAGCGGGTTGTCGCCGGTGATCATCACCGTCTTGATGCCCATGGCGCGCAGGGCCGCGAAACGCTCGCGAATGCCCGGCTTGACCACGTCCTTCAGGTGGATGAGGCCGAGCAATTTGCCATTGTCCGACACCGCCAGCGGCGTGCCGCCGCTATGGCCGATCCGCTCGACCCCGGCGCGGAACTCCGGCGGCGCCTTGTCGGCGGCCATGCCGATGAAACGCAACACGGATTCGACCGCGCCCTTGCGGATCGAGCGCGCGCCGACATCGACGCCGGACAGGCGGGTCTGGGCGGTGAAGGGGATAAGGGTCGGGCTCACGCCGCCGAAATCCAGCTCGCCGACGCCATAATCGGATTTGGCCAGTCCGACGATGGAGCGGCCTTCCGGCGTGTCGTCGCCTTCGCTCGCGGCAAAAGCCGCTTCGGCCAAGGCGACCGCCGCAACCCCCGGCAGCGCGATGAATTCGCTGGCCATGCGATTGCCGAAGGTGATGGTGCCCGTCTTGTCGAGCAGCAGAGTATCGACGTCGCCCGCCGCCTCGACGGCGCGGCCGGAGGTCGCCAGCACGTTGAAGCGGATCAACCGGTCCATGCCGGCGATGCCGATGGCCGACAGGAGTCCGCCGATGGTGGTGGGGATCAGCGTCACCAGCAGCGCCACCAGCACGACGACGCCGGGCTGCGCGCCCGAATAGGCGGCGAGCCCCCACAGCGTGACCACGGCGATCAGAAAGATCAGGGTCAGGCCGGCGAGCAGAACCGAAAGCGCCAATTCATTGGGCGTCTTCTGGCGCTCGGCGCCCTCGACCAGCGCGATCATGCGGTCGATGAAGGTATTGCCCGGCTGGGCGGTGATGCGCACCTTGATCCAGTCGGACAGCACGGTGGTGCCGCCAGTGACGGCGCAGCGGTCGCCGCCGGCCTCGCGGATCACCGGCGCCGATTCGCCGGTAATGGCGGATTCATTGACCGAGGCGAGGCCCTCGATGATGTCGCCGTCGGAGGGAATGACGTCGCCGGCCTCGACCAGCACCACGTCGCCGACCCGCAGGTTCGGCGCCGGAACATTCTCGATCACCGCGCTCAGATGAGCGGCGCCGCTGGGGTCCACCAGGCGCTTGGCGATCGTGTCGGAGCGGGTGGCGCGCAAAGTTGCCGCCTGAGCCTTGCCGCGCCCTTCGGCGATGGCTTCGGCGAAAGTGGCGAAGAGCACCGTGAACCACAGCCAGAGCGCGATCTGGCCGGAGAAGAAGGGCGCGCCGCCGCCGATGACCAGCGAACGCGCCCAGAGAAACGTCACCAGCGCGGCGACGACCTCGGTGACGAAAATCACCGGATTACCCATGAGATGTTGGGGCGCGAGCTTTTTGACCGAGTCCACGGCGGCAGCGCCCAGAATGGCCGGATCGAACAGGGCCAACGCGTGTTTGGCGACAGATTTGGAGGACATGAAAATTTCTCCTCAGAAAGTCTTGCCAGCGAGCATCAGCAGATGTTCGACGATGGGGCCAAGGGCGAGGGCGGGGAAGAATTGCAGGCCGGCGACGATGAGGATGACGCCGATCAGCAGGCCGATGAACAGGCCGCTATCCGTGGGGAAGGTTCCGGCCGAGGGCTGGCCCTTCTTCTTGGCGGCGATCGCGCCGGCCATGGCCATGACCGGGACCACATAGCCGAACCGGCCCATGACCATCGCAATGGCCGTCGTGACGTTATACCAGGGCGTGTTGGCGTTAAGTCCGGCGAAGGCGGAGCCGTTATTGCCGGTCGAAGACGTATAGGCGTAGAGAATTTCCGTCAGACCGTGCGGCCCCTGATTGCCGAGGCTCGACAACGCGGTGGGCAGGACGGCGGCGACGGCGGCGAAGCCGAGAATGGCGATCGGCAGGATCAGAAAGGCCAGCATCGCCAGCTTGATCTCGCGCGCTTCGATCTTTTTCCCCAGAAACTCCGGCGTGCGGCCGACCATCAGACCGGCGATGAACACCGACAGCACCGCGAACACCAGCAGCCCATAAAGACCCGAGCCAACGCCGCCCGGCAGGATTTCGCCAAGGTGGATCAGGAATAACGGAACCATTCCGCCGATCGGCGTCAGGGAATCATGCATGGCGTTGACCGCGCCACAGGACAGGCCGGTGGTGACCGCCGCGTAAAGGGCGGACATGGACATGCCGAACCGGACTTCCTTTCCTTCCATGTTGCCGCCGGACGGATCGAGGCCGAGCGATGTCAGCAAGGGATTGCCCGCGCTCTCCGCCCAGTAGGCGACGCCTGCGGCGGTGACGAGCAAAATGCCGACGGCGGCGATCAGGGTCCAACCCTGGCGTTCGTCCCCGACCATCTTGCCGAAAGTGACGAGCAGGGCGGTCGAAATCGCCAGCATCGACCAGATCTGGAGCATGTTGGCGAAAGCATTGGGGTTTTCGAACGGATGCGCGGCATTGGCGTTGAAGAAGCCGCCGCCATTGGTGCCCAGTTGCTTGATCGCCTCCTGGCCCGCCATCGGGCCAACCGAGATCACCTGTTTGGCGCCTTCCAGCGTCGTGGCCTCGAAGGAGCCGGCGAGGGTCTGGGGCGCGCCAGTGGCGATAAAGCCGAGGGCCACGACGAAAGCGACCGGCAGCAGAACATAAAGGGTGGCGCGCGTTACATCGACCCAGAAATTTCCGAGCGTCGCGGCGCTGGCGCGGGCGAAGGCGCGCGTGACCGCAATCGCCAGGGCGATGCCGGTGGCGGCGGACAGGAAATTATGCACGGCGAGGCCGGCCATTTGCGAGAAATGGCTCATGGTGGTCTCACCGCCATAGGCCTGCCAATTGGTGTTGGTCAGGAAGCTGATGGCGGTGTTGAAGGCGAGATCCGGCGCCACGCCGTCGAAGCCCTGCGGATTGAGCGGCAGAAAAGCCTGAAGTCGCAGGATCGCGTAAAGCGAGGCGAAACCGGCGGCGGAAAAGGCCAGCATGGCGAGCGTGTAAGTCAGCCAGCCTTGCTCGCGCTCCGGCGAGACGCCGGCCAGCGCATAGAAGCCGCGCTCGACGGGCGCCAGCACGGGGGAAAGAAAGGTGCGTTCGCCGGAAAAGACGCGCGCCATGTAAAGGCCGAGCGGCCGCGTGGTCAGCGCGACGAGGCCGAAGATCAAGGCTATTTGCAGCCAGCCGGTCAAGGTCATGGTGAAGTTCCCCGCAAGAGGTCAGAAGCGTTCAGGATTGAGCAGGGCGAAGATCAGGTAGGCGCCGAGGCCAAGGGCCACGGCCAGGCCGAGAAGTGGTTCGAACATGATGGATCTCCTTCAGGCGCGCGTCAGCGCTTTGGCGTAGAGCGCCATGAGCCCCAGCAAAACGAGGCCAAATGCGAGCGCGACGAAATCGGACAACAGAACGGACATGACGTCCTCCTTTCAATTTGCCGGTCGAATTTGGCGCCTCGCATGTCAGGTTTCGATGGGGAAGTGAGCGTGACCATGTAAGGGCGGCATAAAGACGAGATCGGCGGAAGGCCTTGTTGATTTATGGGCGCTAGACTTTTAAGCTTGACGTTAGGATTGGAATTGCGCCCGATGGATTCGCTGCACCTGTTAATGGCCAAACTGCAGGCTCTCGGCGTGCTGCTGACTTCGCCCGGATCGGCGTTTTCGGTCTATTCGCTGACCGCTGCCTTCGCGATAGGATTTGTCGCGCTGGCCTTGCGGCATAAGCGGCGACGCGGTTCCGCCGGCCTCGCGGTGGTCGCCAGGGCGATATTCTCGTGGCGGCTGCTGAAATCCCCTTCGACCAAGGCAGACCTTTTCTATTTCTTCGTCAATACATTGGCTTTAGGCGGCCTGATTGGGTGGGGCCTGCTGTCCGGCGAGATTGTCGCCGAACGGGTGCGGAAAAGTCTGGACGCGGCTTTTGGCGTCGCTGCGCCGGCATCGCCCGATTTCTGGGGTCTGCGCATTGGCGCCACACTGGCGCTGTTTCTGGCCTATGAATTCGGTTACTGGCTGGATCATTTCCTCAAGCACAAGGTTCCGGCCTTGTGGGAGCTTCACAAGACCCATCACACAGCCGAAGTCTTGACGCCGCTGACGGCGTTTCGGGTGCACCCGCTCGACACCTTGCTGTTCATGAATATGCTATCGGTTTGCATCGGCGCCACGATGGGGCTCATCACCCATTTCGCTGGAGCGAAGGTCACGGAAATCAGCATTAGCGGCACAAATTTTTTCCTGGTGCTTTTCATCTACGCGACCGTGCAACTTCAGCATTCGCAATTCTGGATCGCTTTTACCGGAATATGGGGTCGGTTGCTGCTCAGCCCGGCGCATCATCAGATTCACCATTCGGTTGAGCCAAAACATTATAATGCCAATCTTGGCAGCACGATCGCAATTTTCGACTGGATGTTCGGCACGCTCAACACGCCGGGCAAAGCCAATCCCCGCTTGCGTTTTGGCGTCATCGACGGAGTCGAGAATCCGCACGCGATGGCGGAATTGCTGTTGGCCCCGCTTGGCCATTGTTTCGCCCGCCTGAGACAGGCCGTGGGTCTCCGTTGGCCGCCACGACCGGCGCTGACACAGAAGTAGGCTAGGCGCCATATTGAAGTTCTGCGCGCGTATCGACTCGGCCTCGACACGCAAATGCGAAAAAGCCTCTTGAAGTTGTGTGTAAAGCCCCTTAATGAGCGCCACGTTTGGAATCGACCGCCTGATAGACATTCGGAACGAGGGCCATGGCCAA
>Ga0302190_10002204_pt1 | contig 12765 bp, 8 predicted proteins | sample II_Bog_E2_3_FD_198784 | JGI IMG/M metagenome (GOLD analysis project Ga0302190, IMG submission 198784) | Peat permafrost microbial communities from Stordalen Mire near Abisko, Sweden - II_Bog_E2_3 | ecosystem: Environmental > Terrestrial > Soil > Wetlands > Peat | place: Sweden: Abisko, Stordalen... | reverse complement strand
GGTCCTGACCCTGTTCCTGCGCCAGCTGGTGGCCGAACTGGACGAGGGGCCGGTCTAGTTGGTCGTCCGTCTCCCGCCCCAGCGCCCTACTCGCTCACGGCAGTCGCGTGCGCGACTGCCGTGAGCATAAGGAGGCAGCCCAAGGCGACCATGGTGTTCCACCTTCGCGCTGCGTCGGGGGCGCCACGTTCTGGAATCGAACCAACCTACGAGCGCCACGTGGGGACCCGAATGGGATCCTTGGATGGGCTAGAACATGTACCGGGCGCCGAGGCCGACGATCTTGTTGGAGCCATAATTGAAGCCGGAGGCCATGCCGTCCCGGTACTGGCTGGTCATGCAGCCGGCATAGGTGTCGAAAGCCTTGGTGAAGTGATAGTCGAGCAGGATGGAACCGAACGTGCCGGAACCGGGTTTGTTGGCGGGGGTGCTGGTGCCGCCCGAGAAGTCGTTCTGGGCGACGTGGTAATAGCCGATGGCGGTGTTGAACTTGGCGGTGACGTCGTAGCCGGCGGTGAGCCAGAAGACGTTGAGGACTTTCTTCGTCGCGACCCCGTTGGTCTGGGTCATGGGCGCGACCGTCACTTTGCCGATGGACTGGCCGAAGATGCTGGTCATGGTGGCGTCGCTGTCGGGGCTGCTGGCGTTGCTGAACTCCTGGCGATCAAAGCCGCCCTTGAGGGCCAGGGCCGACAGCTGGTAGCGCGCCAGGACCATGTAGGACTTGGTGTCATAGAAGCTTGCCGCGACCTGGTTGGTGCTCGTATAGACGTTCGTGTAGCCGACCGTAGAGCCTGCGACCAGCACCGGCGTCTGCGTGAGGACTTCCAGGCTGGTGACGCTGACCGCATCCTTGGCGGCCTCGTAGATGAGCTGCATCGCGAACGGACCTGACTCATAGCCGAGGAGGGTCTGGTCGGCGCCCCGGGCGGAAGTGGAGCCCGTGACCCCGCCGAATTTGTGCAGCAGGCCGATGGAAAATTTATCGATCTTCACCCGATACTTGAGGCTGGTGTCGATGCGGCTGTTGTCGGTCTCGCCGCCGCCACCGTAGGTGCCGGAGTAGGCGATGGGAGAGAAGTTCTGGGCGCCCACGGCGTCAAAGGCGCCGACGCTGTCCAGCATGAAGCTCGTGTTGCGGCCCGCGGTCAGGGTGCCCCAGCGGTCCGCACTCACGCCGAAAAAGGCCATTCGGCTGAACAGCTGCCCGCTGTTGGCAGAATCGCTGTTGTATTCACCCGGGGTCTTGGACCCCGAGGCCACCTGGTTCTGGGCGGCGGACAGGACGCCGTTGGACACCGAACCGGACTGCAGGTTGAGGGAGGTCTCCACCTGGGCGATGGCATTCCAGCCTTCCCCAAGGCTGGTGGAGCCCTTCAGGCCGAGGCGGCTTCCGGAAATGCCGCCGTTGAACATACCGGTGGCGGACTGGACCGCGTACTTCTGCGGCCGGGGATCGATCGAGTTGGAATAGCTGTTGCTGAACGTGTAGCTGTGGTCCACCTTGCCGACGCCCAGATCCAGGACTCCGTATAGCTGGACCGAGGATTCACCGCTGGCGCTGGTGAGTGTCAGGTTCGGCGACTGGGCCAGGACGGGCATTCCCGCACATAGCACTAAGGTGAGGAGGGCAGAACGTTTCATGACGGCTCCTGGTTTTGGATAAAAGAAAGTCGGGCTTCCCGTGCCGCGCACGGGAGACCGTGACTTTCATGGCGATTGAATCGGGTGGAGACCTGGCCCAGAGCGGTGTCGCCGTTCTCCAGGGACGGTTGCATGTTCCTGGACGGGAGCGGTTCCATGCCCCCATCGGGATGGCTATCTGGTTCAAGCCATTTCATTCATGAAGGAGGTATTCCGTTCCCTCCCCCGAAGGCTTCAGACCTTGAAGCCGTGCGTGAGATCACGCAGCTTGGTGGAGAGCAGGGCGATATCGTCGATGGTGCGCTTGGTCTCGCCGATGCTGGCGGCCAGCTGCGTGGCGGCGGAGGCGTTGCGCTCGGTCAGGTGGGCCGTGGTGCTCACGGCCTTGTTCACGTCCTCGCTGGCCTTGGCTTGCTCTTCCATGGCCAGGTTGATGGCCTCCACCCCGGAAGCCCGCTCCTGGGCGTTCTCCCGGATCGCTTCGAGGCTCTGGACCACCTTGACCACCGAGGTGGAACCCTCCTGCACCCGCTGGCCACTTTCCTCGATCAGAGCATGGATCTCCTTGGCCGCGGAGCCGCTGCGCTCGGCCAACTTGCGGATCTCCTCCGCCACCACGGCGAACCCTTTGCCCAGCTTGCCGGCCTTGGCCGCCTCAATGGCCGCGTTCAGCGAAAGCAGGTTCGTCTGCCGGGCGATATCCGCGATGACGACGGATATGCGGCTCACGCGCTCCGAGCTCTGCCGAATGCCATCCATGGTCTTCGTCGTCTCGGCGGCGAGGCCGAGGGCGCTTTCGGTCATCTGGTGGGACTGGATCGCCAGAGACTTGGCGATGGACAGGTGGTCAGACACCGCCCGTATGGAGGTGGTCACCTGCTCCAGGGCCGAGGCCGACGACATCATGGCGACGCGCTGCTGGTCCGAGCTGCGACTCAAATCGAGGGTGGTGGTATTCAATTCCCCGGCCGCGGCGGAAAGTTCGGTGGTGCCCGACGCCGATTGGGCGGAGACGTCCATGATGCCGTGGATCATGGTCCGCAGATCCCTCTCCATGTGGGCCATGGCCCCCAGGAGGCTGTCATCCTTGCCTGCGTACTGGATGTTCATGCGGAAGTCCCCGCCCGCCATCTGGCGCACCATGTCAGTGGCATAGGAGGGGTCGCCGCCCAGCTGGCCGAGGATGCTCCTGGACAGACGCGTGGCCACCACGATCACGAAGATCAGCAGAACCGCCCCGATCAGGAGCTGGCGCGCCGCCTGGGCCCAGAAGACGGCCTGGATGTCGTCGATGAAGAACCCGATGCCGATGATCCATTTGAACGGCTTGAATTCGATCATCCCGTTGATTTTGGGAAGGACTTCCTGGCCGCCCGGCTTGACGACACCGATATCCACGAAGGCGAGGGGTTCCCTGGTCAGGATCTCCCGGCCCACCACGCCGGAGGACCGCCCATCGGGCAGCTTGCTCCACGGACCGGCCTTCCCGACCCGGGCCGGATCCGCGTGGACCCGCAGCACATCCTGGTCGTCCCGCACGAAGTAGTAGGTGTCCTCGTGGCGCAGGGCGAGCAGCGCTTCCGTGGCCTTGGCCTTGGCCTGGTCCTCGGTCAGCTCACCCTTCTGGACGAGTTCCTGGAAATGGGCGCAGAGGCTCTGCGCGGTGTAGAGCAAGGTCGAAATCTGGGCCCGGCGCTCATTCATCAGGCTGGCCTTGAGGGAAGCCAGACCCAGAATGGCCATGACCGCCAGACTTGCCGTAGCCACGCCGACAATCAGCCAAAGGCGCGCGGATAGTGAACGTTTCATCCTTGCTCCTGGGTGGGCCTGAGGGGGAGTGTGCTACACATATTTGATCGGCCACCGGGCTTCTGGAGTTGATCTTGATTTTTCAAATAGCACTCCGAGTCCACCTGGCGCCGGCCGCAATTTCCGCTGAACCCCTGTAGAATATTTTATTTATCATGGGGAGACCCCGGGCTTTGCCGGAGAGGCAGTAGCCGTTTGACTTTTCCTGCAGTTCAACCTGGCATGACTTCACCCGAGCCCCCTTGCTGCCCGCGCTGTCGGCGATGATCAGCAGGCGCGTGGCGTGGGGACAGGCTGGCTTGCCCATCCGTTTCCACCGCCGCCGGAGGCTTTCCACGGCAAAGGCGGAGGTGTCGTGGTCAACGCCCACGTTGACCCAGGCTTCGTTCCTGCCGAGGTCGGAAACACCGTACGGGGAAACCTTGCAAGAGGAGGGCTACCGTGCGCCTGCCCGGGGCCGCGCCTGCCCATGGCGATGGCCCATTCCGGGGCATCCATGGGCCGTCACGATGATCAGAACCGGGTGAATTCGCCGCTGGTCCCGCCGCCCCCCGGGATGCTGGGGTGGCGGCCACTGCCCTTGACCAGGACCTTGGCCGTCGCCGTGGGGCGGCTCCGGGGCGAGGGCGCCGGGTCGCCGCCCAGGGTGAAGAAGCCCATGGTGGCCTGGAGTTCCAGGGCCTGGGCGTTCACTTCCTCGGAAGTGGACGCCAGCTGTTCCGAGGCGGCGGCGTTCTGCTGCACGGACTGGCTGATCTGGCTGATGGCGCTGTTGATCTGGCCCACGCCGGAATTCTGTTCGCTGGAGGCCGCGGAGATCTCCTGGACCAGGTCGGCGGTCTTCTGGATGGAGGGCACGATGGCCTCCAGCAGGCCACCGGCCTTTTCCGCCAGCCCCACGCTGTCCCCGGCCAGCCGGCTGATCTCCTCGGCCGCCACCTGGCTGCGCTCGGCCAGCTTGCGCACCTCGGCGGCCACCACGGCGAAGCCCTTGCCGTGCTCTCCGGCCCAGCCCGCCTCGATGGCGGCGTTCAGCGCCAGCAGGTTGGTCTGGTAGGCGATGTCGTCGATGATGGCGATCTTGTGGGCGATCTGTTTCATGGCCACCACGGTCTCGCGCACGGCCTGGCCCCCGGCAAGCGTTTCGTCGGCGGTGCGGGTGGCGATGTTGCCGGTGACCTTGGCGTTCTCGTTGTTCTGGGCGATGGAGGCGCTCATCTGCTCCATGGAGGCGCTGGTCTCCTCGACACTGGCCGCCTGTTCCGAGGCACCCTGGCTGAGCGCCTGGGCGGTGGAACTGAGCTGCTCCGAAGCGGACACCATGTTCCGGGAGGCCTCCAGCACATCGGTGATGGTGGCGGCGAGCTTGTCGAAGGTGGTGTTGGGCGGCCATCATGCTGGTGGTATCTCCTTCGGCCAGCTTGACCTCCATTGACAGGTCGCCGGTTGCCACGCGGTGAGCCAGGGCCGCGGCCTCCCCGGGTTCACCGCCCACCGAATGCTTGATGATCCGGGTCACCAGCAGGCCCAGGCCGATGGACAGGCCGAACCCGACCAGGATAGCCAGCAGGGTGCTGGTGCGGATTCTCTGGTAGGTGGCGATGCCGGCCTGGTTGGCGTCGTCCGAAGCCTTGCTGAGATCATCGGACAGCTTGAGAACGGAACCTCAGAACCGAGTGAAATCCCCGCTCTGAACCTTGCCAGGGGTTCTCGGGGCCAGCGACCCGATTTGCCCCCTGATCTGGGCCGCCGGTCTCAGCCCCGTGCCTCCCCCCTGATCCTGACCGCCGGGGAGGGTGAAGAACGCCATCATGGATTGGATACCCTCGGCCTGGGCGTTCATCTCTTCGGAGGTGGAGGCCAGTTCCTCGGAAGCGGCCGCGTTCTGCTGGACGGCCTGGCTGATCTGGGTGATGGCGCTATTGATCTGCCCCACCCCGGAATTCTGCTCGGCAGAGGCGGCGGAGATCTCCTGGACCAGGTCGGAGGTCTTCTGGATATCGGGCACGATCGTTTTCAGCAGGTTGCCCGCCCGTTCGGCCAGGCCGACGCTGGTACCGGCCAACTGGCTGATCTCCTCTGCGGCCACCTGGCTGCGTTCGGCCAACTTGCGCACTTCCGCGGCAACCACGGCGAAGCCTTTGCCATGCTCCCCGGCCCGCCCCGCCTCGATGGCCGCGTTCAGGGCCAGAAGGTTGGTCTGGTAGGCAATTTCGTCGATGATGGCAATCTTGTTGGCGATCTGCTTCATGGCGGCGACGGTCTCGTGCACAGCCTCCCCGCCCTTCACGGTATCGTTGGCGGTCTTCCTGGCGATATCTCCGGTCACCTTGGCGTTCTCGTTGTTCTGGGCGATGGAGGCGCTCATCTGCTCCATGGAGGCGCTGGTCTCTTCGACGCTGGCGGCCTGTTCCGAGGCGCCCTGGCTCAGAGTCTGGGAGGTGGCGCTGACCTGCTGCGAGGCGGCCACCAGGTTGGTGGCAGTTTCCGCGACGCTGCCGATGGTTTCGCTCAGCTTCTCGACCGTCGCGTTGTAGGTGCTCTTGAGTTGTTCGAAGACGCCTTCGTAGCTGTTGCTGATTCGCTGCCGCAGGTCCCCCGTGGCCAAGGCCTCGAGGGCACGGCCAACGTCCGTGATCATCACCTGGTTGAGCTTCTGGATGGTGCTGTTGACCGTGGCCTGGAAATCCTTCAGTTGGCCCCGGTAGTCGCCCTTGATGGTGTTGGAGAGATCCCCCTTCTCCATCTCCACCAGCACCGCCATGGCCTCGTTCAAGGGGGTGATGATGGCGTCCAGGGTGTCGTTGACGCCCTGGATGATCATCCGGTACTCACCCTCGTGCCTGGAGGCATCGGCGCGGGTGCCCAGCTTGCCTTCCACCGCACCCTTGGACAGCATGCCGGCATCGTCGACCAGGCGCTGGATGGCGTCGATCATCATGCTGAGGGCCGGCAGGAACTCATCGGCTTCGCAGCGCTTGCCGATCTTTTTCAGGGCTTCGCCATCCTTGAGGTCGCCGCGGCTGATGTTGGCGCAGATTCGCCTGGCATTGCTGATCCGGTCCTGCACCAGGTTGACGGCGCTGGCCACTTCCGCATAGATGCCCTGGTAGCTGCCCTCGACCTTCTTGCGCAGATCGTTGACGGCCATGGCCTGCAGCACCCGGTTGGCCTCCACCAGGCCCTGCAGGCCGTCAATGCTGGCGTTCAGGCTGTCTTTCAGGTTGCCGTACTCGCCCTGCAGGTGGTCGGTGACCTTCGCCGGGATTTCGCCCTTGCCGATCCGGTCCAGGCGGTCCGCCACCAGGTGCACCGGCTCGACCACCGCGTTCAGCGTCTCATTGACGCCCTGGATGATCATGCGGTACTCGCCCTCGTGCCTGGAGGCATCGGCGCGGGTGGCCAACTTGCCTTCCACCGCCCCCTTGGACAGCATGCCGGCATCGTCCACCAGGCGCTGGATGGCGTCGATCATCATGCTGAGGGCCGGCAGGAACTCGTCGGCTTCGCAGCGCTTGCCGATCTTTTTCAGGGCTTCGCCATCCTTGAGGTCGCCGCGGCTGATGTTGGCGCAGATTCGCCTGGCATTGCTGATCCGGTCCTGCACCAGGTTGACGGCGCTGGCCACTTCCGCATAGATGCCCTGGTAGCTGCCCTCGACCTTCTTGCGCAGGTCGTTGACGGCCATGGCCTGCAGCACCCGGTTGGCCTCCACCAGGCCCTGCAGGCCGTCAATGCTGGCGTTCAGGCTGTCTTTCAGGTTGCCGTACTCGCCCTGCAGGTTCTCGCTGACCTTCGCCGGGATTTCGCCCCTGCCGAGCCGGTCCAGGCGGTCCGCCACCATGTGCACCGGCTTCAGGACCGCGTCCAGAGTCTCGTTGATGCTCTGGATAACCTTGCCGAAGTCGCCTGGATGCTTGGAGGCGTCGGCCCGGATCGCAAGTTTGCCTTCCACCGCCGCCTGGCTGAGCCTGCTGGCTTCAGCCACCAGGGCCTCCATGGCCAAGCCTTGGGCCGCCAGGCTTTGGAGCGCGGCCAGCAGGCCACTGCCCTGGCCAGGCGCCAGGTACCGGGCCGCGGCGGGGTCCCCCGCCGCGATCCGGTCGGCGAGCGCGCCGAGCAGGGCCGGCTCGGCCCCCAGTTCCCTCCGCAGTTGCCAGGCCATCACCACCCCGATGCCGACCGCGAGGACCAGGGCAACCAGAAGCCCGGCCGCGGCCAGGGGCCTGAAGGCGCCGGCGGAGGCGCTTGCCCCCAGGAAGCCGAGCACTGCGGCGAAGCCAAAGCCGAGGCCTAGGCGCAGGTTCAATCCGAGATGTTGGTGGGGCTGCATGCGATACTCCAAATGGGATGGTTGGGCCGGTCTACCGATCTGCACCCTTCGCTGGCTCAGGGCGCTGTCCCGGATCTCCTCCAACAGCTTGTTCACGGTACCTATCCGACCAGTGCCGCCATTTCATCCACGGACAGGACGTGGTTCACATCCAGAAGGATGACGAACCGTTCCCCGACTTTGGCCACGCCGGCGATGAATTCGGCCCGGATGTCGCTACCGAAGGCTGGTGCGGGCTCCACCTCGCTGGCGGCGATGGAGAGCACTTCGCTGACATTGTCGACCATGACGCCCAGTTCGGCGGTGCTGTCGTCCTGGGCCAATTCCAGGATCACGGTGCAGGTGCGGTGGGCCACGGCGCAGGCCGGGCGGCCGAAGCGCACGAACAGGTCGATCACCGGCACCACCGAACCCCGCAGGTTGATGACGCCGCGGATGAACGGCGGCATCAGCGGCACTTCGGTGATGCCGCCGAACTGGATCACTTCACGGATGGAACGAATATCCATGGCGAAGGTCTCGCCGCCCAGGGTGAAGGCCAGGTACTGTTCCCGTTTCTCCACCTGGGCGGTGGCGAGGGACTGGGTTTGACGCTTGCTGAACTTGATCAATTCCGCCATGGGTGTGGCTCCTGAAATAGGTGGATCCCTGGAAACCTGGTGGGATCAAGCGAGGATCGGGGTGCGTTTGCGGTCCGGCACCTGCCGTTCGGTGGCCAACTGCACCATCTGGGCCACGTCGAGGATGAGGGCCACCTCCCCGGTGCCCAGGATGGTGGATCCGCCGATCCCCTTGGCCCTGCGGAACAGCCTGCCCATGGGCTTGATGACGGTCTGGAACTCGCCCAGCAGCCGGTCCACCACGATGCCCGCCCGCAGTTCACCGTGCTGGATCACCACCACCCGTTCCCGGGCCGGGACCTCGCCGGGGATCTGGAACACCTCCCGGAGCCGGAGGAAGGGCAGCACCTCCCCGCGCAGGTTGATCAGGTGGTTCTGTTCGGATTCCAGGAACGGGCCCAGGTCCAGGCATTCGATCACCACATCCAGGGGCACCACGTACGAGGCGCCGGCCGCTTCCACCCGGAACCCGTCGATGATGGCCAGGGTCAGCGGCAGCCGCATGCGCAGGGTGGTGCCCAGGCCCTGCTCGGTCTCCACCTCGATGGTGCCGCGCAGCTCGTCGATGTTGCGGCGCACCACGTCCATGCCCACCCCGCGGCCGGACAGGTTGCTCACCGCGTCGGCGGTGGAAAAGCCCGGCTCGAAGATCAGGTTGATGATCTCCTGGTCACTGAGGCTGGCGCCGGCCTTGACCAGGCCGCGCTCGATGGCCTTGGCCAGGATCCGGTCCTTGTTCAGGCCGCCGCCGTCGTCGCTCACTTCGATGATGATGCTGCCGGACTCGTGCCGGGCGGACAGGGACAGGGTCCCGGATTCCGGCTTGCTCCGGGCCCGGCGCACCTCGACCGGTTCGATGCCGTGGTCGATGGCGTTGCGCACGATGTGCATGAGCGGATCGGCCAGCTTCTCGACGATGGTCTTGTCCAGCTCCGTGTCCGCGCCGTGGATCTCCAGCTCGATGGCCTTGCCCAGTTCCAGGGAGACGTCCCGGACAATCCGCCGGAACCGGTTGAAGGTCTCGCCGATCTGCACCATGCGCAGGCTCAGGGCGTTGTCCCGGATCTCCTCCACCAGTTCGTTCACGGTGAGGGTGGCCTCCAGCAGCGCGGCGGCGTGCGGCTGGCCGCCCTGGGCAAGGATGGCCTTGGCGTGGGCCGAGGCCCCGGCGATCACCAGTTCGCCCACCAGATCCACCAGCCGGTCCAGCTTTTCCGCCGAGACCTTCACCACCCGCAACTCCTGGGCCTGGCGGTCCTGGAACGTCTTCTGCTTTTCCAGGGCGGCGGCCACCACCGGCGGCGGCACCGCGTGCTCCTGGATGACGATGGCGCCCAGCCGGCGTACCGGAACCGCGCCTTCCTCGCCGGCTTCGCTCCGCTGCAGCTTCAGGGCCTCCTCCAGCTCGCGCCGGGTCAGGCAGCCTCCGGCCACCAGGATCTCGCCCAGGAAGCGGTCCTCCTCGGGCAGCTCCTGGATCAGGCGGATGTAGTCGTCGACCTTGGCGTGCGGCGGGATGATCCGGATCTGGCTGTCGTCCCGCACGAATTCGAACACGTCCTCCAGGGTGGCGCGCTCGGCCGGGCTGTCCAGCTCGATCTCCAGTCCCAGCTGGCACGCCTCCGGATCGAAGGCGTCCCGCTCCGGAAACTGCCCGAACAGGGAGGTCAGGTGCACGATCTCGCCCAGGGTGGCCAGGTAGCGGACGAAGGACAGCGGATCCATGCCGTTGCGCAGCACGTCCCGGCCGAAGCGCAGGGACAGGTGCCAGCAGTCCCGTCCGGGGGCCTCCCCGGACGCGGGGACGGAGGCTTTGGACGCGTGGCCCGCCGGCGCGGCCTTGGCCAGGCCGCCGCCCAGGTACGGCGCCAGCTGGGCCAGGAACTGCTCGCCCGCGGCCACCACCTCCGGGGCCGGGTCCGCCTCCGACTGGATACCGGCGATGAGCAGGGCCAGGTGGTCGTGGCATCCCAGCACGAGCCCGATCAGGTCGGCAGTCAGTTCAAGCGTCTGGCTGCGGACCCGGTCCAGGACGCTCTCCACGGTGTGGGCGAAGCGGACGATCCCGTCCAGCCCGAACAGGCCGGCGGAGCCCTTGATGGTGTGGATGGCCCGGAACATGGCGTTGATGGCTTCCGAGCGATCGCTCGTCTCTTCCACCGTGAGCAGGGCCTCCTCCATGGCGTCCAGCAGTTCCCGCGCTTCGATGATGTAGGTCTGTTTTGCCTGATCGAGATCCATGGTTCAGCCCCTATGCAACGAATGGCGCGACGGGTGGCGCGATGAGGATGGGATCGCCGAACCGGCCGGTCACCTGAAGCAGATCGAAGACCCCGACCACGGCCGGGCTGTGGGCGAACAGGGACAGCTTCTTGCCCTTGCGGTGGGCCTCCTGCTTGAGCCAGACCAGCAGCTGCACGCCGGCCGTGTCCAGCTCCTCCAGGCCCGCCAGGTTGAGCTGCAGCCGGGACGCCTGGTCCAGGGCGGCGCACAGCTGGGCCTTGGCCGCCGCCACCTCGTAGATGGTGAATTCGCCCTCGAGGGAACAGGCGGCCTCCTCTTCATGGGTGGATGGGACGATTCTGAGCAAGATACCCCCTGGCCCAACGGCCTGGTTGCAACCCTGGGATGGATCAGGGAAGAATGAGTTTGCTGACGGCCAGCAGCAGCTGTTCGGGCTTGAAGGGCTTGACCACCCAGGCGCGGGCACCGGCTGCCTGGCCTTCTCTCTTCTTTTCCTCGCCGGCCTCGGTGGTGAGCATGATGACCGGGGTGAACTTGTAGCCGGAGTTCTGGCGCAACGCCTTGAGGAACGAGATGCCGTCCAGGTTGGGCATGTTCACATCGCACAGCATCAGGTGGATCTTGATCCCGGTGAGCTTGTCCAGGGCGTCCTGGCCGTCGCGGGCTTCCAGGACCTCATAGCCGGCCGAGGTCAGCGCGATGCCCACCACCTGCCTGAGGCTCGCCGAATCGTCGATGATCAGGATGGTCTTGGCCATTGGACCCTCAGGGAAAGGCATTCTTGGAAGGCATCACCGTTTCTGGCTGTCGATCGTTTCAGAACCCGGTATCCGGGTTTCTTGCCGAACCATCTCAACGATCCCGAATTCGAACGCATCTTGGGCTCTAACTGCTGTCGTCATACGAATGGGTACGCGGGTTCCTTCCGGACCCCATAGAACTCCGCCCGCTGGGGTGCTCGACGAGACCCGGGATGACAAGAAGGGCTGTCTCCCGTGTGAGTACGAAATCCCCATTCGTTGGTGTTCCCACGAATTCAGGAGAATCATTTGGTAGCATTCCCACTATTACCCGATCTCTCCGCCACGAATGCTCGCAGGACCAGACCATGTTATTATACATGGCCCGGCTCCAGATAACCATTAAAAATCGGGAAATTCTTCAGGAATGGGGTGGCCGCCCAGAATCGAGGGATCCCGCTGCGATCCGCGTCAGGACCTGTTGCAGTTCTTCAATGTTGAACGGTTTGGCCAGGAGGTTGACCGCCGGGTGGGCCTGGATCAAGTCCAGGACCTTCTGGTCGGTCTGCCCGGTCGTGAGCAGGATCGGCACCTCCGGAAGCAGGGCCCGGAGGCGAGGCAGCGTCCCTGCCCCCCCCAGACCCGGCATGTTCATGTCCAGGATGATCACCTGGGGCTGGAAGCCGGCTTCGAGCTTATGGATGGCCTCCTCGCCGCTTGCCACCGCCGTGGCCTGATGCCCAAGGACCTGCAGGACATCCATGAGCGACATCCGAACCAGCTCATCGTCGTCCACCAGGAGCATCGTCAAGGAGCCTGGAAGGGATGGCTGTTCCGGGCGTTCTGGCAGCCCCGCGCCAGGAGGGACCGGTTGGCCCGCCGGAAAGCGCAGGCTCACCCGGGTGCCCACCCCGGGCCGGGACTGAATGTCCAGCCTGCCGCCGTGGGCCTGCACGGCGCCGTAGACCATGGACAGGCCCAGCCCGGTGCCCTTGCCCTGGGGCTTGGTGGTGAAAAAGGGATCCAGGGCCTTGGCCAGGACCGCATCGGTCATCCCACTGCCGGTATCTTCCACCTGCACCTCGACCCACCCATCGGCGAGGTTTCGGGTCCGGAGCGAAAGGGTCCCGTTCTCCGGCATGGCGTCCCCGGCATTGACGCACAGGTTCAACAAGGCGTTGGAAAGGTTGCTCGCGTCGCCGCGAATGGGCCGCAGGTCGGGCTCCAGGTCCATCTCCAGGCCGATGTGGGAAAGCAGGGTCCGTTCCAGGAGCTCCACCTCTTCCCGGATCATGGCGTTCAGATCCAGCGCGCGCACTTCGGCTGGAATCTGCCGGGCGAAGCTCAGCAGCCTTTTCACCATCTTCCCGCCCCG
>Ga0302190_10002198_pt1 | contig 12779 bp, 10 predicted proteins | sample II_Bog_E2_3_FD_198784 | JGI IMG/M metagenome (GOLD analysis project Ga0302190, IMG submission 198784) | Peat permafrost microbial communities from Stordalen Mire near Abisko, Sweden - II_Bog_E2_3 | ecosystem: Environmental > Terrestrial > Soil > Wetlands > Peat | place: Sweden: Abisko... | reverse complement strand
CTTGCCGTTTCCCGCACCGATTCCCCCTTCATGCAACTCAACCACTTGCGGCCTATAATGAAGCATGGCGACTGTCCGGCAAGCCATTCCGGCGGATGTTCCCGGCGAGACACCCGCTCTCCCTGGGGAATTGCAGTCTGCCGTGCGCGATATTCAAAAGCGGCCCAGCGACCAGCGCACCATCGCCCAACGATTCGATTCGCTCCTTGAGCACGTTCGCGCCAACCGTCCCAGCGAAGACCTCACTCTCATCCGCAAGGCCTGGGAGTTCTGCGTCAAGCATCACGATGGTCAGATGCGGGCCTCCGGCGAGCCCTACATCATTCACCCGCTCGAAGTCGCCGAGGTGCTGGCCGAGATGAAGCTTGACGCAACGGCCATCGCTGCCGGCCTGTTGCACGATTCGGTTGAAGACACGCCCGCTACGAATGAGGAGATTGAGACCGAATTTGGCGATCAGGTTGCCCACATCGTCGAGGGCGTCACCAAAATTGACAAAATCCAATTTGCCAATCGCGAAGACCGCCAGGCCGAAAATGTGCGCAAAATGCTGCTCGCCATGGTATCGGACGTCCGCGTGGTGCTCATCAAGCTGGCCGACCGCCTGCACAATATGCGCACCCTGGAGCATCTGAAGCCCGATCGCCAGGAAGCCATCGCCCGCGAAACCCAGGAAATCTACGCTCCACTCGCTCACCGGCTGGGCATGGGCAAGGTGCGCGGCGAACTCGAAGACCTGGCCTTCCGCTACACCGATCCGGTGAGCTACGAACAGGTATCCGCCGCTGTCGAATCGCGGCGAATTGAGGGTGAGCAGTTCCTTCGCGGCGTGGAAGACACGCTGGTGGAGCAACTGCGCGAAAGCAACATCGAGGCCAAGGTCGAGTGGCGCATCAAACGCATTTATTCCATCTTCCAAAAGCTCGAGCGCACAAAGATCTCGTTCGAGCAGGTCTACGATCTGCTGGCAATCCGCGTCATCACCCAGGACGTGGCTGCCTGCTACGCCGTCTTCGGGCTCATCCACACGCTTTGGCGGCCGGTTCCGGGGCGCATCAAGGACTTCATCGCCATTCCCCGCGCCAACCGCTACCAGTCGCTGCACACCACGGTCATGGGCGCCAGCGGCCATCAATTCGAGGTGCAGATTCGCACCGAAGAGATGCACCGCATCGCCGAGGAAGGCATTGCCGCCCACTGGAAGTACAAGGCGGGCGCAGGTGTGGTTACTTCCCGCGATGAAGACCGGCTTAACTGGATACGCCAGCTCGTCGAGTGGCAAAAGGAGATGACCGACCCCAACGAGTTTCTCTCCAGCCTGAAGATGGACCTGTACCCCGACGAGGTCTATACCTTCACGCCCAAGGGAAAAGTTGTGGTGGTTCCGGCCGACGGCACGCCGGTCGATTTTGCCTACACCATCCACACCGAGGTGGGCCACACCTGCGTGGGAGCCAAGGTGAATGGCCGCATGGTGCCGCTCCGCTCCAAGCTCCGGACCGGCGATATCGTCGAGATCGTCACCCAGAAAGATCACAAGCCGAGCCGCGACTGGCTCACCTTTGTCAAAAGCCCCCGCGCCCGCAACAAGATCAAGCATTGGCTCAACGAGGACCAGCGCATCCGGGCGGTCGAGATCGGTCGCAAGCTGCTGGAGCGCGAGGCAAGGAAATTCAAGGTCCCGCTGAGTCAGATCGCCGACCAGGACTTGAGCCGAATCGCCAACGAGTATGGCGTGGCCACGGCCGCCGACCTGCTGGCCACGCTGGGCCAGGGGAAGCATTCCGCGCATCAGGTGCTCAACAAGCTGGCCCCTGGATTTGCGACTCAGGGCGATGCCGAGGCCATCCCCGAGACCAAGCCGGGCGGTGCAGGCGGGCAGGCCATGTCGGAAGCGGTGCGCAAGCTGCACCTCACCGGCTCTGACTCGCTACAGGTGGAGGGACAGAACGACCTGCTCGTCTATCGTGCGCGATGTTGCAATCCCATTCGAGGCGAGGAGATCATCGGCTACGTCACCCGCGGCAAGGGTGTCGCCGTCCACGCCCGCAGTTGTTCCAACGTGCAGAACCTGCTCTATGAGAGCGACCGACGCATCGCCGTCGAGTGGTCCCGAGTGGGCGACGAAACTTCCGGCCGCCCGCAGCGCTACCCGGTCAAGATCACCGTCTTTTGCGACGACCGCACCGGCATGTTGAAGGAGATGACCGCCATCATCTCCGACGACAACACCAACATCCGCGGCGTAGAAATCAAGCGGGAAGAGAACGGCGAAGCCATCGTCGAGTTCGTTGTCGAGGCCGAAGACCTGCACCATTTGAACCGCATGGTTCTCGGCCTGCGCCGCGTAGCCGGCGTGCGCGCCGTGCAGCGGACGCAGAAGCTGTGAGCTGTGAGCGTGCATTCCGAACGGAAATCACTCATGACATTGAACTCGGAACAGCAACTCTCAATCCTGCACGGCCTCCACGTAATCGACGGCGGCCTAGCCTCCGAGCTTGAGTATCTTGGCGCGCGCATCGACGGGCCCCTGTGGTCCGCACATGTCCTCGAAGACGATCCGGAAAAGGTGGCTGCGGTCCATCGCGTTTACATCGAAGCCGGCTCGGAGTGCATCGCCACCTGCAGCTATCAGGTTTCGCGCATGGGCTATGCCGAGATTGGTCTCCCCCCCGAACGCGCCGACGCTGCCCTGCTCCGCTCCGTAGCACTGGCGCGTTCGGTCACTAAGGAATTCCCCAACCGCCGCATACGGGTCGCCGCATCGCTCGGCCCCTACGGCGCGGCCCTGCACAACGGCGCGGAGTACCACGGCAACTACAACTGTTCGTTTGCCGATCTGGTCGCCTTTCACCGCGAGCGCATCGAGGTCCTCGCCGCCGCCCCAGCAGCGCAGTCCCCTGACCTGCTGGCGTTCGAAACGCTGCCTTCCCTCGACGAAGCAAAGGCTATTGCAGAGGCCATCGCCCCCTGGCCGGAACTTCCCGCATGGTTCAGCTTCACATGCCGCGACGAGCACCATGTCGCCCACGGCGAGCCCCTCGCCTTATGTGCCGCATTCATCGCCACATTACCCCAGACCGTGGCAATCGGAGTCAACTGCATCCCGCCGCACTGGGTCCCCGCGCTAATCGCCGAACTTCGCGCCGCCTCCACCAAGCCTGTCATGGTTTACCCCAACTCCGGCGAAGGCTGGGACGCCGACGCCCGCGCCTGGATAGGCTCGACCGACCCGTCCGCCTTCGGCCCTCTGGCCAAGGAATGGTTCGCCGCCGGCGCACAAATCGTAGGCGGCTGTTGCCGAACACGCCCAGCGCATATTCGCCAGGTGGCTGCGGTTGCTCCTTGATGACCGGCAGAATTTCCCCGCCAGCCAAATGACAACCAGGTTTAACATTGAGGTGTGGTCTCCTGCGGAGTTTCTGGACATCCTCCGCAACATTGGGGTGGATTGACGATGCGTGCATTAGAGATTCCGGAATCGCTTCTCAAGCGCGCCGAAGAGTTGGCGAGCGAAGACGGAGTTTCGCTCGATATTTGGGTCACTTCTGCGCTCGCCCAGAAAATTGGCGTCGTCGAGACCGCCGAGGAGTTTTTTCGCCGGCGCGCGGAGGGCGCGGGCAAAGGCCTCCATTACTATCTGGACAAGCTGCCAAGCGGTCCGCCCGACCCCGGTGACGAACTGCCCGAAGGCTGGACCTCCCACTGACAACTGAAAACTGACAACGTACAACTGCCTTTAAAGCACCTGCTTGGCAATCGTAGCCAGATGCATATTCGACGTGCCCTCGTAAATCTTCCCCACCTTGGCGTCGCGATAATACTTTTCCGCCGGATAATCGCGCACGAATCCATTCCCGCCAAACACCTCAACGCACTGGCTGGCCACGCGTTCCGCAACCTGCGACGCAAACAGCTTTGCCATGGCTGCCTCGCGTACATACGGCTGCCCCGCATCCTTCATCCGCGCCGCGTTGTAGACCATTAGCTTCGCCGCCTCAATCTCCGTAGCCATCTCGGCCAGCGCAAACTGCACCGCCTGAAACTCGGCGATCGGCTTGCCAAACTGCCGTCGTTCTTTGGCGTAGCGCGCCGCATGTCCCCACGCGCCCTCAGCCAGCCCCAGCATCTGCGCGCCAATGCCGATGCGCCCCTCGTTCAGCGTTTCGATGGCGATCTTGTATCCCTTGCCCGGTTCGCCCAGCAGATTCTCCTCGCCCACTTCACAGCCATCGAACATCAGCTCGCAAGTACTGCTGGCGCGAATCCCCAACTTGTCCTCCTTGCGTCCCACAGTGAATCCCGCCGTATCCTTCTCCACCATGAAAGCCGTAATGCCGCGATAACCCGCCGCCGGATCGAGCGTGGCAAAGACGACAAACAGCCCCGCCTCGCGCGCGTTGCTGATCCACAGCTTGCGCCCATTCAAGCGAAATCCGCCCGGAATCTTCTCCGCGCGGGTCTGCAAAGCAAACGCATCCGACCCCGACCCGGCCTCGCTCAGCGCATAAGCACCCACGGTGCCTGTAGCCAGCTTGGGTAGCCAGCGCTGCCGCTGCGCCTCGCTACCCCACCGCCGCAGCGCATTAACCACCAGCGTATTGTGTACGTCCACCAGCACGGCAACCGCCGGGTCCACGGTTGAAATGGCCTCAATGGCCAGCACTGCATCAAAAAAACTGCCACCCGCGCCGCCCATCTCCTCTGCAATTTCAATACTCATCAGCCCCAGTTCGAACAACCGTCCAACCAGTCCTGCCGCAAACTGCTGCTCATCGTCCATGGCGCGAACCTGCGGCGCAATAGCCTCCTCGGCAAACTGCCTCACGGTGGAATAGAACAGGCGCTCATCCTCTGAGAGTGTGGTCAGCGGAGTAGCGGTTACATGGGCCAAAGCGGAAATACCTCCGGCATCGGAGTGTATCAAAGCTGCCCGCTTATAGGCTGGGCCGGCGAGGGGCGCTCAGCCCGCGACCAGCTCCAGCGCCGCCCTTCCCTTGCGCGGCAGAATAAACCCCGCTGCACGCGCGGCGATGGATAGCCTTTCGCGGCTCAGCAGCTTGCGAATCTGCCCGCGTGCATGGTCGGCCCAGGGTCCCCGGTTGTCCAGCCGGATATACGCTTGCCAGTGGCACAGCGCCGGGCGGCGCAGCCCCTTTCGCTCGTAAGCCAGAGCCAGGTTGTAGTGGGCGTCCGCGTATCGCGGCGCCAGCGCGACGGCCTGGCGATAAGCGGCAACAGACTCATCCGGCCTTTCCAGTTCGTCCAGTACGTTGCCCAGATCGAAGAATGCCAGCACGTAGGCGGGGTCAACCGTGGTGGCGCGGCGATAAAGCTCCTCGGCGCGGCCAAACTGCTTCAGGTGAAATTGAATCGTCCCCAGGTTGATATAAGCCGCCGCGTAATCCGGATCGATCTCCAGTATCTCTTCATACAGGGTGATGGCCTTCTGCTTCTCGCCCGCCTCCTCGGCCTGCACCGCGGCCAGAAACCGGTCCTGTATGCCGCGCGGATTGGCCGCTCCCACGCGACGCAGAGGGGTTGGCTCGGAAACAGCAGTAAGCCGGTCCAGGTTGGCCGGATTCCGGTTCATTCGGTCAAAGCGTTCAAAGTCAAACAGCAATTGCCGGCGGATCGGATCCACCATGGCGCCCGAGTAGCGGAAAGCAAGACGCGTCCCGGTGCGGACCAGGCAAGCCTCAAGCAGAGGATTGGCCATCCCGGCCACGGCCTTCATTGCCATGATCGAGTGCCGGATCGACGCCGCCGGCACATCTTCCTCGCGCAGCACACGCAAGGTCCTCAACTGTCCAAGGTCCTGAAAAGTATATGTCTGGAGTGGGGGGAATATCCCGGCTCGTTCCCACCCTTGCAACTGGCGGGAACTGATCTGCAAGATGCGCAACACGTCCTGACGGCTATAGCTGGTCACTCTTGAGTGCTCCCACAGGTTCTTGCACACGGCCTCGGGGGGTTGAACTCATGTTCTGAACACCGTCCGTGAACTGAAAATCCTGGAACTCAGGTCATGGACGTTGCTCGCAAAACAGTTACGGAGGAACCGCTCTTGCTGCGATTATGCCTAAAGTATGCGTGGATAAGCTGGCCGTAACTACCCTTGATCGAAAAAACACGTGGATAACCCGTGCCTGACTTGGTTCATTTCAGTCCGTTGCCATCGCAGCCGGGGTATTAGGCCTGTGGAAAACTAAGACAAATGCATCCAACACGACGCAACCCGGCTCAACCGGTAAAAAACCCGAAAAGATTTGTAATGTGGAATCAGCGGAAGGAGTGGAGCCGAAGATCGGAGTCGAACCGACGACCTGCTGATTACGAATCAGCTGCTCTACCAACTGAGCTACTTCGGCTTGCTCAACTGATTTTATCCTGATGTGCGCCGAGCGTAAAGCGGCTATACTGCTGCCCATGTACGGCAACCCGGCAGAAGAATGGCGTCAGCTCACGGAACACTACCACCGAATGTGGGATGAAGAGCTGAATCAGTTGGCAGCCGACTTCGGCAGTCTCACCGAAACAGCGCAGCAGGTTCTCCGCAACGAGATGCGGAATCGCGGCCTGCCCGATCCACTCGCCCCCGCCGGAGCATCAAGAAGCCCTTTTCGCTCAGCGGAATCTCCGTCAGCCGCGCGATTCTCGAGCTCTGTCGACCCGATTTCTGCCGGCTCGCACCTCAGCGACTCCGACTCCCACGAGGAAGGCGAAGGCCCCCATGAGTACACCTGGAAGACGCACTTGTGCGCATGCGACACCACCGAACAGGCGTGGCAGCTTTACGCAGTGCTGAAGCGCGCCGGAGTTCCCAGTTGGGTCGAGAATGCGGATTCGCGTTGGGGCGCCTTTCCCCGCATCGTCGTCGCCGCCGATCAGCTCGACCAGGCCCGCGAGATTGCTGCCAGACCCATCCCGCCGGAGATTGTTGAAGAATCCCAACTCGAAGTGCCAGAGTACGAGACGCCCAGATGCCCGAAATGCCGCGCCGAAGACCCGGTGCTTGAGAGCGCCGATCCGGCCAACTCATGGCTTTGCGAAGCTTGCGGAAAGCAGTGGTCCGACCCGCCGGCGGACGGGATCGGCGTGCCGGAAAAGTCTGGACGATGAACTCCCATAAAACGGAAAGAGCCGCCCGGCAACAGGGCAGCTCCTTCCTCAGGGAGAATAGTTCCAACGGAGGCAAAGCCATAAGAACTTTCTGGCTGCATAGTAGGTGCATGGAAGGGGAGTGTCAAGGAGAAATCATTGGGGAAATAAACGCTTAATATTCAATAACTTAGAAATCGATCCGGTTGAACGCTCCGAGATATCTATTCGATGTCTCTTCGCCTTATCGACTCCGCTTACTCCCGTCTTTTCAGGGTGTTTCATGGGGTTTACGCCATGTTTTCCACAGGTTTAAGGCGCCATTTACCCTTCAGATTCCACCCGCCGCGTCTCGCCGGCAATTCCTTCGTTCAATCCTCTAAATGCAGGCTCGTGAATTCCGTGTCGTACATCGCGGAGACAGGCTTCCCGCGCGCAATCCGGTAGAGGGCGCGGCCACCGCCAAGGAAGAATCCGAGCAGAATGGCGGTGCTTGCGCCAATAATCACCAGCGAAACGATGCCGAACAGCAGCTTGCTCGTCTTTGAGACCTCGGATTCCGTAGGCTGCGGAATCGAGGTCAGGTCGGATTCGTAGTGTACCGTGGCCAGCAATTTGTGGCTCTCTTCGGGAATGGCGTCGCCGCTCACAATGGCCACCAGTGGTCCGCTGCGGCGCACTTCAAGCGAAGCCTGATCGGAGTCGGCAAGCGGCTTGGGCCACGGCGCTTCGCCCGCCTTGGGAGCGCCTGCTTTGAGGAAGGCGCGAATTTTGCCTTCTTGCGCCATGGCCATCTGCGGTGTTGGATAGTCGATAATGGTGAGCGTGGCCGGGTTGGAACGCAGAGTGTAGTTTGCCGTCACAGCCTCCGCGCCGCGATCGAACCCCACCAGGTCCGGCGGAAGCACCCCCCCAGCGCCCTCGTAGCTCGCCAGCCCCAGCGCATAGTGCGTCGTCTGCCCGTCCAGCCCGGCCTGCGGCAGGCTGCTCGCCACCGGCGGCGCCAGCGCCCTGGTCCCCTCGATCATGGGCAACTGCCCCGCCAGTTCCCGCATTTCCGATCCGGACATGGGGCCAATGCGCGAAAAGTTCGCGTCCACTACGATATTCCCCTGCCAAAACAGCACACGGTTCTGGTTCGAAGCTGCGCCTCTGCCAACGTCTTCCTTCGGCCATCCATTCTGCCGATAGAACGAATAGGCCCCATATGCCCCGCTGGCGTCGCGAAACCGCAGCGCGCGCAGGCTCAGCGTTTCGCCGCTGCGTTTGTAGGTGGCCGTCGAGCCATCGGTAAAGTCGTATTCCTTCAGAGCTGTAGCGCCGGCTGCATCGGCCTGCGCGGCGTCTGGCAGCGTCTTCGGCGTCCCGTCGGCAACCCATCCGGCAAACGAGTCCGGCAGCAGCGCCCTGGGCACAGGTGGAAGCGTCAGGTGCGCGACACCCTGGGGAGCGGAAGGTTTTGCCGATGTGGTCTGCGCCTCAGCGACGGCCGCACTCGCGAGCAGCGCAACCGAACAAATCGAATAGACCACGATTGGAATCCAACGCATCAAAACGCTCCGGTCTTCAGGGTACACGTTCCCATCGCCGCGCGGCGCTTGCGGCATTCCCTCTTTACTTTGACACTGGCGGAGCCGGAAAGGTTCCTGGCGTCATTCTTTGACGCTGGATTTGCTTTCAGCGCGTTCGTCCCGCTCCTTCGGCAGCAGCAACCAGGCCGCTATGGCAGCCACCGTTACTAGCGCCAACCCCATTGCCAGCGCATCGCCGTGCAGGTCAAGCATTCCGACCGCAATTGCTGTCGAGATAATGAAGCATCCGCCCCACAGGCAGAAGCAGGCCAAACCGCGAACCGTAGGCTTCAGCCAGGGATAGTCCAGCATATTCCGGCCCGACTTCTGGAAATACCCGGTCGGATCCGCGTAAAACTTCCGCGACATATAGATCGCGTATCCGCCCAATGCGACACGCAATGCCACGGCCAGAATGGGATCGGAGAGAGCATGTGGGACGCTGTTCATGGTCTTTGCGCCGTCGAGTCCTCTCTCTAGTTGGACACTGATAGAGCCGGAAAGGTTCCTGGGTCCGTCCCGCCCGGCCCGTTCACCTGGAGCAGCCTGACTCGCCGCTGCGAGTTAAAGCTGCGATGAACACTGTGCCCGACGCGCCACAAATGCCCCGTGCCCCATCCATTCGCTTCTTTTTGGCGAATGGGTGGGAGACCACAAACCTCAAGGCGCCATCGTCAGGCAAGCGACGACGGGCCCGTCCCAGCCGTTGAAGCCTGCGCCGGCGGATAAAGCACGTCTCCCAGTGCCTGGTATCGCCCGCCATAGAACATCAGCGCATACTCCCGTAATCCCGTGCTCACCGGGCCTCCCAGGCAAATGCCGGCCAGCACTGCCAGGCCGAATGCAATCACGCCGAAGAACGCCTGCAGAGCGATTCCTGCAACCGCCGCTCCGCCTGTCGAATCGGCGAATGCCGAATGAATGCCGTACTCAAACGCCCCAAATGCGCCGGCCAGCGCGATCCCCGGGATAAGCAGCACCATGAACAAGGCGACCGCCGCAATGGTCGGCAGCACAATTCGCAGCAGCGCGTAAACAACAAACTGCTTCTTCTCGGCGGTGATGCGATCCCACACCTCCATCCACGCCTCGCCGGCCGAAGCGTCATCCAGCGCGTAATGCGGCAGCATCCAATCGCGCAAGACCATATCAACCAAAAATCCAGCCAGCGCCAGCAGCAGAATGATCGGAATCAGGGGCAGCACCAGAGCAAGCATCAACCCTATATTGGGCATCGTTCCCGGCGCTGTCTCATGAAATAACCGCCAGAACCCTCTCACAAATGGAATCGCAATCAACACCACCACCGCCAGGAAGCTCAGTCCAACCCCCAGGTTCATCCAGAAAAAGCGGCTTGCCTGTTCGCGATAGAGCCGCCAGCCCGGCCCAATTTCCCTGGTGTTATGGATCAGGCAATGAAAGAACGCAAACCGCAGCCGCGTGATCAGATAGAACACAAACATCGACACAACCAACGCCAGCAGCAAGGCGAACACAATCCCCGCAACGATCTCCGGCCTGAGGTCGAATGGAGAATTGACCATGGGTCCATGTCCCGACGAATGCCCCCCTTGCGAGGAACCATGGAAATTGGCCCCAAGACCCTCCGTAACGATCGCGACCAGGCCAAGCTTCAAATAGGTCCCCCAACGGAAGGGCCTGAACAGGAAGTCCCGGGTGCGTTGAATGGCGGGCGAAACTGAGTCGGCGGCAGAGATTGGAAACATGGAAGCCCCTTTCCGGGGAAGGCACAATGTACCACGGAATTACGCGGATTCTACCTGCAAAGTTCCGCAGTTGGGCGCGAAATCGCACGCCGTCGCGCATCGAACGCCGCCAGCGAGCGTAGCGCGGCCCGCTCCGCCGGCAAACACCCCATCTGAAATCGGCCGAGGATTCTCACAGCCGGCCGAGCTTATTTGCCACAAGGTGTACAAACGTTCCGCGTTCGATCCCAGCCCAAAGCGCAACCAACCATGCCGGATTCGTCAGAGCAAAATTTGCGCGTGCCGTCTGCTTTTTGTCTTTCTGGCCATACGTCTAGCGCGTATCCACCCTGCTCGGTCTGGTGACACCAAATCCCGAATACATACCCGTCCTGTTTCACATAATTCCCGCCGATATAATCCCAATCGCTTTCACTGAACGGCGGCCCGGAGTAATTCTGCTTGATGGCCAGCCCGTCACAGGTTCGGTCAGTGCCGCCGGATTCAGCATGAACCCGTTCGAGCGCATTCTTCAAAGCCACGAATCTCTCCGCGGCCAGCCGGTCATTCCGCGCCACTCTTTGAGCCACAAGCGGTGGTGTCAGCAGCATGGTAATGGGGCCAATTGCCACGCAGCACCCAAGTACAGCCCAGCTTGCGATCAGAAACGCTCCACTCTTGTTCGACACCCTGCGTCCCACCTGGCAAGCAGCGAAAGAGACAGCAATGCATATTGCCGTACCCATAACCAGAACCTGTACAGAATCCGATTGAGCATTGGCATCTCCCGATGGCCAGATTGCAAGACCCAGCAAAAGGCCCGCGAACGTGCCAATAACAGATGCGGCCCAAAACACCATCCAGTGCCGGCGTGCCAGGCCCGTCGATATTGCTGCTAAAAGCGCGACCACCACCAGTGGAGTCCACCACCATAAATCGAGGCTCGGCTCCATGGCAATTGGCAACCAGCACAGCGCCGAACCCGCCGCGGTCAATATCACCAGGATTTGGCTCCTGCGCATCTGTGTCACCCAAGCGCACGATAGCAGATTCCCACGATGAATCCCTCAGGCATTTCGCCTATCTCACAGGAACTCCGCACCCTGTCGCCGCCCACCACGCATCGAACGCCGCCAGCGACCGCTCGCACACCAGCCGATGCCGCTCCTTCTTGTCCCGAACCTTCTTGCGCAACTCTTCTTCCAGCGGCTCCAGCAGGTCGAACGTAATGTTGGCCGGTTGAAAGTCTTTCGGGTCGGCATGGGTAATGTAGTGGACCAGCGAGCCAAGCGCACTGGCCCGAGGCGCGGGCACTGGCTCCTCGCCACACGCCAACGCCGCCGCATAGATCCCCGCCAGCATCCCCGTAGCGATGGATTCGGTATATCCCTCCACTCCGGAAAGCTGCCCCGCAAACATCAGCCACGGCGCTTCTTTCAATCTCAGGGCTTCATCCAGCAAAACAGGCGCCTGAATGTAGGTGTTGCGGTGAATCTGCCCATAGCGCAGAAAACGCGCATTCTCAAGCCCCGGAATCAGCCGAAGCACACGAGCCTGCTCGCCAAATTTCAAATGGTTCTGAAATCCCACCAGGTTGTAGCTATCCGCCCGAACATTCTCTTTGCGAAGCTGCACCACGGCCCAGGGCGTCTTGCCGGTCCGCGGATCGCGCAAGCCCACCGGCTTCATCGGACCAAACCGAAGCGTATCGCGGCCGCGCCGGGCCAGCACTTCGATGGGCAGACAGCCCTCGAAATACTCCAACTTCTCCCACTCCTTCGCTTCCGCGGCCTCCGCAGCCAGCAGCGCGTCCAGAAAGCGATCGAACTCCGCTCGGTCCATGGGGCAGTTGATGTAGTCGGCTGTTCCCTTGTCATACCGCGCGGCCATGTAAACACGCTCCATGTCGATCGACTCCGCATCCACAATCGGCGAAATGGAATCATAGAAAGCCAGATGGCCTGAGCCTGTTATCCGTTCAATCTCGCGGCTCAGCGCGTCCGAGGTCAGCGGCCCAGTGGCTAGGATTGTGCACTTCGTGCCGTCCTCGTCCTGGTCGAGGGTTGTGACCTCTTGGCGAATCACGCGGATGGCCGGCTCAGCGGCAATCGCCTCCGCAATCCGCCGCGAAAATTCAACGCGATCCACGGCCAGCGCATGACCGGCCGGTACGGCTGTCTCGTCGGCAATCCGAAGCAGCGCCGATCCCGCCCGCCGCATCTCCTGCTTCAGCAGCCAGGGCGCGGTGTTGGGCGATTCGCTTTTGAGCGAGTTGGAGCAGACCAGTTCGCCGAACTCGGTGGTTTGGTGAGCCGGGGTCAGCCGCGGCTTTCCGTCCACCATCGCCCGCATTTCGTAAAGGTCCACTTGGCAGCCCAGCCGCGCCGCGGTAAGCGCGGCC
>Ga0302190_10002196_pt1 | contig 12782 bp, 11 predicted proteins | sample II_Bog_E2_3_FD_198784 | JGI IMG/M metagenome (GOLD analysis project Ga0302190, IMG submission 198784) | Peat permafrost microbial communities from Stordalen Mire near Abisko, Sweden - II_Bog_E2_3 | ecosystem: Environmental > Terrestrial > Soil > Wetlands > Peat | place: Sweden: Abisko... | reverse complement strand
GCTCGCCCTGCACCACGTGAATGGCCACGTTGGTCTGGCCATCGACGCCGGTGGTGAAGTGCTCCGTCGCCGAAGCGGGAATGGTGGAGTTGCGCTGAATGATGCGCGCGACGGTGCCGCCCAGGGCCTCAATGCCGAGCGAGAGCGGCGTCACATCGAGCAGCAACAGCTCTTCCGTCGACTTCGACGCGCCGGCCAGAATGTCTGCCTGCACGGCTGCGCCGAGGGCGACGACTTCATCGGGATTCAACTCGATGTGCGGGCGCTTGCCGCGCGCGGCAAGATGGAAGAGATCGTCGACGAGGTTGCGGACGGCGGGGATACGTGTTGATCCGCCAACGAGCACGACTTCGTCGATTTGCTCGGGGGTGATGCCGGCGTCGGCGAGTGCCTGTTTACAGGGTCCGGCGGTGCGCTCGAGGACCGGCTCGATCAGCTGCTCGAAGACGTCGCGGGGAATCTCGCGCTGGTAGCGGTCGCCGTTGGGCAGCTCGATGTCGAAGCTGGCGCTCGGCTCTGTGGAGAGGCGGATCTTGGCTTCGATGGCGGCCTTGCGCACGGCCTGGACTGCATTGGGGTGAATGCGCAGATCGACACCATGCTCGGCGTGGATCTCGTCGAGCGCAATGGCGAGCAGCAGGTTGTCGATGTCGTCTCCGCCCAGGTGGGTATCCCCGTTGGTCGACTGCACTTCAAAGATGCCGTCGCGCAGCTTGAGGATGGAGATGTCGAAGGTGCCGCCGCCGAGATCGTAGACGGCGATGGTGCCCTCTTTGGCGCGATCAAGGCCATAGGCCAGCGCGGCCGCTGTGGGCTCATTGACGAGGCGTAGCACCTCAAGCCCGGCCATGCGCCCGGCGTCTTTGGTGGCCTGGCGCTGCGCGTCGTTGAAGTACGCGGGCACGGTGATGACGGCCTGCGTGACGGGCGCCGAGAAGAAGCGCTCGGCGTTGCGCTTGAGCTGACGCAGAATGTAGGCCGAAATCTCAGGCGGCGTAAAGCGCAGCTCGCCGAGCGTGATGCGCGGGACTTCACCGGCTTCGACGTCGTCGGCAAGGCGGAAGGGAAACAGCTTGAGCTCGCTCTGGATCTCTTCAAGGCCGCGGCCCATGAGCCGCTTGACGGAGTAGATGACGCGCTCCGGTGTCTCAATGAGCGCCTTGCGCGCGGTGTTGCCGACAGTGACCGAGGGACGACCGCCCTCAGGTGGCGGGGGATCGAGCGCCACCACCGAGGGGACGAGATTGGAGCCGTCGGCGCCGGGGATGACCACCGGCGCATCGCCCTGCATGTAGGCAACGAGTGAGTTGGTGGTGCCAAGATCGATGCCGACGACGCGGCCGGTCTGGTTCTGTTCCGCCATAGTGATCTTTTATGCTCCCAGGGTTTCGGTCACGTCGCGGACCAGGTTGCGCAGGTAGCGGCGCCGGTCGAGGAGGGCCACCATGGTCTGCTGCGCGGCCTGGCGTGCTGCGGCGTCGCCCGCATCCCATGTCTGCCATTGGCTGCGCAGATCGTTATCGACCGCAGTGAGCAGGGCCTCGAATTTTGATTGCGCCTGGGCGAGATCGGCATGCAGTGCAGGGTCTTCTTCGCCCATCTCCTTCGCCATGCGCATCTCTTCGAGCTGCATGTTGAGTTCGAAGACCTCTTCAAGCAGATCGGCAGGAACGCGCGACGGGTCGCGCTTGTCTTTGCCGTTCGCCGCGGCGAACTCTTCGCCAATCTCCGCGCCTTCGAGCTTGAGCAGGTACTCAGTGCGGCTGAGCGGGTCTTTGAGCGTGCGATAGGCGTCGTTGAGCAGCGCTGTGTCGGCCAGGCTCCACTGCCGCTCTTTGTCGCCGGCGCGGGCAAAACGGTCGGGATGCACCTTGCGGCTGAGGCGATGAAACTCATGCTCGAGGGCGGGCAGGTCAAGCTGGAAGCCGTGCGGGAGGCTGAAGACCTGAAAATAATCCCCGCCGGGAGGAGGCTGGATCTTGCTGCAATGCGGGCAGAAGAGGGTGGAGTGGGTGTGCCCGATGGAGCACGACCAACACTCGATCGGAACCGCGGAATCGATGACGTTGAACATAGTTGAGCTTCGTTCTGTTTGCCCAAATCTTGAGCTTTGAAGGGTATGGGCTTCAGCCCGTACAGAAACTCTCGCAAGGTGAAATCTCGGCTTTAGCCGCCGAGGCAATGCGATGCCGGATTGAACAACGCCCTCGGGGGCTAAAGCCCGAGTCTTCGGTGTTGCCTTTGATGTACGGGCTAAAGCCCGTACCCTTCACTGAAGCCTCGTACCCTTTCAAACGGCGCATTCTCAAACAAAAAGAACCGGTCAGGAAAACGACGAACCGCAGCCGCAGGAACGCGAGGAGTTGGGATTGATGAAGTTGAAGCCCTGGCGCATCAGCGTCTCTTCGTAGTCGAGCGTCATGCCGTGCAGGTAGACGAACGACTTGGGATCAACGAAGACGCGCACGCCGTCGAACTCGTAGATGCGGTCGCGGTCGCGGGGCTGCGTGTCGAACTTGATGGAATAGGAGAGCCCCGAGCATCCGCCGCCCATGACGCCCAGACGCAGGCCGCCTTCAGTGGGCGAGACACCTTCCTTGGCCATGGCCACGCGGATGCGCTTGACGGCGCGGTCCGTGACCTGAAGGCCGCCCGGTGCGCCGTGGCTGGCAACCTGCGGTGGGGCCGACTCCGCCGTCGGCGGAACTGCGAATGCATCCTGCGACGGCTTCGATTCGATTGTCACCATGTTCGACATGCTTGCCTTTTCTTTTCCGGCCCTGGGCTTTTGGGTTTACCCACCCATCCGCCGCGGCGGATGGATGGGGCACGGAGCCGCAGGACTTGTCTGGCGATTGCTTACTGCGATGCAGCTACGGCTTCCACCGCTTGCGCAACGCCGTTCTTCTTCTTCCAGTCGCCGATGGCGGCGCGGATCGCATCCTCAGCCAGCACCGAGCAGTGAATCTTGACCGGAGGAAGCGACAGCTCCTTCACGATGTCGGTGTTCTTGATTTCGAGCGCATCGCTGACGGTCTTGCCCTTGATCCACTCGGTGGCGAGCGAAGAGCTGGCGATAGCCGAGCCGCAGCCGAAGGTCTTGAACTTGGCTTCTTCAATGACCTGGGTTTCGGGGTTGACGCGGATCTGCAGGCGCATGACGTCGCCGCACTCAGGAGCGCCGACCAGGCCGGTGCCCACTTCGGTTGAGGCCTTGTCCAGCTGGCCCACGTTGCGCGGATTGTTGTAGTGGTCGATTACCTTGTCGCTGTATGCCATTTGGTGCCTTCCTTCTGCGGGGAAGCCGCGAAAAACAGTTGTCAGGGGTCAGAGATCAGGGATCAGCAGGCAGTGGTCTGAAACACGCGGTTTCTGAACTCTGACAACTGATCTCTGATCCCTGCTTCTAGTGCGCTGCCCATTGAATCTTGGTCAGGTCGATGCCTTCTTTGACCATCTCGTAGAGCGGTGAAAGCTCGCGCAAGTGCTTCACGATGTCGATCACCTTGGCGGCTACGTAGTCCACTTCCGCCTGGGTGTTGAAGCGGCCGAGGCCGAAGCGGATGGAGCTGTGCGCCACATCGTCGCCGAGGCCGAGGGATTTGAGAACATACGATGGCTCAAGCGTGGCCGAGGTGCAGGCCGAACCGCTGGAGACGGCGACGTCGTTGATGCCCATCAGCAGGGACTCGCCTTCAACGTAAACAAAGCTGATGTTCAGGTTTCCGGGGAGGTGATGCTCCATGTTGCCGTTGACCTGGATGTAGTCCAGCTCGGACTCGAGCTTGTGCTGCAAGCGATCGCGCAGGCCGCGCAGATAGGCGGCTTCGGAGTCCATCTCGGCGTAGGCGATTTCACAGGCCTTGCCGAGGCCGACGATGCCGGGAACGTTGAGCGTGCCGGAGCGCATGCCGCGCTCGTGGCCGCCGCCGTCGATCTGTGCAGCGATCTGCACGCGGGGGTTGCGGCGGCGAACGTAGAGCGCGCCGACGCCCTTGGGACCGTAGAGCTTGTGGCCGGAGAGCGACAGCACGTCAATGTTGTCGGCGATCACGTTGACCGGAACCTTGCCGACGGCCTGCACCGCGTCTGTATGAAAGATGACGCCCTTCTCGTGACAGAGCTTGCCGATCTCGCGGATGGGCTGGATCACGCCGATCTCATTATTGGCGTACATGATCGATACGAGAATGGTCTTGTCGTCGATGGCTCGCTTCAGGTCTTCAATGTCGATCAGGCCGTCGGCCTTTACGGGCAGATAGGTGACGCGGTAGCCGTGCTTCTCCAGGCGCTTGCAGGTGTCCAACACGGCCTTATGCTCGGTGACCTGGGTGATGATGTGGTTGCCGCGCTCGCGGTACATCTCGGCAATGCCCTTGATGGCAAGGTTGTTGCTCTCGGTGGCGCCGGAGGTAAAGATGATCTCCTTGGCCGTGGCGCCGATGAGCTTGGCGATCTGCTCGCGGGCCGTCTCGACAGCCTGCTCCGCCTCCCAGCCAAAGGAGTGGTTGCGGCTGGCCGCGTTGCCGAACTTCGAGGTGAAGTAAGGCAGCATCGCCTCCAGCACGCGCGGATCGAGCGGGCTGGTGGCGTGATTATCCATATAAATCGGCAGGCTTACGCCTGCGGGTACTTCAATATTGCCGGCAACAGTGGCCATTGTGACTCTCCGTCTTCAACTCGTGCTCTGCTCCGCCTGATCGCGGAGGGGAAAACCTGCGTTACAGCGTAAGCGTGACCAACCCGTGCGCGGGGTGGGCGTGATGGGCCGGCTGCTCGTGCTCGGCCAGGTCCTGAATGCTGATGCTTTTCAGCACCCCGGCGATGGTGTCGTTCACACGCGCCAGAGGCTCTTTGATGGTGCAACTGGGGGTCAGGTCGCAGTTCTTTGCGCCCTTGGTGCAGGAGGTAATGAAAAACGGCCCGTCGATGGCGTGGATCACTTCATAAGCCGAGATCTGCCGGGCGTCGCGGGCCAGGGCGTAGCCGCCGTTCATGCCGGCGTGGGACTTGAGCAGACCGTTCTTGGTGAGCAGCTGCAATATCTTGGCCAGAAGCTGCGCCGGAATGCCGTATGCGTCGGCCACATCCTTGGCGCTAAGCGCAGCCTTCTCCGGGTGCTCGGCGAGATACTTGAGCGCCATCAACCCGTAGTCGGCCTTCTTAGTCAGCTTGAGCATGATATATCCGACTGCTTCAGTCCGTGTTCAGTATACGACCATTTCTGTCGGGTTTTCAAGTCCGGCTGGGAAACATTTGCGGCGCCGCGCACATGGATATATGGAATTGGCCGGAAGATTCAAGAAAAACCCGTTTCAAATTATCGGAAAGCCCGCTACAATCTTGCGGAAAGAGGAGTTCATTCCAGCGAATCCAACCTGATGGCAACCACCTGCAAGCACCCCAGGGTACGAATCGTTTCCCGGCACGAAGACACGGAGTTTGTCGAGTGCCTGGAGTGTGGCGAGGTCTTTGACTCCGAGGAGTTCCACGACATGGAGATTGAAGAGACCGCTGAAACAGACGAAGCCGTGGAAGAAGGCTGAACGGCAAGGCTGAAGCCGAACCGGCTACCGGCCGTTGACACTGCCCGCAGGCGCGGCCGTGCCGCGGCGGGAAGCGATCCACGCATAGTGGAAACCTGAGACGACGGTCAGGACCATGGTTGCGTCGAGCGCGACCCACCGCACCACCGCCACCCAGTGCGCGGCGGTGAGCTGATGCAAGAGCACGGCGGCCACGGCGGCGATCTGGGCAAAGGTATTGGCCTTGCCAAAGATGCTGGGCGTGAACTCCCGCCGGCCCACCGCGGCATAAAGCAGGGCGGCCACGACCAGAATGCCGACGTCGCGGCCGAACACCATGACGGTGACCCGGACGGGAATCAGTCCCTGATGCATGAGCACCAGGAACAGGGTGCTCAGCAGGAGCTTGTCGGCAACCGGGTCAAGATAAGAGCCCAGAACCGTGCGCTGCTTGAGGATGCGGGCCAGGGTGCCGTCCAGGGCATCTGTGAGGCCAGCGGCGACGAAGAGAATAAAGCTCAGGGCGAAGCGATTCTCCAGGATGGCCGCAACCAGAAACGGCGCCAGACAGATGCGCGCCAGCGTGAGCAGGTTGGGGGCGGTGCGGATAGGGCTCAATCGCGTGCCTGAAGCGTCGGACATGAAGATCAAAACCTGGCGGAATACGAACGAATCGGGGAAGCATTTTGGAGGTTGCCGACAGCCGATCCGCGGATGGGCCTGGAGCGGGCCGAACGGGGACCATCCCTCAGGCCGTCCAGCATTCGTGAATGATGGTACAGCATGGGCTTAGGCCGGGGACAGCAATCCTTTTCCAGCCGGTCCGATGCTGATAGACTATGTGGAGTAACAGCACAGGCGCGTAGCTCAGTTGGTTAGAGCGCTTCCTTGACACGGAAGAGGTCGCTGGTTCGAATCCAGTCGTGCCTACCATATTTATAGAAAAACTACCGCACTTTCGTAGAACCCTCCCCAAGCGACGTTTGCTTTTTCAGAGCCAGATCATGGTGCTACCGAGACGTAGTTGAGCTCAGGAGCATCACTCCGGGAGTTTGAGCCGGCCCTGGATGGTGAACTCCGTTTGCAGGCCGGGGGCGCCGCTGCCGGGTTGACCCCCTCCAACAGTGAGTTGATAGTCACCGGGCATGACCAGTCGATCGCCATTTTCATCGACGGCGCTCAGGTCGCGCGGCGCAAGGGTGAGGCGCACCGGCTTGCTTTCACCGGCCAGTAGATGGATGCGGGCAAAGGCGCGGAGAGCGTGGCGGGGAGCGCCGGGATACGGAGGAAAGCTGAGATAAGCCTGGACAACTTCGTCTCCTGCGCGAGGGCAGGTGTTGCTCACCTCCACATCCACGGCGAGCGAGTCGCCAGCCGCGAGACTCTTGTTGGCAAGGTGCAGGTTGCTGTAGGAGAACGTGGAATAGGAGAGCCCGTAGCCGAAGGGATAGAGCGGCTTGCCCGGAAAGAATCGATAGGTCCTGTTCTTCATGGCGTAGTTTGTGAAGTCAGGAAGTTGATCGACGCCGGTATAGAAGGTGACGGGAAGGCGGCCGCCGGGATTGTTTACGCCGGAAAGGGTTTGGCCAATGGCGTTGCCGCCCTCCTCACCCGAGTACCAGGCATCGAGAATGGCGTTGGCGTGCTGCTGGGCCCAGTTGACTGAGAGGGCGCTGCCGTTCATGAGGACGACCACCAGCGGCTTGCCGGTCGCCTGCGCCGCTTCAAGCAGGGCCTGCTCCTGCTGGGGAAGGTCGAGGCTGGTGCGATCGCCGCCGTGGAAGCCGGGCAGGTCGATCTGCATCTCCTCGCCTTCGAGCAGTGACGTGATGCCGACCACGGCGACGATGGCATCGGCGGAGCGCGCATTGGCAACGGCCTCGGCTAAAGCATCGACTTGCGGAGGCGGGCTCCAGACCAGTTTGGCGGCGGCCCCGGCCTGGGACTGGAAGAACTCCAGCTTGATGGCATATTTGCGGCCCTTCTCGAGGCTGACTGTCTCCTGTTTGGTAGATGGACCGGGCCACGGGAGACCAACCTTGATGGTCAGGTCCTCAACCAGCAACTTGCCATCGAGCCAAAGCCGGTAGCCATCGTCGCCGGTAACCCCCAGCTTGTAACTGCCTGAGTTCGGTACGGTGAGCGATCCCGTCCATCGCGCGGAGAAGTTGGTTCCCGGAACGCCGGGCGCGGGGCTGTTGCCGCCGAATTCGAAGTTCACATCTTTGTCGATGCGGGTGACGATGGGCGAACCGGCGAGGCTCATGCCGAGAAAATACTCTGCCTTGATGCCCGGCTTGCCGTCGGGCGTCTTGAGCCAGGAAGCGGGCACGGGCATGACCGTGTTGCGCAGGAAGTCGGTGCCGGGCGTATAGGTGACCTGGGCTTTGGGGAAGGCGTTGCGAATGCCGTCGAGGGCGCTGACGGCCCGCGAGGGCTTGCCGTGGTAGTTGCCGAGCAGCACTTCGGTCTGGTCAGCGAGGGGGCCAATCACGGCAATTTTGCGAAGGCCGGGCCGCAGCGGGAGTGTGCCGTCGTTCTTGAGCAGCACCATGGTTTTGCGGGCGACTTCAAGAGCCAGTTGGCGATGGGCTTCAGAGTCATTCTCGGACGGTGGGATCTGAGCGTACTTCACCATGGCTGGCGGATCGAACATGCCGAGCAGGAAGCGGGCACGGAAGAGGCGCTTGACGGAGGTATCGAGAACCGATTCGGCCACCAGCCCCTGCTTGACCGCCTCAAGATAGTGCGAGGAGTCATTGCCGGGATAGTTGCAATCGAGATCCATGCCGCGCTCGAGGGCGAGAGCGGCCGCTGCGGCAGGCGTGCTTGCGTGGTGGCCGGTGTAGAGCTCGGCGACGGAATCGCAGTCCGAGGTGACATAACCCTGGAAGTTCCACTTGCCGCGCAATTGATCCTCAAGAAGGAACCTGTTGACGCAGGCCGGCTCACCATTGATGGAGCTGTACGCGCACAGAATGGACCCCGCCTTGGCGTCGACGATTGCGGCGCGGAATGCGGGGAGGTAGGTATCCTCTTCGTCCTGCTTGGAAACCTGGACGTCGATGGTATGGCGAAGCGATTCAGGACCGCTGTGCACGGCATAGTGCTTGGGAGTGGCGATGGTGCGCAGGTATTTTGGATCGTCGCCCTGCATTCCCGTGACATAGGCGACGGCGAGCGTGGAGGTCAGGAAGGGGTCTTCGCCATAGGTTTCCTGGCCGCGGCCCCAGCGCGGATCGCGGACGATGTTGATGGTCGGCGACCAGAAGTCCAACGCCACATGAGTGAAGTTGCCATGCCGGATCTCGTCTTCGTGCTTGGCGCGCGCCTCAGTGGAGATGACCTCGGCCATGTGATGGATGAGGGGCGTATCGAACGTAGCGCCCAGCCCGATGGGTTCGGGGAAGACGGTCGCGGTGCCGGCCATGGCGACGCCGTGCAGAGACTCAGTCCACCAGTTATAGGCCGGCACGTGGAGACGGGGAATGGCCGCGGCGACGTGGACCACCTGGGAAGCCTTCTCTTCGAGGGTCATGCGCGCGACCAGATCGTCGACGCGTTGATCGACAGGCAAGGAAGGATTCAGATAGGCGGGAGTGCCGTTTGAGGGCACCTGTGCAGGAGCGGGTGTTGCCAGCAGAGGTGCCAGCAACCACGAGAAGCAGAGGGAGAGCCTGATGGATTTTAGCGTCACCGGATTACTCTATCTCCGACGACTGGCCCTTGTCTCTATTCGCCATGCAACCTGGAGCGCGGCGCGACTAAGTCCACCCGCAAGCAAAGTGCATGAGCCGGGCCAGGAAACTTATAACCTGCAATGACCGCTTACTTGGCTTTGGCCTTCTGCGCGGCCCAGCGCTTGCGCTGCGCGTCGGCGATGCGCTTACGCGCTTCAGGGCTGAGCACGCGGCGCTTCTTGCCCTTCGCCTTGGCGGCGGTCTTCTTGGCTTTCGGTGCGGCCGCAGCTTTGGTAACTACTCCAGTGTTGGTGAGCAGGGCGCGGATCTGCGTGAGGCGTGCGATCTCCGCGTCAATCTGAGTGAGAATTGAGTCAATAGCCATACGGGAAGCATAAATCAATCTTTTGATTTTGCACAATTACTGCGAACAACTTGTTTTACTTACTCCGCCAAATCGGGCATTTCTATTCCGCTTTGCCCACCGTCTTGTCCACATAGGCTTTCTGCAGAATGAAGAATGCGGCCTTTTTCTGTCCTTGATCGGAGATAAGTCCCTTGCGGTTGAATCCATCCTGAATGCCGGACAGGTTTCTCGTGGGAGAACGGAAATCCATCAGTATCCATGGGCTCATGCCCCTAAGTTGCGGAATGCGGTTGAGCATTCCCAGCTGGTGGCGATAGATACTGGCTTGATATTCCTCGGTCCAGCGCTGGTCATCAGCTCCGTGCAGCCCGGCTTTGGCACCGCCGCCAAATTCGCTCATGATCAGTGGCTTCTGGTAGTCCACGCGCCACTGGGTTGCATCGGCGCCCTCGGGAGTCTGCTCGTACCAACCTACATACTCGTTGGCGCCGATCACATCCAGAGCGCTGCCCAGCGGGTCGTCGACGATCTTGGTGTGTCCTTCGGCGCGCACCAGCAGGGCGGCGGTAATCAGCCGCGTGGGATCGAGCTCCCGTGCATGGTTGGCAAGAGTGGTGATAAATTGGGTCCGCGCATCGGTGTTGGGTGTCTCGTTGGCCATCGACCACAGGATGATGGCCGCGTGATTACGCGAGGTTTCTATCTCCTCATCCAACTGCTGCTCGGCCTTGGCCAGTACCTTCGCATTGTCAAACTGGATGGCCCAATACACGGGATTTTCCGACCATACGAGCAATCCCATGCGGTCGGCCGCGCGCAGCATGGTCTCGTCGTGCGGATAATGCGCCAGCCGCACATAGTTCGCGCCCAGCTCCTTGGCCCAGCCCAGCAATGTCTCCGCATCCTTGTCGGAGTAAGCCCGCCCGCCGCGATACGGCGCCTCCGCATGGATGGCCACGCCGCGCAGAAAGATCGGCTTGCCATTCAGTAAAATTTCGGTGCCGCGCGTCTCAATGGTGCGGAAGCCGATAAGATCCTCGATTGCATCCTGTCCGGCGCTGAGCTTTACCTTGTAGAGCTTCGGCGTATTCGGCGACCACCGCTCCAGGTTTGACGCAACTAAGTGAATCTGCGCACGTCCTTCCGCTGAGAGAACGCCGGAGCCGGCGCTTCTGAGCTCAGGGATCTCCACCTGCACCTTATCGCCTGCATTGCCGCCTTCAACATGAATCCAGCCATCAATGTGCGCAAGATGCAGGGAACCGATGATGCCGAGGTCGTTGCCGTGGGGAGTGATTTTCGTCTCCGGCGCGCGACTCAGGTGCACATCATACTGATCGATAAAAACTTCAGGCACTTCAATCAGCGAAACAGTGCGTGTAAGTCCGCCATAGTTCCACCAATCGGTCTTGAGCGTGGGTACGCCATCCGCGAGGCGCGTATTATCGACCGCGGCCACGATAAAGTTGCCGCCCGCATGAATTGCGTCTGTTACGTCGCAGTTGAAGCTGGTGTATCCGCCTTCGTGTTCGCAGACCTTCTTTCCATTCACCCAGAACCACGACCGATAATTGGCCGCGCCGATGTGAAGAAAGATGCGCGTGTGCTGCTTGGGCTGATAACTGAAGTCGCGTTCGTACCAGATGGGGCCTTCGTAGTAGAGCAGCGACTCACGCTGCGTGTTCCAGTCACCCGGCACCTTCAACACAGGCGACTTGGCAAAGTCATACTCGACGGGACGTGTATCTCCGGGCTGCTGCTTCTGGTTGCGGAAGTAAGTGGAAAATCCATTCGAGTAAGGATCGACAATCGTAGCCCAGTCTCCGTTCAGCGAGATAGCCGGCCGCATGTCCGCGCCGGTGAGCACGATGGGTGGGCGCTCGGGCTGGGGCGCGGACTGGGCCGCCAATGGGTGTGAGGTAAGAACGGCCCCGCCGGCAACAATGATCCCCATGGCGGCGCGCATCCCTGATCGAGACGCAGCCAACAGCCGAATAGATCGTAGATTCATTCCGGTTCCTCGACTGGGCGCGATGGATTCTCAGCCCGACCAGCATTTCATTGCACGCATTCAGCATCTGCTTGCGGACCTGCCATCTTACCACCCGGCAAATCGACTGCTCGATCGAATGGCAGTCCTGACGAGCCGACAAACGGGGAAGGGGACGGGCCTCAATGCCCATCCCCTTCCGCGTGCGGTTCGTGATTGTCTTTGCGGCTCTGCCTATGCGCCCAGATATTCAACGTGCACATAAGTGCCGAGGCGGACGTTGTAAGCGAGGTACCAGCCGGGATGGTCGGGATCGTCATAGATCACGATGTCATCGGAGTCCCACAGCCATCCGTCGCAATACGCGATATCGGCGGCTGCCACATCCCAGTACCAGCCGTTGAACCAGAAGCGGCTGGGACCGCCGCCGCCTAGATGCCAGACATGGCCGCGTCCAATTCCGCCGCTGAAGCGCCCATGCGCCCAGGGGTGGTCCATGTGATAGCGGGCGTCGTTCCTGCCGGTGTCGTGCCCGACCCAGGTCTTGCCGTCCACGTGGGGAACATTGGGATGACCGGCCTTGTCGCTGTAGTTGCGGTTGGGTTCGACAGGGCGCGGTTCGCTCCGCACCGGTGGCGGTCCGCTGCGGGGGATGGACGGATGCTCCGCGGGGCGCTGAGCCAATGCCGGAACGGCGAGAACAAGCAGAGCTGCCAATGCCAACTGGTAGTTTTTCATTTCTTCCTCCTGGCGCCCGCTGGGATCCGGATATGGCTTGCCTGGTCTGCCCCAGGGGCGGAATTACCAGAAACATTAGATGAGACACGGATGCGAAATGCAAGTTGCGCGTGCGCAGAATTGAACACGACGCACGGTGCAGATTTCAATTCCTGCGGGAAACGGCAGTACTGAGGGGAAGACACCACTAGGGCGTATCGACCTAGGGCGCAACATCGACGAAGGAATTTGACGGCCCCATCGACTTAAACGTGAACACAACTTGAACCTGATAAGGAACTGCTCGTGTTCCTATCACCTTCGGCCGAAATGTCCACCTTAGGGCTGCATCGATTGAGGCTTGTCGATTGATGAGCGGACCGCTGAGCATGGCGATTTTCTCCACTTTCCCATTCTTGCCGACCTCTGCCCACATGCGAACGATTCCATTCGCGTGGGCAGCCATTGCAAGCGCGCCAAAGGCTGGCCTTTTGCGCTCGATC
>Ga0302190_10002186_pt1 | contig 12808 bp, 11 predicted proteins | sample II_Bog_E2_3_FD_198784 | JGI IMG/M metagenome (GOLD analysis project Ga0302190, IMG submission 198784) | Peat permafrost microbial communities from Stordalen Mire near Abisko, Sweden - II_Bog_E2_3 | ecosystem: Environmental > Terrestrial > Soil > Wetlands > Peat | place: Sweden: Abisko... | reverse complement strand
GTAAGCTGATGGCTGCCGGGACGATCCTGGTCCTTCTTGGCGTATTAGGTTTTGCCGTCCCCTATTTCACCACCAGCGAAACCAAGGATGTGGCCAAGGTGGGCGATTTGAAGCTGCAAACCTCCGAAAGCACCTCGCACGCTATCCCACCGATGGCCGCCGGAGGGGTGTTGATTCTCGGCGTGGTATTGCTGGGCGCGGGATTCTTCAAGAAGGATTGACGCGGCCTAAGGTCGCGTCTTGCTCATGAGGAGCCTGGAATCTTGAGAAGATCATGCTGAACGACGACGATCTAAATCAGGATGTTCTTGTGGAACTGATTTGGGAGCCGAGCGTGACCGCGGCTCATATCGGCGTTACGGCTCATTCCGGTGTGGTGACACTCACCGGACATGTCGAAAGCTTTGCCGAGAAGCATGCCGCCGAGACGGCGGTTCGCCTGGTATAAGGCGTGAAAGCCGTCACCAAGGAAATCGAAGTGCGACCCTGCCGCTGTGTTTCCCGCTGATGGCCGCGATCCAATCCATCTGTGCGCGCGCATCGGTCGGGTGACCGGAACCGGAATGGCCGGTTCGTGTGCGAAGAGCGTATAAAGCTGACGTTTGTCAAAAGCGTTCTGGCTCTTCAAGGTCTTCAATGGGGCCAGGAAAGACTCGAGCTTCTAACCCTAAGATTCGTTGTCTACTGCTTAGTCTGGCAGAGCGAACAGATCGTTAAGCCGCGCCGCAATCCCAGCCAGTGGGGCAATCTCACTGACCCCTCCGGTGGCGATGGCGGCGGAGGGCATGCCGGGGATGGCGCAACTTGACGGACGCTGGGCGAAGACCGGAAGGCCCTTGTCCGCCAGTGCCCGCACGCCTTCGCTGCCGTCGTTGCCCATGCCGGTCAGAACCAATCCTATCACCGCGCGGTTGAGTGTTGCCATACTGCCCAGCAACACATCGCCATTAGGATGGAAGCTGGAGGCCGTCGTTGTCACCCGGCGCAAGGCCAGCCCGTCGGCGGTCTGGACCACGGCGTAATCTGCTCCGCCCTGCAGCAGGACAATGCCACGTTCGGGCAACAGGCCAGTCTCGCCGACACTGACGGAATGGCCGGAGACATCGGCCAGATGGCGGGCCAATCCTTCCGTATGTTCTCGGGGAATATGCAGAGCCACGACCACCGGGCAGACTGGCGGACGCAGGGCGGTGAATAGGGTCTGCAAGGCTTCCGGCCCGCCAGTCGAAGCGGAGATTCCGACCAGGGCAGGGCGTCGGGCCTTCATGGTTTCACTCACGTTCTCGGCAGGCTTGGGCTTGGCTGGTCGAGCCAACGGAGCGGCAGAATGGAGAGTGGTCAGCAAATTCCCCAGCCTGACCGACAAGGCCGAAGGATCGAATTTCGCGGAAGCATTTCCGGCAGGAATCAGGATCGCGTCCCCGGGTAAAAGCCCGGGCGGCAGGGCGACATCAGCCCCTTCCCCCACCAGGATGACCCGTCCTGGGCGTTCCCGGCAAAGATCCGCCAAGGACCCAGACGCAGACAGACCTCCTTCGACAATCAGCCATTCCGAGGCGGAAAGGCTTCCCACTGCGGCCAGATCAGCGACTTCGCCGACGATCTCGACTCCGACCTGCCGACGCAGCAATTGACGGAGCACCAGCCGCAGGAATTCCGTACCGATGACCAGCCCGATGCGTAAAGCCATCACCTACCCCCCGGCAAGGGCCAATGCAGGATTTGGGGATGGGAATCCGTCATGGGCACGAAGACGTCGGTATAGCGCAGGCGCTCCGCCGGCCCCAACAGCAGGACTGTGCCTGGACGGGAGGCCGCTACCAGCATGGCCTCGACCTGACGCAGGCTGTCCTCGCTGAAATAGATCAGGGTGTTGCGGCAAGAGATCAGATCGGCCTTCATCGGCAGCATCAGCGGCGTCATCAGATTATGCACCGCAAAGCCCACCGATTGGCGGACCCCGGTAGCGACGCTCCAGCAGTTCGGTTCAGACGGATGGGGATCGAAATGCTGCCAGCCATGGGCCGGCATGGTGCGGAAGCTGTTCAGTCCGGGCCGCAGGCGATAGAGCCCGGCCTCGGCCTCGGCGACCGATATGGCACTGAGATCCGTGGCCAGCACCCGACCACGGCAAGCCGCATCCCTCAGCAGGAAGGCCAGGGTATAAGCCTCTTCGCCGGTCGAGCAGCCAGCGCACCAGACTTGGATGGCCCCGCCGGTACGCTGGCGCAGAAGCGGCAGAACCTCGCGACTCACCACATCGAGCTGATCCATATGGCGATAGAAGAAAGTCTCATGCACCAGCATGGCTTCCACCAGCTGTTGCCATTTCGGGTCAGTTTCAGGGACATGGGTCAGATGATTGACCAGATGCATCTGGTCCAAAGGCGACAGCGCCGCCAGGAAGGAGGCCAGCCGGTCGCCCAGCACCTGTTGACTCAGGCCGAATTTGGCCTCGGTCAGGCGCGCGGCCAGCCGCAGCGGCTCTTGCCACTCAACCATGGATGCGGCTCCCCGCTAGGGGTGCGCCGCCGGTGAGGAGAAAACCGGCGGCGTACCCCTGGGGCAGGCCAAGACTAGTTGGTCTTGAAGGTATCAAGCTGCTGACGCTGCTCCGTCGCGAGTTGAGACAGCTGGATCATCGTCGCGGTGATTTCTTCCGCCGCGACGGCGTTGCCAGAGGCGATGCCACGGATATCGACCACATTGGTCTCGATCTGAGTGACCATGGCCTGCTGCTCTTCCATGGAAACGGCGATAGAGCGGATCATCTGGCTGGTCTGCGAGACTTCGCCGGCGATGGAATCCATGGTCTGCTTGACCTCGATGGAGGCCGTGCGGCCTGCCGCGGCATCCGCCGCCGCCTGCTCGACGATATCGGTGATCTGCTGGGCGTTCTGGGCCGCACTTTCCGCCAGCTTGCCGACTTCCTGCGACACCACGACGAAGCCCTTGCCATGTTCACCGGCGCGGGCCGCCTCGATGGCGGCGTTCAGGGACAAGATGTGGGTACGGTTGGCGATGCCGGCGATCACCTGGGTGATCTGGCTGATCTTGCGGCTGTTCTGAGCGATCTTCTCGACGATCTGCAAAAGATCTTCGGCGCAGAGCTGGCCGCGTTCCACCAGCTTGGCGGCAACCACGCCCTTTTCATTGGCGGTGTTGGCGCTGGTGGAAACCATGCGGATCGCCGTGGCGGATTCGGCCAAAGCCTGGCTGACCTGCCCGACGGCGGTGTTCTGAGCCCGCACACCTCCGGAAACCTGCCCGACGGCGGCACTGGCCTCGGACACCGCATCGGCGACCTGACGGGTCTTGCGGTTGATGTCGCCCAAGGTGGCGTTGCTGCGCTCCAGTAGCTGGTTGATGGCAGCACCAATGTTGCGCAGGAAGCCGGTCTTGTCGGCCAGGTTCACCCGCACCGTCAGATCGTTCTGAGCGGCCTGGGTGATGACTTCGCCGATCTCGACGGTGACCGCCTCGGCGCTCATGGCCGCCTTGATCTTCTCGGCGTTGGAGCGGAAGACCAGCAGGGCTTTGCCCATGGCGCCCAACTCGTCGCCACGCTCGGCTTCCGGCAGCTCGAAGTTGCCGTCACCGCTGGACAGCTGAGTAATCTTGCCGGTCAGCTGGTTCAAGGGCTTGACCACGCCCTTCAGCACGATGAGCAGGGCAGCGGCGGCGATCAGGGTGATCAGCACCGCCATGGTGATGACCAGACTGCGGATCTTATCGTTGGTGCTGGCGACCTGGGCAGCCACGGCATCGTTGGCGGCGGTTGCCAACTGTTCGGCGGTGTCGTTCATGGCCGCCAAAGCCGGCAGCAGGGCCGAGCGGGCATTCTGCCCCCAATAGGTGACGGCACCGTCATGATCACGGGCGGTCTTCAGCTCCAGGGCCGGTTTGACCGAACGGCTCATGGCATCCAGGGCCAGGGTCGCCGTATTGATCGCGGCGTCGCTGTTGGGAGCCAGGCTGCGCAACTCGTCCCGGCGCGGACCGATCTTGGCCAGGGTCTGCTCCAGATGTTCGGCGGTGCCATTGAAGTCCGCCGGCTCACGCTGCAGCAGCAGCAGATTGGCCAGACGTCCGGCCTCGGACAGCTGCGAGGTGATGTCCTTGGAGATGAAGCGGGCCTTCAGCTTGGTCTTGATCAAGCTCTCAAAGACGGCGTTGGTCTGCACCAGCTCATCGACCAGCACATAGGTCGAGCCAATCGCCACAGCCACCAGAAGAACAATCGGAAGAAGCAACTTCTCCCTTATTTTCAAAGCCTTAAACATGAGTTATTCCCCTCGTTTCACTTCTCTTGATGAGTCCAGACCCCATCCCAGGAACTGGGCGGGGTGGCTTGAAGAATGCGGCAGCGGTCCATGATCAAACCGGCGGCCTTGTCGTTGGGTTCCAGAGCCAGCGCCTGGGCCAGATGGCCTTGAGCCCCAGCCCAATCGCCACCGGCATAGGCCTCGAAGCCCGCCGAATAGGCCTGCAGCCAGGACGGGTCCATCTTCGCCGTCGGGCGCAGCACCTGATAAAGCTCGGTCGCCGCCGTCTGTCCCTTGACCCGGACCAGATCGACCTTGCGGGCCTGGACCGGGGTCGACAGCGCCGCCATGGTGGCGCCACAGATCATCAGCTCGGCGCCATATTGCTTGGTCAGGGACTCGATGCGCGACGCCAGATTGACCGGATCGCCGATCACCGTGTAATTCAGCCGGGTCGGCGAGCCGATCATGCCGGCGATGACATTACCGGTGCTGATGCCGATGCCGATCTTAATGACGCCTTGGCCGCGCTTGGCCCGGTCCTTGTTCAGAACCTCGAGGGCAGCCAGCATGTCCAGACCGGCCTTGACGGCCCGGTCGGCGTCTTGGCCCAGCTTTGCCGGCACGCCGAACAGGGCCATGATGGCGTCACCGATATATTTGTCGATGACCCCGCCGTTGCCCTTCAGGATGTCTTCCATGAACGAGAAATATTCGTTCAGCATCTTGACGATGCCCTCGGCCCCTAGCTCCTCGGACAAGGTGGTGAAGCCGCGAATGTCGCTGAACAGGATCGAGGCCTGCTCCATGGTGCCGCCGAGGTTCAGATTGCCGCTGGTGAGCAGCTTTGTCGCCACCTCGTCGGCCAGGGTCTTGGCCAGGATTTTCTTGACCTCGCGCTCGCGGCCCATGTCCTCGATCAGGGCCATGACGCCCCGACCACCGCCGGGCTGGGGCAAAGGCATGGCCCGCAAACGGATCGGCTGCCAGCCGCCATCGCTGAGGGCGTAGTCGGTCTCCATGGGCTCCAAGGGCTGGCCGGTGGCGATAACCTCGCGGATATCGGCGCCCATGCCTTCGTTATAATCGTCGAACAACTGGTCCAGGGTCAGGCGCGAGGCCAGAAGATCGGGACGGGCCAAAAGCTTGCCCGCCGCCTCGTTGGCGACGATCAGCCGCCCGCTGGGATCGAACACCAAAACGCCCGAGGCCAGAGCCCCCAGCAGGGTCTCATACAACGCCGAGCCCAGTCCGGGGACGGGAGCAGCCTCGGGGGCTGCAGCACTATCATCGCCACTGGCGATGGGTTCCAGCCCGGCAATGGGCGCAAGCCCCAGCACGTCGCGGATGGTGCGGCAGATTTCCGAGCCCTTGCGGGCCTCCAGATCCAGGCTGATGGCCCCCGAAGGCTTGCAAAGCACCGCCGCCGCCCCCAGCCGCAAAGCTTCGGCGGATTCCGGCGAGCCTTCCTGACCCAGGGACGAGAGGATGACCACCTTGGTCTTGCTGCGCAGGCCCAGCCGCCGCAGGGTTTCCAGGCCCGACATCTCGGGCATCTCGATATCCAGCAGCACCAGATCCGGCTTGCATTCCCGCACCTTCTGCAAGGCGACGCGGCCATCTTCGGCGGTATCGGCGATCTCCAGATCGGGGTCGCTCTCGACCAGATCGCTGATCAGCTTGCGCATGATGAAGCTGTCATCGACGATCAGGATGCGTTTTTTAGGCAAGAGGGGCGTTGGGGTCATGGGGGTTAGTTTCCTCCCGATTGTTGGTGACCGACGATGGCGCGGCAAAAGCGGCGACGGCTTTCGAAGTCGTCCAAGACAGGTTGGGCGTCCTGGCGCAGGCGCAACAGAAAGCCGCCGTTGGAATCATAAACCAGGCCGTCGAACAGCAGCCGGAACAGCCGAGGCACCCTTGGCAGCGGCAGCACATCGGCCTCATAGCCGCCGCGCAATCCCTCGACCCCATCGACGATCAGACTGGCGCTGGCTTCTCGCCCAGAGGCTCGCCAATGGACGATAACCCCAGGCTCCAAAGGCCCGCTGCCGAGGTAAAGCCGGGCGTCGATCACCGGCTGCAGACCCCCTTGCCGGGCCAGATGCAGCGATAATTTCGCCGGAGCCCGCTCGGGCGCCGGATCGATGCCCAGGACATTGTCCCCCGGCACCAGAATTCGGTAGGGACCGCACCTGACATGAAGAAGCCCGAATTCCATCCGCCCCTACTCCGCCGCCCGTGATGCGGCGCGCATGCCGGGAACCACGGCGCGGCAGGCCAGATCGGTCAAGCCTTCGGGATCGACCACCAGGACGATACGATCGGTGCCCAAGGTCGAGACGCCGCCGATACCCGGTAACTGAGCGATACGAGGATGGGTTTCGCGGATCAGCATCTCGTGACGGCGCAAAATCCGCCCCACCTCGACGCCATAGCGGAAGCGGTTGGAGGCCACGACAATCACCGACAGATCCTGTTCAGTCGGATCGTCGGGCTGATCGGGCAGGCACAACAGCTCGGCCACCCGGAACAGCGGCAGGAAGCGGTCATGCATCAGAATAGCCCGCTGGCCGTTGACATATTGGATGGCGTCGCGGGACACCGTGGCGGCCTCGACCACCATGCGCTCGGGGAAGGCCACGGTCTGGACGCTGGTCTCGGCCAGCAGAACCGTCTGCATGGCCGCCGACAGGGGCATATCCAGGCGGAAGGTGGTGCCCTGGCCGGGAATGGTATGAATATCAATGCGCCCGCCCAGGCGCGACACATTGATCAGCGCCACATCCATGCCTACACCCCGGCCCGAGGTATCGGTAACTTGCTCGGCGGTGGAAAAGCCCGGCGAGAAGATGAAGCGATGAATCTGATCCTTGGACAGATTGCGGCTGTCGGATTCCGTGACCAGTCCTTGGGACACAGCCTTCTGACGGACCCGCTCGGTATCGATGCCCCGACCATCGTCGGCGATTTCCACGGTGATGCGATTGCCGTTCTGAAGTGCCGTCAGGCGGATGTTGGCGGCCCGAGGCTTGCCCGCAGCCACCCGCTCATCGGGCATTTCGATGGCGTGATCGACGGCGTTGCGCAGCATATGCATCAGCGGATCGGCCAAGAGCTCGGTCATGCCCTTATCGACCTTGATGCCGTCGGCCCGCGCCTCAAACCTGATCTGCTTGCCCTGCTCCTTGGCCAGTTCGCGGATCATCCGTGGGAAGCGGTTAAAGACGATATCCAGGGGAATGACCCGCAGGCCCAGGGTCGCTTCGTGGATCAGGCTGACCAGACGATGAACCTCGACCTCGATCTGCGACAGGTCATGCTGCTGACGCTGCAAAAGCTCGATGGCTGGGATCAGGGCCGGGGCTTCCTGAGCCACATGGTCGGAAATCTTCTGCAGCACCACCGGTACCTGAGAATCCACCATGACCACGTTCAGGGCACTGCTGATGCTGAAGAACTCGCCGATGCGGCCGAACAGGCGATCGAGGATTTCCACCGGCACGCGGACCTGATTGTCGCCGCCGCCTCCGGCACCTTCAGCCTTGGCCGCGCGGGCCGGCTTCCAGGGATGATCAAAGGCCTGACCGCTCAACTGCCGGGCCTCGACGAAGAGAATCTCCGGGTCGGCCTCGAGGATCTGTGAGCGGATCAGGGCCGGGCTGTCGGTGCTCACCGCCAGCAAAGCCACGCCGTCACTTCCGGCCAGAGGCAGAGGATTGATGGAAACCGGCTGTAACCGCTGATCAAGCCAACGCAAAAACTCTGTCTTGTCTCCACGAGCCGGCAGGGAAACCGCGACGAAAACCAGCTTGCGCTGCCCGCCTTCCAACAACGTTGCCAACCGTTCCATGGCGGCGACATTGATGCCCGCCAAACGGCGCGGATCGACGCCGCGATCTTCCAGAAGCTTGCGCAAGGGCGCGTCCAGGCTCCAGCCGCCGCGCATGACATCGCGCAATTGCTCCGCCGCCATCCGCAGCAGGTCTATGCCATCGACCCCATCGCTTGCCAGATCGGCGATCAACTGCTGCAAAGCCGCCAGGGCCGGCTCCACCGCCGCCCCATTGCCCAGGGACTGCAAGACCAGGCTGGAAATGCCGCCGTCTTCCAAACCCGTCGCCGCCAGAGCCGCCAAACGTTCCGCCGCAGCCAGAGCGGTCTCAGGCTCACTCGCCAAGCTCGCTGCCAGGGCTTTCGCCGTCTCGGCCATGGCCCGACGCAGGGGGGAGGCCACCGCCGCCACCGTCTCGTCGGCTCCGGCCTCGTGGCTCATCAGGCGCCCGAACCGTCGGGCATCGACGATCACAGCGGCCAGACGATCGATAACCGGCTTGGACGAGTCCAAAGAAGCCAGCTCGGCCAAATGGGCCTGAAGGCCATGCAGCTGCAGACGTTCCGCCGCCGTCATCAGGGCGTCAAGATCATCGGCAGCTTGCTCTGCATCGCCGGCGCCGCCCAGCAGCACCGCCAGATTCGGCAGGCATTCGGTCAGCATCTCGGCGAAATAGATCAGGGTATCATGATCATCATGCAGGGACGCCGGAACTGACTGAGGCTTAGCGGCAACGCTCGACGCCTGACCGGCCTTGCCCTTGGTCGCCCCATCCAAGGCAGCCAGCAGATCCTGCGGCGCCGGAGAATCCGACCCATCGATAATCGCCTGCTCGCGCTGGGTACGGATGCAATCCAGGGCCGCCAGCAGGGTCTCCATGATCTCTTGGCTCATGGACAATCGCTCGGAGCGCACTTCGCTGAGCAGGCTCTCGGCATGATGGGCCAGGGCCTCCATGCCATGCAGATCGAACAGACGCGACAGCCCCTTTAAGGAATGGAAGCCCCGGAACAGGGCGGCAATGCCGGTCTTATCCAAGGAATCCGACTGCGCCTGCATCAGGATCGGTTCGATCTCGTCCAGATGCTGCTGGGTTTCGATGGCGAACTGTTCCAGCATCTCGGAATTGCCGACGCTCATGACGAGACTACCCTTTGCAGGGACGAGACCAGGGTCTCTCCCAGATTTCCAGTCAGATCGAGGGGAAGCGGCCCCGCCGGCTTGGCGACGATGGCCCGAGCCCCCGCCGCCAAAATCCCAGCACTCTCGACGCTTCCCGGAGGAGCATGGGCGCTCATGGCAACAATGGGAGCAGCGCTGACCAGGGTCAGCTTGGCGATCAGATCAGCCGGATCGCCTTTGGCCAGATCGGCGTCGAACAAAATGACATCGGCAGAGGCCGAACGAGCCACCGCCAAAGCATCATCCATGCTGCGCGCCGCTGCGACGATCTGAAAATCGCCCCGCAGCTGATCCACCAGCAGATCATGCAACACCGGTTCGCAACTGATCAGAACAAGCCTGGAAGACACCCTGAAGATCCTTTTGTTTTTAATTGGCCTAAAGCGGCGAGAGCAAGCGGTCTAGGGAGACCACGGACATCAGCTGGTTATGCAGATGCAGCACATGGGTGATGGGAAGGTTCGGCGTATCTTCGGCCAGAGAAATCTGATTTTCCGGCACCGTCTCGATGCGTAAGACCTGATTGACGATGACCCCGGCCACGCCGCCTTCGATCATCGCCAGCAGACAAGGCGGCAGAGCCTCATCATCCTCGCTGCCGAGAACCCGGCGCAGGTCAATCACCGGCACCACGGCGTCTCCCACATCGGCCAAGCCGTCAAAGCCGATGCCCCGATCGGGGATCGGCGTCATCTGCACCGCCGCCTGCAGCCGCTGGATGCGATCCAGGGGAACGGCCAGGAATTCACGCCCAACCCTTAAGGTCAGGAACTGATGGAACTCCATTGGCTGGGCCGGCACGGCATTGGGATCGACGGCATTGGCCTGGGGCACCCAGGACGGCAGCTCATCCTGGATGGGCCGCGCCAAGGCTTGGGGATCGATGATGGCAACGATGCTTTCGTCCACGCGGACCAGATAGCTGGTGATACCGGCCATGGGTTCCCGCAGGGCATGGATTTGCTCAAGGCCATAGCGTTCGATGCCATGGCTATGTTCGGCGATCAGGGCGACAGTGCCCGCCGGAAGTGCCACCATCAACCCCAGCTTGCCCATCCCGCCTTCGGGACGCCCCAGCAAGGCCGCCAGAGACAGGCCCAGGATCGGATCGCCACGCACATCGAGCATTCCGGCAATCCAGTGGGGCGCATGGGGAACCGAGCGCAGGCTGGACAGTTCGAGCAACTCCACCAGATGATCAATCTTCACGGCATACATCTCGCCGCTGACATCGATCATCAGATAGGGCTCGGCCTGCTGGGCGGCCTCGTCTTCATCCACCTGATTTTGGCTGTCGGCTTCGATGGCCAGCAAGACAGTACCGCGCTCGGCCACCTCCATGACCGTGGTGCCGGTGGTCAGATGCTCCAAGCTCAGGACGGCACAGGCCGATCCGCCATGCTCGAAGCGGCCGAAGATCATCGGCTGGACTTCGCGTTCTTCGGGGGTAGAGGGAACCACCTGCTCCCACTCGACCTGGAGCATGGCATGGACCTGATCCACACGCAGACCGACGCTACCGCCGGCATCGGAGATGAGCACCACGCCGCCGCCATCACTGCCAGGCAATCCCAGCAGCGCCGCCAGACTGATCTGCGGCACCACCTGCCCCATGGCCAGGACCAACCCCTCGAAGGGCGGCGGGCTGAAGGGCAAGGGAGTGATCTGAGCGCTTTCCACCACGCCGATGACACGATCAAGCGGAATGGCGAATCTTAGCTTGTTCACCGCCACCGATAAGTAGCGCACAAAAGCCGGAGATCCCCCTAAGGTTCCAGATTGCTCGTTCGACGGATCGATCCCTACGGCCATTGCGGAGTGGACTTTCTCTGTATCAACAAGGGGAATTCGCCACCAAAAGACTGGGACGTTCCCGTCACATATATAGCTTTTGGGGAGGGTACGCGGCCTTGACCTGTCGTTCAAGACCGTTCGGGCATTCTATAGGACTGATTTCTACACTGAAGCCTGAAATGCCCACTATATATTTGTCGTGCATTTCAAATTTAAAGCACCGCCCCCTCGACAAATTATGAAACCGATGACAGCAAAGGCCTGAAAAAAGGTCGTGATAGCCATGGGGTTCGGATAGATCAAGTCGCGTAGTCGCAGCTACGTGGGACTTCCATGGAAAAGCCACTCAAACCAATCGTGGAATTTCCCGAACCTTTGGAAGGCACCTGGGATCAGCCTGACGACTTAGGTGCGGCTTTGCGCCTGCATGCCGCCCGGCACGGCGAGACAATCCATCACCTCTATAGGGCTGTCGGAACGCCGCCGGATGGCGTGGCATTTACCGGATAAATTCAACTCCCGCCCGCGCCATGAACGGGAGGAAATTATCGACTGGGTTCGCAACGTCATTATCAGTGGCTCCACGGATTACCGGCGCTATCAAGCTGACCAGTTCAGAGTGTTTGAATTAAGCTTGCGGAGATAGCTCGCAGATACACCGCAGTTTTCGCGGCGATTACATTTGCCGTTGCGGAGAAAACAGGTCATATTCGCCGTGAAAGATGCGGTGAATATGACCTATATCCATGAGCAGAACGATTGGCCCCATTTCAGGTGGTCCGAGCAGACGGTCGGCAGAGCCTTGGCCGCCGTCCGTCACCGACAGGGCCGGCTGATTGGACGCATGGAGGCGCTCGGCTTCACTCTCCGGGCTGAAGCCGTTCTCGCCACTCTGACCGAAGACGTGATCAAATCGAGCGAAATCGAGGGCGAAAGCCTCGACAAGGAGCAAGTGCGCTCGTCGATTGCCCGTCGTCTCGGCCTGGATATCGGCGCCCTTACCCCGGTGGATCGAAACGTCGAAGGCGTTGTCGAGATGATGCTCGACGCCACTCAGAACTATGACAAGGCGCTGACCGAAACACGGTTATTCGACTGGCACGCCTCTCTTTTTTCGACCGGACGAAGCGGCATGACCCGGATCATCGTCGGAGCTTGGCGCGGCGAGAAATCCGGGCCAATGCAGGTGGTCTCGGGCCCCTATGGCCATGAGCGCGTGCATTTCCAGGCGCCGGACGCAGTTCGACTTCCCGAGGAAACGGCGGCTTTCCTCGCCTGGTTCGAGTGCGAAAAGGACATTGATCCCGTGCTGAAGGCGGCCATCGCCCATCTCTGGTTCGTGACGATCCATCCCTTTGAAGACGGCAATGGTCGGATTGCCCGAGCGATCGCCGATATGGCGCTGGCGCGCTCCGAAACCACTCAGCAGCGCTTCTACAGCATGTCGGCTGAGATCCGTTTGCAGCGGAAGGGCTATTACACCGCGCTCGAACACGCGCAGAAGGGCGATCTGGACATCACCGACTGGATTATCTGGTTCTTGGCTTGCCTCGACCACGCCATCGACGGGGCCGAGCAGACCCTTGCCACTGTTCTCCACAAGGCGGCTTTCTGGAGGGAGATTGCAGGGCAGCCGCTGAACGAGCGGCAACATGGGATGATCAATAAACTTCTCGATGGCTTTGAGGGCAAGCTGACGTCTTCGAAATGGGCGAAGCTCACCAAGGTGTCG
>Ga0302190_10002183_pt1 | contig 12817 bp, 10 predicted proteins | sample II_Bog_E2_3_FD_198784 | JGI IMG/M metagenome (GOLD analysis project Ga0302190, IMG submission 198784) | Peat permafrost microbial communities from Stordalen Mire near Abisko, Sweden - II_Bog_E2_3 | ecosystem: Environmental > Terrestrial > Soil > Wetlands > Peat | place: Sweden: Abisko... | reverse complement strand
GAGCCTGCCCGAGGTGCTGGTGGCCCTGGCCCAGCGGGCCGGCGTACCGGTGCACATTCCCGACGACCCCGAAGGCGTCTGCTGCGGCGTCCCGTTCTCCTCCAAGGGCTATGCCGAGGCCCACGCCCACTCGGTCAACCACGCCATCGAGCGGTTCTGGCGCTGGAGCGGGGAAGGCCGGCTGCCGGTGGTCATGGACACCTCTCCCTGTACCTACGGGATGAAGGGCTGCCGGCCCTACCTCACCGCCGAGAACCAGGCCCGGTTCGACCGGATCCGGATCGTGGATTCGGTGGAGTTCGCCCACGACGAGCTGCTACCCAGGCTCACGGTGAAGCGCAAGCTGGGTTCCGTGGCCCTGCACCCGGTCTGTTCCCTCACCAAGATGAACCTGACCCCGAAGCTGGAGGCGATCGCCAAGGCCTGCGCCCAGGAGGTGGTGATCCCCAGGGACGCCGGCTGTTGCGGCTTCGCCGGCGATCGCGGCTTCCTGTTCCCGGAGCTCACCGCCAGCGCCACCCGGCACGAGGCGGACGAAGTGAAGGCCAGGAGCTTCGACGGCCACTTTTCCAGCAGCCGCACCTGCGAGATCGGCGTCACCCGGGCCACCGGCAGCATCTACCGCAGCTACCTTTTCCTGCTGGAGGCGGCCACCCGCTGATACTGCGCGGAACCCTGGTCAACCGATCAGGGCGGCCAATTCATCCACCGAAAGAACCTTATTCACATCCAAGAGGATGACGAAGCGATCCTCCACCTTCGCCACCCCCGCGATGAATTCGGAGCGGATATCGCTACCAAAGGCAGGAGTGGGCTCCACCTCGCTTTCGCCAATGGACAGGACCTCGCTCACGTTATCGACCATCACCCCCATTTCGGCCGTGTCCTCTCCCTGGGTGAGTTCCAGAATCACGATGCAGGTGCGGTTGGCCACGGCGGTAGCCGAGCGGCCGAACCGCACCATCAGGTCGATCACCGGTACCACGGAGCCCCTCAGATTGATGACGCCCCGGATGAAGGTTGGCATGAGCGGAACATCCGTGATACTTCCGAATTGGATGACCTCCCGGATGGCACGGATATCCATGGCAAGGGTCTCGCCGCCCAGGGTAAAGGCGAGGTATTGTTCTCGGCGCTCCACGGGGGCCGCAGACAGGATCTGGGTCTGCCGCTTGCTGAACTTGATCAATTCCGCCATGACGAACTCCTAAGCCGATTCGGTGAGGGATGCTTGGCTATTCCTGGGCGGGCCATGCCGTTCGGTGGCCAGCTGAACCATCTGGGCCACGTCGAGGATCAGGGCCACCTCGCCCGTGCCGAGGATGGTGGAGCCGCCGATCCCCTTTGCCCCCTTGAACAGTTTGCCCAGCGGCTTGATCACGGTCTGGAATTCGCCCATGAGGCGATCCACCACGATGCCCGCGCGCAGGTCGCCATGCTGGATCACCACCACCCGCTCCCTGGCGGGAACCTCCCCGGGGATCTGGAACACCTCCCGCAGCCGGAGGAAGGGCAGCACTTCGCCCCGGAGGTTCACCAGATGGTTATGCTCGGACTCCAGGAACGGCGCCAGGTCCAGGCACTCGATCACCACGTCCAGGGGCACCACGTAGGAGGCGCCCGCCACTTCCACCCGGAAGCCGTCGATGATGGCCAGGGTGAGCGGCAGCCGCATGCGCAGGGTGGTGCCCAGGCCCTCCTCGGTCTCCACCTCGATGGTGCCGCGCAGTTCGTCGATGTTGCGGCGCACCACGTCCATGCCCACGCCCCGGCCGGACAGGTTGCTCACCGCGTCGGCGGTGGAGAAACCCGGCTCGAAGATCAGGTTGATGATCTCCTGGTCGCTGAGATTGGCGCCGGTCTTGACCAGGCCGCGTTCGATGGCCTTGGCCAGGATCCGGTTCTTGTTCAGCCCGCCGCCGTCGTCACTGACTTCGATGATGATGCTGCCGGATTCGTGGCTGGCGTGCAGGGCCAGGGTGCCGGATTCCGGCTTGCCCCGCGCACGTCGCACGTCCACCGGCTCGATGCCGTGGTCGATGGAGTTGCGGACGATGTGCATGAGCGGGTCGCTCAGTTTTTCGACGATGGTCTTGTCCAGTTCGGTGTCGGCCCCGTGGATCTCCAGTTCGATGGCCTTGCCCAGCTCCAGGGAGACGTCCCGCACGATCCGGCGGAACTTGTTGAAGGTCTCGCCGATCTGGACCATGCGCAGGCTCAGGGCGTTGTCCCGGATCTCCTCCACCAGCTTGTTCACGGTGACGGTCGCTTCCAGCAGGCTGGCGCTGCCGGTGCCGGCCTGGCCGGCCTTGGCGTGGGCGGAGGCCCCGGCGATCACCAGCTCGCCCACCAGGTCCACCAGCCGGTCCAGCTTTTCGGCCGAGACCTTCACCACCCGGAGTTCCTGGGCCTGGCGTTCCTGGTACTTCTTCTGCTTTTCCAGGGCCGCCACCACCACCGTCGGCGGCACGGCGTTCTCCTGGATGACGATGGTGCCGAGCATGCGGCCCTGCACCGAACCGTCGCCGTAAGCTTCCTGGCGCTGGACCTTGAGGGCCTCCTCCAGTTCGTGGAGGGTGAGGCAGCCCCCGGCCACCAGGATCTCCCCCAGGAACCGGTCCTCCTCGGGCAGCTCCTTGATCAGCTGAATGTAGTCCTCGACCTTGGCGTTGGGGGGGATCAGCCGGATCTCGCTGCCGTCCCGGACGAATTCGAACACGTCCTCGATGGCGGCCCGCTCGGCTTTGGTGTCCAGCTCGATCTCGAGCCCCAGCCGGCATTCCTCGGGGTCGAAGGCTTCCCGTTCGGGCAGGTTGCCGAAGATGGAGGCGAGGTGGACGATCTCGCCCATGGTGGCGAGGTAGCGGACGAAGGAAAGCGGGTCCATGCCGTTGCGCAGCACGTCCCGGCTGAAGCGGATGGACACGTGCCAGCAGTCCCGCCCGGGCGCTTCGGCGCCGGCCTCCCGGCGAAGCGGGGCGGCCTCGATCGGCTGGGCCTTGGCCGCCTTGGCCAGCCCCCCGTTCATGTACGGGGCCAGCCGGGCCAGGATCCCCTCGCCGGCCAGGGTGACCTCGGCGGTTTCCGGGAGGGCCGACTGCAGGTCCGAGATGAGCTGGGCCAGGTGGTCGTGGCATTCCAGCATCAGCCCGATCAATTCCCCGGTGAGCTGCAGCCCTGAGCCGCGCACCCGGTCCAGGACGCTCTCCACGGTGTGGGCGAAGTGGACGATGCCGTCCAGTCCGAACAGCCCGGCCGAGCCCTTGATGGTGTGGACCGCCCGGAACATGGCGTTGATCGGTTCCTCGGGCTCGCTCATGCCCTCCACGGTGAGCAGGGCCTCCTCCATGGAGTCGAGCAGCTCACGGGCTTCGATGATGTAGGTTTGTTTTGCCCGATCGAGATCCATGGCCATGCCTTTAGGAAGCGGAGGGAGCGATGAGACTGGGAGCGGCGGGTGGGATGAGAATGGCATCGCCGAACAGGGAGGCGACCTGCAGGAGGTCGAACACCTCCACCACGGCCGGGCTGTGGGCGAACAGCGTGAGCGTCCGGCCGCGCCTCCGGGCCTCCTGTTTGAGCCAGGCCAGCAGCTGGACGCCGGCGGTATCCAATTCCTCCAGGCCGGAAAGGTTCAACTGGAGCGAAGGATGCTGGTCCAGGGCGGCGCTGAGCGTGCCCTTGGCCTCGGTGACCTCATAGATGGTCAGGTCTCCTTCGAGTCTCAAGGATGGCTCCCCCTCATGGGTGGAGCGTACGATCTGGAACATGGGACCCCCCCTGGCGCTGGCGGCCGGGATGATGCTAGGGAAGAACGAGTTTGCTCACGGCGAACAGCAGTTGTTCAGGTTTGAAGGGCTTGACCACCCAGGCCCGCGCGCCGGCGGCCTGGCCCTCCCGTTTCTTTTCCTCGCCGGCTTCGGTGGTGAGCATGATCACCGGCGTGAATTTGTAGCGGGGCTGCTCGCGCAGGGCCTTGAGAAAGGTGATGCCGTCCATGTTCGGCATGTTGACGTCGCAGATCATCAGGTTGATCTTGACCCCGGTGAGCTTATTCAGTGCGTCCTGGCCGTCGCAGGCCTCGATCACCTCATAGCCGGCGTCGGCAAGGGCTATCCCCACCACCTGCCTGAGGCTTACGGAATCGTCGATGATCATGATGGTCTTGGCCATGGGATCTCTCAGAAGAAGGTGATATCGGATTCGGTCGGGATCCCGGCGCGTTCGCCCCGGTGGATGGCGTTCTGCTCGAGGGTGGTGTAGGTTTCGGCCAGTTCCGCCAGCCAGCGGTCCACATCCGGGGCCGAGGGGTTGCCGTCCATGCGGGTCACGAACTTCTTCATGTCCTTGACCACGTTGGCCAGGATCTGGCCGACCCGGTCCTGGAACTGGAGATGCACCAGGGTCTCGGAAACCTCGCCCTGCACCCGCGAATTCACGGCCTCCACCAGGCCGGTGGAGCGGGACAGGCTTTCGGCCGCCGCGCCGAACCGGCTGATGACGTCGTGGATGGTCCGCTCCGAGCTCTGGATCATGTCGGTCTCCTGGGCATGGAAGGTCCGGGAGGCCTCGAGGGTCTCCTGCAGCACCCGGGTCAGGGATTCGACCCGCTGGGTGATCAGGTTGCCGGTGGAACCGGAGCGTTCGGAGAGCTTGCGCACCTCCTCGGCCACCACCGCGAAGCCCTTGCCCAGTTCCCTGGCGTGGGCGGCCTCGATGGCAGCATTGAGGGCCAGGAGGTTGGTCTGGGCGGCGATGGAGGCCACTTCCACCGACATCTCGGAAAGCTCCTCGGTGAAGCTGGCCAACTGGCCGATCCGTTCCAGGTGTTCGCGCCGGGCCTCCTGGCCCGAAGTCAGGGCGGTGACGATGGCGGAGAGGGCGGTATCCCCCTCCTCGATCGCCTCATGGATCTCCCGGGCGCTTTCCCGGCTGGTGGCGCCGGCCGCTTCCTTCAATTGCTGCTGGATGGCCGAGAACCGTCCGGTGAGGGCGGTGATGGCCTGTTCGGTTTCGAGCCGGGCATGGTCGGTCTGGCCGGCCCACAGGGGCACGATGGCCTGGGTCAGGCGGTCCATGGCGGGAGGCTGTTCCGGGCCCGGTCCGGTCTCAGGGGCAGCCGCGGGGGCGGGAACCGGGGCGGCCGCGGCCGGCGGCCAGGCCCAGACGGCGACTCCCAGGGCGGCGAGGCCGAACAGCAGACCCCAAAGGAAACCGCCCCATGACCACCCGGAAGCGATCCATGGGCCAGCTCCGGCCAAGGCCGCCAGGGCCAGGTTCCTGGGGGAACGAACGGATTTCCATGGCATTTGTATCATTCTATTCTCTTTACCGGTGGTCTAAACAGGCTTCGGAACCGGAGAGGTGCCCGCTTATGTCTAATTTATGTGGAAAAAACGACCTTCAAATGTCTCAACGGCATGGATCTTGAAAAACTGAATTTTAGATCTTATGAACTTTTTGACAAAACTTTATATTGCTGAAATCAATATGCCTATTCCGCCCAGCTTAGGCTGTCCCGCTTGGCGCGCCAGTGAGTTCCCAGTTCCAGTTGGATGGCCTGGTCGCAAAGGGCGAGGGCCCCGGGGAAATCCGCGGCCTCGGTGCGGGCCTGCACCCCCCGCTCCAGGGCGGTGCTCGCTTCCAGCGCCTTGCGGTAGCCGTGGCCCAGGCCTTCCTCCAGATCCGGCAGATGCTTCAGGAACCCCTGCAGGGCCGACTCGACTCCAGCCCAATCCTGGAGCTGGGCGCGGGTTTCGGCCAGGAGGTCGTAGGCGATGGCCTTGACCGCGTTGGGCAGGCTATGCTGGCCCTCCATGGTGCGGGTGAGGTATTTCAAGGCCGGGGCCGGGCCGGCGATGGCCGCTTCCCGGTACCCCGCCTGGAGGTCCTCCATGATTTCCTTCACTGATTTCTTGACCGGTTCCAGGCGTTTCGCCACGGAGTCTCCTTGAAAGAGGGCTTTTGCTGCCACCCGATCCGCGATCCTGGCCCAGGATAAGCCCCACCCTGGGGTGGACGGCGGCCAGGTTCCACATGGGTATCATCTTAACAGGCTGGCCGGCCCTGGCTGGCCCGCCCTTGGCCGTGCTACCCTGCCCCCATGAACGAGCTGCCGGCCTTCGAACGTGAGCCCTACCTGACGGAACTGGAGACTTCGGTGCTCCGGGTGGGCGAGGACGGCGGGCGGCCCTATGCGGTGCTGGCCGACTCCATCCTCTATCCGGAAGGGGGCGGCCAGCCTCCCGACCATGGCTTCCTGGGCGCGGTGGCAGTGATCGACGTACAGAAGGCGGGTGGCGAGGTGCGCCACTATCTGGCCGGGCCGGCGGCGCCCGGGCCGGCCCGGCTGAGGCTCCAGTGGCCGCGGCGTTTCGACCACATGCAGCAGCATACCGGCCAGCATCTGCTCACGGCCGTGGCCCGGGACCGGTTCGGCTGGGAGACCACGGCCTTCCATCTGGGCGAGGAGATCTCGGACATTGAACTGGACGTCGCGCAGGTGACCCCGGCGGAACGGGAGCAACTGGAGGAGGCGGTGGCGGCGGAGATCCGGCGGGCCCGGCCGGTGACCTGCCGGCGGGTCGGCCCGGAGGCCCTGGCCGGCCTGAACGTGCGTTCCCGGGGGCTGCCCGCCGGGTTCCAGGGGGAGGTTCGGCTGGTGGAGATCCAGGGCCTGGACCTGAACACCTGCGGCGGCACCCACCTAAGCTCCACCGGAGAACTGGAGGCCATGGCCCTGCTGGGCAGCGAACCCGTGCGGGGCGGCACCCGGCTGTTCTTCGTGGCCGGCGGGCGGTTGCGGCACAGGCTTGGCGCCCACGAGCAGCGCAACGCCGCCCTGCGCACCCTCCTGGGCGCCCCGGACGGGGGTCTGGCCGCGGCGGTGGCAGGGCGCATGGAGCAGCAGCGGGAGCTGGAGAAGCGGCTGAGGAGCCTGGAGGACGAACTGGGCGAACTGCTGGCGGCCACCCTGGCGGACCAGCCCCAGGCCTGGGTCGAGCGCCATTTCGAGGGCAAGGACGCATCCTTCCTGCAACGTGCGGCCCGCCAGGTGGTGGCCAGGGCTCCGGGCAAGACCGTCTTCCTCACCGGGACCCAGGAAGGCCAGTCGTTCTTCCTGCTGGCTTCGGGGCCAACGGCGCCCATGGACACCGCGGCCTTGGGCCGGGAGATCGCCGGGCTATTGTCCGGCCGGGGGGGCGGTTCGGGCAAGCTGTTCCAGGGCAAGACCGGATCCCTGGCAGGCCGGGACCAGGTCTTGGCCCTGCTGCGGGCGGCCGGCGAAGCGCTTTAGGCGGCCGGCAATGAGCCGTTCTGTGGCAGCCCGGCGCGCAGGGTCGGTAGACCTCGGACAAGAGGTCCCGGACCGGTGCGCATCGGCGCGGCGGGGGCCTCGGGATCCCGGCGAGCGCCGGGCTACCCGGGGAAGATCGCGTTGGCGGCGTGGATTCCGGCGATGGCTGCGGCCTCCACGCCTGCCCCCATCACCCCGGAGCCGGCCAGGTAGAGGTTCGGGATCGGGGTCTTGAGGGTCAGGGGCTGCTGCCCGGCGGCGGGACCGTAGATGGAGCCGCCGGTGCTCCAGGCATAGCGGGCGAAGGTGGCGGGCGACCCCTCCTGGCGGTAGGTGATGTGCTGGCGCAGGCCCGGAATGACCGCCTCGGCGGAATCGATCATCCGGTCGGCGAAGGCGCGCTTGCGCTCGGCATAGTCCGGCGCCTTGCGGTCCCAGGAGCCGGCCAGGTCCTGGGGCAGGAGCTTGAGCAGGGTCATGCTGGCGTGGCCCGCCGGGGCCAGGGTGGGATCCACCTTGGACGAGATGGTGATGCCCAGGTCATCGAGCATCGTGATCGACGCCAGGTCCGGAACCATGTCCAGGCCCAGGAAGACGGAGAATGCCGAGACGGAGGGTTTGAGCGCCTCCAGGCCGCGGGCGAAATCCGCAGGCAGATGCTCTGGGCCGACCAGGTCGAGGAAGGTCCGTTGGGCATCGGCGTTGGAGATGACGGCCCGGGCGTGATGGCGGCGCCCGTCCTGGAGTTCGATGCCCACCGCGCGCCCCTGTTCCAGGACGACCCGGCGGATGGGGGTGCGCAGATGGATCGTACCGCCGTGCTGTTCAATCACCTGCACCAGGGCGTCGGGCAGGGCCTGGGAACCGCCGCCGGGATAATGGCCGCCATCGAAGTAGTAGCCGAAGATGGGCGCCATGTGGCCGACCGTGAGCGAAGCCGGATCGTCGCTCAGGTAGCCGGTGAGGGCGCCCAGCAGTTGCTTGAGTTGGGGATCCTGGATGAAGGCGTCCAGCATGGCCTGGAACGGCCTGCTCAGCCACCGGTAGGCGTGGGGGCAGGTCCTGGGGTAAGCCAGCAGATCCTCCACGGTCCGGGGCGCGCCCGGGGCGCCGCCGTTCTTCTCCATTCCGGCGTACAGCTCCCGGTAGACCGCCAGCATCTCGGCGAAAAAGCCGAGGATGCTCTCCGCCTCGGCCGGGAAACGCTCCCCCAGCTGCGCGGCAAAGGCATCCGGATCCCGGGGCACCTTGAACCGGACCGGACCCAGGATGTATTCCTGGTCGTTGCGGTGCCACTGGATGGCTCCTTCCAGATCGAGCATGCGCAGCAGGGAACGGGTGCCGCCCCGCTCGCCCAGGCCGCTGAAGTCGTGCACGCCCGCGTCGAAGACATAGCGCCAGGGCTGGTCCGGATCGGCCATGGGCGGGCGGACCTGGCGCTCCCAGGCGGTGCAGAAGCCGCCGGGCAGGTAGTGCTGCTCGAACACCGCGACCTTGAGCCCGCGCCTGGCCAGCAGGGCGGCGGCGGAAAGTCCGCCGATGCCCGACCCGATCACGATGACATCATGGCGATCCTCCCCTTGGGGCCGCTCCTGGAAGGACGGCGCGGGCCAGGGGTAGGGATCCCAGGCGTCCAGCATCGCCTGGGCGTTGCGGCGGGCGGCATGGCCCGGATACCAGGTGGAGCCGAGGATTCCCACCGCCAGCCCGAGGTTGGGCAGGACCAGGGTGAACAGGTGATGGCGCAAGCCTGCTCCCGCCGGGAAGACGAATACCGCCACCGCGCCCAGCAGGGCGTTGAGGAGAAAGATCCCGCCCCAGAGGCCGGTGAGGATCCGGTTGATCCGGATGAAGGCGGGATTGTCCCAGTAGACCGGATCCCAGTCTTCCTTGGCGTACTGGTAGGTGAAAGGGGAGCCCATGGCCAAGGTGGCGAAGGCCATGGCCGCCAGGACCAGGTTGTTGGTCACGGCGCCGTAGGTCTTCAGGAACCCTGAACCCAGCGCCAGGGTGACTACGGCGTGTACTGCGAAATAGCCCAGGGTGACCCCTTCCATGGTCTTGAAGGCGCCCTTGCGCAGCTTGCGGATGACCACCAAGGTCGCGGCGGAGGCCAGTCCGCCCATGATCGCGACCGGCCAAAGGCCGGCTGCGGAAAAACTCCAGTAGATGATCCAGGGAATGAAACCAGCCAGCACTTGCAACATGATGCCCTCCGCCGTCCAGTCTGTAGCCGGTGCCGCCAGGGCGCTGCCCGGGACGGACCAATGGGGCTCCGGGCCGGACCGGAGCCCCGGATCAGGCCCCGAGCCGCCGGCGCAATTCAGCCATCCGGTCCCGGCTCACCGGCACCCGGTCGCCGGTGTCCAGGCGCAGTTCCCCGGTGCCGCCGGGCTCGGGAACCAGTTCCCTGATGCGCTGGAAGGCGACCATGGCGCTGCGGTGGCAGCGCAGGAACCGCGGTGACAGGAGCTGCTCCAGTTCGTCCAGGGTCCGGTCCAGCACGAACCTGCCTTCGGCCGTACAGACGAACAGGAGGCGGTTCTCGGTGACCACGTGGCTCACCTCGTCCCAGGCGAAGACCTTGAACCGTCCTTTGTGCTGGATGGTGAAGCGTTCCGGGGCCTGGGCCTGTTTCGCCGCCCGCAGCGCCTGGACCAGATCCTCCAGATCCCCCTGGGGCTCGCGCCGCTGTTCGACCCGCCCAAGGGCCTCCTGCAGATGCTGGCGTTCCAAAGGCTTGAGCAGGTAGTCCCGGGCGGCCCAGCGGAAGGCCTCCAGCGCGTGGCGGTCGAAGGCGGTGACGAAGACGATGGGGGGCAGGGCCAGGCCGAGCTCCTTGGCCTGTTCCAGCAGGCCGAACGCACCTTCGGGAGGGAATTCGATATCCAGGAACAGGACCTCGGGCCGGGTCCGGGTCAGGAGATGGAGGCCAGCTTCGCCATCGGCGGCCTCCCCCAGGCACACGGCCTCGGGCCGGAGTTCCTGGAGCATCCGTTTCAGCCGCTGGCGGGCCGGGGGTTCGTCCTCGATCAGGGCATAGGTCAGGGCCAAAGTCGCACCTCCACCGTACATCCGTTCCCGGCCTCCGGCCAGCGCAGCGCTCCGCCCAGGGCTTCCACCCGCTGGCGCACGGTCCTGAGTCCCACTCCCTCCGCCGCCCCGGGCGCGCGGCCGATCCCGTCATCGGTCACCCGCACCCAGCCGTCCCGGCTCCGGACGCTCAGGGAACAGGATCCCACCTTGGGCCGGAAGCCATGCTTCAGGCTGTTCTCCACCAGCGGCAGCAGGATCAGGGGCGGCACCAGCCGGGCGCGGTCGCCATCGGGCAGATCCAGGTGATAGTTCAGCCGCTCGCCGAAGCGGGCGTGTTCCAGTTCCAGCAGATCCTTGATCAGGTCGAATTCATCGGCCAGGGGCCACTGTTCCCGGTCCAGGGCCAGGAGGATGTGCCGCAGCAGCCGGGAAAGCCGCTGGACCGCCTCCTCGGCCTCCCCGGGGGCTTCGGGGATCAGGGCCGCGATGGTGTTGAGGCTGTTGAACAGCGTGTGCGGGCTCAATTGGGCCCGGAGCGCCATGGACTGGGCCCTGGCCTGGGCCAGCCCCAGTTCCCGGGACAACAGGATCTGGCCCTTCATCAGTTGGAACCCCATGATGAAGCCACCGATGGCCAGGCTGACGAGCATCAGCAAAGGCAGCAGTTCCAGCTGGAAGGCCTGGGCCCCCAGCAGGGTCCTCACGATCAGGCCTGCGGTGAGGACGCTCACGCTGGATACCCCGAGCCAGGTCAGGGCCGAGCGGGCCGCGATCCAGCCTGGGGTGCCCCGGTTCGGCAACTTCCCCAGCAGCCGGAAACCGAGCATGGAACCGCCCCAGACCACCACGGCGTTGATCATGCCGATGATCCCCGACTGAACGGCCCCGGCCAGGGAAGTCCAGTGGGAAAAGAAGATCCGGTCCAGGGCCAAGCCGCACAGCAAGCCCACCGCCAGGGCCCGCAGGAGCCAGGGGAGGGTGAACCCGCGTTGTTCGACGGAATCGGTCATGACGACCATTTCGACACGTTACCCTGGAAACCCGTAGAAAATCCGTCCCAAAGGTGGGGTGGAGCCCACCAGAGGTGAACCTTCGGGTTTATTCATCCTAACGGTTCCACACCTTGGTCAGGGTCGTCGACGCCGGTTTGAACGGCGGCGACGACCCTGACCAAGGTGTGGAACCCGGACGAAACCGCGGCTGGATCCTCAGAACGACAGCCGGGCCTGAACCGAGAGGATGTCGATGCTGTTCTTGTAGGTGCCACTGAGGCTGCCCCTCAGAGGTGCCTGGGGGTTGGTGGAATCACTGGCCGCCGTCTGGTCGATGGTGGAATTTTTGCAGAACAGGTGGCTGTAGCCTGCATCCACGCCGAAGCTCTTGTTGAACTGGTAGCTCACCCCGCCGGAGAGCCAGGTGCGGTCGGCATCGGGGATCCGGGCGGTGCGGGTGTTGTCGGGCACGGGGGACTTGTCCAAGGCCAGGCCCGCCCGGTAGGTCCAGGCGCTGTCCGAATGGTAGGTGGCACCCACGGCGACGAACAGGGCGTCCTTCCAGTTCTCGGTGGTGTAGCTGTCGGGCTGGGCCCCGGGGTTGCTGAACCTCACCCGCAGTTCCCTGAATCCGGACCACTTGGTGTCGGAAATTTCGGCCGCCAGGGACAACGTCTTGGAAACGTCGTAGCTGGCGCCCAGGGAGATGGTGGAGGGCAGGCGCACCGTGGCGGAGGCGGCGCCGTTGGCGGTCTGGGGGACCAGGGCGCCCAGGGCGCCGTTGAGGAGTCCCAGGGAATACTGGTTGGGCTGGGCGGCTTCCAGGGCCGGGATCTGGGCTTGGAGGGCGCTGGTATTGAAGGTGGCGCTGCCCTTGACGGTCTCCTTGATGGCGGATTGGTAGCCCAGGCCGAAATGGAGGGTATCGGAAGGCTCGTACAGCAGGCCCAGCTTGTAGCCATAGGCCCAGCCGCTGCCCTGGACGTCCACGAAGCCGTCCTCCTGGCCGGGGGCCACAATCCCGGGGTTGTTCACGGTAACCGGGTTGCCATTGGGATCCTTGGTCTGCAGTCCGCCCAGGTAGCCCGCGGTGGCATAGCCGAGATCCAGGGCCTGGCTCAGTTCCGCCTTGGCCCTCCGGGCCACGAAGGAGCCGCCGATGGACCATTCCTTGCCCATGCGATAGGCCACGGTGGGGGTGATGTCCAGGGTTTCCAGGTGCGACTTGACGGCCTGGTAGCGGCCGGCCCAGTTGGCGTCATAGGTGGTGGTGAGGCCGAAGGGAACGTTCACCGAGAGGCCGAACTTGAGGTCGGGGCTGGCGCTCCACATGGAGTAGAAGGTGGGGAGCGTGGCGCTGGAGGCGATGTTGCCGGTGGAGGCCGCGCCCGAGATGGGACCCGGGATCCCGGTCCGGCTGGCCGATCCACCGCTGAGCTTGGAACTGGGCATGATCTCGGTGATGCCGATCTGCAGCCGGTTGCCCTCGAAC